>Ga0075428_100000079_pt1 | contig 80383 bp, 66 predicted proteins | sample RhiMetdeltSRZDD2_FD_75291 | JGI IMG/M metagenome (GOLD analysis project Ga0075428, IMG submission 75291) | Populus rhizosphere microbial communities from Tennessee, USA - Rhizosphere MetaG P. deltoides SRZDD2 | ecosystem: Host-associated > Plants > Roots > Rhizosphere > Soil | place: USA... | reverse complement strand
GCGGGCCAGTAGTTGCAGCACGGTCGGGCCACCGGCGCGGCGCAACGCGTCGAACACCGGCCGCAGCGGGTCGGCATCGCGGGCGGCGTCGCGGCCCATGTGGGTGTCGTCCACGAGCGGGCCGAGGTCGGTGTGCGTGGGCACGAGCCGGTATCCGGCAGCTTTCCAGCCGTCGCCTCCGACGGGCGGCCGGAACGGGCGCGTGGTCGCGCCCGGCCACGCGAGGCGGACTTCGCCGGCCACCGCCGAGGCGGTGACCCAGCCCGGCACCCACACGGTCAAGGCCAGCCGCCCGCTCTGGCCATGGATCTCCATAGCAAGCGGTGGCTTGACCAGGTGCAGACCGCCTCGCGTGCGAACCGCCAGAGACGCGAGCAGCCGCCAGGCGGCGGCGGACTGCCCGACGCTGACCTGCCGGGGCGGTACTACTTCGACCCAGGTACCGGCGTCGACCGCGTACCGCCACCACAAGCGCCGCAGCACATACCACGCGGCTGCGGTCGCGGCCGTGCCGATGGCGAGCCCGGCGAGCAGGGCCGCGTGCGCGGTGACCCATTGCCAGGCGGAGGACAGGTGCCGCCACAGCCAGCCGTTCACATCCGGCGGGCTGCTCCACGGGGAACGTGACGGTGACGGGGTGGGCGAGGGTTTCGGTGCGGCGATCCACAAGAGCGCCAAAACAATGAGGTGGGTGACGATAACGATCACTTCCTTCGCATGGCAGGGATGGGGGACATCGCAGGGACAGGGACCGTGTCGTGAAAGGTCACGGTGTACTCCGGGTGAACGGCGTCCCGGCGGGCGCGACGCCGCGCCCTCGGGGACGAACAGAGCCGCCGGGCCAGATGGCCGGGCGGCGGGGCGAGAGACGCCCTCTCTGTTTCAAGAGGAATTGATCTTGGCTGGACTTCACAAGATCAACCAGGCTTCTTCAAGATTCTTTCCGGGCCTTGCGTCTGCCCGTGTGATCTAGCATGGGGTGCGGCGGTGACGGCCGGAATGTCGGCGATCGCACCGGCGGCAACGAAGGCAGGCTTGGCGGGGGCCAAAAGCCGGGTGCGCCCGGCGGCGACGCCTCGTACGCTTGTTCTGATCCGGCGGATTTCGCAGCACGCCGGAACGCAGAGCAGGTCACCGCCGACCCGCCCACCCTGTCTCCGGCGTGTCCCACGACAACCTTGGCAAGTGTTGCCGCTGGAAGGACACGCTGTGCCGATCCGCCACACGCCGGCTCACCAGCCGGGCGCCCCACCCGGCGAGGACACGACCCCCGCCGACCGGGTCGCAGAAGGGGCCACCACCGCCCCCGCCCACCGGACCGTGCTCGCCGACGAGCACGGCTGGCCCTTCTACGTCTTCGACCAGATCGAACACCTGGCCAGCCGCCTCGCCGTGCCGAGACTGCCCTCCGCCGTCCTCGACCCCGCCGCACCCCTGCCCGCCCTTGACGAGGATGACCACGACGGTGATGGCGGCTGTGATGGCGGCGAGGGTTTGACCGTGCCCTACGTCCTGGCGGTGCTCGGCCCGAAGACCGCTGCGCCGGAGCTGGTGGACCGGGCCTGGCGCTACCTGATCACCACCACTCGTGCCCGGCGCGGCCTGTGGAACCTTTACGCGTTGGGCCTGGCCCGCCTCGGTCTGCACAAGACCGCAGAGGCGATCACCCCGCGCAGGCCGCCTACGGTCAAGGCGCGGGTGCAGCAACTGTTGGCCGCCGAGTTCCTCATCGAGATGCACCGCACCGAACCCGACCCGGACTCCGGCCAGCAGCTGTACGCGTTCGACCTGGACAAGCCCTACGTCTACGCGCGGCTGCGCGACCATTGCGAGTATGTCGCCACGAAACGCCGCTGGGCACGTCAGGCCCGCGCCCGCAACAACATGAACTGGGACGACTTCGCCTACCTCCACGAGATCGAGCCCAGCGGCAACACCGTCAGCCGCCTTTTCCACATCCCCGGCAGACTCGACGCGTACACGGTCCTGGCCCGGCTGGTCACCCAGACCGCCGCGCAACGCCACGGGCGACGGCTCACCGCAGGCGACGCCGCGCTCATCGCCCTGACCCATCTGGTCGGCTACCCGCTATCGCAGGCCGCCGCCATGCTCGGCCTGCCCGGACCCACCGCCAGGATGCGCCAGCACCGGGCAAGACTGCTCATCGCCGACCTGCTCGACGACAGGGACCACACCGCCACCACCACCGACCCCGACGAGGCCACCGAACGCGCGGACCCGTAGCCGCTGCCCTGATCGGTACCCGAACCGGCTACCGGCCCTCTGACCCGTCCGCTTTGGTGAACAGGTCGCCACCGACCGACAGGCGCTGAAGCTGAAACAGCACGTCATACACCATGGTCAACAGTCGTGACTGGACGGCCCGGTCCGGGTCCTCGTCGACGGCGAGCGCGGTGTCGCCCCACTCGTCGCCACACACCCGGATCACCACATCAACCGAGGAGTACACGAACACCAGGCTCCAGTCCGGGCCGTGCACCAACACCACCACCCCGTCACCGGGGTAGTAGACGCGTGTCTCCCCTGGCGTGGCCATCACCTGCTCGGTCACCTTCTCGGCGTCGGCGATCACCCGCTGCGCCAGCGGCGACACCTCAACCGGCACGAACGCACTCGAGGCGCCCACCAGATCCCCACCGTGCCCGTAGCTGGCCACATAAACATCCGGGTAGGCAAACGTGTCGGCCAGCCGCTCCGCGAAGCGCCGCCGCGCCAACGCGTCCGCGCTCAAACCGGCCGGCGGCGGCCCGAGCCGCTGCCCCCGCCGCCACACCTTGAACCAGCCCAGACCACCGACGTAATCGTGTCCCGGCGGCTGCTGGGCCACACTCACGCCTGTGCGCAGCCGTGCCGCCGCCTCCTGCGGCGTACGGGCGGAACGGTCAGCGTCAGCCATCACCCCCACAGCTTGACACCCGCCCGCCCACCAGGCGAGCCCAACCACCCGAGCGCCGACTGGGCGCCCCAGGTCCCCTGTCAGGTTCCATGGCCAAACCGGTCCGCTGCGCCGGGTCCTCGCCTCTTTCGCCAAAGCCACTTACACCACAAGCGTTCGCGTCAGCTTCCTGTGGCTCACGTCGAACTGGCGCGGCAGGGCCGGCCCGGTCAGGGTCAGCCCGGTCAGGGTCAGCCCGGTCAGGGTCAGCCCGGTCAGGGCCGGATCGTTTGCGGTCCTACGCTTTTCCCAGCCATGCTTCGCTCGCGGCAGGCGCCGGTCAGGTTCTTCGATCACCACATCGGCTCAATTCGTGTCTCGGGCGGCTCGGTGGCGTCACCAGCATGCGGCTGGCGGGCCGCGCTGTGGGGCGTGATCTGCTTGCGTACCATACGATTGATGTGTGCGCATCGCCGGCCGGTTAGCGGCCGACCAGGTAACCGCAGCATCCCAGCACCGGTGTCAGCCCCGGATCCGCGATTAAGCTTGGCGTGATCACGGCACATTTCTTGTGGTCGATGTAACGGTTTGCGGTTCGGTGGTGGGGCATGGTGTTGGTTCCGGTGCTGCCGCGCCGGGTTCGCGGGTCTCCTGGTGGTTGAGGGGTTTGCCGTGCTGGGATTGGTGGCATCTGGTGGGATACCCGGGGCTGGGTCAGGTCCAGGCGGGCAGTTTTCGTAGCCGGGCCAGCACTTTGGCCAGCAGTTGCTGGCCTGGGGGTAGCCGCAGGATGGGTTGTCCGGCGTGCCGTATAAGGCGGGCGGGCACGGCCAGCAGCCGGTGGCGCAGCGTGCCCAGGTGGGCGCGGTCACGTCCGCGGCCGTTGTCCAGGCCGGATAGTTCTTGCAGCCACGCGGACAGGTTGATGGCCAGCAGCGCCGCCCACATCCATATCGTGTTGACCGTGCGGTCACCGGAGGGCAGATGGCGCAGCGCGGCACCGTGTTTGGCGTCGCGGATGCGGTCCTCGATGCTGGTGCGCAAGCGGTGCCAGGCCTCATGTGTGACGGCTTTGGTGGGGGTGGACACGTCACGGTTCGTGGCGATGAACGAGTAGGCGTAGGCGTGGTCGCTGATGCCTTCCAATGCCAGGGCGAGTTGTCCTTTGGGGGATGGTGCGCCGGCGCCGGGAGCGTGGGTCGGCCGAGATCTGCTCGGCGGGTGTTTTGACCCGGCGGACCACGGTGCGGGTGCCGGGCGGCCAGCCGGCCGGGGCATAGGCCATGACCGCGACCTGAGCGCCTTTCATCCGTTTGGCCTTACGCCATGCCTTGTCCGGGATCGTGGTCAGGGCACGCCACACCGCCTGGTTACGCGTCACCCCGAGGCTGAAATCGCAGCCGTTGTCCAGCGCGGCCCAGGCGATCTCGGCGGCGAAGTAGCCCACATCCCCACGCGCCACCGGCCGGGTGCTCACCCCGGCGGTTTTCAGCGTGGCCGCCGCGGCGCAGATCAGATCGGCCGCGCCCGGCCGGGGATCCTGATCGCCGGCCAACAGGTCCGCGGCCACCGCGACACCGGCCTCGGCCCAGGAGGCGATGTGCGGCCGCCCCGCCCGTGCGCCCTTGTAGGTGTAGGCGATGCCATCTTTCTTGGCGCCGTAGCATTCCACGTCGGTGCCGTCCAGGTCGATGGTGGCCGGGCCGGTGCGCAGCACGGCACGGCGTTTGGCCGGTAGCAGCCGCACCACCCGGGCGACCAGCTCGGTAATCCCGTCTTCGACCCACAGCAGCTGTTGGGGGCGAAACCGGGCGGCTAGCCCGGCCGCGGTCGTCGATGCCGGTGTGGGGACTGCGGAAAGGAGTTCGCCGGCCGTGTCGGCGCGGCGGCGGTCCAAACTGGACAGGAAGTCCCCACCGAGCATCTGGGTTTGCGCCATCGCCAGCAGCAGCTGCCCGGCGGTCAAACCCCGGTCACGTTGCTTGATCGGGCCGACCGCCTCGTCCAACGCCTGCACTACGCCCAGCCTGCCGGCCAGCTCCGCGACCGCTACCACCCCAGAAGCCGAGGTCAGCGACGGGTCCGGTGCGCCGATCCGCACCCGGCCCGCTACACCAGCTATCCTTTTCACCGAACGGGTGTCCTTTCCAACCAACGAGATTGAGTCTTCGACAAACCCAATTGTCGTTGCTGGCAAGGCATCCGTTCCTCAACGCCACGCAGTATTTACATCCTTAATCGCGGATCCGGGTCAGCGCGTAGCCGCAGCCGATGAAGAACCTGCGATCCAGGCGGGTGAGCCAGGCGATCAGCAGCATGATCACGCTGCTGCTCAGCGGCCCCCACAGCGCGAAACTTGTTCCTGGTCCGCCGTGGCCGGTGGACACCAGGGTGGCCACGGCAGCCACAACAAGATCGAAGACGAGTAAACCTACAGATAGAACAACATCGATTACCGGGTTGTCGGTGTGCTCGACGGGTCGGCTCATGTGCCGGATCCTCCATGGGTTGATGACAAGCTTTGGGCGTGACGGAAGGGGTGCTCTGGGGGTGGGCGGTGTCGTAATGGCGCCGCCGCTGATCGAGTCGGTGCTGTACATGTAGTGGCAGCAGTTCGGCCACGGCCGGATGCGCGGCCAGACATGCCCCGTGAGCATGAGTTGAGAACTGGCAAGCCCCTAGTGCCTACAGCGCTGACCTGCACGCGCATGCGCCTAAACAGGGTCGCGTTCGGCTCGGGCCGCCCCGACTCCGATCTCCTGCACCGTTGTTTCGGCGGTTGCTTTTGTCCTGCGGTCGAGGTGATAGGCGACGGTCATGTCCGAGCATCCGAGCATGCGGCTTATCTTGAGTTTGCTGTAACCCTGCCTCCACAACCGATACACTGCCTCGCGGTCGATGCCCTTACGCCTACTGCGCCGAGCCACGTTCGCGTAGTTCAGCGCTGCGCTGACGGTGCTTTTGCTGACGTCTAGCCCTCTGGCGATCGCGGCGACACTGAGGTCCTGCCGGTAGAGCTGGGCCACCTCGGCGGCGATCTGTTGATACTTGGGCATGTTCGTCGCAGCTCCGGCAGCTCCTGGAGGTCTGGCATGCGCTCTGGCCAGACCTGGGGGATCCTCGTCACGACCTCGACCAGGGGGGTGCGCATCGGGGGTAGAACGGTTCGGCTCGGCTGCGTGCCCGCGTGATGGCTGCGGCTGTGGCTGTGGGTTGCCGTGACGTCGTCCAGGAACAGGCTCGCGGACCAGGTGGGCCTGCCCGCCGAGGTACCGGGGCCGGGCAGCGGCGGGCACGAACCCCGCATTGCCAAACCCCCGAGCCTGCCATGGCACGTCTGCCTCAACGGTGTCAACGGGAACCCAGCGCATGGTGAACCCGGCGCAGTCAGCCAACAGGCACAGCTGCTCCATCAAGTCACCAACATCACGTTGCCTCGAATGGCGGCCCAGACGGTGGATCGTCACGGTGTTGCCGTGTGCGGCCAAGCCGATATCCACCGTGTGATGCTGCCAGGCCCACCGCATCACCGCGTCCAGGATGCGATCCTGTTGCGACCCGAACAGCATCATCCACTGTGGACAGTGGCATGCTTTTCGATCCGGGCCGGGCGCCCGGCCCGGCCCTATGCACTCGCCGACCACGGTCACCAGATCCTGCAACGGCGGCGTCACCAGGCTTTTGGTCATGGGGTTCCCTCTCGCCATACACTCGGCAAATGTGATCAAGTACTGCCAAGATCCCAGAAAGTGGGGCTGGGCCGGATGCGCAGTTGCACTGCGATGTGCGCCCCCGGGGGCCCGGCTGTGCGCCTGCCACGCACATGCCTGGGCGAGGCGTCCGATGTAGACACCCGTGACTCGCGGCTGCGATGTGCGCCCAGAGAGCACAGGCCAATGGTTATGCGACGCTGGGCTCAGCTGCGCTACGGTTTGGCGCGTAGCCGCAGCCGATCAAACAACCTGCGGTCCCGGCGGATGAGCCAGGCGGCCAGCAGCATGAACACGCTGCTGCCCAGTGGCCACCAAAGCGCGTAACTCGATCCTGGTCCGCCATCGCCGATGGCGCCAGGGACGGGGACGGGTTCATGCATGCCGCGCCTCTACCGGCCAGCCAAGCCGACAGCCGGGCCGACAACCGGGTCAGCAGCGGCTGCGCGGCCCATCCCGCACCCGCCGCGCCGGTGACCGTGCCGGTCGCGACGAGCGCCACCTTGACCGGCCGAGGCTGCGCGGCGGCCACCAGCTCGACGACAACGCCGGTCAGCAGCATCGACGCGAGCGGGGCGAGCAGGCCGAACATGCTGGCCACCAGGATCAAGACCAGCACCGGGCGCGGTGGCACAGGGGGCATCATCGGCTGGCCAACACCGCCCGCACAGCCGCCCGCACAGCCGCCCGCACAACCGCCCGCACAACCGCCCGCACAACCGCCCGCACGGCCGGGAGCACGGCCGCAGCCGACAGGGCGACGGGCGTGGTGGCCCCAGGCAGCTCGCAGCGGGCCCGCGGCGGCCCGTGGCCTTGACGGGCGGGCCAGGGTTCGGCTTGGGCTGCACCGTCATCGGGGCTGGCGGGACATTTGGGGATCGGCCGGTAGGAGTCTGTGGGGTCCCGGTGGGCCAGTTGCGGATGTCGGCGCAGTAGGCCAGGTTTTCCAGGACCAGGCCGCTTGCCCGGTCGGTGAACACCAAAGCGGCGGTGGTCTTGCCGGTGGCTGGGTTGGTCAGGCTGACGTACAAGACAGGCTCGTTGCGGCTGAGGGCCGGATTGGTGTGCGCCTGGAGGGCTGGCCAGATCTGGCTGGCCCCCACCGGTGGCTGCGGGTTGACGCGTTTACTTTCGGCGTCGAGGACCTCGCGCACGGTCAGGGCGATGGGCCGGTTGCCCGGCTGCGGCGGGTAGGCGGCCAGATTGGCGGCGCGCACGCTGACCCGTGGCAGCATTGGGCAATCCGGCTGCGGGGCGGCGCCGGCCCGGGTGGCAGGAAGCCAGCCGGCAAGGCCGAAAGTCACGATGGTGGACACCGCCGAGGCGGTCATCAGGTAGGCGGTGCCGATAAACCGGCGCAATGCCATCTCCTCACTAAATGTGTCAACGGCCGCATGCCGACGGCGTTGATGCGCGGGCGTGTCTGCGCACGGTTGGGCTCCCGCGGCCGAAGGGGTGCAGCCATGAAGGCGACTCCTTGAACCTCATGCGATATGTCCCGGCGGAGTGGACGACGGGCGGGTGTCATCGCGGGCAGGTGCGCCCGCACGGCGGCTGCGACAGGTGCAGATGCCGGCATCCCGGCCAAGGCCAAGGTAGCGCTGCATCACCGGTGTCACTGCCGCAGCAGCAGGCCGGGAAGGTCATCGCTTTGGTGGCGCCAGGTCACGCCCGGAAGCGGTGTGCCGCCGTCGGGGCCGGTCATGCGCACCCCGTTGGCGGGGTCGCACGCCTGGCCGATCACGTCGAAGGACAACCCTTGGCAGGCGAAGGCTTGGCGGCATGCGTCCAGCCGCTGCGGGGCCAGGGTGAAGGCCAGCTGGAAATCCGGTGACCCGCTCATCGCCAACGCGATCTCGTCCACGCCCACAAGTGTGGCTACCGCGGCCACCGCCGCATCGATGGCCACCGCATCGGCGTGGATGTCGAAGCCGACCCCGGAGGCCGCCGCGAGCTGCTCGATGGTGGCCTTCAACCCGTCGGAGGTGTCCTGGCAGCTGGTCGCGAACCGGCCCTGCGAGAGCAGACGCCCTTGGGCCACCCGCGCGGTGGGTCGGCGCCAGCCCGCCAGGAGGCGATGCTCGAGGTTGTCAGGCAGCCTCCGGCGGTGGGCGCCGCGGGTGGGGAAGTAGGCCACCGCCGCGCCTGCCAGCCCGCACGGGCCGGTCACACACAACAGGTCACCCGGTTGTGCACCGGCACGGGTCAACACCGTGCCGGGAGCGCATACGCCAAGCGCGGCCCCGGACACGATGATACGTTCGGCGCTGCCGATGTCCCCGCCCACGTTGAGGGTGCCCAGGTCGTCGCAGGCCCGATGGATCCCGGCCATGATCTCGTGGAAACCGTCATCGTCGAGGTCGTGCGGGTAGCGCACCACGGTCAGCACCCCCAGCGGGGCGGCCCCCATCGCCGCGATGTCGCTGACGTTGGCGGCCACCAGGAAGTAGCCGATATCGAAGTGGGACAACAGTCCCTGTTCGTAGAGGGCGAACTTGGGCCCGCGCACATAATCCGACCCAGCCACCAACGTCACCGGCCCGCCCAGGTCGAACACCGCGCAGTCATCGAGGTGGTCGGCGCCGTGGGTCAGCCTCGCCGGCACCGGCGCATCAGATAGCAGCGTGCCGGACTGCCCACGGTGAAACCTCGCCACCAGCTGCGCCACCCGGGTGGGTTCATCAGATCGCATCACACACTCCGCATCGTTACAGGACAAGGATTTTCCAACAAAGAGGAGGCCGGTCACCGCTGATGGCCATTGAGGATCTGCCAGATCTTGTCTATCTGCCTGTCCCGTTGCTGCCCTGCGATAATCTCGTCACGGTTTCGCAGGTTGGTGATCCGCCGCGTCAGGTGTTTGAAGACATGCCCGCAGGGATAGCCCACGACAACGACGGACAGCACACCCGACATGATCATCATCGGGTCGCGGGTCAGGTACGCCTGCAGCGCTGCCACAACGATGGGGACCGCCAGCACCGTTGCGGTGGCCCACACGGCGCAGCGGGCCACCACCGGCGCCCGCCCCAGGTTCGCCGGGACTGTGGCCGACGCCTGCCATAGCATCCACGACGTGCAGGCCATCAACACCAACGCCAGCGACGCGGCAGCCAAGGCGGCGGGCAGAGACCACGGAAAAACGTCGTTGCCGTCTCGGCCTGAGCCGCCTGAGCCGCCCGAGTGGTCGGGGCCGTCGGAGGTGTACGCGGCTGCGGCTGCCAGCGTGCACCACTGCAATAGCACCGCGAAGGCCGCCATGACACTGGCCAGGATCGGATGAAACCGCGAAGGCCGCCAAGGCAGATCAGCTTTCCTCGCGCCACTTGGGTTCTTCTTCACGGCACAGCCTGCCATAGGGACATCGACGGCTGCCCGCGGTGACCGGCAGCCAGAATCCGGGCGCCGCCGGCACAACTCAACGCGCGACCAGCAACCAGACAGCGACGAAACACGCCGCCGTGGTTGCCGACACCGCTGCCACCGCTGCCACCGCTGGCGGCCCCGAGCAGGTGTGGCGAGTTCTCATGTACTTGCCTACCCTGTTGCTGTCTGGCCGCTGCCCTTTGGCTGTTGCCCGATGATGCAGTCGCGGTGCGCCGACTGCACCGCCGTGGTGTGGCAGGGCCGATCGCCGCGATTGGGGACGCAGAACCGACCGGCCAGGACACCGGCCACGCTCGGGTGAAACCTCCAAGGCCGCCCAAGCATGCCGGAAATTCCTTTCTGCCACCTGGGTTTTCCTTGCTGACACAGTCGGTCACGATGTGGCGTGGGCCGGTGAGTGTTGCGGTCGCGGTGGCGGTGGCCGTGCTGGGCCATCGCCATGGCCGCCACACGCGCACAGCACCCGACACAGCATTAGCCGCAGTACTTGCTGCCGTACTTGGCACAGCGTTTGGTATGGCATGGGGCATCGTCGTCAACAGGGCAGCGGTCAGCCTGGTCAGTCTTGGCACACTATCGGCGGGGATGTTGTTGCCGTGGTTGAACATGTCCTCGACCCGCGCCGTGACGATCAGGTTGCCGTGGATGGACACCAAGGTCACACCCAGGTCGGTGTAGGTGTAGCTCTGGGCCGACGCTGTGACCGGACCACCCGACGCCGGACCCGACGCCGCACCGCCTATCGCCGGGAGGTCTTGGGCGGCTTGGCCTTTGGCGAAGTCGACTCGTTTGATGCCTAAGTAGGAGATGCGGGCCAGCTGCACCTCAGCACACACGTCGATCTTGACGGTGATGTACACACCCGACAGCTCCCGCGCAGAGCTGTAGCCGGCCGAGCATTGGAACTGGCTCATCCAGGCCGGGTCGTCGAAGCGCAGGCTTTCGCCGAAGGACACACCCGCCTGACCTGAGTACAGGCCGGTGAACACCTCCCAGGCCACGATCGGGCACACGTCGGTGGGCATCGCGAAGAGCGGCTGCGGCACCGCCGGCACCAAGGCATCTGCTGAGGCTGGGGCTGCCTCCGCCGGCGCTGTTAGCGTGGCCGGCATCGAGTCGGCGGGTTCGGCGGTGATGCCATGTGGGCCACCGGCGCACGCCGCCAGGAGTAAGGTGTGAGCCAGCGCCAGGGCGAAGGTGTGGGCCACCGCTGGGGGCACGGTTGGGGCTGTGGCCGGTACGAGACGGGCACGCTTGGGGTCCATCGATCTCCTTCAAGGGTTTGCTGTGGGAGGGTTCGGCTGGGTGGGGTGGTTCACGCTGACATCCGGTGGATGGTGTCGAGCCGGCGCAGGAGGGTCAGCTCGGTGCGGGTGGGATCGCACGCGGCCCGCAGCTTGTCCCAGCGGCGGTGGTGCCATTGCAGGACGGGCGGGTCGGTGGTGAGCCGCTGTTGGCTGTGCAGGGCCAGGACAGTGGCCTGGGCCAACTGGTAGGTGTGATCGACCTCGATGAGGGTGAACGGGTCATCGGCTGCCAGCGGGTTGGCCGTCTCGAAGGCGATGATGGCCAGTTCGACCTGGCCCGCGCGGGCGTGGTCGAGCAACACTTCAAGCTGTTCGCGCAGCACCGGATATCCCCCGTAGGGCCGGTGGATGACGGCCTCGTCGAGCACCACCTGATACCGGGGCCGCCGGGTTGCCCGGCCATCGAACAGGCCGCGGTACAGGTCGCGGCGCAGCTGGGAGACTGCCGCGTAGGCTTGGCACTGTGCGGCAGTCCAGATGGTGGAAAGGTAGTCCAGCCGGGCGGTGGCGTACCGGTCGGTGTGCAGCGGGTCGGGTAGCCACCCGGACTCACACCAACGGATGAGTTTGGCGTCGTGTTCGAACTGCACCAGATCGTGGGTGTACCCGTCGAGGTGACGCAACGCGGCGTCATGCCATGAGCCGCTGCGTCGGCGGGCAAAGCGTGCCAACGTCACCAGAGGCTCGGCCTGCGACACGATGCCGTACAGGTCCAGCATCGCCCTCAGGTCGGTGCCGGAGACGTTCACCTCGCCGGATTCGATGCGTTGCACCTTGGACAGCGACCAGCCCAGCTTGTCGGCCGTCGCGCCTTGGCTCAGTTGCGCGGCCTCACGGGCGTCGCGCAGCATCGACCGGATGATCCACCTGGCCACCACCGGTGTGCTTGGCAGCCCAGGCGTCCAGCCCGCAACAGTCGTGCCCGCAACCAGGGATGGATCATCACCTGGCCATCGATGACCCTCAGGCTGCGTGCCGTGTGCCGCTTCCTGCCATGCGCGAGCATGCGGTGACACACCGGAGGGCACTACGCGGGAGGTCACCTCGTGACGTGTCACCGCGCAGCTGCGCTATCCGGCGGCGCGGTGGCGGCCTTGGCCCCGAGGGGGACAGCCTCGCCTTGCGGGCCAACCACATCCGTACCCGAGGGCCTCGTGGTGAGGCTGCCAAGGCGCCGAGCACACAGCCGCGATCCTGTCCAATGTAGACCAACGGCGATGACAGCTCCGACGACGTACCAGAACAGGTCCAGCGGTTGAAAAGCGGCGCCGAGGGCTAGGCGCGACAACGTGCTGTGTGCGGCCAGCCGGGCGGGCACCCCGGTGAGCTGATACAACTCGACCAGCCAACACGCGGCAACGGTGACACGGCCCAGCGCGATCGGCCCTAGACCCACCGCGATCGTCGTGATCTTCAGACACGTCAACACGATCAGACAGGCCAACAGCGCCAGACACACCAATAGATACATCAGTGTTGCGTAGAGCACGGTGCCGGCGTGTTCGGCGAAGGCACCGCCGGTCAACTCGCGCACACCGAGCCCAGCCGCCACCACGACACCGGCGAGGGCGGTACACAAACCAAGCAGGGCAAGTCTTTTCCTCACCGAACCACCCTCACCCGCCCCACCCGCGCCCACCCCACCTTCGCCGGGCCAACCGGATACCGCACCAGCCGAGGCTGATCAACGTACTGGGTCTGGAGGTCGCCGACGAAGCCGAGCACCGCCCAGCACACAATCCCATCGAGTTTGATCATCAGTCGGTCCGTCTGCTGTGGTGGGGAAGGTGCCGCCGCAGGCGGCGCGGATCACGGCGAGCAGGTCGGCCTCGCTGACGCTCAGGTGCCGCAGCGGCAGGTCCAGTTCCAGGTCCTCCAGCCGCAGGCACCGCATGATGCCGCTGGTCAACAACGATCGGGCCGGGTTGGGTTGCCAGCGGCCCCGGCGGGTGATCCATAGCCGCCGCTGCCGTGGTGGGCCGACGATGGTCAGGCAGGCGATGTTGGTCCAGCCGATGCAGCCGGGCGCTGCCTTCGGTCCAGCGCACCTGTGTGGCGTCGAGTAGCAGGCTGAACCCGTTGAGCAGCTTATCCCAGCGCAGCAGCGCCCGGCCGCTGAGCAGACCGGCCGACCCGACGACGGTACCGGTCACCACCATTGCGTGGCCGGCGGGGCCGGATCCATTTCCCAGCCAGCCCCACAGCCCCCACAGCGGCCCGCTGAACGCAACGGTCGCCAACACCGCCGCGTGCCAACGCGGCCGCAGACACGGTCGCCGAATCTGCATCGGTGTGCGGGGATAGGCGATCCACAACGGCTCAAGGGCAGGCGAGGCAGTCATAGCACCATCGGCCCGGCTGTTGTCGCCGCAGAAGTAGGGGCCCTCGTCCGGGGTCGTGGTGGAGGTCACCGGGCTCGGCGTGACGGCGGGCGTGACGGCGGGCGTGGCGGCAGGACCAGCCGGGTCGCAGATGCCCACCAGGTCAGGGTCGACAGTGGCAGCCTGCGGTCGTGGACAGCCGACGCCGCTGGGGGCCAGCTGGCCGCTGCCGGGGAGGGCGCCGGGCGGGATTGGCTGCCCGGTCGGCGGCGAGGCGGGCCAACCCGGTTCGGTGGGGGTGACACCGACAACCACGCCCACCGCTGCCGGGCCAACGAGCAGCATCAGGACCGCCAGGGCTGCGGCGGCGGGCTTGCGCCACACGAACCTGTCAGCGCCAGTCGATGGCTGTGATCGGGTCGTCATGTTGAGGTTTCCCTTGAGGTGCTTGGTCTTTGCGGATTGGGTGAGCGCTGGAAGGCTCCCTCGGCGGCGCCGCGCCTGGCGGAACGCGGCTGGCCGCCACGAGGAACCTGTTGCGTGCGCGGCTTGGTCAGCGGGCCACCCCGTAGGGGACGAGGTGGCCCGCAGCGGACAGGAAAGTCTCCCGAGGGGTACGGGACGGGCCGGCCGTGCTGCGTGGCCATGAGGTTGCCGGCCCGTCCCCTTCTCATCTGCCTGCCACCCCCTTGGAAGGCAGGCAAGCACAACAGCTACGGATCGGCAGCGCCGACTGCGGAGCCGACCGGGGACAGGTGGGCTTGTTTACGCTTCCAGGGCAGCCGCCGCTGCCCCCGTTGCTCGCCCGGCACGCCGTGACGCGACGCTTCTAAATCACTAAGAAAATCGTCGATTTGGCTTTGGTCGATGCCGGGCATGGTGATGATGTGTGCCCACGCCCCGTCATCGGCGAGGATCCAGTTGTCGTGCACGGCCGCCGGTGGGCTGCGCAGCACGACGGTGAAGGCGTGGGGGTTACGCCGGGTTTCCCAACCGAGGTCGAGCAGCCGTTGGTGGGTGTAGGCGGCCAGGTTGCGGGCGGCCTGGGCGCGGCGGCGGTGCCCATCGGCGCCCAGACGGGTCAGCGAGTACCACAGCAGCAGCGGGGTGTGCCCGGAGCGGGAGCCGGTGATGGTGGTGTCGGCGCTGGCGGTGTAGCGGATACGCCGTCCTGTGATCAGGTGCGGGGCGTCGGCGTAGAGCAGCACCGCGCACGGGGTCAACGTGGCCAGGAACTTGTGCCCGGACACGACCATCGAGGTGGCACCGGCGGTGAAGTCAAAGCCGGGCCGGTCGGCCTCTGGCAGCAGCGCCAGCGGGAGCCCGGACAGGGCCGCGTCGACGTGGATACGCCGCCGGGTAATGGCCAGCCGATCCATGGTGGCGCTGATCTGCGCGACATCATCGATGGCCTCGGTCATGGTGGTGCCCGCCGTGGCCACCACGATCGCGGGATGGTGACGGCGGCGGCCCAACTCGGCGGCCAGATCGGCGGTGTTCATGCGTCCGGCCTCATCGGTGGCGATCATCACCAGCGGAAGTTTGAGCAGCCGGGCCGCCTTGGCCACCGAATAGTGGGCTGCGGTGCTCGTATAGACCACGACGTCGTGCCATGCCTGCCACGCCTCGTCCAGGGCGTGCAGCGTGCCCTCCGATGAGCCGGTGGTGACGTAGCCCCACCGTGACGGCGGCGCGTCCAGCCAGTCGCCGACAATGTCGATGACCTGTTGTTCGATCTGCTTGGTGTGGGCGTGGCCGTGGATGTCGTACGGGTCGCCGACGTTGTTGAGCAGTTCGCCGCACAGCAGGTCGGAAAGCTCACCGAAGTCCAGGTCCCGGCCGCCGGGGTAGCCGATGTCGCGGCGGCGGTGGGTGGCCAGCCGTCGCCGCAGCTGGCCCAGCACCTCGGCAAGCTGCGGGGCGGGTTGAGTCTCAGCGACCATACCCACCACCGGGATGACCGCCGGGATTGCCCGAATGCCTTGGCCCGCCGGTGGATCCGCCGCCGGATCCGTTGGGCCTGCTGCCGGGGCTGCTGCTGGGTTGGTAGGCCAGGCGGGTGTTGTCGACGCGGCACAGGGTTTCGTGCAAAGGTTCCAGGAACCGCAACACCGCGTTGTGCGGGTCGTTGCGCAGCTCGTCTGGCGTGGCCCAGGCGCTGGGGATCGTGTAGCGGTCCGGCAGCAGTTCCATGTTGTGGGTGCAGTGCACCTGGAAGGCGTTGAACTCGTGCAAACTGCGGCGCTCGCAGACGATCAGCGCGCGTTCGGTGACGCTCTGCCCGGACATGACCATGAGGATGCGGCCGGGGATTTCGGCCTCGCTGTCGGCCGTGTGCAGCACCTCGTGCCACGACCCGGTGTGGGTGTCCAATGTGGAAAGTGCGATGCCGGTGTAGGCGGCTGCCTCGGGCATCTGGTCGGCGCGGTTGGCCAACGCGTGGCGGATGTCAAGCGGCCCCTGCCGCTGCCCGAGTGCTTGCGATGCCTGCGATTCCAGGCCGCACACGTGCTCGTGGAAGGCGAACAGCAGCCGGTCGACGTGCTGTGATTCGGGGCCGGCCTTCCACAGCCGGGTAGCGGCGGCGATCGAGCGGCGTCCACCTCGTTGTGGGTCGGGGTAGGCGAATAGGTACGCCAACCCGTATGGGGCCAGCTGGTTGCGGCGGCGCCGTTCCCAGGCCAGCTGGGCGTGCAGCAGGTTCATTTTGCGCAGGCGCCAGATCGCCGCGCTGCGCAGTTCGGCACCTTCGTCGACCACAGGGCCGGCCAAAGGCGCGGCGGTTGGCTGCTGCCCAGTGTGCCGCCCTTGGTGAGTATGGGTGTCGTGGTGGGCGTGGTGGTTCGCGGCGGTGTCGGTGTGTGGCGCCCGGAATGGGGGAAGGCTCACCGCTCAGACCTCCAACTCGGCCAGGTCGTGGTCGAGCACGGTCACCGGGGCCGGGGTGCCCCGCCCAAGCCGGGCATACACGCCGGGTCGTCGCGTCCGCAGGATGCCACCCCAGGTCCACCCGGTGACCGCGACGGCGGCGACTATGGCGGGCAGCAGCCACACCAGCGGCGAGCCGGGTGAAAGGCCCAGCAGGTTACGCAGGTTCGAGGCCATGAACAGCACGACCAGCCCACCGGTGAGCGCGCCGATGATCGGCGCGACCACCCGCATGAACACGCCTTCGTGCCCGCCGCCACCGGCGCGGTAGTAGGCGTGTGCGGCCACCGAGGCCGCCACCAGCAGCCCGAGGATGCACAGCGCGCCCACGGTGGACAGCCAGGTGAACATCACCTTGATCGGGTCGGCGCCTGACCATACGAACCCGGCGATGACCAGCAAAGCGGTGGCCGACTGCACCAGTGACCCGCCCACCGGCACCCCGCCCCGCCCACCGGTGGACACGGTGGTGATCGCTTGGGGCAGCACACGTTCGCGGGCCAGGCCGAACAGGTTGCGCGACACCACATGATGGAAACTCATCATCGCGGCCAGCACGCTGGTCACCAGCAGCAGCGTGGCCAGGTCGGCGACCCCGGTGCCGTAGATGCGCCCCAGCGAGGCGAACACATACCCGCTGGGGTCACCGCCTCCGGTCAGCACGTGCGGGCCGACCCCGGTCCACACCGCCCAGGCCAGCACCGCGTAGAGCACACCCAAACATCCCGCCACTGTGAAGGTCGCCGTCATCACCGCCCGGGGTGAGCGGGCCTCCTCGGAAAACACCGGCCCGCACTCGAACCCCACGAACGCGGCCATGGTCAGCGCGAGCGCACCCCCGGCCCCGTCTTGCAGCAGCGAGCGCCACTGCCACGGCGCCGCGTCGAGGTGGCCGGTGGCCGGGTTGGTGAATGCGGCGATCACGAACAAGGCGATCACCGACAGCTCGACCAGCAGCATCCCGCCCAGCACCAGCGTGTTGGCGCTCATCCGGGCCAGGCCGAACACGGTGATGACCATCCACGCCCCTGCCGCCCACACCCACCACGCGCCACCGGCAAGGCCGCTCATCCGATCCCCAAGGAACGCATACAGCGAGATTTGGATGGCGTTGTAGCCCAGGAACTCCACCGTGGCCCCCACCATCCCGGCACGCCCACCCAACCCCAAGGTGAGCAAGGCGAAAAACGGCGCCGTGTGGGAAACCCGGCGGCTCACCCCGGCATAGCCGACCACCAGCAACCCGAGCACACCCATGACCACCACGAACGAGAGCGGCACCCCCGCCACACCGGTGGCCGCATAGGTCACCGGGATACCACCCACCAGCACCGTCATCGGGCTACTGGCCACAATCCCCAAAATCAGCAACGCAGGCACACCCAACGTGCGCCGCGCCAACGTCGCAGACGATGTCACCACCGCACCCCCGCACCACACACCGATCCCCACACCCGCCGCAACGCCGGGCGCATCCACAGCCCGCAGCCGCCCAAACCGCCGCGCTGCTCCCACCGCAAGCCGTACATGCTTCTCCTCACACCCATCGCTGATCTCTGATCGTTGATCTCTGATCTCCGAGGTTTCACAGGCAGTTCCGGCGCCGGGCCGGCCGGGTGTTGCGTGCGGAACGCAGCACCACACGCAACACCTGGCAAACGCAGGACCAACCCTGCCGAAAGGTGCTGCCACCGGTCCCGCCCGACCCCGGTCGAACAAACCCAAGCAGGGCAACCACATACAGGCCACGCCGAAGTGGCGCCGCAGGAACAGAACCTCAACCGGTGAAACCCTGGCAATTACTCGGTTTCCGAAGCGTCGTCGTTCTGGCCTTCCTGCTCGTCCTCGTCGTCACGCCCACGTGCCAACGGCGTAGCCCCAAACCACCACTCGTAGTCGGTCACTTGCTTACTCCTTTCTTCTGTCTACCAACAACTTTCCTGACCAGCGGGAAACGCGGAAACTCTGCCACGCCGCCCGCCCTGCCCCGAAGCCCACCGCCGAGGATGACCAAACGACGGCTTCGGGAAGCCTTGTCAGGCGAACCTGTGCCGCCGACCGTGCACCGGGCGGCGGATCATCGCGCCATGCCACCGAAACGGCCTGTGCGGCTCGGTGTTAGGCACAAACCCAAGCGACGCGTAGAACCGCGTCAGCCGGTCGAGGTCCGCCCCGAACTCGTTGGTGGGTGTCAACTCCAACCTCACCCGCGAGCAGTCCGCCCACAGACACAACTTGTCCATCACCCGCCGCGCCTCACCTCGCCCACGGGCCACCGATGCCAGCTCGTGCACCCCCACATGCTCACCATGGGCCAGCAGCTTCAACCTGACCCAATGCCCCTGCCACGCCCACGCCATCACCCAGCCCAGCTCCGCATCCCGCTCCAGCCGGTCCAGCAGCCGCCAGCAGCGGCAACCACACACCCGCCACGAACCCTCCACCGCGCGGGCGCTGGTCACCTCCGAGGAGGGCCACTCCATTTCGGAGTCCATCACCGTGCTCACGGCTGAACCCGCAACAACAGCTGGGACTCCTGCACGTTCACGAACCCGCCCGGAGAACACGACGCGTGACACCCCACCAGCAGGCATTGGATCTGGTCGTCGTCGGTCTTGGCGACGATCCGCCCGATCGCATCCGAATGCTCCAGCAAGCTCAACGCCACCGTGTCACCAATCCCAACCAGCTCCTCCGACCGGCACGTCCACACACTCACCGCCACCACCCCACCCCAAAATCAAGCGGACGCCGGGGTAACTCCTCAACCTCGCCCTCGTACCGGGCAAGCTTCGGCTGATGGTGGTGCCAGCCCTGCGCCGACATCTGGCGATGGATGATCTGGACGCACATCGTGGAGTCGTTCCACGACGGAAGATCACCTCGAAGACTGCGGGCTACAGCCGAATCCACAGAATCGTCAGCTGCGAGCGCCGCGACCTGTGCCCCACGAATGTCAAGATCAAGAACTGTCAAACTCCGGCTGGCCATGGCCATCACCTGTAGCCCTTCATGCGTCCTGTCTGCGGGGATTCTGTCTGGAGAAAAGTCGCTATGGTGATCATGTCCATGGTCCAGTTCTGGTATCGAGACCCAAGATCTCGTCGTCCGACCAACCCGCCGAACGCAGTACCTCATATGCCTGTTCGGAACTGGGGCATGGGAAGCTGACATTGCAGTTCAGGCAGCGGCGTCCGTTAGGCCAGTCGATGGGGCAGTGCGTGCGGATCGCATGCTTCGCCTTAAGGACATCCGACTCTGTCGATTGGCCCATTCATTCGCCTCCTCGCACTCAGGGTCGGAACACCGGGTTGGACAGGACCTGGCTTCCTGAGCGTCACCGAAACAGCGATCATTAGGAATGCCTCGCTGTTGTATGAGCGTTGAAGGAGCGGTGTAACGGCACTGAAAGTGACGGAGGCATTGCAACCTGGTGTCGAAGATCCGTTGCATAAATGGTGAACTGGACTACGGGAACCAGGTCCGGTCGTGATCCAATCGCGAGGGAGGGCACGTGGGAAGGGTCCAGCGATGGTCCGGGCGGGAGGCACGGGCGCTGCGCGAGGCGATGCGCATGAGCGTTCGCACCTTCGCGTCTTTCCTCGGCGTCAGCGGGCGAACGATTTCCTTCTGGGAGGAGGGGGGCAGTGCCAAGTTCCCTAGCCCAGATTCGCAGGCGCTCCTTGACACGGCGCTGGCGCGTGCGACGGCCGAAGACCGTGAGCGGTTCCGTCAGGCTCTGGCGGCTGACCAGCAGCGGCGTGCGACAGATGATCTATTCGTACTTGTTCCCCCGATGGAGCCAACCATGATCGACCGACCCGCCGATCATGACGACGTACTCGCTCTTGTCACCGACGCGGCCCGTTCGGATGAGATCAGCGTGATCGCCATCGCCGGACCTGGAGGCTTCGGCAAGACGACTCTTGCTACCCAGCTCGTACATGATCAGCGGACGCGCGAGGTGTTTCCGGAGATTGTCTGGGTGGAGACAGGGGAAGAGTGCACGCCGGCACGGGTCGTGGAACTGATCTCAGATCTGTGCTTTCACCTCGATGGCGACCGCCCCGCTTTGCTTGACCCAGAGCAGGCGGGCTTTCACCTGGCGAGGATCATGGCTGAGCGATCGATCCTGCTGGTGATCGACAACGTGTGGTCCGCCACTGACCTTCAACCGTTCCTGCTGGGCGCACCCCATTGCGTGAGGCTCGTGACAACGCGCAACGTCCGCGTGTGCCCATCCACCGCCAGCGTATTCCGGCTCGGACCCATGTCAGCTCGCGAAGTCTCGGAGCTGATCACTAGGAGCGTTCCGGCGCTGACGTCGAAAAACGCCGAAGCCGTGGCGGATCTGTGCTGTGGGTGGCCGCTGCTGGCGACGGTGGTCGGAGCGAGTCTGAGCCAGGACCTTCAGGCGGGGGCATCACCGTCGCAAGCTGTCACTTTCGCCGCCGACGCACTCAGCACACAAGGACCGCTAGCGTTCGATGTCTGGGATGGCGATCAACGAAGAAACGCCATCGGCCACGCGATAGCCGTCAGCCTGGCCAGTTTGGACGACAGCGTGACCATCAGCGGCGCGAGTGATCTTCGTGAACGCTATCTTTCGCTGGCGATCTTCCCCGCCTCCGTGCCGGTGCCCATCGCCGTGTTGGTGCAATGGTGGCAGGGCTTCGGATGGACCAACGCAGCGGTGCGCCACTTCTGCCGTGTGCTTGCGGATAGGTCACTTATCGGCGCCTATCTCGCTGACCGGGATGCCATCGTGCTTCATGACGTCTTCCGCGCGTATCTACGGCACGCGGTTAAGGACGATTGGTCAAACTTGCATCGCTCCCTAGTTATGGCATTGCGCCCAGCCTCGGCCTCATGGTCCGGCCTCGACCCCAGCCATACCTATATGTGGCGCAATCTCTCCTACCATTTGTTCGAGTCCGGCGAGGTTGGGCAACTCCTGCGCGCCTATTCCTCGCCAGAGCTGATCGTTGCGAAAGTCCAAGTCTGCGGGTACCAGTCTCTCCTGACAGACCACCGCTTCATACAGGCCGTCGATCGAGAACCACTCGATCCGACGCAACGCCAGCGTCAGTCGGTTGGCCTTGTCCTGACAGGAAGCGGCTATCTGCTGCATGGGCTGACCTCAGCAGACGACATCCGCAACACACTTGACGTCACGCTCTTGCGCACAGGCGTCGCATCGGCCCCAACACAAGTCTCCAAAAGCCCGATTCAGGTTCAGTCGGTCACCCCGCCACACGATGCCGCCGAGGCCGGCCATATCGGCGCCATCGTCAGCGTCTCGGCCAAGGGCAACTTGCTCGTATCGGCAGGCGAAGACGGCGCCGTTCGTGTCTGGAACCTCGACTCCAACACGCTGCGGGCGCAGTTGCGCGGCCACACCGGCTGGATTTATGCGACCGCCATCAGTCCAGACGCTCGCTGTGTAGCTTCGGCGGGCGAAGACGGACTGATTCGGCTGTGGGACCTAGCCACATCGGTCCACATTGGAGTCCTGGCCGCTCACAACGGTCGAATCCGCGCCCTAGCCTTCACCTCCGATGGGCGCACGTTGGTCTCCGGCGCCGAAGACGGGCAGATCATTGTGTGGGATCTCGACCGGCGAGCACCACGACGGCGCTGCGCCACACCGGGAACCCCCATCTGGTCGATCGCGATCCTCGGCAACGACGAAATGATCGCCGCGGGTGGCGAGGACGAGTTCGTGCGCCTGTACGACCTGAACACCGGCGTCCTTCTCGACGAGCAAGCCGGGCACCGCGACTGGGTACGCGCCGTCGCCAGCAACAGCAGCACCCTTCTCGCATCAGGCTCCGGCGATCGAACAGTGTGCATCTGGGACGCTTCAACCCGCCGCCTCGTGCCACAGCGCCGTACAGAAACTCTCCCAAGTCGCGTCCGAGCCGTGGCGATGGCGCCCGATGGCCGATCGGCTATCGCCGCATGCGAAGACGCCACGCTACGCACCCTCAACGCAAGCGGTCAGGTCGCAACGGCCGCCATGCCCGCAGGCGTGGATTGGATTCGTACGATTGCCCGCCTTGATGATGGCAGCATCATCGCTGGTTGCGAGGACGGGGCTCTGCGGCGATGGATGAGCACCACCGCCAAGGAAGCTCTGCTGATCGCTCCAGGCCGCAACACCATCTGGTCCGCAGTCACCGCTCACCACGGAAGCACGGTCGTTTTCGGGTACGGCGACGGCAGCGTCCTGGTCCACGACGACAGAGCCATGGCTACAACACGGAGCCTGCCGGGCGGACCTGGCCGAGTGTGGTCGCTTGCCGCCGGAGGGGACTCCATCGCGGCAGCCTGCGGTGACGGTGCCATTCGCGTGTGGTCGCTGACCACTGAGGAATTCGGACTGCGGCTCAACCGCGACATGCATCGATCATGGGCCGTCGCGATAAGCCCGGACGGATCGATGGTCGCAGGTAGCGATCACCGAGGTCACACCCGTGTCTGGCATCTACCGACCGGTGAACTACTGTGGGACAAGGATGTCGGCGCCGGGCGCCTGCGCAGTCTTGCGTTTAGTGGTCTTGGCGACCGCCTCGCCGCGTGTGGTGGTAACGGCACCGTGCTCGTCTGGCACGCCGAAAGCGGCGAGGCAATCACAGAGATATCCAACAAAGGTATGTGGGCGCGGGCCGTCGCCCTCGACGCCGCCGGCAATCGTGCCCTCATCGGCATGGGCACCGGTGAAGTCCACGTTCACGACCTCAACACCCGCCAAACAGTCTCCGAGCTCACCGGTCACACAGGCCGCGTATTGCTGGTGAGTTTTACGGCCGTCGACGACCGCGTGGTGTCCACTGCCGCCGACGGCACCGCACGAGTCTGGTCGATCAGCGCTGGGCAGCAGACCGCCCAGGTACGTGCTGACACGTCGGGCCAGTGCGCGGCCTTCGACGCAGAGACCGGAAAGCTGCTGGTCGTTGGAGCGAACGGGATCACACGAATGATGATCAAGGTTGGGAACTAACTGATGACGAAACCCAGTCCAGGCGTCACGGGCCAGCCGCCCATGCCCGAAGAAATCATGAGCAACACTCCGGGTTCGTTCGCGTGGGGCGTCCTTCACGACCGCCACCCAGCCATCATCCAGCAGATCGGCGCGGCGCTGCCGTACCCACCGCACATCCGCCAGGCGCTGGAATCCTTGCGGACCGAACTCGACGTGACCATCAAGCCGCTGCGCGACGATGCCCACGACGCTGACGACTGGGCACGCTGGGGGCACGACTATCTAGGCGAATGCTGGTATGACGTGCCGTTCCTGTGGGCCGAGAGCTACTTCTACCGCAAGCTGCTTGAAGCTGTTGACTACTTCCACCGCGGCCCATGGAACTCAATCGATCCATTCCAGCCCCAGAAGTCCGCCGAACTGCGCGATCCAGGGCTCGAAGCGGATCTTGCGGCGCTCAGCGCGCTTCAGACGCTGCCGCTGGAAGAACAAATCACCGCAGCGCTCGACGCCGCGCTATGGGGCAACCGAGCCGACCTCGGCTTCTTACTCTCGGACCCAACTGTCGCACACCGAAAACAGGCCGGAGCGCTCGTGGCCGACGACGGCGACAAGGTGAGAGACCTCCTTACCGCAGGTGGCCTGCACACCGTGTGTCTTGTCGCCGACAACGCCGGACGTGAACTCATCCCCGACCTCGTCTTGATAGACCTGATGCTCAGGACGAGCTCCGCTCGCACGGTCGATCTACATCTCAAGCCGCATCCGTACTACGTCTCGGACGCGACCACCGCAGACTTAATCGCCTGCCTCCGTCGACTCAGCGAGGTCGACTCGACCCGACCTGTGGCACAAAGGCTTTGCCTCGCAGCAGCAGACGGCCGCCTGTTGATCAGCGCTCATCCGTTCTACAGCGCACCGCTGACCTACCACGATCTTCCTGCCGACCTTTCGAAGGTGTTCGCCAAGGCTGGCCTCGTCATCCTCAAGGGCGACTTGAACTATCGCCGCCTTGTCGGCGACCGCCATTGGCCCACCGCAACTTCGTTCTCCGAAGCCGTCGCATACTTTCCGACCCGGGTCGCCGCCCTACGCACCCTCAAGTCCGACGTCGTCATCGGGCTCGGCGCAGATGAGGTCTCGACGCTCGACGATGAAGCTGACAACTGGCGTATTAACGGAACACACGGCCTGATCCAGGTGTCCGGATGATGCCCGCACTCTGGCGGCGTAAGGGCTCGGCCGCTGTTGGCATGAACGGCAGCGGGAAGTCACCAAACTCGGCGACATCCCACTGCCGAGGTGTTCCTATGCGCCATCCCCGGCGTCTATTGGCGCGGCGCCACTGACCGCCAGTTGGTTGGCGCGCAGCAGCCTGACCAGATCGCTCGCCCGGGAGTTGGACACGCTGTGCCCGGCCCCGCGCAGCCGTGCGGCGAGCGCATCTCGTGTCAGCGGCATTCCCTCATCCGCGAGCGCGGCCTCAACGGCGCGGGCCGCCGCTTCCAGTGCTGCGCGGTCCGTCCGTTCGCCGCTGCGCTCGTCCACCGTCCCGGTCCGGGGTTTGCGGGCCGGCCGTGTCGTCCGCTGGACCGAACGTTCCGGAACAGTGTCCTGCCCGGCCGTCCGGCCGTTCGGCGCGTTGGTCCCTTCGCCGCGCACTGTTAGTTCGTCCGTCCGCAAGATACTGCGGCCAAGAGCGATCCTTCCTGTCCCATCCGGGACCGTCGCTCGCTCCTCTTGGGCGCCGTGAGCTTGATGTTCGAGCAGGCCGAACAGCAGCTTGACCGCGACAAGCAGCGCGAACGCGGGCCAGCCGGAGACCGCCCGGCCGATCCAGTCCGAGCCGCCCACGGCCATGTTGGCGGCGAAGCTGGCCCCGGTCCCGGCCACGAGCGCGGCCCACGGCAGCCGACCAGACCGGCGTCCCGCCCGCTTGTCGGCAAGCAGCACCAGGGAGGCCACGATCTCGATTCCGTCCACCGACAGCGGAAACATGTGTGCCCGCCAGCCGGTTTCGCCATGCAGGTGTGCGAGTTCGGTCATGTGGCTGTAGGAGATTGCTCCCGCGATCCCAGCGAGGCCAACCACCGTGACTCCCGCCGCCGCCTTGATGGCGGTGTCGACTCGGCTCATCGAACGCTCACCGCCACTCGTGTTCGATGGTCATCGCGGCACCTGCCCACCGAAAGAGGCGAGGTACCGCTGTATCTCATCCTTCTGGGTAGCGGAGGCGCGGGAGGCAAGGCCGCACAACAATTGCCCGATCTCACCCGCCCGGTGGGCCGGGATCGTCACGTGGAGCGAGGCAGGCTGGTAGTCAGCGCCAAGGCCGGACAAGTCCAGCTCCACGTACGCCTCAGCCTGCCATGGGGCGTGTGCCTTGTATAAGCTGGCGCTGATCGTCAGTGGCGCCAGCAACGTCTCACCGATCATCAGGGTTGTTGGCGCGCTACGGTGCGCCTCACCTGTTGCGGCCGTTGGTGTTGCGGTGCAACATGCCAGGTCGCACCATTCAGGGTGGTGGATGTTTGATGGTTCAAGGTTTTTCTGGCTTTTTTCGCTCATTGACTACGGTGAAAAGCCAGGTCCGCGACGGCCTCGCCCGCCTGCGCAGCCTGGCCCCGGAATTGGCGGAGCTGCTGGAGGTGAAGGCATGACCGGCGAACCCAGGCTCAGCGCGGTGCTGCAAACCATCGCCGATCAGGCCCGGCCGGCCAGGATCGACCCGCAGACGTGGCCCAAAGGCAAGCGCCGCCGCCGGATCAGGGTCGCCGCGGCCGCCGCGGCCACGGTACTGGTGATCGCCGGGGCCCCCTTCCTGCTGGCCAGGGCGGACAGGCAGGCCCTGATCCCGGCCGACCAGCCCCGGCCGGTGGTGCCCTCGACCGTGTATTCGCCGCTGACCGGCGAGGACACCATCGCCGAGTCGCCGGGCGGGCCGGCCGCCATCCTCGTCACCGGCGACCACGAGTTGCGCGGCAGCGACATCTGGGGCTGGGAGGGCCGAAGCCTGGTGGTCGGGCAGAACGGGAGTTACCGCCTGGCCAGGACGGTGGGCGAGACCGCGGCGGGCGCGGGTGGCCTCCTGCTCTCCCCGGACGGGCGCTACCTCGCCGGGATGCCATGGATCGAGGGCACTCGCTGGCCCGACTCGGGCGAGATCCGGACCGCGATTGTCGACCTCACCACGGGCAAGGCCACCCAGTACCCGGGCGGCTTTCCGGTGGCGTGGGCACCCGACGGCCGCTCGCTTCTCGTCGAGCAGCCCGATACCGGTACCACCAATGCGACCGGCGCCTTGCACCTCCTTGAGGTGAACAGCGGCAGCCTGCGGCCACTGCCCAGGATCCGTGGGGCGAAACGCGCCGGCAACTTCGCCGCGTTCTCCCCGGACGGCACCCGGATCGCCATCGCCACCGAGACCGAGCTATCCGTCGTTGGCGTGCGCGATGGCAGTCTGCGCACGCTAGCCACCCTCAGCTCTCGCGACCGGCTGGCCGGGCCGGGCGCGTGGCTTCCGGACGGCAAGCGCCTGGCGATGTACTACGTGGGCGGCTGCGAGGAACCGCCATGCACGGAAACCCGGCTCGCCCAACGCCTTTTCCAGATTGAGTACCGTGACGCCGACACCGGGCAACCCACGAACGGTCCGGCCATCGCCCCCGCGCAGGGACTGGCGGCGCGGCTGCTGGGCTGGCAACGCGACGGCGACGCGGTGGTGGCCGTCTATTCCCCGGAGGACGGCGCGACGCGCCAGGAGGGCGACACCAACTGGTCCGAGACGGACTGGTGGACCGTGGGTGGGGTGGAGCTGAAGGAGTTCGGCGCCGGTGGCGGCCAGAGACGTCTGGTGAGTCTTCCGTCGAGTGCGCTTTTTGTTGAGGTACCGGCGAATCTGCTCGACAGCTTCGGCGGCCCCTCGCCCAGCCTGGTCGAAGGAGGCCTGCGGGCGGTGCTGGCGTTCTACTGGCCCGTGGGTCAGGTCTGCGAACTGTTCGTGCTCATGGTCCTGGTGATCGTCGTCATTGTCCGGTACCGCAAGCGACTGCGGCGGCGCAGGGCAGGCGTCTAATACAGGGAAACCGAATGCCCGCGCTGGCCAGCGCCGACGAAAACTGTTCCTGCTGCACCGGTAAGGTCGCCGCATGACCGACATAGGGGTGTCGACAATCGACGATCTGCTTCGACTGCTGCACCAGCGGCAGGGGGACTTCGCCGGTGAGGGTCTCAATCATGAGGGCGAGCAATTCAACGGCCGGCTCCGGCTCAGCTCCGTCGCCGAGGGCGCGGGAATCCTGCTCACGTTCGACGCGCGGAGCCTGGACGGGCAGGTTTGCTTTCACACCGAGCACAGCCTGATCGCGCGCGACGACTCCGGGACGTTGGTGCTGTGGCACCTGGGCTCCAACCTGGGATTCCTTACGCCGCATAGGCTTTCGGCGGTCGAGCCGGGGCAGAGGTACGCCTTTCGCTATGGCGACCCGGCGGGCCAGGGGTTCGCCGAAGAGATCAGCCTGACGTTCGAGGAGGCCCGGATCGGCTACTGGTTTGCCTGGGGACGTCCCGGCTCACCGTTCGGGCCGAGGTCCTCGGTGCTCATGTCACCGGCGGAGCCGCCGGAAATCCGGTAGCGTGCCGATCCCGTACAGCTGCGGGTCGGGGCGAAAAATCGCCCCGACCTTTGCATGCCATGGCCCATGAGGCGTATTCTACCTTCAGGTTGATTAACCGTGCGGTTGAGAAAGGCGGACGATCGTGGACCGGCTCAGCGAGGTTTTCAGCGCCCTGGCCGATCCGACGCGGCGCTCCATCCTGGCCCGCCTGGCCGAGGGTGAGGCCACGGTCAACCAGATCGCCGAGCCATTCGCGATCAGCCTCCAGGCCGTCTCCAAGCATCTGAAGGTGCTGGAGCGGGCCGGCCTGATCACCCGCGGCAAGGAAGCGCAGTGGCGGCCGTGCCGTCTCGACGCGGGACCGCTGCTCGAGGTGGCCAAGTGGGTCGCCGAGTATCAGCGGTTCTGGGATCAGCGCTACGAGCGGCTTGACGACTATATACAGCGGCTTAAGAAAGAGGAGTGAGATGAGCGACAAGCTGGTGGTTACCCTGCCATCTGACCTGGAGATCAAGATGGTGCGGGTGTTCGACGCACCGCGGGCGCTCGTCTTCGAGGCGCACGCCCGATGCGAGCACGTCAAGCACTGGTGGGGCCGGGGCAACCCGCTCGACTGCGAGATGGACTTCCGCCCGGGCGGCGGCTACCGCTTCGTGGAGCACACGCCGGACGGGCAGCACGCCTTCCGCGGTGAATACCGCGAAATCCAGCCGCCGGAGCGGATCGTGCAGACCTTCGAGTTCGAGGGCATGCCCGGCCATGTCTGCGTGGAGACGCTGGAGTTCGCCGAGGAGGACGGCAAGACCACCGTCACCAGCGTCACCCGGTTCGACACCGAGGAGGAGCGCGACGGCATGGTGGCCTCGGGCATGGAGGCCGGCGCCCGCGACTCCTACGCGGCCCTCGACGCCTACCTGGCGAAGGCTCAACATGATCGCAAAAGCGTCGGGTGATCGTTGCGCTTGTGAGTGTAAAAAACCCACCGCGATCTACACTCACGAGCGCAACGATCATGGCTCGGCCCGAAGGCGGAGTCCGGCGCCGTCTCGGTCAAGGTGCTCGACGGCCGCCTGGTTCTTCTGGAATACCTATCCTGAGCACCGGATTTCATAACGCTCCAACGTTCACCGAAACTTCTCCGAAACCCCATCCTCAACCATGGTGACGCTCTGGCAACCGTTTCGATCTAAGGAGAGCGCCCATGTGGGACGAGATCAACGCTGACGTCTTCGGCCCGGACATCCTGGCCTACAGCGACTGGGACGAGAACGAGGCCACGCCGCACAGCTGCCCAACCCTGTGCGAGGTCTGAGTCCTCAGCGGTAAGCGGTAAACCGGGTCGGGGCGGACCGCCATGCCTGACGCCAGGCGGGACGCCCGGGCCCCAAACCCGATCGGAGAAGCGGTGCCAGACAAGGATTCTTTGACCGATTCTGTGACCATCGCCGCGCCCCGGCTGTTACGCGGCCAGCATGGCTGGTGGTACCTGGCGGAGAAGAAGCTGTTGCTGCTCAACGCAAACGCAGTGGACGCCGGCGATGGCCGGCTGCGCCCCGAGATCGACCAGCGGCTGCGGGCGGCCGGCGTGAACGCCCCGGGGCCGCGCCCGCCGTATTCGCTGACCGTCCTCACCACGACGACGTGCAACCTCGGCTGCGCCTATTGTTTCCAGAACATCGAGCAGGATCCGGCCGGCGGCCCGCGCCCGCCCCGCATCGCGGGAGTGTTGCTGCAGAGGGAAACCGCGCGGCGCATCCTCGAATTCGTCGCCGGCAAGATGGCCGAGGCGGACCTGAAGGAACTCGACGTGCACCTTTTCGGCGGCGAGCCGCTGCTCAACCCGGATGGCTGCCGCGACCTGCTCGAGCTGGCCGCCGGCTACGGTTTGGTCTCGGCGCAGATGACCACGAACGGCACCCTGCTCACCCGCGAGCTGGCAAGCGAGCTGGCCGGCCTCGGGCTCGGCAGCGTGCAGATCACCTTTGACGGCAACCGTTCCGACCACGATCAGAGCCGGGTACGCCGGTCCGGTGGCGGGACCTTCGACGACATCCTGGCCAACGTGTCGGCGGCGGCCGAGGTGACCGGCATCCGGTGGAACTTCCGGATCAACGTCAGCCGCAAGAACCGCGCGGGACTACACGAGATGATCGCGCAGATCGCGGCCGGGGTGGATCCCACCCGCTGCCGCATCGGCTTCGCCATCGTCAACGACGTCGGCATCGGTTTCACCAGCACCGTCGAGCCCGACCCGGAACTGGTCGACGACGTCGTCGGCTGGACGACCTACGCCTCCGACCTCGGTTTCATCATCAGCCGTCCCCGGCCGGTCCAGCCGTGCCGCACCTGCACCTACCGCGACGGGCGGTTGGGCGCCGTGGCCAACGCGGACGGGATCCTTTACAGCTGTTGGGAAACAGCGGGCAAGCCGGGCTGGGAGGTCGGCACCGCCGAGGGCGGCTACCGGCCGGCCGGTGAGGTGAACGGGCGCTGGGTCGGCTGCGGTTACGACGCCCGCAACTCCGCCCCGGAAGCGGCGGTGCGGTTCCGCGACGCGGTCGACACGCGCGTCCTGGACTACCTGCACACCATGGGGCGCTTGGGATTGCGAACGCCCGCCGCCCAATCGGCGGGGTAACGCGCCATGTTCGACTCCAGGCCGCTGCGCGACAATGTGGACTTCCGGCGGTACTGGCTGGGCCAGGTCGCCTCGGACTTTGGGACCCAGCTTTCGCTCGTGGCGTTCCCGCTTCTGGTCCTGAGTCTGGGCGGCAGCCCGGCGCAGGCCGGCGGGATCGCCACGGGATCGCTGGTGGCGCGGACGGTCTGCCGCCTGCCCGCCGGTGTGCTCGTCGACCGGTGGGATAGGCGCCGGGTCATGGTGGCCAGCGATCTGATCCGCGCGGTCGCGCTCGGAAGCATCCCGCTGGCCGCCTTGGTCGGCTCTGTCGGGTACCCCCAAATGGTTATAGTCGCCATCGTCGAAGGCGCTGTCGGGTCGGTGTTCTGGCCGGCGGCGGCGGCCTCGATCCGGCGGTTGGTGCCGCCACAGCAACTCACCGCGGCCATGGCCAGCAGCCAGGCGCGGGTGACCGCGGCCGGGTTGCTCGGTCCGGCGATCGGCGGCTGGCTGTTCGCGTGGCACCGGCTCGCGCCGTTCGTCGGTGACGCGGTTTCCTACCTCGTCTCGGCGCTCCTGATTGGACGGATCTCCACCTCGCTGCGGCCCGACGCCGGCAACACGGCCTCCAGGGACCGCCGGCTTTCCGCCGGTTTCCGGTGGTTCGCCAGGCATCGCGTGCTGCGGGTGGCGGTGGTGTTCGGCAGCGTGGTGAACCTGATCTCGGTCTCCACCGTGCTCGCCGTCGTGGTCAGCGCGCAGCGGCACGGCCACTCGGCGACCACGATCGGCCTGCTGCTGGCGTGTGTCGGCGCGGGTTCGCTCTGCGGGGCGCTGGTCGCGACCGCGATCGTCAAACGGCTGTCGCTGCCGGCGGTTTTCGCCACCCTCGGCGCGGGCTGGGTGGCGACTTTCCTTGTCCTGATGAGCACTTCGTCGCCGTGGGTGGTGGGGCCGGTGCTGGCCGCCGTCTACCTGCTGGCTCCCTCGGCCGCGATCCTGATCGGCAAGATGCTCATCGCGGGCGCGCCGGAGGATCTGCTCGGCCGGATCACCACCGCGGGCGGGCTGCTGATGTCGGGGCTTCCCGCGCTGGGTCCGCTGTTGACCGGCATTCTGCTTGTCGCCCTTGGGGAAAACGGCACCTGGCTGGTGCTCGCCGCGACCGCCGTCGTGGCCACGCTCGCCTGCCTGCCCACTCTACGGACACCCGAAAGACCGAACGCACCAATGGAGGAGCGCGATGAAGTTCTTCGACAAGCTCGTTGAGCAGTGGGGCGGCCAGGCCGCGTTGCTGTCCGTGCTCGGCAAGCAGCGCTTGCACGGCAAGGTCGCGGCGGCGGAGTCGCTGGTCACCTGGGACGGAGTGGGTGACCTGATGCTCGAACACCGGTTGGGGCCTCCGAACCTCCGGGTGGTGGAGACCGCCGGGCGGCCGGTGAACCCGGCACACTACATGGACGGCAAGTCCTCGCCCCGGCGCAAGACGGTGCCGATCGTCGACGCCGACCGGCTGCGGTCCATTTTGGACCGTGGAGCCACGCTCGTCATCGACAGCGTGGACGAGATGCTGCCGGCGATCACCGAGGCCGCCTATGAACTGTCCGATGTGGTGGGTGAGCCGGTGCAGACACACGTCTATGCCACTTGCGGCGACGCGCCCGCGTTCGCGCCGCACTGGGACGTGCTCGACGTGCTCGCGGTTCAGGTGGAGGGCACAAAGCACTGGGATGTCTACGGTCCCGGGACGCCCTCGCCGCTGGACGCCGAGACCGACGCCGACAATGTCCGGCCCGCCGAGCCTGAGTGGTCCGGTGTGCTGGAGCCCGGGGACGCGCTCTACCTGCCGCGCGGCTGGTGGCATGGCGTGCACGGCACCGGCGGCACGAGCCTTCATCTTAGTTTCGGGTTCCAGCGCCGCACCGGAATGACCTACCTGGGGTGGCTGACCACCCTGCTGCGGCACGAGCCGGCCTTCCGCGAGGACCTGCCGCGCGGACGCGAAGAGCTGGAGCGGCACGAAAAGCTTCTGACCCATCGTCTTGTCCAGCTGGTGCGCGACCACCCGGTGGAGGAGTACCTGGCCGAGCACGCCAAGACCCTGACCCCGCCGACGCCGCTGCGGCTTGGAGGCCCACGGTGAGTTATCCGCAAGCGCAGCGGCTGGATCTGGTCGAGGACTTGCACGGTCGCCCGGTCGCCGATCCTTACCGGTGGCTTGAGGACCCGGAGACTCCGGCCACCCGGGCCTGGAGCGCGGCTCAGGGTGACCTGTTCCGGCGTGAGCGCGACGGTTGGGTGGACCGGGGGACGATCGGGGCGCGCCTGGCCGAGCTGGCCCGCTCGGACACGATGACGCTGCCCCGGCACCGCGGGGGGCGCACGTTCTACGCCAATCGGGGAGCGGGACAGGAACATGCGGTGCTCACCGTGCTGGAGGCGGACGGCTCGTCGTGGGCGCTGCTGTCCCCCATACAGATCGATCCCAGCGGCAGCACCACTTTGGAGGCTTGGCACCCGTCCATCGAGGGTGACCTGGTGGCCTACCAGCTCGGCGGCGGAGGCACCGAGGAGGCTCTGCTACGGGTGATGGAGGTGGATACCGGCCGGATCGTCGACGGGCCGATCGACCGCGTACGCGACTCGATGGTGGCGTGGCTGCCCGGCGGCGCCGGCTTCTACTACGTGCGACGGCTGCACCCGGATCTGGTCCCACCCGGCCAACGGCAGTATCACCGGCGGGTTTACCTGCACCGCATCGGCACCGACCCGAGCGAGGACATTCTCATTTTCGGCGATGGCCGGGACAAGGCCGACTTCTACGCGGTCAGCCTGTCCATCGATGGCCGGTGGCTGCGGATCAGCGTCACCGCCGGCACCGCCCGACGCACCGACATCTGGCTGGCCGATATTGTCCAAAGTGGACCGGAGCGGCCGGATCTGCGGGTGGTGCAGCAGGGTGTGGACGCGCGCACCGTACCCTACATCCGTCCCGGCACCGACCCCGACCGCAAGGTGTTGCTGCTCACCGATCGCGACGCGCCCCGCGGGCGGGTCGCCACCACCACACTGTCCGATATGGACGGTGAACAGTGGCCGGATCTGGTCGGCGAGGATCCGACGGCGGTGCTCACGGACATCGCCGTGCTTGACGGTCCCGCCCTTGACCGCCCCCTGCTGCTGGCGCTGCGCGCCCGGCACGCCGTCAGCGAAATCACCATTCACGACCTGGCCGACGGGCACTGCATCGGCGCGGTCGCCTTGCCCGGCAAGGGAACCGTCACGCACCTGGTGGACCGGATCGAAGGCGGCCACGAGGCCTGGTTCGACTACTCCGACTTCACCACCCCAAGAACGGTCTACCGGTTCGACGCGCGCACCGGCGAGGTCGCCCCGTGGCTCGACCAGGAGTGGCCGAAAGTACCCGAAATGGTGACCCGGCAGATGGTCTACCACTCCCCGGACGGCACGCCCATCCGCATGTTCATCCTCTCCACCACCGGCGCCCCCGACCACCCGCGCCCGCTGATCCTCAGCGGCTACGGCGGTTTCGGCGTCTGCCAACCGCCGGACTACATACCGCAGATTCCCGCCTGGATCGAGGCCGGCGGGGTCTACGCGATCGCCAACGTCCGCGGGGGCGGCGAGGAAGGCGAGGACTGGCATCGCGCCGGCATCCTCGACCGCAAGCAGAACAGCTTCGACGACTTCGTGGCGGCGGCCGATTTCCTTGTCGCCGAAGGGTGGACGACGCACTCGCGGCTTGGTGTCTATGGCGGCTCCAACGGCGGCCTGCTGGTGGGCGCCGCGCTGACCCAGCATCCGGAGAAGTTCGCGGCCGCGGTGTGCTCGGCGCCGCTGCTGGACATGGTGCGCTATGAACACTTCGGGCTCGGGCCGTCATGGCGGCGCGAATTCGGCACGGCGGCGGATCCGCGGCAGCTCGACTGGCTCCTGTCCTACTCACCCTACCACCGGGTCCGACCCGGAATCGCTTACCCGGCCGTGCTTTTCACGGTCTTCGACGGCGACACGCGCGTCGATCCGCTGCACGCGCGCAAACTTTGCGCGGCGTTGCAACACGCTTCGACCAGTGGCCGCCCGGTGCTGATCCGCGCCGAGGGCGATGTGGGACATAGCCTTCGGGCGCTGTCGCGCGCGGTGGAATTGCTTGCGGATACGCTGGCGTTCTTCACCGTCCAGCTAATTTCCTGCGTACCTGCTCAGCCTCGGGATGGTTGAGACCGTCCAGAACCGACAGTGCCTTCCGCCACGCCGCGACCGCCGCGGCCCGTTCGCCCGCCGCGTTATGGGCGTCGCCGAGATAGCCGAGGCTTACCGCCTCGTCATAACGATCGCCCAGCTCCCGGTAAAGGCTGATGGCGTTGCGGTACGAGGTCACGGCCTGCCTCTGCCGGCCGAGATGGTGATGGACGTAGCCGAGGCTGTCCCAGGTGTCGGCTTGCCCCTGGCGGTCGCCCAGCTCCTGCAAGCGGGGCAAAGCTTCGCCGCACGAGACCAGAGCCTGCCGGTAATCGCCAAGCAACGCTTGGTACCAGCCGACGGCGTTGAGGGCGGCCGCCTCCCCCGCAAGCCATCCGGCGGCGCGGAACAGTTGCAGCGCTTCGATCGCGTGGTCGAGCGCTTTCGCCTGGTGACCCTGCCGATCCAGGACCTGGCCCAGCCGGAGGTGGGCTTCAGCGAGGCCGACCCGGTCCACGGACTCGCTGTAAAGCTCCAGCGCCTGCTCGAGATGGGCGTGAGCGTCGGCAAGCCGGTCGAGCCGGGTGTAGGCCCGCGCTGTATAACGGTGCGCGCGTGCCTGCTCGACAGGATCATCCAGCTTCCGAGCGGCGGCCACGGCGGCCAGGCCGGTCTGGACCCAGTCGTTCCAATGCCCACGGCGATCAAGAAACGTGGTCATGGTCCAGGCCAACTGCCAAATGTAGGTACTGAAACCCGTGCGCTCGGCCAGCCCGATCGCTCCGAGCAAGACGTGATGTTCGCGGGTGAACCAGTCCATCGCCGAGTCAGGGGCTCCCGGCTCCTCCAGGATGACCCCGGGCGGCGGCCGACCGATCGTGATCGGGTCCCGGGTTGGGCTGGCCTGCATGGCGGCCGCACGCGCGGTGTGCAGGTAGTGGTAGAGCAATCGGTGCGCCGCCTGGGTCCGTTCCGGCTCGCTCTCACTGAGCCGGTTCTGCTCGATGGCATAGGCGCGCAGCAGGTCGTGGAAGCCGAACCGCCCGGGCGTGTCCTCGGCCAGCAGGTGATCGTGGGTCAGTTCGGCCAGCAGCGCCCGGGTCTGCGCGACCGGCAGCGCGGCGAGGCTCGCCGCGGCGCTCACCGAGATATCCGGCCCGGGATGCGTTCCGAGCAGACGGAACAACCTCGCGGCGGGCTCGCTCAGGGTGCGGTACGACCACCAGAACACCGCGCGCAGGTTGGTGCGCGGGTCCGCGGCATCGAGGGCATCCAGCGCCGTGCCGGTACGCCCGAGCTCGTCGGCGAGCGCGGACAGGGGAAAGTCGGGGCGGGTGACGGCCCGCGCGGCCATGATGGTCAGCGGGAGCGGCAGCCGGGAGCAGCGCGTAATGATTTGCGCCGCCGCGTCGGGTTCGGCCTGGACGCGTTGCGCGCCAAGGCGTGCGGCCAGCAGATCGTGGGCCTCGCCGCCGGTCATCAGGTCCAGCGTGATCGAGTGCGCGCCCTCGGCGGCCAGCAGCCCGGTCAGTTCGTTGCGGCTGGTCACCATGACCAGGCAGCCGGGCATGCCGGGAAGCAGCGGCCGGGCGTGCTCGGCGTCGCGGGCGTTGTCCAGCACGATGAGCATTCGCTTACCCGCCAGCAGGCTGCGGTACAGGGCGGCCTGCGCGTCCAGCCCGGCCGGGATGCGTTGCGGGGGCACGCCCAGCGCGTCGAGAAACCCGCGGACCGCCTCGGCCGCCGTCACCGAGCCGCTGGGATCGAAGCCGCGCAGGTTGACATACAGCTGCCCGTCCGCGAACGCCTCCGCGACCCGGTGCCCCCAGTGCACCGCCAGCGCGGTCTTACCGACACCGGCGGTCCCGGACACCGCCGAGATCACCACCGCCGGCGGCGGGTCGCCGGAGACGTTGTCCAGCAACGCATCCAGCGCGGCCAGCTCCGCGGCTCGCCCGGTGAACGCCCTCGGCGCGGCGGGCAGCTGGCGCGGGACCGGGGTGTCGTTTGTGGACAGACCCGCTCCGGCCGGCGCCAGCGCCGGATCCGCCGTCAGGATCTGCTTGTAGAGCTGCTGCAACGGCGGGCTGGGGTCGGCGCCCAACTCCTCGGCCAGGTTTTGCCTGAGCTTCTCATAGCGGTGAAGCGCTTCGGCCTGCCGGCCGCACCGGTACAGGGCCAGCATGGCCTGCCCGGCCAGCCGCTCATCCTGCGGGTGCGCCGCCGAGCTCGCCGACAGTTCGCCTTGCAGCATGGCATGCCGGCCGCAGCGCAACGCCTGATCGTTGCGGTCCAGCTCGGCGGCGAGCCGTTGGGCGTTAAGGGAAACGCGCACACCGTCCAGCCACGGGGCCTCCAGACAGCCGAACGCGTCGCCGTGCCACAGGCCGAGCGCCTGCTCGAACAGCCGCACCGCCTCGTTGCCGTCCAGGCACTCGCGTGCCCGCGAGACCAGATCGTGGAACCGGTGCAGATCCACCGCCGCCGGATCGACCGTCAAGCGGTACCCGTCGGGCAGCCGCGCGATGCTCACCTCGTCGGTGCCTGACAGCAGCCGCCGGATCCGCGACACGTAACCGGACAGGGCGTTGCGAGCCCGCTGCGGCAGGTGGTCGGACCAGACGCGATCGAGTAGAACGCTGACCGGTACCGTGCGGTTCGCGTCGACCAGAAGAGCCGCCAGCACCCCCCGCTGCCGGGCATGGCCCAGGTTGACGACCCGCCCCCTGATCCGGACCTCTAAGTCCCCGAGCAGTCGGAACTCCACGGTCATGGCAAAGCCTCCCCCTACGTCGCCCCTCCGACAGCATTCCCCGTCCCGGCGGAGCCGGGCAGCCATCTTCTTGACTCGCTGGCTGGTTAAGTTAGTTGCACCCATGAGTCCCGGCGCCGCATATCGGATGCGCCACCGCCCGGTTCGCCCCTAGAGTGCCCAGTCATGGATACCTCGTTCGACCGTTTCCTCAACGTCGTCGATGTCGAGGCGACCTGTTGGGCCGATGGCCCGCCGCCGGGCGAGGTGAGCGAGATCATCGAGATCGGCGTCTGCGTGGTCGACATCGAGGACTGGCGGCGAGTCGAGCGGCGGCGCATCCTGGTCCAGCCGCGCCGGTCAAAGGTCAGCCCGTTCTGCACCGAGCTGACCGGCCTCACGCAGGCCGAGGTGGACGGCGGGGTGGAGTTCGCGCAGGCCTGTGCGCTGGTCGCCGGCGAACTGCGGGGACGGCTGCGGACCTGGGCGAGCTGGGGAGAGTACGACCGGCGCCAGTTCGAACGGCAGTGTTCGCCCGGCGGCGTGAGGTATCCGTTCGGCAGCCGCCACATCAACGTCAAGGAGCGGTTCGCGGCCGCCTTCGGCCTGCGCCGCGGGATCGGCATGAGCCGCGCCCTGGCTCAAGCCGGCCTGCCGCTTGAGGGACGGCACCACCGCGGCGACGACGATGCCTGGAACATCGCGGCGATCGTGATAGAACTGGCTCGCCTGGGACAGCCGATAACCGAATTCCAGGCGGAGAGCACAACATGAAGCCGCGACAACTTGGAACGTTGATCACACTGGCCAGCCCCGAGATAGCCGACGCACTGGCAATCACCGGAGTCGACTGGGTGTTCGTCGACATGGAACACTCCCCCGCCATCGATCCGACCGCGGTCCTGCACATCGTCCAGGCGATCGGCGGGCGGGCGGATGTGTTCGTCCGGGTCCCGGTCAACGATGAGGTGTGGATCAAGAAATCGCTCGACGCGGGCGCCGACGGGGTCATCGTTCCCCATGTGGTGACCCAAGAAGACGCCACTCGAGCCGTCCACGCGGCGAAGTATCCTCCGCTGGGCCGCCGCAGCGTCGGCATAACCCCCGCCCACGGCTACGGTTCCAACTTCCAGAGCTACCTGGCCAACGCGAACAGCTCGACGAGACTCGTCGTCCAGATCGAAGACATCGAGGCGATGAAGAATCTCGATGCGATTCTCGGCGTCGAAGGCGTCGACGCCGCGTTCGTCGGCCCCTACGACCTGTCGGGCAGCATGGGCAAGCTCGGCCAACTCGCCGACCCGGAAGTGCAAAGCACGATCGACACGATAATCGAGAAATGCCGCTCGGCCGGTGTTCCCCTTGGCATTTACGCTTCCGACGTCGCGGGCGCACGCCAAGCCTTGGATCGGGGCGTCGATTTCGTGGCTGTCGGGACCGAGGTCGGCCTCCTCATGAGCGCCATGAGGGATGTGCTGTCAGCCCTGAACCATCCCCGGTGTGGGTAGGCTGGCGGTCGTGCAGCAGCGAATCCTCGGCCGGACCGGCCGCAACGTAAGTGTGGTGGGGCTGGGCGCGTGGCAGTTGGGCGCGGATTGGGGCACCGTCAGCGAGGACGATGCCCTGATGGTGTTGGCCGCCTCGGTGGACGCGGGCGTCACCTTCATTGACACGGCCGACGTTTACGGCGACGGCCGCAGCGAGATCTTGATCGGCCGCTTCCTGCGCGAGCACGGCCCCGGCGACACGATCACCGTGGCCACCAAGATGGGCCGGCGGGTCGCACAGGAGCCGGCCAACTATGTGCTGGACAACTTCCGGGCCTGGACCGACCGATCCCGGGCCAACCTCGGCCAGGACATTCTCGACCTGGTCCAGCTGCACTGCCCGCCGAGCCAGGTCCTGGCCGACGACGCCGTCTATGACGCCCTCGACACTCTCGTGCAGGAGAAGCGCATCGCCGCATACGGCGTCAGCGTGGAGACCTGCGCGCAGGCGCTGACCGCGATTGCCCGGCCGGGCGTGGCGACGGTGCAGATCATCCTCAACGCGTTGCGGCTCAAGCCATTGCGGCAGGTGCTGCCGGCGGCGGCCGCCGCCGGGGTCGGCATCATCGCTCGGGTGCCTCTGGCCAGCGGCCTGCTTTCGGGTAAATACGACGAGCAGACGACGTTCGCCGACGACGACCACCGCACCTACAACCGGCACGGCGAGGCGTTCGATGTGGGCGAAACCTTCTCCGGCGTCGACTTCGCCACCGGGCTCGACGCGGTGCGCCGCCTGATGCCGTTGGTGCCTGACGACGCGAGCATGGCCCAGTTCGCGCTGCGCTGGATCATCGATCAGCCCGGCGTCAGCGTGGTCATTCCCGGCGCGCGCAACGCCGAGCAGGCCCGCGTCAACGCCGCCGCGGCCGACCTCGCTCCGCTTGACGCTCAACAACTCCAGGCGGTCGCGCAAACCTACGACGAGCTGATCCGCCCGCAGCTCCACCACCGCTGGTGACCCGTTGCGGGAGCGCCGGATCGGCGCCCCCGCAACGACTGCGGCTTCAAGCGCGACGCGTCGCGCTTAGCGATATCCGGTTGTCTCTGGCGGACGGCCGGTCGCCACGACCTCGTCGTGGTAGCGGGCCCAGTCGGGCTGGCTGCCGTCCAGGTCGGTGAAGCCGTAGACGCGGGCGAGCCCGCCGCTGGAAAGCGAATGCCCGGACCAGCGCGCCACCTCCGGGTCGGCGGCCAGGGCGGCCACCGCGCGGCCGATATAGGCCGGCGTCTCGGACATGGCGAAGTGCGGCGAGCCGGTGATCGCCGAGCGCCAGGTCTGCTCGGTGACGCCGTAGCGGTCGAGCATCGCCTCGGAGCGCAGGTAGCCCGGAGTCAGCGCCAGGGCGGTGCAGCCGTAGGGCCGCAACTCCTCGGCCTGGGCCAGCGCCATGCGTATCACGGAAATCTTGGCCAGGTCGTAGAAGAACGAGCCGCGATAGTCGGTGTTGTCGGAGGTGCCGTCGGTGATCTCGACCAGCAGCCCGCCGGGCCTGCGGATCAGTAGGGGAAGCGCGTGGTGGCTCGTGATGATGTGGGTATCGATGGCCAGCCGCAGCATGCGCAGGCCATTGTCGAGCGAGTGCTCCCACAGCGGCTTGTCCCACTCGGTGAGCCGGTCCCCGCCCCAAACGTCGTTGACCAGTACGTCAAGGCGGCCGTGCCGGGCGTCGACCCGGGACACGAGCGCCTCGACCTGACCGGCGTCGAGGTGGTCGGTCCGGATCGCGATGCCCTGGCCGCCGGCGGCGTTGACGAGTTCGGCGGTCTCCTCGATCGTCTCCGGGCGGTCCATCTCCGAACGCCGGCCGCGAATGCTGCGGCCGGTAACGTAAACCGTGGCTCCGGCGGCGCCCAGCTGCACCGCGATCGCCCGGCCGGCGCCGCGGGTCGCACCGGCCACCAACGCGATCTTGCTGTGAAGGGTTCGTGCCATGGAGCCGATAGTGCGTGCAGGGTATGACAGCCGAGTCGTGGGCGATTATGACGTCCCGACTCCCTGATCACCCCGACAGGCGGCATCGGTGGGTGTCGGCGGCCGCACCCGGCGGCCGATGCCTTCCAATAGTGAGTCCTCGACATGGAATTTGTGCACGCGTAACCGGTACACAGGAAGCTCTTCGGGAGAAGGACACAGCACACGCGCAACAATTTTCTCTTGCTCTATATATTGAACACTGCCGTGCTCCTGAAGAATCACCGTCATGTCGTCCTCGGTGCCGATGACGTGACCCCGGATGAAACGGGTGGTCTCATCGGGATCGCTGACCGTCGTAACGGTCAATGGCAGCACGGGCGCGCTGACCACCGGCAACATGGCCCAGACCAGCAGGACCAGAACCACGGGTTGGACGATCGCGGCCGTCGGGCGGACGAGCGATGTCGGCAACCGGCCGCCGACCACCGTTGCCAGCAAAGGTGGCAAGGCCAGAATGGACAGCACGAAGTATTCCTTCTGAAGCCAGGCTTCGACCAGTGTCGGCCAAATGATCACGCCGTACAAAGTCAGCATAACCGTGTAAATCAACGGCAGCCAGACGCCGCTAAGCGCGCGGTAGGGCGCGGTGGTCTGGAAGGTCGCCACGAGCGCCGGCAAAAGCATTGGCAGATAAAGGATCGGCCAGGTGGCCGCGGCCAGGACGAAGGTGGTGGTGAGCAACCACAGTGGAGCGGCTTGGGTCCACCGCGCAAAGAGGGGACGGCGCGCCAGTGGCCTGCCCGCCTGCCCGGCCGCGTCCGCGCTGACAAAAAGCACGCCGCCGACGGCAAAAATCACCACCAGACCCATGGAGACCACTCTGGTACCCGTGACAAACAGTGCCGCCAACAGATTGGTGGCGCTGACGTTGGCGGCCAGCAACAGCACAATTTGCACCTGCCCGCCGGCCTCGATCCAAAGCCGCAGAAGGGAGAAGGCCGCCGGGAGCGCCACGGCCAGGGTCCAGAAAGCTTGGCTGCTTCGCGGACGCCGCTTCGTCTTGGTCGAAGACGTATCGTCGACGCTACTCACGGCTTCGGCGCCTTGGCGTCGTAATCCAGCAGGATGGGCACGTTGTCCGGGCGGGGTTGGGTCAGTTGTTCGCCGTACCAACGGCTCAGGTGCTTGTCGAACGCGGCTGTCCACTCGGTGGTCTTGCCTTTCTGCTGGTTGTCAAAACTCTTGTTGAGGAAGTAATCCACCAGCTCTCGCAGAGCGGTATTGTTCCGGGGGACCCCGACTCCGATCCGTTCGATGCCCTGGTTGGTCGACGTCCCCAGCTTCACGTTCAGCACCATGAGCTCGTTGGGGTACCGCGAGACGAAGCCGGCGAGGATGGTCCGGTCGCTGCTTACCGCCTCATAGGTCCCATTGCGAACGCCCGCAACGCATTCCTCGGTGCTGTTGAGTGAGCTGACCTGCATGCCACGGTCCTCACGCAGCAGCTTCTCCGACGTGGAACCGGCCGCGGTGCAGACCTTCTCGCCAAGCTTGGCCAGATCCTGAATCGTGGCGATCTTTGCCTTCAAAGCCGTCGGGATCAGCACGCTCTGTTCAGTGACCAGATACGGTCCGGCGCACAGGATTCTCTTGTCGCAACGGTCAGGAATCATCGACAGGCTGGCGAAGACGAGATCCACCTGACCCCGTTCGAGGTATAGCATCCGGTCATTGACACTCGGAACCGTCACCCACTCGATCTTTCCATCACCCTGATAGCCCAGATTCTTGGCCACGTAGCGGGCAATGTCGACCTCGAAACCCCCGTTGACGCCCCTCTCGACGAAACCGAGCAGGGGGCGGTTGATGTAAACACCGATTTTCAGTTTGGGATGGGTGGAGTGTTCGAACAGCCCCGCGTCTTTGAGCTTCTGTTCCACCGAGGGTTTCGATTCATGAGTTTCCTCCTCGCATGCGGACGCGCCCGCGAGGACCAGCAGAATCGTGACCGCTACAGCGGTCATCAGTGAGCGCACGCGCTTCCACCAGTTACCGGCCATCCGCGTCCCATCTCGATATGGGATCAGCGCGCTAGCTGATCATAGCAATCAATGTAGTAGGGACATGCAATAGTGGCCGACGAAGAATGAAGCAGACTCACTCACGCGAGTGGACGACGCTTTTTGAAAAGGCGGCGCCGCGGGATGACACGGCGCCGCCGATCGGCTCTATCCAATGTGGATAGTCGACGAGCCTGACTCCACCACATAGGAGGCGGTGGTGGAAACCGGTGTGCGGCGGACCTCGATGGTGTCCACATTGCGCACATCGGTGCGCCACAGCGACGGATCGACCGACACCCGCAGGTATCCGCGCTTGGAGCCGTCGAAGTACCGGACGTGGGGATTGAGGATCGGGTTGATGGCCTTCAACGGCGCGTCGAACGCGATGGGAAAGTCGGAGCTTACCGACGTGGCCGTGAACTCGACGGCCACCGGTGCCGACTGCGGCTGGTCGAAGTCCACCCGCAGTTCGCTGAACCAGGTGGAGTGGATGTCGCCCGCCAGAACCACCGGGTTGGCCACGTGCCTGTCGGCCAGGTGTTGCAGCAGCCGGGTGCGCTGCGGCGCATAGCCGTCCCACTGGTCGAGGTTGGCCAGGATCGGCGGGACCGGGCCGGCCGGGTTGGGCAGCTTGATCCGGCTCATCATCACCTGCTGGGCGATGACGTTCCAGGCGGCGTTGGAGTGGTCAAGCCCGCCCTTGAGCCACCTTTCCTGGTCCTCGCCGGTGAGCGTGCCGTTGACGTTACCGGTGCCGGCCTCGGGCAGGCCGAGGTCGCCGGGGAAGCCGCCGGGCTGATCGGTACGGTACTGCCGAGTGTCCAGCACGTTGAGCCGCATCAGGCGGCCAAAGTCGAACCGCCGGAAGATGCGCAGATCGGATGAGCCCGGTCGCAGATGGACGCGGATCGGCATGTGCTCGAAGTACGCCTGGTAGGCCGCGGCCCGCTGAGCGGCGAACTGCTGCGGCGTCTGCCGTTGCGCACCGGTGTCGTCGATCTCGTCGATGAGGGTGGCGTAGTTGTTCTCCGTCTCGTGGTCGTCCCACGTGACCACCCACGGGAAAGAGGCGTGCGCCGCCTGCAGCGCCGGATCGCCCTTGTACTGCGCATGGCGTGCCCGATAGTCGGCAAGGGTCTGCAACTGATCCAGGCCCGGCGTCTGCGGGACGGTGTGGTTGCGGTCGGCGAACCGACTGTGCGGGTCGTATTCATAGATGTAGTCGCCTAGATGCACGACCAGGTCGAGGTCCTCTCCGGCCAGCCCGTCGTAGGCCGGCCAGTAGCCGTTCTGGAAGTCCTGACAGTTGACGATGCCGAAACGCAGCCGGCTTGGCATCTGCCACGGCCACGGCGCCGTTCTTGTCCGGCCAACCGGGCTTATCTGCCCGAGTGCCTTGAAGCGGTAGAAGTACTCGTGACCGGGCAGCAGGCCGTGCGGGTCGACATGCACCGAGTGCGCCAGTTGCGGCCGGGCCTTCTCGGTCCCTGAGCGCACCACATGCCGGAATCCCTCGTCGCGGGCCACCTGCCAGGCCACCTCGATCGGCCGATCGGGTACCCCGCCAAGCAGCCGCGTCCACAGGATCACGCTGTGCGGCAACGGATCGCCGCTGGCCACGCCGAGCATGAACGGTGCGCCGGCCTCCGCGGCCGGCGATGCCGCCGCCGGATGGGCCAGCGCCGAAGGCAGAGCGATCGCACCCGCGATACCGGCGGCGCCGCCCAGGACTTGCCGTCTGTTGAGCATCTGATTCCTCCCTGCGGAAACGTGTCTCCAGCGGAGAGCCTGCCAACCGAAGTCGACATCGCGGGAAACGGGAAGAGTATCGATGCGAACTCATCCATGCGCAACCGAAGCGTGCTCAGCGCGCGGCACCAGCGGCGACCGTTAGTGGATCATCACTGGGGTTGGCTCTTCGGCGGTGTCTTGGCTGTGCTCGTCCACCGGGCGTGCCGCCACGCGTTTGCGGGGCAGGAACGCGATCGGGACGAACGTGGCCAGTACGAGGGCGAAGCCGACCCAGAACGTGGTGGCGAACGAGTCGGCCACGAACTCCAGGCCGCGCTGGATGACCGCCGGTGGCACCGGCAACTGCACGCCGTGCTGGCTGGCGATCGCCAAGCCGGCCTCGGTGATCGGCTTGCCGGTGGCGGGGTCGGCCAGACCCGGGATCGGGGCGGACTTGTTCAGCTGGCTGGTGAGGATCACCGACATGGTCGCGGCGCCGATGGAGCCGGAGATCTGCTGCATGATGTTGACCAGCGTGGAGCCGCGCGCGGTCTCGTGGTGGGTCAGCGTGCGCAGCGCCGAGGTCATCATCGGCATCATCGTGCCGCCCATGCCCAGGCCCATCACGAACAGCGAACCGCACAGCAGCCAGTACGAGGTGTCGGTGCCGACCTGGGTGAAGGTGAAGAATCCGGTGGCGATGAGCGCCATCGCGAACGGCACGGTCCGGCCGACCGGGATCCTGTCGGCCAGGGTGCCGGCGATCGGCATCATGATCATGGCACCTAGGCCCTGCGGCGCCATCAACAGACCGGCATGCAGCGTGGTCTCCCCGCGCACCTGCAGGAAGTAACTGGGGAACAGCAAGCCGGCGCCCATGAACGCGATGACGAAGACGAACAGCGAGACCGAGGCGACCGTCAGGTTCCGGTTGCGGAACAGCCGCAGATCCACCAGCGGGTGCTTGGGCTTGAACGAGTACAGGACGAAGGCGATCACCAGGCTGGCGCCGACCAGCATCGTGGCCCAGACCTTGGTGGCGGTGATCGTGCCCGTCTCCGGCAACGACGAGATGCCGTACAAGAAAAGCGCCAGACCGGGCGAGAGCATCAGCATACCCACGAAGTCGAAGGACTCGGACGGTTCCGCCTTGTCCTTCGGCAGCGCGAACAGGGCATAGACGAGCGCGATCGCGCCGATCGGGACGTTGATCAGGAAGATCCAGTGCCAGCTGGCCGCGTCGATGAGCCAGCCACCGAGGATCGGGCCGCCGATCGGGCCGAGCAGCATCGGGATGCCCAGCACCGCCATCAGCCGGCCGATGCGCTCCGGTCCGGCCGCCCGGGTCATGATCGTCATGCCGAGGGGCATGAGCATGCCGCCGCCCAAGCCTTGCAGCACCCGATATCCGATGAGTTCGGTGATCGAGCCGGCGGTGGCGCACAGCGCGGAGCCGAGGGTGAACAGTAGCAGCGCTAGCATGTACAGCCGCTTGGTGCCGAACCGGTCGGCGGCCCACCCGCTGAGCGGGATCACCGTGGCCAGGGCAAGCGTGTAGCCCGTCATGGTCCAGGCGACCTGAGCATAGGTGGCGTTGAACTCGGTCTGGAACGTCGGTATCGCGACGCTGACCACGGTGACGTCGAGGATCGACATGATCGCGCCGAGCACCACCACGCCAGCGATCTTGAGAACGGCGCCGTCGAGTTTGCTCGACGCCGCGGCTTGTTTGGTCATGACTCTCCAGGGTCGGGGTGGCTAACGGGGCCGCTCACCAGCTTTCGAGCCAAGGATCACAGGGGTCGGCAACCATGTGGCGGCCGCCCCACGCAGACGTGCGCTAGCTCACCTTTTTGAATGCCGGGCGGCGGTGTAGACGGTCGATACCGTTGGTGGGCAAAAGAATTCTCGCTCCGCTGACGTGGCCGTGTCATCCGGCAGCGGACGGCGGCACATACGCGGTTCTGTGTAGACATCTCGGACCCGGGTGCGCTCATCGTCGTAGGCACTTAAGGATGTCGAATACGCGACACATCCGTGCGGACAGGGCCCGGTGTCAAAAACCACGACGACAAATGGGAGGCCTCTGCCGGAAACTTGACCACAAGAAAGCGGAGCACGCTGTGAGGACGCTGTGGGAGCACTGCCCAAGCCGCAGATGGCCGAAGGGTCGCTGAGCGGCTTCTTCGACGCACTTCACGACCTGCATCACCGGGCAGGCTGGCCGAGTCTGCGCGTCATGGCCAAGGAGGTCGGGTGTAGCCACACCACGATCTCGGCGGCCTTCTCGGCACCGGCGGTGCCGCGGTGGGGGCTGGTCGAGCTGATCGTGGAGACGCTCGGTGGTGACACCGAACGGTTCCACGAACTCTGGCTCGCCGCAAGCGCTCCGGACCGGCCAGAACCGGTGCAGCCCTTGGTGAGCCAGTCGATGGGAGCGCCACCGCGCCAGCTTCCCGGTGATGTCAAGGCTTTCACCGGCCGCACCGGGCAACTCGCCGACCTCGACCGGCTGCTGGACGAGGCGGCGTCGGAGCCGACCGCGGTGGTGATTTCGGCGGTGACGGGCATGGCAGGTGTCGGCAAGACCGCGCTCGCCGTGCATTGGGCGCATCGCGCGGCGCGGTCGTTCCCCGACGGCCAGCTGTACCTGAACCTGCGCGGCTATGACCCGGACCGCCCGATGCAGCCCGCGGAGGCGCTCGAGGCGCTGCTGACGACTCTTGGTTTAAACCATTCCTTGGTACCGCTTGGCGTCGCCGACCGGGCCGCGCGCCTGCGCACGCTGCTGGCCGACCGGAAAATGCTTGTCCTGCTTGATAATGCCCACTCGGCCGAGCAGGTGCGTGACCTCCTGCCCGGCACGCCGTCGTGCTTCGTCATGGTCACCAGCCGCGACACACTCCCGGCGCTGGTGGCCCGGCACGGCGCGGTGCGAATCAACGTCGACGTGCTGGCGGCCGACGACAGCGTCGCGCTGCTGCGCCGCCTTCTCGGTGCCCGGGTCGACGCCGAACCCGAGCACGCGTTGCAGCTGGCGCGGCGCTGTGCCCACCTGCCATTGGCGCTGCGCATCGCCGCCGAGCTCGCCGCGGTGCGCCCGGCGGTGCCCCTGTCCGAACTGGTCGCCGAGCTGAGCAACGAGTCGCGCCGCCTGGACCTGCTGGCCGCCGGGGAGGACAGCCATACCGCCGTGCGGGCGGTGTTCTCCTGGTCGTGCCGGCACCTGTCGCCGGAAGCGCTGGCCGCGTTCCGGTTGCTGGGCCTGCATCCGGGGCAGGACATGGACATCATCGCGGCCGCGGCCCTGCTGGACGTGGATGTGCCGGCGGCGCAACGGGTTCTGGGCCAGCTCGCGCGGGTTCATCTCGTGACCGAGCTCAGGGCCGGCCGGTACGGCATGCACGACCTGTTGCGCGCCTATGCCTCCGAGAACGCCGCCGGGCTCGAGGATGCCCGGCCCGCGCGGCGGCGACTGTTCGACCACTATGTCACGACGGCCGGAGCATCCACTGTAGACAGTGGTTGGCTGGAGCGGGAACGCGGCAACCTCATCGCGGTGGCGACGGCCGCGGTCGACGGCTCGCCCGGGCACACTGTCGCCCTCTCCCGGATACTGGACCAGCACCTCGAACTGAGCGGCCGCTATCGTGACGGCCTCGCGCTGCACGGGCTGGCGATCCTGGCCGCCCGCCGGCAAGGCGACCGGGCCGCCGAGGCGGCCGCGCGCAACCGGATCGCCAACGCCCACATGCGGATGGGGTCGTACGCGCCGGCGGTCGACGAGTTCGGGCGGGCACTTGCCGTCTTCCGCGAGCTGAAGTGTGACGCCGCCGGGGAGGCGATAGCCCGGCACGGCCTGGGCAGCGTCGCCTGGCGGCAGGGCCGCTACGCCGAGGCGCGCGAACACCTGGAGGCCGCGCTGTCGATCCGCCACGAGCTGGGCGACACGCGGGGGGAAGGAGCCGCGCTATACGCGCTGGGAACCGTACACAGGCAGCAGGGCAACTATCGGGATGCGCTGCACCACCAGCGACTCGCGCTGGACATCTACCGCGACTGCGGCGACCTGGTCGGCCAGAGCCGGGTAATGAACAACCTCGGTACCACGCTGGCCCGGATGGGCCGCCACCGCGAGGCGTTCGCGCACTACGAACGGGCGCTGGAGCTCAACCGCCGCACCGGCAACCGCGTCGGGGAGGCGGTGGCCCTGACCAACCTCGGCTTCAGCGCCTGCCGGCTGGGCCGCTACGACGACGCGATCGGCCGTCACGAACAGGCGCTGCCTTTGTACCGCGAGGCCGGTTACCGGGCCGGGGAGGCCGACGCACTTCACGGGGTCGGTGACGTATACCGCCGGACCGGGCAGCTGGAGCGGGCGCGGCACCAGCTGGCCGCGGCGGTGGCGCTGGCGCACGAGATCGGGGAGGTCGAGGTGGAGTCCGGCGCGCTGATCGATCTCGGTGAGACCCTGCGCTCCGCCGGCCTTCACCCGGAGGCCGCCGACGCCTACGGTTCGGCGCTGGCTTTGACCCAGCAGACCGGCGACCGGTACGAGCAGGCCCGTGCCCTGTGCGGCCTGGCCCACCTGAACGTGCTGGCGGGTGAGCCGGACCTGGCGCGGGAGCGGTGGTCTTCGGCGCTCGCGCTGTTCGAGGCCCTCGACGTGCCGGAGGCCGAGGAGGTACGCCATCTGATGGACGGTCCCGGCCAGCTTCGTCAGGAATCGTCAAGTGCCCCCATCCACCGCTCACAGTGAAGCGACAGACCCTGAACGGTGAGGGAGACCCCCGATGTATTTCGAACCCACTGATATCTATCCTGACATGGACCCGCGGCTGCAGCGCGCGGTCGACGAATACCAACGCGGGCAACAAGTGCAAGCCGCCGGCGGCACCGGCGTCATCGGCGTCATCGCCCTGGTGACCGACGTTGACGCCTGGAGCCAGCTCGACGGCGTCACCGAAACAGCCACCATCGTCCAGAACGAGGACGGCTGGATCGTCACCGCGTCGGTGGCGATCGCGCGGATCGAGTCGGTGCGGCGGGCCGGCATGGTCAAGAGTCTCAAGGCGGCGCAGCCCTTGCGGCAGATGCTCGACGCCACCGTGCCGGACATCCACGCCAGCGCGGCGACGCTCCCGCCCGGCCTGCTGAGCTCCGGCGGCGAAGGCGTCGTCATCGGGATCGTCGACTCCGGCCTGGCGATCGCGCATCGCAACCTGCGCAAGGAGGACGGAACCACTCGCGTTGACGCGCTGTGGGATCAGTCCGCGCCACCCGTGCCGGACGGTCCGGTCAAGTACGGGCGCCGCTACGGCAAAGAGCAGATAAACGCTGCGCTGCAAGCGGTTGAGCCGCACCTGGCCCTGCTCGGGTTCGGGGCGCAGTCGTCGGAGGATGGCGGACACGGTACCCACGTGGCCGACATCGCCGCCGGAAACGGTCGTGGAACGGGAAAGCCCGGCGTCGCGCCCAAGGCCACGATCGTGTTTGTCAAACACTCCATCAACGACATCGGTGTTGGCGGCGATGATGTCGCCTTCTCCACTCTGGGCGACTCGCGGCGGATGGTCGACGCGGTGCGGCACATCTTCAAGGAGGCCGGTGACCGCCCCTGCGTGGTCAACATCAGCCTGGGCACCAACGGTGGGCCGCATGACGGCTCCAACCTGATCGAGCGCTCCATCGATGACATGGTGGCCGAGCGGCCCGGGCGGGCCGTGGTAATTTCCGCCGGCAACGCGTTCGCCCACGGTATCCACGCCTCCGGGGCGGTGCCGCCGCTGGGAATGACCGACCTTTCGTGGTCGATCCCGGCCAACGCCGCCTCCGACAGCGAGCTTGAGGTGTGGTACCCGGGAAATGACCGCTTCGGAGTGCAACTGCTCGCGCCCGACGGCACCAGTTTCGGCCCGATTCCGTTGGGCAGAAACGGCCGGCTGCTGGTCGAGGGCGGAAAGTCGGTGCTGTTCATCGGGCACCGTCGCGGCGACCCCAACAACGGGGACAACCTCATCAACCTGTTCATGGACAAGCCACTCATGCCGGGCACGTGGACTTTGCGGCTCTACGGTGAGCAGGTCACCTCGGGAAGGTTCCATGCCTGGATCGAACGGGACGACTCGATGCAGGCGAAATTCCTGCCCCCGCACGACAGTTCACACACCCTCGGTTCGATGAGTTGCGGGAAGTCGAGCATCGTGGTCGGCTCCTACGACGCTCGCAACAAGGACAAGGCCCTGTCGGGGTTCACCGGCGCCGGACCGACCCGCGACGGCCGGCCCAAGCCGGAGATCAGCGCGCCCGGTCACCGGGTGATTGCGGCGCATTCCCGCACCGTCAGCGGGACAACGGTCATGTCCGGCACGAGCATGGCCGCGCCCGCGGTGGCCGGGGTGGTGGCACTGGTGCTCGCCGAGGCATCCGCCCGCGGGCTGAGCCTGGACGCGAAGACACTGCGGCGGCTGCTGTTCGAGTCGGCGCGCCTCGATCCGCCGTTCCCGTTTGTTGTCATGCAAAAGGACGGCGAGCCGGTGCGTTCCGGGGTTTGGCATGACAGATACGGATACGGCCGCGTGGACGCCGCGGCGGCGCTGCGACGCCTCGACTGGCTGCCGGTCCCGGTCGAGATCGCCGCGCCACTCGCCGCCGCCGACGACGCCGCGCCGGTCGCCTAAGCGCCGCGCGCAGCTTACGGGCGCCGCGCCGGTCGCCTAAGCGCCGCGCGCAACCGGCGGGCGCAGGTGATCTAGCATTATCCGGGATTTTGCTGCCTCCCAGGCGATTGAGGCGACATTATCCCGGATAATGCTAGATCAAATGATCATGACTGTCGCCGGTGGCCGAGTAGGAGGGGCGAGGAACTCGATCCACCGATTGGTTGATACGCGCACCGATCGATGGAGCGCGGGAATCCACTCATCGCGTCACTGAACGGCCGACGTATCTTCGCCACGCACCACCCATGCTCAAGTCGTGACAGTTGTTGAGGTTTCTGGTCTGTGTAAGCGATATCGCGCGCAGGTGGCGGTGGACGACATCTCGTTCTCCGTCGAGGAAGGCGAGATTTTCGGCATTCTCGGCCCCAATGGGGCCGGCAAGACCACCACCGTCGAGTGCGTCGCCGGCCTGCGCACCCCCGACGCCGGCCGCATCACGGTGCTGGGCCTTGAGCCCCAACGGGATGCGGCCCGGCTGCGTCACCTGCTCGGCGTGCAGCTGCAGGAAGGCGAACTGCCCGACCGGCTTACGGTGGCCGAGGCACTGCGGCTTTATGCCTCGTTCTACACCGACCCGGCCGACTGGCCGGAGCTGCTGGCCGAGCTCGGGCTCACCGGCAAGCAGAACACGCGCTACCGCAAGCTTTCCGGCGGGCAGAAACAACGGCTTTCCATCGCGCTGGCCTTGGTCGGCAATCCACGGGTGGCGATCCTGGACGAGCTGACCACGGGCCTGGACCCGCAGGCGCGCCGCGACACCTGGGAGCTCATCGAGCAGGTACGGGCCCGGGGCGTGACAATCCTGCTCGTCACCCACTTCATGGAGGAAGCGGAGCGGCTGTGCGACCGGGTCGCGCTGATCGACGCCGGCCGCATCGTCGCCATCGACACCCCGGCCGGTCTGGTGTCCAGAGTGGACGATGAGCAACGGATGCGGTTCCGCCCCAACACCACCCTGGACGACGGGCTGCTTACCGCGCTGCCCGAGGTCACCGGGGTGACCAGGCAGGGCGGCCAGGTGGTCGTCTCCGGCCAGGGCAACCTGGTGCACGCGGTCACCTCGATGCTGGCCCGCCACCAGATCGTCGCCCTCGAACTGCGGGTCGAGCAGGCCAGCCTCGACGACGCCTTCGTGGCCCTGACCGGCCGCCGCCTCGACAAAGAACAGGAGTGAACGATGCGTGGATTGGGACGGCTTACCGCGGTGGAGTTGCGGTTGTTCCTGCGGGAGCCCAACGGGTACATCTGGTGCGTCCTGCTTCCCGTGGTGCTGACGGTGATCCTGGGCAACGTGCCAGCGTTCCGCAAACCGGAGCCGGGGCTGAACGGGCTGCGGGTAATCGACCTGTATGTGCCGATCCTGGCGACGATGTGCATGGCCGGGCTGGCCCTGTGGATCACGCCGCTTTTCCTTGCCCAGTACCGGGAAAAGGGCATCCTGCGCCGGCTGGCGACCACACCGGTCGGGCCCACCAAGGTGTTGATGGCGCAACTGGTCATCCAGGTCGCGACCGCCGTCACCACCGTCGCGGTGATGCTCGTCGTCGCGGCCGTCGGGTTCGGGGTGAAACTGCCGGGCCAGCCGTTCGGATTCGTGTTGACGTTCCTGCTCACCGCGGCGGCGCTGTTCGGCATCGGCCTTCTGATCGGCGCGATGGCGCCCTCCAGCCGGGTCGCCAGCGGCATCGGTAGCCTGCTGTTCTTCCCGATGATGTTCTTCGGTGGGCTGTGGGTACCGCGCGAGGCGATGCCGGATGTGTTGGTGCGCATCGGCGATTTCACCCCGCTGGGCGCGGCCGTGCAGGCGCTGCGCGACACCAGCGACGGCGGTTGGCCGCCCGTGCTTTCCGTGGCCGTGCTCGCCGGGTACGCCACCCTCACCTGGCTCGCCGCGACCAGGCTCTTCCGCTGGGAGTAAACGAACCTAAGGTGGAGAGCATGAGCCAGGCCATCGAGGCCCGGGATGTTCCCGGGCCATTCACCCGGATCCTGCCGCCGCTGCCCTACATCCTGCTGGGCGTGGCCACGGTGCTGGGCCTGCTCACCAAGGGACAGTCCACTCAGGAGCGTCTCGTCACGGCCGGCATCGCCGCGGCGGCCTCGGTGTGGATCCTGGTCATGTACACCCTCCGCTCACCGTCGTGGAGGAGCCGGACCGTGCCGATGCTGGTCTATGTCGGAGGCCAGACGGCGCTGGCCACCGTGCTCACCACCCGGCAGCCCATCTTCTTCGTCTTCGCGGTCATCGGCTTCGTGCAGGCCTATGACCTCCTGCCGCCGGTGTGGGCCTTCGCCAGCATCATCGTCACCTCGATCGTGGTCAATGTCGCGCCCTCCGGAATACCGAACACCGTGGAATGGGCGGTCGTCGTCGTCGTGGTGATCTGCTTGCAGGGCTTCATGATTGGATGGTTTGGTTTTCTAGGTACCGGTACAACGAGCAGACCGAGCAACGTCGAAAAACCATGGCCCAGCTGGAAATCGCGCTGGCCGAGAACGCCGGCCTGCACGCCCAGCTGGTGGCGCAGGCGCGCGAGGCCGGCATCCACGATGAGCGGCAACGGATGGCGCGGGAGATCCATGACACCCTCGCCCAAGGGCTGACCGGGATCATCACCCAGCTTCAGGCCGCCGATCGGGTACGCGAGCAGCCGCAGGCGTGGCAGCACCACATGGATCAGGTCAAGCTGCTGGCCCGGGAGAGCCTGGCGGCGGCGCGGCGCTCCGTGGCGGCGCTGGGCCCGCGCGAACTTGAGGACTCGCGGCTGCCCGACGCGGTCGCCGACCTCGCGACGCGCTGGTCTCAGGCTTCAGGGATACCGGTAAGGGTGGAGACGACCGGACAGCCGCGGCCGATCCTGGCCGAAACCGAGATCACCCTGTTCCGGGTCGCCCAAGAGGCGCTGGCCAACGTGACCAAGCACGCGGCCGCGCAGAAGGTGGCGGTCACACTGTCTTATCTGGAGGATGAGGTGATGCTCGACGTGCGGGACAAGGGTTGCGGGTTCGACGTGACCGCGGTGCGCGAGCGCGCCGCGGCCGCCGACGGCAGCGGGTTCGGCCTGCGCGGGATTCGCCAGCGGCTCAAGCGGGTCGGGGGCACGCTCGAGATCGAGAGCTCGCCCGGCGAGGGGACGGCGGTCAATGCCAGCGTCCCGGCGCCGCCCGAGGAGACACCATGAGCGATCAGATCATCCGGCTACTGATCGTCGACGACCATCCGATCGTGCGGGACGGGCTGCGCGGCGCGTTCGCCGGCAGCCCCGAATTCGAGGTGGTGGGCGAGGCGGGCGACGGGGCGCAGGCGATCTCGCGGGCGGTGGCGCTGCGCCCGGACGTGGTACTGATGGATCTGCGCATGCCGCGGATGGACGGCGTCGAGGCGATCCGGCGGCTGCAACGGGAGGCGCCGGCAGTAAGGGTTCTGGTCCTGACCACGTTCGACACCGACAGCGATGTGCTGCCCGCGATCGAGGCCGGCGCCACCGGGTACCTGCTTAAGGATGCGCCCGTCGACGAGCTGCTGCGGGCCGTGCGCGCGGCGGCGCGGGGCGAGTCCGTGCTCGCCCCGGCGGTGGCCGGGCGGCTGATGGGCCGCGTGCGCCAGCCCGCGCAGGGCACGCTGAGCCAGCGGGAGCTTCAGGTGCTCAAGCTGATCGCCGACGGCGCGACCAACCGCGAGGCGGCGGCGAAGCTTTTCATCAGCGAGGCCAGCATCAAAACGCACTTGCTGCATATCTATGACAAGTTGGGGGTACGCGACCGGGCCGCCGCGGTGGGCGAGGCGTTCCGCCGGGGACTGGTCACCTGAGCTGCTCCGTAGGCGGCAGCATAGGCCGCGCCTTCAAAATGCGTTGCCCCGTAACGGCGCCCGCACTATAGCCGCCTCGCGATCCGGTGGGGACGGCACTTTTCCCCAGCCGTGCGCGCCGTTTGCGCGATTGCGCAACATCGATCTGGACGGCATCCTGTGATCAACATATACCTCCATCGATAGGAGCCGGTACATGGCGGCAGAGTCCGCGGCGTTGGCCTGGGACTGGGAAGATCCGCAGGGGTTGACGGCCATCGTCGACGGATTCACGTCGGACATGGCCAGATGCGAGAAGCTCGAGCTGGTCGCGGAGGCACCGTTGCTCACCCGCGAGGCGCTACGCAACCTGGGGATCACCGGCATCGAGTTCGCACAGTTCAAAACGGACCACCCGTCCGGCCTCGCCTCCGATCTGGTCAGTGTCCACGATGGACAGACGGTCACCCGCCCGGGCGGGATCTACCGCGTTGACGGATCCACCCTCTTCATCAAGTTGGATGCCTGCGAGGCGCTGCCGTTCGAGGATGGTTGCGTCGATTGGGTTTATGCCGAACACCTGATCGAGCACATCTCGCTGACGGCCGGCCTCACGTGGCTCAAAGAGGTGCGGCGCATCCTGGCTCCCGCAGGCATCGTCCGGGTCACCACGCCCGACCTGAAGCTCTACGTACAAAGCTATATCAGTGGCGATAGATTCTTCGGCAAGCACCGGCGCCGGATCAATATGGCCCTGAGCGGGATCGCCCCACCCATGCCCGAACGCGCCGCGTTCATGTTCAACCAATTGTTCTACATCTACGGCCACCGCTGGATCTATGACGAGGCCGAACTGCGTTATGTTCTCGGCGAGGCCGGATTCGCGGCGGAGAGGATCCAAGTGCACTCATTCCGCGCGGGCGCGCGCCAGGACGTGGCCAACCTCGATCAGATGCTACGCAACGATGAGACCATCTACATCGAAGCGACCGCTTGACGCTGGGGAGCAACGGGGTGTCGCGGTGAAGGAGGGCCGCACGGCGTGGCGCGGCCAACACTGCGACGATTACGCGCTCCCGTCCGCCTCGGCCGGTTGCGAGGCCGGTTGCGAGGCCGGTTGCGAGGCCGGTTGCGAGGCTGACTGCTGCCGACAGTAGCCGACGTGGAAATGTTGCACCTAACGCGACGTCAGGGTCGTACGGTCGTGCGGTGGCGATCGAACAACGGCACCAAGCGGAACGCAAAGTGGGTGAGCTGGCCGCGGCGACCGGGCTGACCGTACGCACATTGCATTACTACGAGCAGATCGGTCTGCTGGTCCCGTCCAGCCGAAGCGACACGGGCCACCGGCTCTACAACGAGAACGACGTGGCAAGGTTGTACCGGATCTGCTTGCTGCGCCACACAGGCCTGCCGCTGGCCGAGATCGGACAGGCGCTCGACGACCCGGCGTGGAGCCTGCCAGTCGCGATGCACAGACACCTCGACCAGCTCGACAGCCGGCTACAGGCGATCGGCCGGCTCCGCTCCCGTCTGGCTGGGCTGCTCGGGGCCACCAAAGCCGGAGACATCGATGATCTTCTTGCCACGGTAGAGGAGATGACCATGCTCGACACCACCGTCCAGGCACGAATCGCGTTGCTGGTGTACACGGACATCGGGGCCGCCCACGACTGGCTGGTCCGGGTTTTCGGACTCGGCCCCGGCCGGGTCGACCGCGATGAGCAGGGCCGGGCCGTCCACGGCGAGCTGCAGGCCGGAGACGGCGTGATCTGGCTGCACCGCGAGCAGGCGGACGACCAGTTTCAGCTCCGCTCACCGCGATCGATGGGCGCGGCGACGGCGACGATAGCGGTCATGGTCGATGACGTCGACGCGCACTACCGCCACGCGAAGGCCGAGGGCGCCGTGGTGGTCCAGGAACCGATCGACCAGCCCTACGGTTACCGGATCTACAGCGTCAAAGACCTGGAAGGCCATTTCTGGTCCTTCATGCGACCGCTGGGCTGAACCCGCGTCTCCATTTTGGAGGAACCGAATGCAAGCAGCGGCAAGCGGTCACCACGTGACGGCTCGCGGGCGCTAGTCTGCCTGGCATGCCCGACGACGTGGTGGCGTACTACCGCCAGTTCCTGGAGAACCGCCCGTGGTATGCGGAGGGGGTGAGCTGGACGGTGATCCAGCCGGCGAGCGAGGCGATTACCGAGGACATCGTGCTGCGGCGCCTGCGCGGTAAGCGGGTGGACCTGACCGAAATAAGATTCCCGCATATCAATGACTTCCGGCCCGGGATGCCCGATGAGATGAAAGTGGCCCATCTAACCCAGGTCGACGAGGCCGTGGTGATGTTCCAGCCCAACGGTTTCGAGGGTGCCCGGCCGGAGGTGCTGCGCTGGCTCAGTGCCGGCGCGCGGGTGCACAACGTCGACTGGACGATCAACGGCAACGGCGGCATCAGCTACGCCGTCTACGGCAAAGTCCTGGCCTGGGTGGACAAGAACGACCCGGGGCGGCGCTCCGGTGAGCATCCGCAGGTGCTCGACCACGACCTGGATCGGCTGCAAGAGATACGCCGCCGGTCGGACGATGGCGACCTGGCGGATGCCGACTTCGACTCCGAGGCCATGGCGATTGTCGAGCGGCGCACCGGCGTCCGGCTCGACGTGGACTGGGTCGACGCCTTCGAGGCGCCGGGTTTGGCCGTGATGATCGGCGACATCCCGAACGACCCGACACCGCCAAGCCGGTTCGGCTACCGGGATCCAGATCTGGATGCCCGGTTGCGCGCGGCGCCGGAGCCGGTGCGCCGGGCCGCCCTCACGCTCGTTGCCCAGACTCTGGCCGCCCGATTCACCTTCAGCGACCCCGAGGCCCTGGCATCCACATTGGAGGCGATCGAGCAAGGGGTGGAGGTCTCTCCGGAGTTACGCGCACGGATGTTCCGGTCAAATGCCTTCGGTGACGGCCAGGGCCGCTCGGCCGCGCACGGGCTATACACGGCGACCGCCCCGCCGGGCGCCGGCCTCGACCAACCGCTGGACCTGTTGAATTCCGCCATGTACGCGATCCCCGACGACTGGCCACGCCTGCGCGAGCAAATCGACGGACTATTGCGCGACGGGAACCCGCGCCCCCGGTGAGCCGTCAAACGGCCATGCGCCGCCTCCTCGCCGCCGGCCTTGGCCTGGCACTGCTTTCCGGCTGCTCCCCGCCCGCCGCCTCCCACACTCCAAAACAGACAGTCGCCGACTACTTCTCCCCGCCCTCGCCTTTCCCCGGCCCGACCTGGACCAAGGACGGCCGCCCGGTCGATGGGCAGGAGCTCAACAGCATCGCCGGACCTGAACATTGCGATTGGCAGAGCGCCGTAATCATGCATCTCGGCTGGCCTCTCGGCACCGTCTCCCGGACCTCCGCCGAGATTCACCAGTTCATACGCGACCCCGACGGGGTCGTCGGCAAAAGCCTGCGTGACAAGCTCGCGATCGCCATCGATCTGCCTCATGACGCCCGCGATACCGGATACCGCAACGGCGACCTTGAGCTGTGGCTGTCACCGTCAGATCCCGACGCCGCCTACCTACGGGTCCGAGGTGATGTCGAACGGTGGCCACGCGCCGATCCCGTTATCGCGTGCGACTAGCACCGCCGGCCATCCTTGGCCGGCTCGATTTGCCATTGAGGTGTATCTCCGTTATGAACGGTGAAGGCCATCGATTGAGTAGTTCAGGGGGTGGGATCATGTCACGAAGGATTCGGCGGGTACTGGTCGCGACGATTGCGGTGGGTCTGCTTGTGTCCCAAGGATATACCGCACAGGCCGCCCCGATCGCCGCGCTCAAACAGTTCAAGGTGCCCACCGCCAGCAGCCGGCCGTTTGCCATCACCAATGGTTCCGACGGCAACCGCTGGTTCACCGAGGGCACCGAGTTCACCAACGCTCCGCCGAGGCTCGGACGGGTCACGCCGGCCGGCGATATCACCGAGTTCGATGCCAACTGCCCATTCTGCATATTGACCGACGTTGTCCAGGGCCCGGCCGGCATTCTCTACCTCACGTCCAACAACCCGATCCTGTCGCGCTTCAATGTGGCCGCGGGGGCCTTCCTGGCGCCGATCGACATACCGAACAGCAGCGCCGTCGCCGGTGACATGGCCGCGCGCGGCGATGAGGTCTGGTTCACCGATTTCAACAACGACAGCCTCTGGCGGTACAACATCACCGCCGATCAATTCACGCAGTTCCCGCTGCAGTTCCAGCCCTCCGACGTGGTGATTGACGCCGCCGGCGACGCGTGGTTCACCGCCACGTTCGAAAACAGCGTCAACCGGCTCGATCCCGCGACCGGCGCTGTCGAGTCGTTCCCCGTCCCGGATGGGCTCAGCCCGCGCCAGATCGCCATCGCCACGGATGGGCAGTTCTGGTTCACCTCCAGGTTCGTACCGCAGGGCGTAGGCCGCCTCGATCCGGCCACCGGGGTGGTGACCACCTTCCCCACGCCGAGCAACCCCGGGCCGGAGGGCATCGCCGCCTCGCCCGACGGCTCGATCTGGTTCACTCAGACCACCAAGGGCAACATCGCCAGGATCGACAACAGCGGTGTCATCACCGAGGCCAAGGTGGTCAGGGACTGCGAACCGTTCGGGATCATCGTCGCGCCCAACGGCGATCCGTGGTACACGATGATGTCCGCGAACAAGATCGCCACACTGCAGCTCCGGTGACGCTATTCGATGCCCAATCGGCGGCGTAGCTCGTCACGCCTGATTTCCAGCTCGCCGAGCAACGCCTCCTGCTCCTGCGTCGCGCTGAACAGCTCGCTGGTTTCAGCCGGGTCGAGCGGCCCCTCGTACTGACTGCCGATCTCCTGGTGGATGCCGGCAGCGTTGCCTTGTGCCCGCCCGATCAGTTCCTCGATCTGCGTGAGTTCGCTACGCAGGGCTGCCTCGTCCGACCCCATCCGCCACCTCCGCCTGGCCGCTTCGTGCCGTCCTGCTCATTGTCGTCCTTCACGGCGGCCAGCAAGTCCGGTTTCGCTCATCCCAATCCAGGCTGAGGCTCAGATCATCTCCCGCGGATCATGTCCACACGGTGTAGGCCAGCTTCAGCGTGTCGCCGACGGCGGTGACGTTGAGCCGTCCGTATCGGCCGTCGGAGGTACGCACGCAAAGCCATTGCCCCACTTGGAGGTTGCCGACATGGGTCTCCCAGCCCCGCTCCGCCTGGCAGGCCTGTTTGCTGGGCGCGCCCGATACCGGCTCGAGCAGACCGCGGTTCATGCGGCCCAGAGTGTCGCCGTTGATTCGGTATATGTCTTGCTCGCCCGCGGTTTGCCCGCTGTCCAGGTCGAATCCCCCGCTGCCGGTGAGCGCCACGACGCCGCTGCGCAGCACGCCCGGGTCGGCGGGTGAGGGCGGCGGAGGTGGGGGTGGCGGCGCGGTCGTGCGCGTCGGTGGTCTGGTGGTCGTCGGCGCGGGCGCGGTCGGTACGGCGGTTTCGGTGGGCAACGGCATCGCCACGGGTTGGTCGGTGGGCGACGGCGCGGGCTCCGGCGCGGGGTTGCTGACGCGCGGGGCCGCGCTGGTCGCGTCCGCCGCGACGGTGTCGGGCTCGTCGTTGGACAGGGTGAACCACAGTAGCGGCACCATGATCAGGACAACCAGCACGCCCGCGGCGAGGGCGAAGTGCCGGTTGCCAAGCCGCGGCCGCGTCGCCGGGGCCGTCGTAAGCACCAGCGGCGGTACGCTGACCGGCTTTTCGTCGATGAACTCTTGGACGGCGGTCGGCGGCGTCGCCGGGGCGATCGGCGGCGGGGCGCCCAAATCGTGATAGACGCGCATCCATCGGTCGATCTGCATGCCGCCCAGCCCGCAGGCGGTCAGGACACCGGTGACGGTCTGCCAACCGGGCAGGGTCGGTTGCTCCAGGAGGCCGGTCAGGCCGATCGGGTCGAGGTCGTAGCCGCGCTGGCGGGCCCGCTCGACGATCTCCACAATGCTCAGACCCGAGGCCGCGCGGGCCTGGCGCAGCAGCCGCATGAAGGCTTCCGGCGTCTGCGCACCGGTCGGATCAAGGCCGTCCAGAGGGGAGGTTGCCACGCTGGCGAATATAGGCCCATCGAAGGCCGATCTCCAATTCGGTACCGGGTACCAAGAAGGGCATCGGGCCGTGCTCACCGAGAACGGCCCGATGCCCTGTCCCAGAACCACCGGTCACGGGGTCCACGGCGAGCTGACCACCCAGCTCACGTCGGCCGCCCAACTCGTGGCCGAGTCGAACGCGTTCGAGCCGCCGTTGCTCGCGATGTAGAGCGTGTTGTTGAAGTGGCGGATGAAGCGCGTCGGGAAATTGAGTGACGCGAATGACGTGGTACCCGTGCCGCTGCGCCCCGCCTGCGGGCAGAACGTGGCGTCCTGGCGGAACAGGGTCGTCCCGTCCATCGGGTGCCGGAACAACTGGAAGTTCTGGTGCCGCAGGAATTCGCCGGGGAAGTTGCGGGACTCGAACGACACGCACGAGTTGTTGGCCAGGCCGCGCCGCACGATCCAGCTTCCGTCCGCCTTGTCGAGCGCGGAGCTGCCCGACGAGATCACCGAGGTGACCGCGTTGTTGTTCTGGTGACGGATGTACCGCGTGGTGCAGCAGGCGGTCGTGGCCCGCAGCGACAGGGTGGAGCCCGGGTTGAGGGTGCCCCCCGCGACCGGGCTCGGGCCGCCGTAACCCACCGACACGATGTTGGCGTGGACCGCGTTCTCGGCCGCGTCGCTGGGGACCCCTTGCGTCATCGCGCCCTCGAAGAAGTTCCCGATGGCCGAGTTGCTGTTGTCACCGCCGATGCCCAGAATGATCGCGCCCTCCTTCTGCATCGGTGAGTAGCCGGGGCGGAAGGTGGGCAGGGCACCGGAGAACCGCGTGGCCAGCCCGCCGGACTGCGCGTTGCCGTCCTTGAACGCGAAGAAGTTGGTGCCGTTGTTCTTCAGCGTCGCCGTCACATACGGGTTGCGGTTGCCGGTGTACCCGGCGTTCTGGCTGCCGCCGGTGTTGGACTGGAACAGGCCGTTCTCCAGATCGGCCATGACCCACGGGCCGGCCCCGTTGCACGGCGAGAACCAGCACAAGGTGCCGAAGTAGATGGCGTCCATGTGGCCGTTGCCGTTGTCCAGGTTGTTGGTCTCGGCGTTGCCGTAGTCGAAGCAGCATCCGCTGTTGAAGTGGGTGCCGGACATGACCGCGTACATGCCCTCGGGTTGGCTGCCGGTGGCGATGCCCGACGTGGAGTTGTCGCGGTAGCCCATGCGCTGGGAGACCAAGACGCCGTAGACGTTGTGGCCGCCCGCGGTCACCGGCAAGGCGTCGGCGGGCACCGGGGCGTCCTGGCCACCGACGCCGCCCGGCGGGGCCGGGGTGAGGTCGTTGTGGCGCGACGTCTGGTCGTAGATGATCGTGATGACGCAGGCGGTGTTGGCGCAGAAGGAATCCTGCGAGGCCGCGTTGGCGTAGTCGCCGGCGGCCAGCACGCCGATGTTGCGCGTGGTGTTGTCCGATGCGCGCCGCACCTGGTACAGATTGCCGTTGTAGGCGGCGAACAGCGCTCGGGTCGTGCTGTGCGCCGCGACGCACGGTGTGCCGGCGGAGGCGTAGATGTCGCAGGGCCCTGGCCCGGCGGCCGGCGCGACACCGGGTACCGCGACCGCGGCGGCGACGATGGCGAGCAGCGACGGCACCGCCAGGCGGCGGGTTGGCATTTTCATGGGGTACCTCGCGAGAACCGCAGGAATACGGACGCGGACGGATGGCGCCCGGATTCCTACCGCCCAGAGCGGAAGTTAACGTTAACATCGATACCTGTCAAGCTTCGGCGATACCCGGGATCGCGGTGGCCCCGCAGCGCCACCGCGATCCCGGCTTGAGCCGTCGGGCCGCTATCCGCATTCTCCGATGCACCAGATGCGTTCGACGTCGAACGTATTGGCGTTGCCTCCCGTATAGGAGAACGGAACGCCAATAGTGCCACCGACTTTCACGTCAATCGTCCAGGTCCGATCGTGCGCGTCCGTCTTCGCCGCATTGATGTCGACGTCTTCTGGGCCAGGTACGGTGAGTTCTGAATATGCCTTTGACCTACCCTCCTGTTGGTCGATGGTCCCGTTCGAGTACGCGAAACCGACTCCGCCGAAGATGCCGTACACGAATCCCTCGATGCTGGTGGCGACCTTGTAGGCACCGACGCCATGAGCGTCCAGAGCAATGCACTGCGACCCGCCCGCCGCGCCGTAGGCACCGGCGCTCCCTCCGACGCAAAGAGCCACCATCCTTACCGGGTCTCCGCATCCCTTGACCATGCAGTCGTAGTCGGCTTGCGCCTGCTCGACGAGCTCCATGGAGCAGTTCACCGTGTCCTGGGTGCGGCAGTTCTCCAGGATGAGCGCCACCGCCCGCTTCTGCCTGTCCTTATAGGACTCCTTCTGTTCGGCCCCATCGAGATCGTTGTCGACGGCCAGGGCCAGGCTGTAGGGATTGACTGTGCCCGCCGCGACCCGGAAGCCGTCGATATACGCCTCGCCGTCCGGGAAGACCGTCAGGATCGTCCCGTTGCGGTACCTCCGGATGGTCAAGTGAAGTTGCCGCTTCTTCGTCTCCACCTTCTGCTGGCGTTGCAGCCAGTTCTTGCTGCCGACACACGGCGCGTCCACGTCCTCGAGCTTGACGTCGCCGAAGGGCAGCGTGCGCCGGCGGGTGAGGCTGAGATCGGTCGCCCTTCACGGTCAGCTCGGCGGTTCCGTGATAGTCGGTGACCACCCAGTGGAGCCCGCCGGCCTTGGTGCGCACGGCGATCTGCTGTTTGGCATGGCTGTAGTAGCGGGTGGCCGCGGCCACGGTCGCCCCGGGTGCCACGAGGACCTGCATGCCGTTGGGAAGGTAGAGGGTGGTGCCGCTGCCGTTGGGATCGCGGCGGATGAGCCGGTTCCCGTCCGCGTCGTACAGGTAGCCGACCGTCCGTCCGGCCGTGGTGACCGAGGCCAGCCGCCCTTCGTCATCCCACACCATGGCCTGTTCGGTGCCGGCGAGGTTGCGGGTGACGGTGTTGCCGGCCGGGTCGTAGCCGTAAGTGTCGATCGTGTCGGCACCGACCGGCCGGTCGGTGATCACCTGGGACAGCGCGTGTGGCCGGGTTCCGGCCCCTCCGCCCTGGGATGGGTAGCTGTAGGGTGCGGATGGTGTCGCCCCCAGAGATGAGCCGCCGGTTGACGTTGCTGTTCGCGGTGGCGGCGGGAGCGGCCATCGGCAACCTGTATTGGGCGCAGCCTCTACTGAGCTTCATCGCGAGCGACCTGCACGTGGCCACCGCAACGGCCGGCTGGCTCATCACCGCGACGCAGATCGGGTACGCCACCGGCATTCTTCTGCTCGTGCCGCTTGGTGATGTCCTGGACCGCCGCCGGTTCGTCCCGCTGATGCTGCTGGCCTCGGCCGCCGCTCTGCTGGTCTGCGCGCTGGCGCCGTCGATCGGCGTGCTGCTGCTCGCCCTCGGAATGCTCGGTATGACAACGATTTCCAGCCAGATCCTCGCACCGCTGGCCGGGGACCTGGCCGGCGACGCCCACCGCGGTCGGGTCGTCGGCGCCTTGGCGTCCGGGACCCTCGCCGGCATCCTGACTTGCCGGACGATAAGCGGGTTCGTCGCCGGAGCCGCCGGGTGGCGTACGATTTTCGCCCTCGCCGCGGTCGGCGCCGTTGCGCTCGCGGTCCTGCTCTATCGGGCGATCCCACCGCTGGCGCCGCGCACGCGTTTGCCGTATCCGGCACTGATCGCCTCGGTGGGTGCCGTGGTCATGCGTGAGCGGGCGGCTCGATGGACGATGGCCCTGGCCGGCATCGGGTTCGCCGTCTTCTCTTTGCTCTGGACGTCGCTCACGTTTCTCCTCAGCAGCAGACCGTTCTGGTACCCGGTCGAGGTGATCGGATTGTTCGCACTGGCCGGCGTGCCCGGTGCCATCGCCGTCCGTCCGGCCGGCCGGCTGCACGACCGCGGTCTGTCGCTGCCGGTCACGGGCGCGGCATGGGTCGTGGCCCTGGCCGGCTTCGCGGGTGCGGCGTTCGCCGACCGGTCCATCGTGCTTGTCGTCATCGTGGTGACTCTGATCGATGTTCCTCTTCAGATGCAGGCCCTGCTCAACCGGGTGCGGATGTTCGCCGTCTCCGGCGAGGCCCGCAGCCGGCTCAACACGGCTCTGGGCACCGGCAACTTCATCGGCGGGGCGATCGGTTCCGCCGCCGCGACCGCGCTGTGGTCCGCGGGCGGCTGGACCGCCGTGGCGACCGCGGGAGCGGTGCTCTGCGGCGTAGCGATTATCGTGTGGGCACTGGGACGCCGGGGTCCGCTCGTGATCGGCGGCACGGATGTGAGTACCCAACCGGAAGGAGCGCAACGATGACGGGACCCGACCGGTTGGCCGACACCCGGACCTCCTACGACACGGTCGCCGGCAGCTACGCCGATCGCATGCGCGACGTTCTGGCCGGGGAGCCCTATCTACGCGCCGCTCTGGCGTTGTTCGCCGACCTTGTCCACGACGCGGGCGGCGGACCGGTGGCCGATATGGGCTGTGGACCGGGACACGTCACCGCCCACCGACACAAGCTAGGCGTCGACCTGTCACCCGCCATGATCGACAACGCCCGGCGCGACTACCCCGACCTCCGGTTCGAAGTGGGCTCCATGACGGACCTTCGCCTCGCCGACGCGTCGATCGCCGCTCTGCTCGCCTTCTGGTCGCTGATCCACATCCCAGACGATGAAATACCAACGGTTCTCGGCCCGGCGGTCCGCTGTTGCTCGGGTTCCACGTCGGAGAGGAGTCGCGGCTCAAGACGGAAGGGTACGGCGGGCACCCGATGAAGGTCTACGTCCACCGCCGCCAGCCCGAGCTGAAAAGTTGCCGAGCCATGATCGTTGCGCTGCTGGATGTAGATCCAGGCACGTTTTCTACACTCACAAGCGCAACGATCACCGACGGCGGTTGCGTCCAGCCTAGCCGGGAGACGAGGGCGGTGAACTTCGTGGACGACGTTTGCAGGCCGTGATCCGGCCTGAGAAACCATCAGTGCTCGCCTCGGTCGTAGAGGGGCCACATATGGTTGGGTGACGTTCCCGCACGCCAGCGTCGAGGCCGCCAGCGACGTCCATACCATTCGGGAATCGATCAGCGCTTCCAAAACGGCGCGGGCAGCGACTCGACCTCACGCGCCGCCCGTTCCAGATCCTGAGCCCAGCCCAGCATGGCCACATAGACGGGCTCGTCGAGGGCCGCGAGCCGGTGTATCACCTCGGCGCTGATCCTGGCGCGGCGCCCCGTCAAAGCCCGCGGCCTCCAGATGGCGCAGCAGCGCGTGCACGGAGGGCGTCCAGCGCTGCGCCGCACGGCGCACGGAATCGCCGACGCGCACGGCACCAAGGGTTCGCCCGCCAGGCAATCGCCGTTCGCTCACCGGGGAGACGGTAACCGCTCGCCTAACCAGCCGCGACTCTATTTATTCGTGAGGGATTGAAGTTTTGCCTTGATCTGGTCGGCGTCGGGGTGCCCGAGGTCGCTGAGGATCCTCAGGGCGCGACGCCATTCGGCGCCCGCCACGTCCGGGTCGCCGGCGGCGAGATGCGCATCGCCGAGATGCGTCAAAACCTCGGCCTCCACGCCGAGGTCGCCGATGTCCCGGACGAACGTCACCGCCTCGCGAAAGCAGGCGATGGCCTCCTGTTCGCGGCCGAGGTTCAGGTGCGCGACGCCAAGGCTGTCCAAGGTGGTGGCCTGACCGAGCGCGTTGCCGACCTCACGATGCAGGCGCAGGGCCTGTTCGCAGAACTCGAGTGCCTGCTCGTGACGGTCGAGCAGACCGTGAAACCAGCCTAGCGAGTTGTAGGTCCGGGCCCGCCCGACCCGATCGTCGATCCTGCGGTACAGGGCCATCGCCTGGTGACAGTGCTCGATCGCCTCGCTCAACCGGCCTTGAAACTCAAGAATCCGGGCAATGTTGCGGTGGGTGTTGGCCTGGCCAACCGCGTCGCCCAGGCGCGTCGAGATGTCAAGGGCCGCACCGAGATGCCGGTGCGCGTCGGTATGCCGGCCGAGGATGCCGAAGGCGCGGGCGATGTCTCGGTGCGCCTGCGCCGCGGGTGTCTGCTCGCCCAGCCGTTGCGCGGCTTCGATCGCGAGGGTCTGGGTCGCGATGATGTCGCGCCAGCGCCCGTGGCGGTCGAGGGCGTCGACGAGCGCCCACGCCATGGGCCATGCCGACGCGTCGAACCCCTCGGCCGCCGCCGTCGCCACCACGCCGAGCAGAACGGGTATCTCGGCGGCGAACCATCCCATCGCCGCGTGATGGTCGGCGAACGACTCGGGGCGCACCCCGGGCGACGTCCGGTTGAGCGCGATCGGTTCCCGCTGCGGGTAAATCAGCATCGCCGCGCAGTGTCCACTGTGGACGTAGTGGTCGAGCATCCGCTCGGTGGCGGCGCGGCGGTCGATGTCGGGGTCGCGTGCGTGCGCCTGCTCGGCGGCGTAGGCGCGCAGCAGGTCGTGAAACGTGTACCGGCCCGGGGTGTGCTCGGTGATGAGGTGCACGGCGACCAACTCCGACAGCAACCGCCCGGTGTCGGTGGAGTTGATACCGGCCAGGCTGGCCACGGCCGCGATGCCGATGTCGGGGCCAGGATGCAAGCCGAGCAAGCGAAACAACCGGGCGGCGGCGACGCCCAGCGTCCGGTAGGACCACGAGAAGACCGCCCGCACATCGGAGGCTGGATCGGTACCCGCAAAAGCATCAAGACCGCCCAGCTCCGCCGCTAGCGCGCTGAGTGGAAAGTCCATTCGCAGCGCCGCGCGCGCGGCGACGACGGCCAGCGCCAGCGGAAGCGACGCGCACCGCTCGACGATCCGCTCGATCGCGGCCGGATCCGAGTCAACCCGTTGCGCGCCAAGCCGCCGATCGAGCAGCTGCCGCGCCTCCGCGGCGGACATCGCTTCGAGGACAACCGGAACGGCACCCTCGGTGGCGATCAGGCCGGCCATCCGGTCACGGCTGGTCACCACGGCCAGGCAGCCCGGCGTCGCGGGCAGCAAAGGCCGAATCTGCTCCGCGTCACGCGCATTGTCAAGCAGAATCAGCATCCGCTTGCCGGCCAGCAGGCTGCGGTACACGCCCACCAGATCGTCCACATCGGACGGAGTCTGCGTTGGTGGGATCCCTAGAGCTACCACGAAACCGCGCAACACCTCGGCCGGATGCCTGGGCGATCCGGACGGGTCGAAACCGCGCATGTTGGCGAAGAGCTGACCGTCGGCGAACCGGTCCGCGACCCGATGCGCCCAATGCACCGCCAGCGCGGTCTTGCCGATACCCGCCGCACCACCGATGGCTGTGATCACGACGGGCGGCATCGCCTCACCGGCAAAAGCGTCCAGTGCGCCGAGTGCCTTCTCCCGGCCGACGAAGCCCGCGACCGGTCCGGGCAGTTGCCGTGGCACGACATCCGGGGTCGGGCGCGCAGTCCCGGATGGGCGCCGTGACAACAGTTCCGCGTTGAGCGCCTGCAGCTCGGGCCCGGGGTCGGCCCCCAGCTCGTCGGCGATCCGTTCGCGGATCAGCTGGTACCGCTCCAGCGCCTCGGCCGTGCGGCCACATCGGTCCAGGACCACCAGCAACCGCGCCCACAACGACTCGCGAAGCGGATGGCGTGAGGTGAGCTCCGTCAGCTCGGCCACCAGCCGATCAAGCCGCCCCTCGGCGACATCCCGATCGATGCGCCGCTCCAGGGCCGACAGATACCGCTCCACCAGACGCGGCGCCTCAACATCCTCCAGCCACGCCGAGCCGCTCCCCTCGAACGGCCGCCCCCGCCAAAGCCCAAGCGCGTCATCGAAGTTCGAAGCGTCCAGCAACTCGGCAAAACGCAGTGCGTCGATCTCTTGGGGACCGGCGTTGAGCACGTACCCTTCCGGCCTGGTGCCGATGGCCTCCGCTCCCAGCAGCGCCCGCAATCTCGTGACATACGTCCGGACGCTCGCCTTGGGATTGACCGGCAACTCCTGGCCCCACATCGCCTCGACCAGGCGGTCAAACGACACGGTCCGTCCCGCCGAGACCGCCAGAGCGAGCAACAACGTCCGCAACCGCCCGGTGAGTCGCACCGGCTTACCGTCCACCGTCACTTCAAGCGGACCGAGTAGGCACACTTGCAGCCGCACGGCCAAAGGATGCCACACATTAGCCTTGCCCACCGGATCGTATCGATCCGGTGGGCAAGGCTAGTGGGAAGGGCAGGCTGGTGCGCTATGGATTGTTGGGTATGTTTCTGTACCAGAATCCGCTGCTGCTATGGACGTACACGTCGATCCGGAACGGTACCGGGTTGGGCTGGCCGCTCACGTTGTACCGCGGGATCACCGCGTAGAACACTCTTTCGTTGTTACGCAACCGGGCTTTGACGTTCTGTTCCACCTCCAGCATGCCGGGCCAGTGGTTGGTGCCGTAGTAGAGCGGCACGATGTTGATCCGTTCGTGCGTCCCTCCGAACTGCCGAGCCATCAGGTGACCCTTGTGATGCCTGGCCGGGTCGAGCCCGACGGGCGCCTCCGGATCCCGGTTGTCGATCGGTGGCAGGTTGGGTGTCAAGCAGGCGAAGGCGCCGCGGGCCCGACCGGATCGGTCCGGCGGAAGGTACTCGATATGGGACTGCGCATCGCTGCTGTTGGCGCAGCTTCGCTCCCTGTCCTCTATCTGCTCGTTGGTGATGACGTCCTTGTCCGGCGCGGAGTCACCGGACGCCGACAGCAGCACCAGAAGCAACCCGCCCAACAGCCCGCCACGGGCCAGCACTCTGGACGGCGGTGCCGGGTTCGACGGCACCGGCGCCGGCGGCAACGGCATGCCCGGCCGGAACCGGGTCGGCGGCGCGATCAGCCCGGGCGCGAAATTCCCCTCGCATGCCCTGGTCGGACTGGTGCACGCGATCGCGCCGCCGCCGCCGGGTTGCTCGCACGCCCGGGTCGGGCTGGCACAGGTGGCCCCGCCGCCGGAGCCGTCCTCAAGCGGCCGGTGCCCGTCGAACTCCACGAAGCTGACCGGGTTGCCGCCGGCGAGCGCATACCTGTTCTGCGTCAACGGATCGAGCGCGAGCCCGAGGTCGTCCAGGGCGACGGAGAAGATGTCCGCCTGGAGGAACCGGCCGATGTCCGGGCCGTAGCGCCGTACCCCCATCTGATAGCCCGCGCCGGAGCTCGCCGATGTCGCCTGGCCCGAGTCCAGCCGTTTGCCCGTATACCGGTAAGGGTTCAGCGGTGCCTGGCTGTCGGTGTCCCCCTTGGTGAGCGCCTGCGGGTCGCCGGCCGGCGCATCGGTACCGCCGTATGCGTCGTAGCCATAGGAGGCCTTGACCGTGCCCGCATCCGTGAGGAGTTGGGAGATCGACCCGTGGACATCGTGGCCGTAGGTGTAGGTGTCCACCGCACCCGTGCCGTTGTTGGTGTCGGTCAACGAAATGCGGTGGCCGTAGGCGTCGTAGGAGAACGTCTTGGTCTTCGGATCGGTGCCGCCGGCCTGCTTCTCCTCCGTGACCTGGTTGGTCAGGCCGAGGTGGGTGAAGGAGGTGGTGCGGTCGTTGCCGGTGCCGGTGTGGTCCTCGATTTCGGTCACGGTCCGGTCGAGCGCGTCATAGGTGTACTCGGACCGGTCGGTGGGATCCGCGCCGCCGGAATACTGGCGGGTGAGGGTGAGCCGGCTCAGATAGTCGTAGGCGTAGTCGGTGACGAGGTTGGGCGAGCCGGTACCGTCCGCCGGTGAGCAGTTGGCCGGCGACCCCGCCGCGGTGGTGACGCAGTCAAGGTTGCCCAGCGGGTCGTACCAGAACTTGGACGTGGCGCCGCCGGTGGTGGCCTCCGACAGTTGGTTGGCCTGGTACCGGCGGATTGTTGCCGCCCCGTTCTTGGTCTCGGTGGTGACGTTGCCCGCCCGGACGGTCTGGTCGCCGATGAGCTGGGCCGGCTGGTCCAACGCGTAGGTGGTGGTGACCCCGGCCCGCTGCTGGTGGCTGGTGAGCCGGTCACGCGCGTCGTATTGCCAGACGGCGTCGCACGGCGAGGCGGCCAGGCAGGTGCTGGCGTTGCTGTTTTGCCCTCGCTCCAACGTGTACCGGTCGGTGACGCGGTTTCCGTTGAGGTACAAGCCGTTGGGCGTCACATAGCCGATCTGGTGGGATTCGGTGATGGTACCGGCGCCGTTGCGCGTCTCCATCTGGCGCAGCAGCCCGTTGTCGAAGTGGGTCCACGCGGCGGTCTGCTTCTTGGGCCAGCTGACCGGATCGGCCGAACAGCCGGCGTCGGCGCGGTAGGTGTCGCGCTGTTTCTCCCAGCCGGTGTCCCAGAAGGTGTTGACGATGCGCTGGTCGTCCTTGCAGGCGTTGTCGGTACCCAGATCGAGTTGAGTGGCGAGCCGGTCGGCGGCGTCGTAGCTCAGCTCGTGCCGGCGCGGCGCCTTCGTCGGCTGGCCCGCGTCGTTCTCCTGACCGTTCTCCCGGCGCACCGCGACATTGCCGTTGGCGTCATAGGTGTAGTCGGAGAAGGTCCACAGCGTCTCCCCGGTCCGCCGGAACCGCGTCTTGGCGGTCTCATCGAACCCGGTGTAGGTCGCCTGCAGATCCACCGGCTTCTCGCCCGGGTGGGTGATGCCGTCAGCGTCGTTGGCGACGGTGAGCAGGTTATGCGCGTCGTATTGATAGGTGCTCTTCTGCCCACCCTGGTCGGTACGCACGGACAGCATCAGATCCGGGTAGTACTCCCAGGTCATGCGCAGGCTGGGATCGAGCTCGCCCGGTGCGCCGTTCTTCTCCGGGGTGCGCTGCGCCTGCTGGCCGAATGCCGTGTAGTCGAAGTGGACCCGCGGGGTGGTCGGCTCGTCGGAGGTCCGGATCCAACCCGGATCGAAGTAGGTCATCACGGTACGGGCCGTGTCGCCCACCGCGCCGGGGTTGGCGGAGGTCACCGGCAAGCTGGTCGTCAGCAGATTGCCGTTGGAGTCGTAGGAGTGGTGGACGTAGTGGCGTTCGGCGCCGTCCGCGGAGTCGAACGGCAGGGTGAGCCGGATCGGCCGGTTGAGCGCGTCGTAGCCCATCTCGGTCAGGTAGTGCGTGTACGGTCCGGCGCCGCCTGCGTCCGAGCCGCGCGGTGAGATGACCCGGGACCGGTTTCCGTTGGCGTCGTACTCCAACCGGGTGGTCACAGTACGCCCCGCGGCACCGTCGAACCGTTGCCGCACCAACACCGGTGCGTCCCGCTGGTCGAACTCGGTCTCCGTGCGGGCGACCCGGCCGGCGGCGATGTCCCGCTCCTGGCTGGTCTGGTTGCCGTTGAGGTCGTAGCCCAACCGGGTCTCGTGGCCGAGTGGATCGCGCTGCGAGGATAGCCGGTTGGCGTTGTCGTAGTTGAACGTGGTCGTGAACGGTGCCGTCGCCGGACCGTCGCCCGGGCACGTCACCGAGGCCAGCCCGGCCCGGGCCGAGGTCACCGAGCGCAGGTCCCCGGCGACGTCGTAGCAGGCGTGGGTGTGGCGGGTCTCCGGGGCCGCCGTGCTAAGGCCATAGGTGGAGGTACGCAGGATCCGGTCGAGCGCGTCGTAGGTGAAGGCGGTGGTAAAATCGTCCACTGTGGACGGTGTCTGGATCCCCTTGGGCCGGGTCAGCTTGGTCACCCGCCCGGCGGCGTCATAGGTGTAGCTGATTCTTTCGCCGGCCGGGTCGGCGCTGGTGTCCGGACCGGTGACAAGCAGCACCCGGTCCATGGGATCGAACGTCGTCGTGGTGACCGGACCGTTCTCCGGATCGCCCGCGTCCGGGCCGAAGTGCGGCCCCATCGTGCGGACCAGATTGTCGTTGGCGTCATGCGTCGCGCCCGACCAGAGCAGGGAGCCACGCTCGAACCGGGTCGACTTGGGCGCGCTTTGCCGGCCCAGCCGGTGGAACGAGTCGTAATCGAAGAACGTCTTGTACGCCCGCTCGTCCGCGCCGGTGTCGGCGGCGTGATTCGGGTCCTGCACCCACCGTACGAGACCGTCCACGTCATATCCGATCCGGGTGGTCTGGCCGAGCGGATCGACGATCTGCGCCGGCTGCCCGGAAGGGTCGTAGGCGGGGAAGGTGGTGGGTGGGTTTCCCTTGGCATCGCGTACCGCCGCGATCGTGCCGGGGTTGGCCGAGCCGGGCGGGTTGACGTCGAAGTTGGTGACGGCGCCGGTCGGATCGGTCACCGTGTCGACATTTCCATTGCCGTCGTACGTATACCGCCAGCGGTAGTCGTCCGGCACCGACGGCGTGGCCACCCCCCGGGGGCGCGTCACCGTGGACAGTAGGTTGAGGTGGTTGGCGGAATCGTTGGCGTCGACCGGCTGGTCCAAATAGGACAGCTCGGTCCGCTCCCCGGCCATGTTGGCGCGGCTGAGCAGATACCCATTGGCGTTGTATGAGAAGGTGCTGAAACGGCCGGTCGGCTCGATCACCTTCGTCACCTTGAAGTCGTTCGACCACTCAAGGTTGGTGGCCTCGTTCTTCGGGTTGACGATGCGGGTCACCTTGCCGGTGACGTCGTAGGTGTAGGTGTTGACCCGCGACAGCGGTGCGGTGACGGTGGTAATCCGGTTGGTCAGGTCATAGCCGAACGTCGTGACCTGCCCGGCGCGGTTGGTTCGCTCCTTGAGCTTCCAGCGCAGGTGCTGCCCATCCGGCGACAGGTAGTACGCGTACCTCGTCTCGGTACCACGCGGATCGCGCACGCTGTAAAGCAACGTTGACTGGTTGGATGTCCTCGGCTCCGGGTTGACCCGGTCGGCCGGGTTCGGGATCGCCGGGCCGGCCCCGCTGGAAGTCGTGTAGGTGAACACGAAGGACCGGTCGGCCAGGAACGACCCGTTGGCCTTGGTGCCGCCACGCTGCGTGACCCGCAACAGGTTGCCGTCGTCGTAATAGTCGAAGTCGAGCCGGCTGCCGGAGTGATCCGTGATCGTCTGGATCTTTCCGCGGACGTGTGCCTTCTTCGCCTCCTCTTTGGACCAATAGTCGATGCGGAAGGCCCGGCCACCGGCGTCGGTCACCGTGGTGATCCGCTTCTTCGGCCCGCCCGGATCCTCACCGGGGGGCGTGTTTTCGAGCGTGTACGTGATGCGGTTGCCGTTGCGGTCCTCGACCAGCGTCGGGTAGCCGTCCGCGTCGAAGTAGAACGTCACCTTGTCCGGGCGGGTGAAGGCCCACTTGCCCTTCGGATCGCCCGCCGCCAGGCTGCGCAGGTAGAGGTTCACCCCGGGCGGCTCCTGCCAGCGGGTGATCCCGTCGGTTCCGGTCACACCGGTGAACCGGTGCGTGGAGCCGTCGCCGTCGGTGAACTCCACCCACTTGTTGGCCTGGCCGGAGATCTCGTCGGCTCGGTTGGGATGGATGTCGATGGGTTCGCCGAACCGGGTCAGCCCGCTGATGGACAGCGAAATGTTGTTGCCGGCCGGGCTCTTTGAGTGGTCTTCCAGCGAGTTGTAGGTAAGGTCAACCATCGTGGCCAGACCGCGGCCGGGAGCCAGGAACGGCGTCCAGCGCAACAGCATGTTGCCGTTGGCCACGTTGGTCAGGCTCTCCATGCCAGCGCCGACCGGTTCGGTGTCGTACTGGTGGAAGCGCTCCAGACCCAGCTTGGTGGCCAGGCTCTTGACCACGAGCACCGGGTTGTCCAGAGGCGCGTTTCCCTTAGCGGCGAACCAGGTCCCGGTCGCGGGATCGTAGATGTCGATGCGCAGCCGGTAGGTGCCTTGCTGCACCCCTTGCGGCAGCCTCGGTGGATAGATCGTCAGCGGGAATGCCTGTGTCTGGCCGGAGCCGAAGGTCGCCGGGAACGCCGCCGGGGACTGACCCTCCCACAGGATCGCGGTGTTCGGGGCGTACCAGCGGTACCACACCAGTGCCGTGCTGTTGACCCAGGCCTGGCCCGAGTTGTTGGTGACCCGCACGGTCGGGCAGTACGCCCCGGCCGGGCAGGTGGACGGTGGGGTGCCACCGTCATCGGCCGGCGGGCCGCCCAGTGACCGGCCCAGGCTGCCGCCGCTGGTGCCGTCCGGGTTCACCGTGCCGCCGGTGGGGTCCTGCACCGGAGCCGCCGGATTCGTGTTCTCCGCCACGACGACCGGGAAGATATCGTCGACAGTCGATGCCGGGTCGTTGAGCGCCCATCCGGCGGCGTATGCGGTCGCGCCAACGTTGTTGACCGTCACCGATCGTGCCGGCGTGGTGATCTGCTGGCCCGAGGTGTCGGTGATGACCGCCATGACCTGGTGCCCGCCGTTGAACACCGGCGCCAACGGGTCCAAGGTGTCCCAGCCGATCGAGTACGGCGCGGTGGTGTCCGGCGCGCCCACCCGTACCCCGTCGACGAGGAAGGCGACGCTGGCGATCCCGACATCGTCGGACGCGGTCGCCGACAACGCCACTGTGGCGCCGACAGTTGCTTCGGCGGCCGGCGCGGTAAGCGCACCCGACGGCATCGCGGTGTTGTCCACGGTGATCGACACCGGGGCGGAGGTCGTCACGTGGCCCACATCGTCGGTGGCCCGCGCACTGACCTGCCGGGTGCCGTTTCCCCCGGGCACCGAGTCCCAGTTCACCTGGAACGGCGCGGATGTGTCGCTGCCGACGACCGCGCCGTTGACCAAGAACTCGACGCGCTCCACTTTCCGGTCGTCCTCGGCGGCGGCGGACAGCGGCACCGCCGACCCGTTCACCCGCGCACCGGGTGCGGGAGCGGCCACCGACACCCAGGCCCCGAGGCTCGGGCTGGTGTCGGCGTAGGTGACGATCAGCTTGGGGCGCACCGACTCCACGCTGAAGTCGTCGGAGGCGTAGCTGACGAGCCGCCGGCTCGTGGCTTCGCCTTCCTCGTCGTCGGTGCGCAGCATCACCCCGTGGTTGGGCGTGCCGTTGGCCCAGCTTTGCACCAGCGCGGTGAGGTTGAACTGGTCGAAGGTGCCGTCGGTTCGTGGCGCCACCGTGACGGAGGCCGCGACCGCCGGGTCGACGTCCCCGCCGGACGCGCCCCAACGCTGGCCGCCCTCGGTCTGCTCCCAGCTGCCGTCGCCGGTGCAGGAGCCGGTGCCGGTGCCCTCCGTCCACGGCCGGGTGATCCGGTGTGCTTGCACCACAACCGATTGGCTCGGTGTCGACACCTTCCACAGCGACAGCGTGGCGTTGCTGACCGTCGCGTCGGGCGGCATGTCGCGCACGTCGAAGTAGAGCGCCGTGCGGTACGCGACCGTCTCGACGAGTTGGAAGTCGTGCTCCACACCGACGAGTGCCGACGAGACACCGCCGTAGTTCAAGCACGGCGGCCCGAACGCCTCCGAGCCCTCGTAGAGGTAGGTGCTCTGGCCGTCCGGCGGCCCCGGTTGCAGCGTCTTGACGGCCAGACCGGCCGCCGGCAGCCGCACGGTGCGACCGGCGGACACGACTCCGGTGGTCAGATCCTTGACCTTGTAGGTGAATGTCGTGTCGGGCAACGCCGTGATGTCCCGGTAGGTGGTCTGCGCCGGGTCCCGCGTCGTGGTCAGCAGGGTCGCGGCTGACGGGGTGAAAGTCGTTGAGGTACCGCGATGCACCTCATAGCCGGCCGATCCCGTAGCCACCCAGGACAGCTCGGCGCCGTTGGCGTGCAGCGTGGTGGGCTCGCTCAGGTAGGTGCCGGAAAGCGTGTAGGTAACGTCGATTTTCGGTGCCGTGGCCCCGCTCAGCCGTCCGGCGATGAAGGGGCCGCCGGTGTTCTGCGCTTCGACGTGCCGCTTGAGCACCAGACCGTTGTTGGTCCGCGTGCCGGCCACCCAGCCGGCCACGGCATTGGTCACCGGCCAGGTCATCCACCCTGGCGCCGCGCCTTGCGGCAGCGTGTAACTGCCGGCCACCGCCGGGTCGTGGGTGAGCTGGCCGAACGTGGTGGACAGGCCCCAGGACGAGGTGATCTGGTGCACGTCGATCTGATGGCTGCCCCCGCAGGGCGTGGCCGGAGGGCCGCCATTGGTGCAACTGCCGTCGAAGTATGCCCCGAGTTGGGCGGTGGTTACCTGAGCGCCCGGCGGGATCGCGCCGAGGTCGAATTGAAGCAGGGCGCGGTAGGCCGCACCGGTCGCGTACGAACCGATGGCCATGTGGCTGCCGGTCTGCGGCGTGGCGGTGGCCACGGTCTGGATGCCGCCGTCGAGGATCGGCGGCTGCAGCGAGATCGTCGGGTCGAACCACACCGGGAACCGCCGGGCCGGATCGCTCAGCCACGCCTTGTCCAGGCTCAGCGTCACCACCAGATCCCGGCCCTGTTGGTCCACCCGCAGCTCGGGTTGGGCGTCCGGGGCCGGCTCGGCGGCCCGGCCCGCCTCCGCCGACTCGCGGACCTCCGGCGCCTCCAACACGAAGGCGGGGAACGGTACCGGCGCGGCGTTTACCACATAGCCGCCATCCGGGCGGCGTTGAGCGGTCAGCCCGGCGCCGCCGTCGGCGGCGGACATGCGGAACGTGTAGCTGGTCGGGCTGCCCGGCCCGGCCAGCTCGATCATCTTCTCCACACCGCCGGCCGTAACCGTGTAGTGCAAATCCGCTCCCGGATAGGCGCCGGGATAGGACACCCTGGTCCCGTCAACCCTTGCGGGGCTTGGCTTCGCGCCCTCCGCGCTCACCCGCAGGGTCCGGCCGCCGACCCGAAACTCCAGCAGCCCGGGCTCGGCCGCCGCCCGAAACCGCGCCTCGAACGCGTTGGCGCCGCTGCGCCACGCGTATTCGCCGCCGCCCGGGATCGCGTGCAAGCCGACCTCGATCGGCTGCCAGCGGCCATCGGCCGCCCGATAATGCATCTGTCCTTTGTGGACCGACGTGGTATATGACCCGTCCGCGTTGCGCCGGGTCGCCGAATTCGCCGTCCGCCGTTCCGGCAGCTCCCCGACGCGCGCTTCGGCACCCGGGGCGCCTGGCCGCGAATCATGCGGTACCACATCCGAAGCGGCAAAGGCGAAGAGCACAACAGCCGCCGTCAGGGCGGCGGTGAGAGTACGCAAGGACATGTCGTTTCCCCCTTGGTAGACACGCCGGGTCAGCATGTCCCGCCTCGACTTCAATCCGACTTCATTTCGCATTCACGCACGGCTGCGAGCCTGCGCGGAGCTATGTACGATGGCCGCTTCGAAACAGTGCGATCGGGGAAGGGACAGCGCATGAAGGTATGTGTCGTCGGTACGGGATATGTGGGCCTGACCACCGGGGTCAGCCTCGCCTACCTGGGTCACGATGTCGTCTGCGTAGATCTTGATCAAGAAAAGATCGACATGCTCCGGGGCGGCCGTTCGCCGATCTACGAGCCTCACATGGACGAATTGCTCAACGCCGCAGCCGCCAACCTCACCTTCACGACCCGTTACGACCAAGCCGTTCCAGGCGCCGACGTCGTCTTCGTGGCGGTGCAGACACCGTCCACCCCGGACGGCAGCCCCGACCTACGATTCCTGCGCACCGCCGCGGAGACCGTGGCCAAGCACCTTTCCGGTAAGTTCACGGTCGTCGTCAACAAGTCCACCGTGCCCATCGGCAGCGGTAACTGGGTCGATGCCATCCTGCGCGAGTCGTATGAGGCCCACCACTCGCGTCGAGCCGACGGCGAGTTCTCGGTCGCCTCCAACCCGGAGTTCCTTCGTGAAGGCGCGGCCATACACGACACCTTCTATCCGGACCGGATCGTCATCGGATCGGACAACCAGCGCAGCCTCGATGTCCTCGGTCAGCTCTACCGCAGCATCCTCAACCAGTCGTTCACCCCACCCAACGGCCTGCCTCGCCCGGACGAGATGGGAGCGGTGCCGCTGGTCTCCACCGACCTCGCCTCGGCCGAGCTGATCAAATACGCGGCCAACGCCTTCCTGGCCCTGAAGATTAGCTACATCAACGAAATCGGCCAGCTCGCCGGGCGGGTCGGGGCCGACATCATGGAGGTGGCGCGGGGTACCGGGCTGGACAGCCGTATCGGCTCGCGGTTCCTGCAGCCGGGAATCGGTTGGGGCGGTTCATGCTTCGGCAAGGACACCGCCGCGTTGCTGGCGACGGCCGCCGAATACAAGTACGACATGCCCATCGTCAAAGCGGCCCGCGAGGTCAACTAGCGTCAGCGCACGCTCGTGGTGGATCGGCTCCTCGACGAGCTGCGCATCGTCAAGGGACGCAAAATCGGCGTTCTGGGGCTGGCCTTCAAGCCCAACACCGACGACCTGCGTGACAGCCCCGCCGTCCAGATCGCGGAGCTGCTCGTGGCCCGGGGCGCCCGCGTCAAGCTGCACGACCCGGTCGCGGCCGAGCGTTTCCGGCGCGAGCGGCCCGACCTGGCGGGCAACCTCGCCGACTCGCTCGACGAGGTCTTCGACGACAGCGATGCCGTCGTCCTGGCCACCGAGTGGTCGCACTATCTCGAGCTCGACTGGAGCAAGTTCATCGGGCTGATGCGCAATCCGCTGGTGCTCGACGGGCGCTTCAGTCTTAATGCGGAGCGGATGAAGAAGTTGGGCTTCCGCTACGTGTCCATGGCGGGTCCGGGCATCTCGGCATAGCGGCCCATTGCGGCTCACCGTTCGCGGCGACCGCGCCGGGACCCCGGCGGCTGCGCCGGGACCGCACCGGCCGCACCGGGACCGCGCCGGGACCGCGCCGGGACCGCGGCTGCTGCACCGATTAGATCTTGGAGGATTATGGTCGTTCTGGCGACCATAATCCTCCAAGATCTAACCGTTCCCTTTGCCCGGCGCGGAGGTATGTCCGGTATCGGCGCTGCCGCGCCCGGAACCCAGATCT
>Ga0075428_100000078_pt1 | contig 80448 bp, 58 predicted proteins | sample RhiMetdeltSRZDD2_FD_75291 | JGI IMG/M metagenome (GOLD analysis project Ga0075428, IMG submission 75291) | Populus rhizosphere microbial communities from Tennessee, USA - Rhizosphere MetaG P. deltoides SRZDD2 | ecosystem: Host-associated > Plants > Roots > Rhizosphere > Soil | place: USA... | reverse complement strand
CCCCAGTGGCAGGATCCCAGAACAGCACTCGGCGATCGGAACACCCGGTCGCGATCCGCCTGCCGTCAGGGGAGTAGTCCGCCCACACCACGCAGTGCAACTGCGGGTCGGTCCAGCCCACCTCTCCGTAACCGAGGCCGTGCGGCAGCGTGAACAGGCGCTGGCCCGAGCGGTCCCATACCGCGGCCGTGCCGTCCATCCCCGCGGTCAGCACACGGTCGCCGCTCGGCGAGAACACGGCGCCGTTGACCAAGCCCTCATGGAACATCACTGCGACGCGCTGGCCCGCGCGATTCCACAAGCGCGCGCTACCGTCGTAGCACGCCGTCAGCACGAGGTCGCCCTGCGGCGAGAACTGGACGGCATTTCCCAACAATGCGGTCGGTAAGTGGTCGTGCTCTAGCCGAGCGGCCTCGTGGCTGCGAAGGGTCGCCGCGTAGAGAGCCGACAGCGTGTCGACATTCTGCTCCTTCTCGACTGCTTCGATCGCCGCTGCGAGGGATGGCACCGGGCCCATGCGGCCGTCGTTTGCGCGCAGCGCCAGCTCGACCGCGCGCGCCGAACCGAGCGCCGCCTCGCGCTGTTGCAGCGCATCGCCGCGCTGCTTCCACATCCAGGTGAGCACGCCGGCGGCGAGCAGCAGCCCGACGAGCAGCGTCGCGATCACCGGGTTGCGCTGCGCGAAGCGCTGCATGCGGACCAGCGGTCCCGGCCGCCGTGCGAGGATCGGCAGGCTCTCGCGCAGGCGCCGCAGGTCTTCGGCGAGATCCGCTGCGGTGCGGTAGCGATGGTCGGGGTCCCGGTCGAGCGCGGTCGCGAGCACGATCTCGAGATCGCGCGGCACCGCGCGGTTGTGGCGCGAGGCCCGCGACACGTCGCCGACGAGGATGCGCCGGTAGAGCGCTTCGCGCGTCGGCGCGCTGTACGGGGCCTGCAGCGTCACCGCTTCGTAGAGCGTCGCGCCGAGTGCGTAGACGTCGGTGCGCCGGTCCACGCTCAACCCCGCGACCAGCTCCGGCGCCATGTAGGCCGGCGTGCCGAGCCGATCGCCCGAGAGCGTCAGGTTCGGCGCGTCGGTGCCATCGTCGAACCGCGCGAGTCCGAAGTCGAGCAGCACCGGCTCGCCGCGCGTCGTAACCATCAGGTTGCCGGGCTTCACGTCGCGGTGCACGAGACCCGCTTCGTGCGCGGTGTGCAGTGCTTGCGCGGCTTGCTCGAAGTAGCGCAGGATCGCCGGCAGCAAAGGCCCGTCATCGGTCAGCGCCACCATGGTCTGGCTGCGCGCGCGGGCTTCGGCGAGGCACTCGGCCAGGTCGCGACCCGGGACGTAGCGCAAGGCGAGGAACGGCTGCTCGCCGTCGGTGCCGACCTCGTAGATCGTGCAGATGCCCGGATGGTCGAGCCGCGACGCCGCGAGCGCCTCGCGCCGGAATCGCTCCCTGGCTTTGTCCGTGGCCGCGAGATCGCGATGGATGACCTTCACCGCGACGCGGCGGCGGAGCTGCACGTGCTCGGCGAGATAGACGACACCCATGCCGCCGCTGCCGAGGTGCGCCAGGACCCGGTAGTCGCCGATCCGCTCGGGCAGCCGCGGGTCCACCGCGCCGGGCTCGTGCAGGAAGCCCACTTCGTCGAGCAACGCGAGCAGCTTGGCCGTGCGGCGCGCGTCGGGCGAGCCCCGCGCCTGCAGATCGGCGAACTGCGCGGACAGTCCGATGCCAGCGCGCAAGCATTCGAGCAGCAGCGCCTCGGCCTGGTTGGCGGGAGCAGGCGCGCCGTCTTCGTTCGCAGGGATCAACATGGCTGTCTCCGTGCTTTTGACGCCGCGATCGGCGATGATGCACCGTCATGACCGTCGCCCCGGAAGGTGAACGTCACAGCGGGGATCTGTTGCAGGCATCGCAGGCCGGCGACGGCACCGCGCTCGCGACGCTGTTGCAGCAGCACCTGCCGGCGCTGCGCGCCTTCGCGCGCCTGCGCATGAGCCCGCTGCTGCGCGGCCGCGAGTCTTCGGACGACCTCGTGCAGTCGGCGTGCTGCGCGCTGGTCCGGTCGCTCGGGAGCTTCGAGTATCGCGGCGAGGAGGCGTTCCGCGGCTGGCTCTACACCGCCGTCGCCAACAAGGTGCTCGAGCACGAGCGCGATGCGCGCGCGCAGATCCGCGACGCGCGGCGCGAGGTGCAAGGCTCGGATACGGACCGCGACGCCGCGTTGTCCGGCGTCTACGCGCAGGTGCTGTCGCCCTCGCAAGAGCTGATCGCCGACGAACGGTTGCGCGAGCTCGAGGCCGCCTTCGACGAGCTGCCGCCTCACTACCGCGAGGTGCTCACGCTGTCGCGCGTTGCGCGGATGTCGCGCGCCGCAATCGCGACACAGCTCGGCCGGACCGAGGACTCGGTGCGCAACCTGCTCACGAGGGCGCTCGCCGATCTGGCGCTCAGGCTCGAACAACTGAGGCGGGAATCGAGCGGGTGATCGCGCGGCGTCGCTGTCCAGTGGTGGCTCGCGGTTCACCGACCGGCGCAGGAGTGCTGGTATCACGGCGAGTACTCGCCTCCACAATGCTGGCCGCCGCGGGAGATCTCGCAGTTTCCTGAACGGAATCGTGGGCGCTCAGGCGCGGCGCGGGATCCAGACGTCAAAAGGCCTCCGACGCCGGATACGACCCTGCATGGATGGAACGACATGCTGCCCCTGTCGCGCGCATCATATCGCGGACACCCTGGCCGGTCGCTGCGAGGGTGGACAGGCCATTCAAGCTGGTCTCGCCGAACGTCTGCGCGCGCAGCCCAATGACGGCGCCCGGTGGAACTATCAGGGATTGTGGAACGCGGGCAGGCGCTGGAGCGCGCAGCACTTGTGCGCGGCGGACCCGGGCTGCGAAGCGCGGACCGGGTGGAGCCGCCGAGATCCTGCGAGACTTCACGGCCGAGGCTGCATTGGGGAGGGTGCGTGCCGCGATGCCGCGGCCACATGACCATCCACCTTCCCCCAGCCGAGTCATGAGCATCTACGCCCGCTGTGTCCCGCTGTTCTGCCTCGCACTAGCCGCCCACGCTCAGGTGCCGCGCGGCTGGGCTGTCGCCTCGAACTCCGCGGGCACGGCAACCCAGCTCGGGGGTCTGACGATGTTCCATCCGCTGGTGCCCGGCACGTCGGTGCCGATCACCGGCGCGCTCCCTGCACAGATCACCGGCGCCGGGGTCGCATATCCATACAGCGCGGCCTCGGTGCTCGTGGACGACGCTGGCAACCTCGTCGTGGGCACGCACACGCCGGGCGCGTGTCTCGTGCATGTGTTCCTACTGACGCTGAACGGCAGCACGGTTGTCGCATCATCCGCTTACCAGCTCGGCCTCGCCACCCCCGTCGCGTTCACAGGCTGGATCTGCGGGTCCACCGACCAGATGGCGTGGGTCGGCCGCGACATCCTGGTCAGCAACCGCGAACCGATGTTGTCGGGCCCGCTCGCAAACGCCTCGCTCGGCTGGGTCCGGCCGCAGCTCGGACCGCCGGGCACGCCAGGCACCGTGGTGCCAATCATCACGACGACGGCCATGTTGGGCACCACGAACGCGCTCGCGGTCGATCCGGATGGGCAGTTCGCGTATCTCGGCCGCTACTGGGGCACGGGCTCGGGCCCCTACACGTCGTTGATCTACAAGATCCCGCTGACCGGCACCGGTCCAGTCACGCCGACGCTGCTGGCCCTCGTGCCGGATGTGGTGGTGAACCTAGCGGTCCGCCCGGACGGATGCGTGATCGCCGCCGTCACGGGCAACGTGAACGCGCTGCACATCCTCGCTGGGGGCTCCGGCATGATAGCGGCGAGTTCGCCGATCCCGTGCCGGCCCAGCGCGCTGGCGCTGGACACGGCGACGGGCGACGTGCTGATCGGCGACGACACGAGTGGGCAGGTGCTGCGCGGCACGCCGGTCACCTACTACGACTACTCGGCGCAAACGCTGATCACGACCTGCCCCGTCCACATCGACGGGATTGCGATCCGGCCGGCGATGAACACATTCGGCGGCGGTAGTGGTCCGAATGCTCCGAGTTGGATCACGGTGGCCACCAACTTTGGTGGCGGCGTGGGATGGCGGCCCAATCCCGGCATTCCGACCCTTGGCAACGCCAGCTTCGGGCTCTCGGTCAGCACGGAGTCGCCGTGGATGCCCTTGTGCCTGTTCATGATCTCCCTGAGCCACAGCAATCCACCGATCCCACTGCCGACGCCCTTCTTCGTCGACTTGCTCCTGGATCCGGGAACGGCGCAGTTGTTGTCGATCCAGACCGCTTTCTGGTACGGCTGGTCCTGGTGGGGTCCCCCTCCCTGCGTCTTTGCCGGCGCTGGCGCCACCGCGCCGCTGCCGATCCCGAACGTGCCAGCCCTCGCAGGCCTCGACCTGTTCGCGCAGGTCTTCGCGGTCGAGAACGGCGCATGGTCTGCATCCGCGGGCCTGCAGTTCACGCTGTTCTGATCGTGTATCGCACCGCGAGCAGCGGGCTCACTATCGCGAAAGTGACGCTGTCGCCCATCGGAGCCACTTCGCGACGCGACGTGGTGGCAACGCAGCGCGCCTGGCTGGGAACGACATGCTGCCCCTCCCGCGCATTCCATCGCGCGCACCGATCGGCAGTCGCTCGCGAGCGTGCATGAGCCATTCAGCAGAGTGCGCCGCGGTGCTGCCCCACTCAGCGGATGACGACGGGCTTGCCGAGCTTCGGCGGCTCGTTCGGACCAGCGTTCGAGGTGCCGGCGAAACGCAGCCACATCACGGTCGCCGTCGTGCGGTCCTGCGCCATCATCGTGACCCCGGGTCCGACGCGCAGCCGGAAAGCCTGGTCGCCCAGCGACCTCTTCGGCAACATGGTGCGATCCTCGGGCAGCGCGCCGCGCACGAACTGCACGGCGAACAGCGCTTCTTCGGGACCCACCGCCACCGCTTCGCCGCGCAGCCGCAGGTTCGCCGCAGTCGGCGGCGGCGGCTTGTCTCCACCGGCGCGCGGCTCGGCGACGAACGGCACGAACGGCGTCGCGAGGACCTCGGGCAGGTTCAACAACACGCCCTTCGCCTTCACGACGTCCTTCATGAGCGCGGTGATCGCGACCATGTCCGTCTCCTGCGCCCGATTCGCCACGAGCCCATGTTTCCTGGCCAGCTCGACCGGCATCACGAGCACCGTGCACATCACGTGCAGCCGCGGCAGCGACTGGCCTTGCATCTGGTCGATCAAGGACTGCACGAGGTCGACCACTTCCTTGTCACCCTGCACCATCAACATCTGGTCGCCACCGCGACCGCCAACTCGCACGAGCGTTCTCGTGGCCTGCGGGCGCGCGCCTGCCTGGGCTTCCTTCTTCAACACTGCATCGACGAGGCGCTGAAAACGCGTGATCGGCTGCACGTCGCCCGGCACGACTCCGGTCTTGTCCTCGAGCGCGGCAAGAGCTTCCTTGATCGGGAAGACCTGTTGCCGCTGTTGACCGGCCACCGTGCCGCAGCAACTCAGCAGCAACACGAGAGCGAGGCGAGCCATTCCATAACGATACCGCGGTCGCGGTTGGCAATGGTCCGGCGCGCAGAGCCACCGACCCGGGCAGAAACCCGATCCACTGCGGCATCGCCGGGCACAGCGTGCAGCCAGGCGATCGTCCTCGTTGCAGCTATAGACACTTGCAACCGATTCGCAACCAACGGGCGAGCAGTGAACGCGCACCGCCGCGCGCCACACTGTCTGGAATGTCTCCAGTCTCGGAAAGGACCTGTCAGGGATGTCGCTGGGCTGGAGTGCCGGGGATGGTCGCGCGCTGCGTCAGCGGCCGCCGACCTTGTCGGCCTTGTCGGCCTTCGGCGCCTCGGTCGAGGTGCCGGTGAAGCGCAGCCACAGCACGGTCGCAGTCATGTCGTTCTTCGCCGTGATCGTGACTCCAGTGCCGACGCGCAGACGGAACGCCCGATCGGACACGGCCGCCTCGGGCAACAAGGTGCGATCCTCTGGCAGGCTGCCGCGCACGAGCTGCACGCCGCACAGGACCTCCTCGGGACTCAGCGCCAGCACTTCGCCGCGAAGACGCAGATTCTCGTCGTCGTTCGGCGGCCGCTTGCCCTCCGCGGCGACGCATTGTTCGGCGACGAACGGCACGAACGGCGTCGCGATGGCCTCGGGCAGGTTCAGCAGCGTGCCCCTCTGCTTCACGACGTCCCGCATGAGCTTGGTCATCGCGGCCATGTCGGCCTCCTGCACCTCGATCGTCGAGAGCCCGTGAGACGCTGCGATCTCCGCTGGCATCACGAGCACCGTGCACGTCAGGTGGAACAGCGGCAGCGGCTCGCGGCGCATCTCGTCGAAGACCGACTGCACGAGATCGAGCAGTTTCTTGTCGCCATGCACGAGCAGCACTGGTCTGCGTGGGCCGATCATTGCCTTCTGCAACACACCCTCCACGGCGTCCATGGCATCGCGCTGCAGCGCGTCCGTGAGGAGGCGTTCCAGGCGGTCCACCGGCTGCACGTCGCCGGGCACGGCCCCGACCTTGTCCTCGAGTGCACCGAGTGCGGCGCCGACATCGAAGACCTGCTGCCGCCGCCCCTGGCCGGGCAGCGCGCCGCAGATGCCGAGCAAGGACACCAGTGCGCAGCAGAGCCTCATTCCGTAACGATACTCCGGCGACCCCGGCGCGGACGCCGCGCCACGTTTTGGCTAGGATCCACGCCGCCACCGAGGATCGAATGAACGAGAGGCTCTCACTGCTCGCCGTGCTCCTACTGCTGGGCGGCGCGGTCGTTGCAGCAATGCTGTGGCTGTCGGGCGCCGCGGAAACCCTGCATCCGACCGCGGCCATCGAAGAGCCACTGGCCGCCGTCGCGGCATCGCCGGCGGCCCCGCATGCGGCAGTGGTCGAGGCAACCACGCCGGCGAGCGCGGCGGTGATGCGCGACGCCGCGGCTGCAGGCGCGGCCACGCCGATCCCGCTCCCCGAGGACGCGTTGTGGATCGCGATCACGGTCGTCGACAAGGCGACCGGAACGCCCGTTCCGGGTGCGACCGTGCACTGGTTCGACTACGAGACGGCACATCGGCTCGCGCAGGACGCGTCGCTGAGTCAACAGCAGCGCAGCATCGTCGAGAACGACGCGGAACGGTGGGCCGAGCAGTACGGTTGGCACACGACGGCGGACAACCTCGGTGTCGCGCGCGTGGCCATCGGCGACGCGGCAACCGTCGTGGCCCGCTGCGACTCGCGCTACGGCACGCTCGACCTGCAGCGGAACACCATAGCACCGCGAGAGGGATATCGCCTGCTCCTCGCTGCGGACGTCGAGGTTCTCGTGCAGGTGCTCGACGATCGCGGCGCGCCGGCAGCCGACGTGATGATCGCCCTCGCCGTGTATGCCAGCAATGGCGACTTCGAGAACATGTGGAACTGGGCGCCGATCGCCGCGACCGCTGCCCCCGACGGCATCGCGCGCGTGCGACACCTGCAGACGATCGCGTCGTCGCGCGACGCACCGGCAGACAAGCAGTGGCGCGTGCGGACCGTGCTGCCGGGGCATCCCGACCCCGGCGTGTCGTTGTCGCTCACCGAGCCACCCGCCGAACCGATCGTGCTGCGCTTGCCACCGTGTGGCCGCGTGCGCGCGCGCGCCGAATTCGCGGGGCAGCCGATGTTCGGCATGAAGTCCGCCTACCTCGACAACGGGGAAGGCGAAGCCGCGGGCCAGGGTTGGGCCATCGAGCGCCTCGCCGATGCCGATGGCTGGGTGCGTTTCCCGCGCGTGCCGCTCGGGCGTCGCTACCTCGCGGTCACGGATTCCATCGGCACCATGCGCGCGAACTTCGCCGGTCCGCTCACGACCGACCAGGAGGTCGTGGTCGTGCTGACCCCGGACCGCAACGACATCCTGCTGCGCGGTCGCATCGTCGACGAAGAACGGCACCCGGTCGCCGCGCAGCGCTTCCAGGTCCAGGCCCGCGGGCAGCAGTTCCGTTCGAACTCGGTCTTCGCGACCGACGCGTCGGGCGCCTTCCTCGTGCTGCTCGGACCGGCCCGCGCCGACAACCGCGTCGACCAGCTCGGGTTCATGCCGATCGGACGCGAGGGCGTGCAGAAGCGCGCCGACGCGCCACCGCGCGAACTGCGCAGCGGCGTCGAGGATCTCGGCGAGTTGGTCTTGAGCGGAGGCACGCTGCTCGCCGCAGGTCACTTCCGCAGCGGCGGCTCGCCGCACCAGAAGCGCGTCTCGTTCTGGATGGAACGGCGCGACACAGCCACCGGCCGCGGCGAACGTTGGCGGCGCCAACAAGGCACGCTGAACAACCAGAGCGAAGATCGCTTCGAGGTGCGCGGCACCGTGCCGCCGGCCACCTACCGGTTGCGCTTCCACGCCGAAGGCTGCCTGCCGATCGACCCGCTCCCGTTCACCGTGGGAGCCACCGATCTGACCGTGGACATCGGTGTCGGTCATGCGCTCGCCGCGAGCGTGCTGCTGCCCGACCAGACTCCCGAGACCGACCTCGAGGCCGTGCTCGTGCCAGCAGATCTCGCCGGCAAGGTTGCGACCGCGCGCGAGAACGCCGGTCGCCAAGGCCAGGCGCACCCGTGGGGCGGCGAGGGTGGGCGCTACAACCTGCAGTGGAACGCGCTGCCCGCCGGCAGCTACGCGCTCGAGCTGCGGCTCTGGACGCAGACATCGCCGCTGCTCACGGTGCCGGACGTGCAGGTGCCCGCACCCGCGGGCGGCGACCCGCGTCTCGTCGACCTCGATCTGCGCGCGCTCGTACGCGTGCTGCGGGTCGATCTGCTCGACGCTGACGGCAAGCCGCTCGAGCACGTCGATGGTGTCGTCTTCCCCGCGGGGCAGAACCCACAGGCCGAATGGCTCGGCTACCGCATCGACGATGCGTCGTCGCGACTGCTCGTGAAGCCCGGCCCGATCGAGTTGATCGTCGCCGTGGAAGGTCATCGTCCGACGCCGGCACTCGCCGCGGGCGACCTGCTGCAAGTGCGGCTCGATGCCTGGCCGACCATCGCGCTCACGTTCGCCGACGTGCCGCCATTGCCGCCGAAGGTGAGCCTCGTCGCCTCGTTCGAGCCAACCGAGAAGAGCGACCTCGCCTGGCGATCACAAGGGGACTCGGGCAACCGGCACGAGCTGCTGCACAGCCGCGGCTACGTGACGGTCACTGATGGCAAGGCCGACGTGCCGATCGGCGACGGCCCGCACACGCTGCGGCTGCGCCTGCAAGGCAACCGCCGCTCCATTGCGCTCGAGCTTCCCGCGCGGCAGTTCCTTTCGACCGACGGGCAAGCACGGGTCGTCGTGCCCCCCGAGCAGTGGCCGAAGGCGCTCGAGGCCATGAAGCAACCGCCGAAGTAGCACGCGGCGCTCGGCGCAGCAGCTCCACGAGCGCATCGATTCGCGGTCCCCGCGCTGTACTACTCGTCCGCTCCTTCCTCTCCTTCCTCCCAGGCTTCGAGCAGTTCCTTCGTCACGACCTGCACTCCGACGCTCCTCGCCGCCGCGCAGAGGTCGCCGTCGAGGCTCCCCAAGGGCACACCAAGCCTCTTGGCCAACTCGAGGTAGAGGGCGTCGTAGTGGTGAGCCCGGACTCTCGGGCGAGCTTGGCAACTGCGCCGAAGGTTGTCTCCTGGGTCGTCCAGTCGATGACCACGGGGAGCCTTCCGACGAAGGCGAGAAACGCCGATGTCTCGTCGGCGGTGAGTTTGTGCTCGCGCCGCCCAGTTCTTTCCTTCGCCACGAACGCGTTCGCCACCTCGCCGAGCCACACGCCCGGCACGACCGCGACGCCCTCGTGCAGTAGCTCCAGCACGGCATCCGAAAGCTCAGCTGCCTCTTCTTCTCCAACGCAGCTCGCGACCGTGATGCTTGCGTCGAGGACGACGCGCTTCACCTACGGCCTGCCTTGATCGCCGCGCGAATGTCCTTGCGGCTCATCGAAGCTCCTCGCGAGGCGACCACGCCGCGCAGCCGTCGAATGCCGTCGATGGCCTCTCTCACCTCTGAGCGGTCGAAGCTCTCGTTCTCGAGCCTCTTCACGAGCGCAGCTTCCGTCTGCTCGGCTGCCGCGCGGCGCTCGTCCTCGCGAACGAGCTCGCGGATGTATTCGCTGACTGAGCTGTAGCGCGCCTTCGCTCGCGCCTCGACGAAGCGCCGGAGCGCCTCGGGGAGCGAGATGTTCATGGTCGCCATGCGGTCGTGGCTCGCGTCCATGAGGACAGTCTACTGCGATGGCAACTGGATGGCAAGTCATGCCATCGCAGGAAGTCTCGGACGGAGGCCATCTCGACATCTTGACCGCCGATCAGGGCCCAAAGTTCGGAGTCAAGGCATCGAACATATCCGCCTCTTCGGAGCGCTGCACGCGTGAGCAGAGGCCTCGCAGGTCGAGGACGACTGGGTCCTCGGGTGCAAAGACCGAGGGGTCACGACTCGGGATGACTCGGGAAGCACGCCCTTGCGCGACCTCGGACCGGCACCCACGATGCGGCGCCAGCAAGCCTTGTGAACCCGTCTCCCATCAAGAAGGTCTGGATCGAGGCCGGCTGCATTTCGTGCAAGCTCTGCCAGGACATCGCGCCGCAGGTCTTCCTCGTCGCCGATGACAAGGACTGTGTCGTGATCGCGGATGCGGCGAGGCATTTCGTCGCGCTGCGCGAGGACATCGAACAGGCTGCCCGCGACTGCCCGGTCGAGGTCATCAAGGTCGCGACCTAGGTTGCCGGCCCCCGGCGTCCATCTATAGTCGCGCGGCCATGCCCGCTGCCGACCTCGACCGCCTGTTCGAAGAGATCCGCCGAACGCGCGATCCCGAGTTGCTCGCCACGCTGTTCGAGCGCACGGCGCCGTGGCTGCTGCACCGCGCGCGGCTGTTGCTGCGCCCCGCGAACCTCGCCGAGGACGTGGTGCAGGATCTGTTCCTCGGCCTGCTCGAGAACGGTCACGGCTGCGAGCCCGGCCCGCCGTGCCTGCCCTACCTGGTCGGAATGCTGCATCGCCGCGCGGCGCGCGTGCGGCGGCAGGAGACACGCACGCTGGCGCAGAGCCTGCGCGAGGCGGCTGGTTCCGAGGGCGGGCCGGTCGACGCCGCGATCGGCGCCGAGGGTCGAGTCACGGTGCGCCACGCGATCGACTCGCTGCCGGAGCCCTACCGCCAGGTCGTGCGCCGGTTCCTCGCGCAACAGTCGCCTGCGCAGATCGGCCGCGAGCTCGGCCGCACGCCGAATGCCGTGCGCGTACAGCTGCACCGCGGTCTGCGCCTGTTGCGCTCCACGCTGCCGCCCGGCCTCGCGATGGTGCTGTGGACCGTTCCGGCTTCGCCTCTTCCCGCGCAGGCGCCCTGGCGGCGGCCCGTGCAACTCGGCGCCGCCGCGATGCTCGCCGTCGGTGCACTCGCAATCTGGTTCGGCACCGCCGCGAGTTCCGCCGACGCCGTTGCCGCGAGCACCGTCGCGGCAGCAGGCCCGGTTTCCGCGGCAGCGAAGCCTGCCGGCTCTCAGGACGGAACGGCCCCGCCCGCAGCGCGCGCGGAGGCCGCGACCGCAGGCAATGGGGTGCTCGTGCTCGAACTGCGGTACGCCGACGGCACGCCGGCCGCGTCGGTCGGCGTGCTTGCGCATCCGGCCGGCCGCGATCCCGACTTCGGCGCCACGTGCGTTGTCAGCGAGACCGACGGCCGTGTGATCCTGCGCGACCTGCCCGCGGGACCGATTGCGGTCCTGATCGATCGCGGTCTGCAGCTCTGCTGCTCGGTGCCAGGAGCCACGCCAACGCCGCAGGTCGTCACGCTGCCCGAAGGCGTCGACGTGACCGGCATCGTGCGCGATGCAGCAGGCCAGCCGGCCGCGGGTGCCGGCATCTGGTTGTGCCGCGACCGGCGTTGTCCGTCGGAAGGCTGTGTCGTCGCTCACGCGGGCGACGACGGCCGCTTCGTGTTGCGCGGCGTGCAGGAGATGGCGCTGCTGGGCGCGGTGCGCGAGGGGTCGATCCCGTCGCTGCTGCACGCGATCGGTTCGCGCCCCGGCGAAGCGGAGCTCGTGCTCGGCGGCGAGGGCGCCCGCATGAGCGGGCGCGTGCTCGGGCCGAACGGCGCTCCGGTCGCCGGCGCCTGCGTTCGCATCGCGCGCCATCCACGCGCGGTCTTCGAGATGCCGAGCGGCCGTGAGACGGTGCCCGTGCACCCGTGTGCCATCGCGTGCACCGACGCCGCCGGCGTCTTCAAGGTCGCGGACCTGCCGCCAGGGCCGATGCAGGTGCTCGTCCGCGCGCCACGGCACCGCACGGGGCTCGAATCGATCGTGCTCGCGCCCGGCAAAGAGCAGCGGGTCGAGCTGCGCCTGCACGCAGGAATGGACCTCGACGGCGAGGTCCGCGACCAGGACGGCTTGCCGATCGGCAATGCGAGCGTGCTCGCGCGCGGGCTCGCGCGCAGCGCGTGGGCCAGCGTGTCCACGGCTCCCGACGGGTCGTTCGCGCTTGCGGGTCTGGATCCGTTCCGCGTGCTGCTCGAGGTCGACGCGCCGGGCTTCGTTCCGGCCTCCGTGCCGGTCGCGCGCGACGCGGGCCGGGTCTCGGTCGTGCTGCACGCGGAGGCACGCGTCGTGCTGCGCCTGCAGGACGCTTCGGGTAGAGCAGCCAGAGCACCCGAATGGGAGCTCGCTGCCCGCCCGAGGCACGCGGCGCAGGGTCAGATTCCGGAGCCCTTCGAGTCCGATGGCGACGGCTTCGTCGCCGCCGGCGAGTCGGCCAACGGCCCGTTCGTGGTGCGCAGACAAGGCACCCAGGTCTGGCTGCGCGCGGAACCAGTGGCCACGCCGAACCTGCTGCGCATCCCCGCTGCCGCCGAAACCGGAGGCGCTCTCTTGTTGTCGCTTGCAGGAGCGACGCCGGAGCAGCGGGCCGACGTGCTGCTCGTGATCGTGCGCGACGGCGTGCTGCAGACGATCGCCCCCGCGGACGCGTCGCCCGAGCTGCTGGACTTCGGCCGCGTGCCGTTCGGCGACAACCGCGCGGTGCTCTTCTCGCGCACAGGGCTGCTGCCGACTGTCGACCTCGGAGTCATTGCAGTCACAGCGAATGCCGCACCGCTCACGGTCACCCTGCCCGAGTACGGCTGGCTGCGCTACCGCCTGCAGCGCACCGACCGGGAGCCCGTGATGCAGTGCCAGGCCTTCGTCGCCGACGAGCGCGGCATGCAGGTGCCGCTGCGTGGGCCGGACGGGCGTTTGGCGCTCGCCGCGGGTCGCTACCAGCTCTGGGCCAGCAGCCTGTCGTTCCCGACTTTCGGCCACGCATTCGAAGTCGTGGCATCGCAGGAGACCGTGCTCGACCTCGAAGTGAACCCCGGCAAGGTACGGCACGTGGCCTTCCGGCTGCCGGCCGACGCGGACCCGCAGCAGAGCCGCGCGCGCGTGCGTGGAGCCGGCGACCGCGGCGGCGAGGAGGACTTCCCGATCGCGAACCGCGGCTTCGACACGACGGCCGATGGCCTCTGCTACACGACGCTCGTGCTCGGCGAGGGCGAGTATCTGCTCGACGTGCGGTGCGGGGACCGTGCGTTCCGCAGCCGGTTCGGCGTGGCCGGGGAGGACGGCGTGGCGGAACCGATCGAAGTCGAGCTGCGCGCGGAACGCTGACCGGCGGCGGGCAGGGGATTGCGTAATGCCGGGCCCCGCTGCGGCAAACCAAGGCCGCAGCAACTCTCTGCTCACGCGACCCTGGCCATGCACGTGATATCCGCCTTCCACCACAGCAGCTTCTCGTTCGTACTGGCAACGTGCCTAGGAGCGGTCTCGTCGACCGCACAGTCTCAGTCAACCGTAGTGATTCCGAACGGAGCGGCCACCACCGAGGGCAACGACTTCAACAATTTCCCCTGGGGCCGCGGGGGCAGCGGGTTGCTGCACCAGAGCATCTACGACGCCGTGAACTTCACGGCGCAGGGCATCAACCACCCGATCACGATCACGCGTCTGCGCTGGCGACCCGACGACATGCGCTCGTCGGCCGCGTCGAGCTACTCGGTCGGCGGCACGGTGAAGCTGTCGACGTGCCCGCTCGCTTCGACTGCGGTGACGCAGACGTTCGCGAACCAGCGCGGCCCCGACGTCACGACCGTGTTCTCGGGCCCCGTGTCGTGGCCGGCGTTCGCGGCTACGCCGGGTCCTTGCCCGTTCCACATCGACATCCCGCTGACCTCGCCGTTCACCTACGACCCGACCCTCGGCGGCCTGAACATCGAAGCCGATCCAGGGCTTCACGGGTTCGGCGGCGAGTTCCTGCTGGACGCCTCGCAGCCGCTGGTCGCCTTCACGGGGGCTGTGAACTACTCGTTCGCGATCCCCCCGGATTCCTCGTTTGCGGGCACCAGGCTCGCGCTCCAGGCCGTGCGCCTCGACCTGATCGGCGGCTCGCCGACCTTCGTGCCGATGAACGCGGTGATGCTGTGGCTGGGCCTGTGATCGCGGCGCGCCGGTTCACCGGTTCGCGCCAGGCCCCACGACCGAGACGTTGAAATACTTGGCGGCCGCGTGGTGGCAGATGACGGCCGACGTACTCTGTTCGGGCTCGAGCTGGAACTCCTCGCTGAGCGTGACGCCGATGCGCGACGCCTCGAGTAGCCCGAGCAGCTTCGTCTGGTCCTCGAGATTCGGGCAGGCCGGGTAGCCGAACGAGTACCTGCTGCCCTGGTACTTCTGCTTGAACAGATCGTCGATCGCGTCCGCATCGTGGTGCGCGATGCCGAGCTGCTGCCGCATGCGCTTGTGCCAGTACTCGGCGAGCGCCTCGGCTCCTTCGACCGACAACCCGTGGAAGTGCAGGTACTCGTCGTACCGGTTCTCGCTGAACAACCGTTCGCTGTACCGCGTGGCGACCGCCCCCATGGTCACGAGGCAGAACCCGACGACGTCGAGCTGGCCGCGGTCCTTCTTCGCGAAGAAGTCCGCGAGGCCCAGCCGCCGCCCGCCTGGCTGGCGCGGGAAGTCGAACTTGCAGATCTCGCGCGCAGGGTTCTTGTAGTCGCAGACGACGAGTGAGTTGCGCTCGCCGTAGCACGGCCAGTAGCCGTAGACGACGCGCGGCTCGAGCAACCTCTCGGCGATGATGCGCCCGACCCATTCCTTGAGCCGGGGCTCGACGTACTCGGCGACGAAACTCGTGTAGTCGGCTTCGCTGCGCTTGGCCTGCCGATACTGCCACTGCAGGCGGAACAGCGACTTCTTGTTCACGTACTGCAGCACGGTGCCGAGGTCGAGCTCGGCAGGTCCGACGACGGCCGGCCCCCAGAACGGCGGTTTCGGGATCACTTCGGCGGGCGGCACTCCGCTGTCCGCGTATTCGGCGAACGCGTGATCGAGCAGCTTCTCCTTGTCGGCGCGCGACATGCGCCGCGGGTTCGCGACGCGTTTGTTCGGCTCGGCGACCTTCGTGAGCGTCTTCGCTTTGGCGCGCCCGGTCAGCTCGTCCATGATGTGCAGCCCCGAGAACGCGTCGGCTCCGTAGTAGACCGGGCCGCTCGTATACGCGGCGCGCAGGTCGTCTTCGACGTAGTGGCGGTTCAGCGCCGCGCCGCCGCAGATCACGGGCGTCTTGATGCCGCGCTGGCTCATCAACTCGAGGTTCTCCTTCATCACGACGGTCGACTTCACGAGCAGGCCGCTCATGCCGATCGCGTCGGCGTTCTTCTCGCGCGCGGCATCGAGGATGCGTTCGACGGGCACCTTGATGCCGAGGTTCACGACGCTGTAGCCATTGTTGCTGACGACGATGTCGACGAGGTTCTTGCCGATGTCGTGTACGTCGCCGCGCACGGTGGCGATCACGAGCGTGCCCTTGGTCTCGCCCTCGACCTTCTCCATGAACGGTTGCAAGTAGGCGACCGCGGCCTTCATCGCCTCGGCGCTCTGCAACACGAACGGCAGCTGCATCTCGCCGCTGCCGAACAGCTCGCCGACGACCTTCATGCCGTCGAGCAGGATGTCGTTGATGACGTCGAGCGGCTTGTACTTGAGCATCGCCTCGTCGAGGTGCCGGCTGATGCCGATCTTGTTGCCGTCGATGATGCGCTTCTTGAGGCGTTCTTCGACCGGCAGCGAGGACTCGTCGGCGCCAGTGCCCGTGTCGATGCGCTTCTTGCCGGCGAACCGCGCGAGGAACGCGAACAGCGGGTCGTAGCCCTCGCGACGCCGGTCGTAGATCAGGTCGAGCGTGACCTTCTTGTCCTCTTCGTCGAGCTTGTGCGTCGGGATGATCTTGCTGGCGTGCACGATCGCCGCACTGAGCCCGTGTTTTCGCGCCTCGGCCAGGTACACGGAGTTGAGGATCTGGCGCGGATACGGATCGAGACCGAAGCTGATGTTCGAGAGCCCGAGGATCGTGCGCACGCCGGGCATGTGCTTCGTGATCAACTCGATGCCCAGCAGCGTCTGCGCCCCCGCGTCGCGCGAGGCTTCGTCGCCCGAGCCGATCGTGAACGTCAGCGGGTCGAAGATCAGATCGCCCGGCCTCATGCCGTGGCGGTTCACGACGATGTCGTAGATGCGCCGCGCGACCGCGAGCTTGCGGTCGGCGGTCTTCGCCATGCCCTCCTCGTCGATCGTCAACGCGACGAACATCGCGCCGTAGCGCCGCGCGAGCTCGCAGAGCTTGTCGGCCTTGCCCTCGCCGTCCTCGAGGTTGATCGAGTTGATGATGGAGCGGCCCGGCACGGCCTGCAGCGCCTTCTCGACGACGTCGATCTGCGTGCTGTCGATCATGAGCGGCGCCGTGACCTGCTGGACCATCGGCCGCAGCAGCTTCAGCATGTCGCCGGCTTCGTCGCGGCCGACATACGCGGTGCAGACGTCGAGCACGTGCGAGCCCTCGTGCACCTGCTCCTTGCCCATCTGCAGCATGCCCTCGACGTCGCCCGTGAGCATCAGCTCCTTGAACTTCTTGCTGCCGTTCGCATTCGTGCGTTCGCCGATGATCAGCGGCCCCGAGTCCTGGTCGAGCGGCACCGAGTGGAACAGCGACGCGAGCTGCGGCTGGTAGTCGGTGGGCCGTGCCTTCGGGCGCTTGCCCGCGACGGCCGCGCGCATCGCGGCGACGTGCTCTGGTGTGGTGCCGCAACAGCCACCGACGACCGCGACGCCGAACTCGTCGATGAACCGCGACTGGAAGCGCGCGAGCTCGGCCGGCGTGAGGTCGTAGACGGCCTTGCCGCCGACGTTGCGCGGCAGCCCTGCGTTGGGCATCACCATGATCGAACGCGTCGTCGTCTTGCCGAGGTGACGCACCGATTCCTGCATGAGGTCGGGCCCCGTCGCGCAGTTGAGCCCGACGACGTCGACGGGCAGCGCTTCGAGCGTCGTCACGGCCGCCGCGATGTCGCTGCCGACCAGCATCGTGCCCGTCGTCTCGATCGTGACCGTGCAGAAGATCGGCACCTCGCGCCCGAGCTCGGCCATCGCGTCGCGCGCCGCGAGGATCGCGAGCTTGACCTGCAGCAGGTCCTGGCACGTCTCGATGTTCAGGCAGTCGACGCCGCCCGCGACGAGACCCTTCGCGTAGACCTTGTAGGCGTCGAACAGCTCCTGGCCCGAGATGTGGCCGAGCGTCACGAGCTTCGTGCCGGGCCCCATGCTGCCCGACACGAAGCGCGGCCGGTCCTTCGTCGTGAACTTCGCGGCGGCCTTGCGCGCGATCTCCGCCGCGAGCTTGTTCAGCTCGAACGCACGGTGGCCGAGGTCGAACTCGGCGAGCACGTAGGGCATGCCGCCGAACGAGTCGGTCTCGACGACGTCCGCGCCGGCCGCGAAGTAGCGTTCGTGGATGCCCTCGATCACGTCGGGCCGCGTCTCGACGAGCAGCTCGTTGCAGCCCTCGAGACCGCGGAAGTCGTCGAGCGTCAGGTCCGCGACCTGGATCTGCGTGCCCATGCCGCCGTCGAACACGAGCACCCTGTCGCGAAGGACGCGCAGGATCGGGAACTGTTCGATGCGCGCGTGTGGGTCGAAACGGGGTGTCATGGACCGTTTGGGGGCGAGGAGCATAGCCTGCCGTACGGCGGCCCATGCCATGGTTTCCCGGAGCCGGTGACGTGCCTGCAGGGGTGCGTTCCGAGGCGGCCGCGATCGCAGCCACGAGAGCCGTTCTTGGACTGGTGCCGGTGAGGGAGCGGCCGACTACCGTGTCGACGATGGCGGTATGGCGCACCGGACGCGCGAATCCGGTTCGACGTCGAGCGGCGGCGGCAGCAGCACGCCGGCCATCAGCAACCCCGCGACGACGGCGCCGCCGACGAGCATCATCTGGACGAGGAACGGCACGCTCGCCGAGGTGTCGCCGACCGCCGGCGTGAGAGCGCGGAAGCCCAGGCTGCCGGGTACGAGCAGCAGCAGGCCCGGCGTGCGCACGACGGCCGCGGGTCGCCGCCGCCACCGCGCGAACAGGTTGCCCCCCGACGCGACGAACACGGCGCCGAGGAACGCGCCGAGTTCGCGGCCGAGCAGGTCGCCACCGAGGCGTGCGCCGCCATAACCGAGGCCAACCGCAAGCAGCACCCAGACGACCTGATTGCGCGAGGCGCGCAGCAGCACGACGAACGCGAGCCACAAGCACAGGAGGCCCAGCACGTGCCATTCCCAGGGCAAGGCGACGGGGTCCACCGGTGAGAGCGGCCGGGTCAGCAGCTCGCCGCAGCGGTCGCCGATGCCGGCACCGACGCCCATCGTCAACAACACTGCCAGCGTGCCGAGCAGGCGTGCACTGCCCGCGGAGAGGTGCCGCATCGCCAGCTCGGCGAGGGCCGTCGTGAACGACAGCCCTGGGAGCAGTACGACGATGGCCCCGATCGTCGTGATCGCCGTGTTGAGTGCCAGGCCGGAAGCCGCCACGAGGTGCACGAGGAAAGCGACGACGGCACACGACAACGGCGGCAGCACGTCGACGAGACCTGCACGAAGCCGGGCCGAGAGGCCCATGAGACCAACGAGCAGGCCCGAGGCGGCGGCAACCCCCGCTTCGAAGAAGCACCCGCCGAGCAGCACGGCGGCCCCCGCGCCGGCCAGCGCGTGCGCCACGGGATCCGCGGCGAGATACGGCCGCGGCGGCCGGTCCAGCACGTCGTGCAGGCGTTCGAGCCCCTGATCAGGCGTCGCTTCACGGCGCACCACGGCGTCGCGGATCGCATAGAGCTCGGCAAGTCGACCGAGGTCGTGCTCGCCCGGCACGACTCGCAGCAGCGTCGTCTTCGGCTCGCTGCCCGGCTCGCCCAGCGCGGCGAAGATCGCGGTCGGCGTCGAGAAGAAACTGCCCTCGAGGCCGAGCGCGCGGCAACAGGCGTCCATCGTGTCCTCGACGCGGTACGAAGGACTGCCGAGCGCGTGCATCGCGCGGCCGAGCTCGAGCACGAATTGCTGCGCGGTCACCCGCCGCAGCGTAGCCGCGAGCGGGCCATCCCGGTAAGACAACCACATGGACCGCCGCTACGAGTTCATGCGGGCGAGCACGAGCCGCGTCGTGATCGACGAAGGCGTCGAGCCCCTGCTAAAGCACCTCGTGCGCGAGCTCGAGCCCGACGGCGTAGTCGTGCTGCACGACGCGCAGCTGCCCGAGCTCGCGGGCCGCATCGCGCGCAGCCTCGAAGCCAGTGCACGGCTGTCGATCCCGGGTGGCGAAGCGAGCAAACGGCTCGCCGTCGTCGGCGACCTCGCGCGCAACGTGCGGCTGGCCGGGGCCACGCGCAACACCGTGCTCGTCGCCGTCGGCGGCGGCACGATCACGGACCTCGTCGGCATGCTCGCCGCGATCCTGCTGCGCGGCGTGCCGTTCGTGTCGTGTCCGACGACGACGCTCGCGATGTGCGACGCGGCCCTCGGCGGCAGGACCGGCGTCGACCACTGCGGGCAACAGAACGACCTCGGCGCGGTCCACCACGCGCACCTGATCGCGGCCGACGTGGAATGGCTGCGCACGCTGCCGGACGAACAGTTTCGCGAGGGTCTGATCGGCGCCGTCGTCAAGGCAGCGGCGCTCGACCCCGACCGCTTCGCGCGTCTCGAACAGTTGGCACCCGACCTCGGCGCGCGGCGCCCGAAGGCCGTCGTCGAAGCGATTGACATGGCCGTCGCGATGACGATGGCGCTCGCGCAGAAGGGCGAGGGGAACGCGCAGCGCGGGCTCGACTTCGGCCACACGGTCGGCCAGGCGCTCGAGAGTCTCGCGAGTGGACGCCTGCGCCGCGGAACGTGTATCGGCCTCGGCATGCTCGTCGAGTGCCGCGCCGCCGGAGTGCCCGAGGACGTCACGCGGCGGCTCGCCACGTTGCTCGGCGCGCTCGGCCTGCCGAAGACCATCCCGCCCGCCTGGGCGAACGCGTCGAGCCTGTGGCGTCTCGCGCGCAGCGACAGGAAGGCGAAACACGGCAGCGCCGTGATGTGTGTGCCGCGCGCGTTCGGCGATTGCGTCGACGTCGAGCTGACCGAAGAGGCGCTGTCGACGGCGCTGCGCACGCTCGGACAGCAGTCGGCAGTGCAGTGACGCGAGCTGGGTGAACGCAGACCGAGGGAACGGCTAGCGCAGACTGTCGATCCGTCCCGCCCGGTCGACGATCTGCGTGATGCGAAGCCCGTAGGCGTCGTCGAGCTGCACGATCTCACCGCGCGCGACGAGCTTGCCGTTCACGCGCAGATCGACGGGTTCTTCGGCCTTCTTGTCGAGCGCGATCACGCTGCCCGGCACGAGCCGCAACACTTCGTCGAGCGTCATCTGCGCGCGTCCGACCTCGACCGAGATCGGGATGTCGATGTCGAGCAGCAGGTCCAGGTTCCTCTTGGCCTCGCCCTGCGCGCCCGCACCGAGCTGCCCGAAGCTGACTGCCTGCGCGGCAGTGGCCGCGAGGTCCGCCCCCGCACGGGCAATCCCTGCCGCGTTCCAATCCGCATCGGGGAAGGGTTGATTCTCGGCCATCGCTCTAGGTCCCCATCACATCGACCACCTGCGCTCCGAACCTGTTGCCGATCCGGCCGAGCTCGGCAGTGAACTTGGGCTTGCCCATGACCGGCACGATCGCGGGTTGGCCGACCCGCGTGGCGAGCGGCAGCACGTCGCCGGCCTGCAGGTCGAGCAGGTGGCCGAGCCGGATGCGATTGTCGCCGCCGAGCTGGACGGCGAGCTCCACGGGCATGTCGCGCACGATCGTGCCCACCTGCGCGCGCATCGCTCCGGGCTCGAGCCGGTGCACCGAGTCGCGGCCGAACCGGTCGAGCAGCGGCTCGAGCGACTCGTACGGGATCACGAGCCGCAGATCGCCCATCAGCAGGTCGCCGGCGGCCTGGAAGTAGATCGACACGACGACATCCTGCGCGGGCAGGACCTGGGCCATGGCCGGGTTGCAGAAGCGGTTCAGGATCTTCCACTTGAGCTTCACCACTTCCCTGAGGCTCTCGGCGATGCGATCGAGGCACGGGCCCACCAACGAATCGGCGACGGCGTGCTCGGCAGGCGTGAAGTCCTTCGGCACTTTCGTCACTTTGCCGGACCCGCCGAAGATGCGGTCGACGGCGCCATAGAGCAGGCTCGTGCTGGCCGTGAACAACACCGGCAGGCGGAACGGCGACATGCGCACCACGTAGATCGACACCGGTCCGGGCAGGTGGTCGAGCCAGGTGCCGAAGCGCTGTTGTTCGACGGCGACGCAGTCACACCGCGTGTCGAGCCGCAGCTTGTCGCTGATCGTGCCCGACAACAGCTTCGCGGCATTGCCGAAACAGCGTTCGAGACCTCGCAGCTGCTCGCGACCGAGCCGGTTCGGCTTCAACAAGTCGACTGCGTGCGCGATGGTGCTCGCGGGAGCCAGGGGGATCGGCGGAACTCCGGCCGCCGGCGCTTCGGGAACGGCGCCCTCGCTGCGGAACATCTCGAGCAGCGTGTCGATCTCTTCGTTGGTGAGGATCTCGCTCACGGGGCTTGGTTCACCGGTTCGTTTGCTGGTCTCGCTTCACTCGTCTCGCTGCACTGGGTCTCTCGTTTCACTGCAGCAGCCACTTGCTCCACATCACGCGCGTGACGCGAGCGACCTTCTGGTCGCCCTTGCCGGGGAACAGTGTGCGGTCGAGGTCGTCGATGAGCTCCTTCTCGAGCATCGCGACGCCGACCTCCGACCGCAGCTCTTCCATGCTGCGCGACTTCAGCAGGACCAGCACGTTCGAGATGACCTGCTCCCACTGCTGTTCGATGCGCGCGAACGCTTTGCTCTCGCGGTCTTCGCGCACGGTATAGACGAACTTGAGCTGCACGCGAGCGATGCCCTTCCCCACCTTCGATCGCGGGTTGAACTCGTGCAGGATCGGGTCGGGATGCACCACGTCGACGAACTCGTAGACCGGCTCGCGGACCTGGACCGGGACGGTCTTCGCCGGCACTGCCACGACCACGGCCGCGCCACCGGCGACCGCGCCGAGGGCGAGCACGATGAGCGAGACCAGGGTCTTCCGCCGGCCAGCTCTGGCATCAGTCGGTTGTCTCTTCTCTTCGGCCACGTCACTTCCTCGAGCCCGATGGCGCCGCTTCCTTGCCGACGCGCAGGCGTTTGCTCATGAGGTCCTGGACGATGGCCGTCGGCAACTGCTCGAGGATCCCGGCGAGGTCGTCCTCGTCCATGAACTCGAGCAGCTTGAGCACTTCTTCCTGACCGCGGTCCGTCTTCCACTGGTCGGAGATCAGCTCGGCTGCCTTGTTCGATCCGAGTGCCGACAGCGTCATCGCGTTGCGCTTGTAGGCCGAGGCCTCGTCCTTGCGCACGAGCTTGACCTGCTCCTCGAACTTCTGGATGCGCGCGTCGAGCCGCAGGTGCTCTTCGGCGATCCTGGTCCGCTCGTGACCGAGCTCCTTCTGCCGGCGCGTGACGTCGGCGGCGAGCTCCTGCAGTTCCTGCTCGCGCAGGTCGAGCTGGGTCTTCCTGCGCGCGATCTCCTCGAGCTCGCTCTGGACCCGCTGCCAGGCCTCGTTGATCTGCTCCGGCGTGAGACCGGCCGGCATGCCTTCGAACTCGAACAACTTGCCGGGCGTGTATCGGTTGTCGGGCTCCTGCGCGAGCGGCTGCTGTAGCTGCCCCGCATCGTGTTCCGGCGCGGCCGCGGCCGTCGTCTCGGCCGGCTTCCCCTTGTCCCCGGTTCCGGTGACGGACGGGCCGGCGCCCTGGGCCAGCTCGCGCGGCGTCTCGTGGCGCACGACCGAACGCCCGGTCTTCTGCTTGCGCGACGTTGCCTGAGGCTCCTGCGCCTGCCTCGACTGCGTCGCGTCCGCGGCCGAGCCCGGCTCACCGCGCTTTGAGGCAGCAGCCGTCTCGCCGATCGGCGTCGCCCCACACTCGGGCAACGCTGGTGCCGGGAAGAACCGAGCCAGCAACGGGATGTTGGCGGTGCCGGCGTGGTTCAGCCGGCCGGTCGCGGCGAGGCCCACGACGAGCGAACCCGCGAAGAGCACGACCGCGATCGCCAGTTTCCCGAGGAGTGACTTCATGCTTTTGCTGCTCGTCTTGCAGGCTCTATCAGGCTCTATCGGCCGTGGCATGGGCGCATGCTGAGCAGAACCGGCAAAGGCGGGCAGCCAGGAGCCGCCGACTCGGATCAGACCATTTGCTCGGTGGCGCCGCCGGCCTTGATGTCGCCCTTGTCCATCATGTCGCGGATCAGCTTGAGGATCTCGGCCTGGGCCTGCAGCACGTCCGACAGCGGCGTCGGCCCGAGGATGTCGCGCTCCTCGCGCACCATGTCTGCGGCGCGCTTGCTGAGGTTCGCGAAGACGTTGCGCTCGACGCCCGGAACGGCTGCCTTGAGCGCGACCGCGAGCTGCCGCGAATCGATGGAAGCGAGGACCTTCTGCATGGCCTTCCGGTCGAGCTTCTGCACGTCGTCGAACGTGAACAACTGCTCGCGGATCGCCGACGCGACGGTGGCGTCCGTGGCCTCTATCCTCTTGAGCACACCCTGCTCCTTGCCACCCAGGTTGTTCAGCAGCGAGGCAGCCGCCTTGACCCACGTATTCGGCGCGCTCGGCAGCGTCGCGAGACCGAGGCTCTTCACCTTGTTGCGCAGCACGTCGAGCACCTTCTGCACGACCTTTGCCGGCGTGCGATCGAGCGTGGCGACGCGGTGCAACAGGTCCGCGCGCACCTCGTCGTCGAGATGGCCCAGCACCTCGGCCCCCTTCTTGCGATCGAGATGCGCGAGGAACACGGCGGCGATCTGCGGGTGTTCCTCGGCCAGCAGGTCAGCCAGATCGCCGGGGGCCAGCGCTTCGAACAGCGCGAACGGATGCTGCGCGAGCATGTTGCCGCTGGCGCGCTTCGTCACGTCGCCGCTGCGCTCCTCGCCGAACGCGCGCGACAGCACGCTGCGCATGAGACTGCCGACATCGCCGAGCGCCATGCTGCCCTGCCGCATGCGCTGCACGGCTGCCTGGTAAACAGCCCGCACGGTCTCGCGGTTCACGGCGATCGCCTGCAGCTGCTGCATGGCCCGCGTGACCTTGTCGACGGTATCGTCGGAGAAGTGGCGCAGCAGCGTGGCCGCGTGCTCCTGATCGATCGAGAGCAGGAGCATGGCGATGGCCTTGTCCGTACCGAGGTCCTGCTGCGCTTCTTCGGTCACGATCGTTCCCCGTTATGCCTTCTGTTCGCCGAGCCACGACTCGAGCATCTTTGCCAGTGCTTTGGGGTCGGTCGCGATCGACCGCTCGATCTCTGCCCGCATGTGCTCCTGCTGCTGTTCGGGCGTCATGTCCTCTTCCTTGACCTTCTCCGCGGCGGGCGCGCCGCCGTTGACTGCGGGCGGGCGGGCCCGAGGGAACAGTCCACGCAGGAACAGGACCACGACGAGCAGGCCGAGGATCGGCCCGATCGTCGGTCCCCATTGTTGCAGCACTTCCGCGATCCCCGGTGGCGCAGCGATCGACGCGGGACCGATCGACGCGAAGTCGCCGGCGAGCGTGCGGAACGCCTCGGGCTCGTCGCGCGCAGGATCCCAGCCGACGATCGCCTTCACGGCGTTGACGAGGTCCTGCTCGACGAAGCCCGGCGCGTGTTCGAGCGAGCGGTCGTAGAGCACCGCGACCGTCAGGCGCTTCACCTCGGGCGCCATCTTGCCGGTGCGCCGCTCGCCGATATCCGTCACGAACTCGCGCTCGCGCTTCTGGGTCTTGCTCGTGCTCCTTTGCCCGCTGTCCGCCGTGCTGCCGCTCGACGAATCCGTGAAGTCCCTGGTCTCGGACTTCACGATCGCCCCCTCGGGCAGCACCTTCTCGCTTCTCGTCTCCCAGGTCGGGTCGAGCTCGACGTTCACCGCGACCGAGGTCTTGCCGGGCCACAACTGGTCGAGTCGCTGTTGCGCGAGGCGCGTTCGCTCTTCGCCGAGCGAACGCTGCAGGCGCAGGAACTCCGCCGAGCCGCCGGTCACGTTCACGGCGAGCACGCCGTCGAGCGCAGCAATGGCCGCAATGGCTTGCGCGCGCGAGGCCGCATCGAGCCTCCGCTCGCTCGTCTCGGCATCGTCGACCTGCTCGACGTGCGTGGAAACGTTGCCTTTCAGCGCGGTTGCGGGCTCGTGGCCCGGTCCGGCGAACCAGACGATGCCGCCGAGACCTGCCAAGGTCGCGAACAGGACCGCCGCGACGACGAGCCTCTGGCCACCGTGAAGGCGACTCCAGCTGCCCTTCAACAGCACCAGAACGTCACGCAGGGTTCGCATCGAGTAGGCAGCTCCGGCCAGGACTGCCCTTCGAGCATCGGCGCCTCGTGATGGCGGCCTTGAGACGGGCACTTGGTGACAGCACGCGTCGTGACCGGCCGCGCCGTGTCGCGTTTTCGAGCAGCGCCGCCACTTCCTGCTGGGCGGCTACACGAATCGCCCGGTCACGGCCCCTGCAGGTATCTGCCCGAACCGCGAGGACCGGTGGGAAACCGAGGGGTCGAGGTATGCTCCGCGCCCGTGATGGCCCCCCACCCCTCGCAAGACGCCCCATCACCTCACGGCCCACGGCGGCCGGCGGTGGTCCGCGGCGCGTCGAAGCCGGTTGCCGAGTCCCAGCAGCTCCTGCGCCGCGCGCTGATGGCCCCGCACCCGTCGATCCCGCCGAAGTACTTCTACGACGATCTCGGGTCGCGCCTGTTCGCCGCGATCACGGCCCTCGACGAGTACTACCCGACGCGCACGGAGGCCGAGCTGCTGCGCACGCATCTGCCCGCGATCGCTGCGGCAGCACCCGTGACCGGCTGCACGTTCATCGATCTCGGCGCCGGCAACTGCGAGAAGGCCGCGAGTCTGTTTCAGGCCGTACAGCCGTCGTGCTACGTGGCGGTCGACATCTCGAGCGACTACCTGCGGGTCTCGCTCGAACACATGCAACGGCAGTTCCCCGACATCGGCATGCTCGGCGTCGGCACGGACTTCTCGGAACAGTTCGAGCTGCCCGCCGCGGTGCCTCTCCAGCGGCGGCTGTTCTTCTATCCGGGCTCCTCGATCGGCAACTTCACGCCGCGCGAAGCCGTCCCGTTCCTCGAAGCGCTGCGGCGCCAGATGCACGGCGATGGCGCGCTCTGGATCGGCGTCGACCTGCAGAAGCCGAAGGACCGCCTCGAACGCGCCTACGACGACGAGCTCGGCGTCACCGCGGCCTTCAACCGCAACCTGCTGCGCCACGTGAACCGCCTCGCGGGCACGGACTTCGTGCTGGCCGATTGGCAGCACGTCGCGTTCTTCAACGAAGCCGAGAGCCGCATCGAGATGCACCTGCAGGCCGTGCGCGATGTCGAGGTGAGCTGGCCCGGGGGTCGCCGCCGGTTCGGCGCCGGCGCCCGCCTCCACACCGAGAACTCCTACAAGCACAGCATCGAGGGGTTCCGTTCGCTGCTCGCGGCGGCTGGCCTGCGCAGCGCGGGGCACTGGACGGACGCGGCCGGCTGGTTCGCGTTCTTCGTGGCGGTGCCCGACGGAAGGTCGTGAAGGACTGGCGACACCTGACGCAGGAGCAGTTGCCCGCCGCGCTCGACGAGGCGCGCGCCGCGACGTTCGCGGCCACGCTCGATCTCACGGACGAGCAGTGGCGCGTGCCCTACCACCGCGGCATCCAGCCTGTGGCCTGGGACCTCGCCCACATCGCCTGGTTCGCCGAGTTCTGGTGCCTGCGCGGTCCGCATCGCATCGGAGTCGATGCGCACGTGCGCGCCGATCAGCCCGTCCGTTTCATCGGCACCGACGACCAGTACGACTCGGCGCGCATCTCGCACCGCGCGAGGTGGCAGATGCCGTTGTTCCCGCGCGGCGAACTGCTCGAGCGCATGCAGGACCAGCTCGCCGCCTGCAAGCACGCGGTCGCGTCTGGCGGCGACAGCGACGACGACCTCTACCACACGCGGTTCTCGGTGTATCACGAGTTCATGCACGTCGAGGCGTTGGTCTGGACGCGCGGGATCCTCGCTCATGCAGCGCCGGCGGGACTCGCGTTGCCCGATCTCGAACGTCGGCCCGAGGTCGCCATTCCGGGTGGCGAGTACGAGATCGGCTGCCGCAGCGATGGAGGGGGTTTCGCGTTCGACAACGAACTGCCGGGCCGCACGGTGCGCCTGCAGCCGTTCGCGATCGACGCCACGCCGGTTGCGAACGAGCAGTTCTTGGCGTTCGTCGAGGCCGATGGCTACCGACGCGAGGAGTTCTGGCCCGGGGCGGCCGGCGCGTGGCTCGCTGCGAAGGGGCGCGATGCCCCCGAACGCTGGCGCCGGTCCGCGGCAGGTGGGTTCGAGCAGCGCTGGTTCGACGCGTGGTTGCCGCTGCCGCCGCGGCAGCCCGTGATCCACGTCAACGCGTACGAGGCCGAGGCCTACTGCCGCTTCGCGGGCCGTCGCCTGCCGACTGCGGCCGAGTGGGAGGTCGCGGCGCCGCAGATGCTGTGGGGCAAGATGGTCTGGGAGTGGACCGCGGATCCGTTCGCGCCGTACGCGGGTTTCCGCCCCGGGCCCTACCACACGTACTCGGCGCCGTGGTTCCACCACCAGCGCGAGATGCGCGGGGGCGCGTTCGCCACGCACCGGCTCATGCACGACCCGCGGTATCGCAACTTCTTCCTGCCGCAGCGCACCGACGTGTTCGCGGGCTTCCGCACCGCAGCGCTGTAGCGCACTTCGCCTGCCCTAAGCCCTGACCACGGCGACGCGGAAACCGATGTGCTCCGAGCGGCGCGGCGGTTCGAACCGCACCCGCATTGCGGAACGACAGTACTGAGCGTCATCCATCCATGCTCCGCCGCGGCGCACGCGCGAATACGTGCCGTCGCGGTTCGGCACGCCCTGCACTTCGCGCAAGTCCGGGTCGACGCCGCCGGGCAGCTTCGGGTGATACCAATCGCGGCACCACTCGAACTCGTTCCCGTGCATGTCGTGCAGGCCCCACGCATTCGCGGCGTAGCTGCCGACCTTGGTCGCGGCCGTGCCGGGCGCTCCGTCCGGCTTGCCGTTGTAGGGCTTGCCGATGTTCGCCTGTCGATCGGTCAACGTGTCGCCGAACGCGAAGGCGGTGGTGGTCCCGGCGCGGCAGGCATACTCCCATTGCGCTTCGGTCGGCACCCGGAACTCCCAGCCCGGTGGCAACTCGTTCGCGGCGCGCGCGCGTTCCGTCGATCGGCGGCAGAACTCCTCCGCCTCGATGAAGTTGATCCAGTAGACCGGGAAGTCGTCGCCCTCGCCCGCGATGAGCTTGCCGGGGATCGCGCCCATCACGCGTCTCCATTCACGCTGCGTCACTTCGTACTTGCCCATCCAGAAGCCCGACAGCGTGACGTCGACCTGCGATTCGTCGCTGCGTCGGTAGGGTTCGTCGGGCGGGCTCCCCATGCGGAACGTCCCGGCCGGACACCAGCAGAGCTTGATACCGCCGACCTCGCACTCGTCTCCGGACCTGGCACCAGCTGAGAAGGCAATCCGCGTCGCAGCCAGAATGTCGTCGGACGTGCCCGTCGAGGTGCGCGTGTAATGGCATGCGACCACGAGGCACACACAGCAGAGAAGCAGAGTCAGCTGAGCGTGCATGGGTCGGCCGCTTCCGGACGGGAACGTCTCTTGCCGCTCAGCCGCGCGCGGCTTGGCGCGCGTCGGCTGCTGCGGCTGGTGGTGCGGCCCTGCGGGGCCGTAGACGTACGAAGCCAACAAACGCACTGACCCAAGCTATCACTCCAGCTGCAAGTCTGCCGTGCCATGGATCTGGACCAATCGCGCTGGCGACTAGGAACCCCAGTGACCCGATGAAGAGCAAGCTGCTGCTGAGCCAAATTCGATTCGCGTGTCCTGGAGTCGGTTTCATGAGGCTTGGTCCGCACAACGTACTTGCCGTCTTGGACGGCCATCACACTACCACCGCTCTCCATGCGCAACCTTACGCAGCCGATGGTCCAGTCTCCATCCACTCCCATGTCTCCAGCAGATCGTCGAATGAGGAGCAATGCAGCACTCGGTCTGCAAGCTCGTCATGCGCAACGTTCTGGGTCAAGACGTCATCGTCCGCGTCGATGGCATCGACGTAGGCGCCTTGGAGCTCGCCGAGCTCGTAGGGACGGAGTGGCTTCCACGTCACCGGAACGAAGAACTCGAGAGGGTCGTAGATCCTCCGCGCTAGAAGCCTCCTGATCGGCCCAAACTGCCTAATCGGAGGGGCAGGAGTAGGAGTCCACACAAGCCCCTTGGAGTCATAGGCAACCGGCTCCGAGACGCATCCCCGGATAAGGTCGGAACGCAAGACGTCAGCAGTGCGCACATCGCTCTCGAGGGTGATCCATCGCCTGCTTGCGAACACCCGGAAGTAGGGAGCTGAGAGATCGCTCACAGGACTAAAGGCGCCTAACGTCTTTGACGATCAGGCGCGAGCCGCGTGCCTTGTGCGTTGATTCGCCCTTGGCGTTGTCACGCGGCTCGTCGCTTGCTTCGTCTTGTTGGCTGGCGAGCATGGTCGCAGATCCAGCCCGCGACACAAGCCGATGACCTCGGGCGCAGCCGCTGAACGGGGCCACAGGCGAGTCAGTCCGAACGCCGGCCCTCATGCGGGCGTCGCGCAGCAGGCAGTCCGGCGGGCGTCGCGCACTTGCGCAACTTGCCGGCATCGCGCATCCGCGCATCAACGGCACCAACGGGCGTCGCGCATCATCGAGTCCGGCAGGCGTCGCGCAACCAAGGTGCTTGGTTGCTTCGGAACTGCGAGGGCAACAGCCGAGTCCAGCCAACTTGGTGTTCGACGGAAGTGCCGAACTACGGTACTCCCGCTTCCCCCGACAGCCTATCCGCGCACGCCAAGAGCGCCATCCGCCGGCACCTCTCGACTTCAGCTGCCCTCGCGACCGCCGAACTCACACTCACGTGTTGCGGCAGGATCTCGAGTTGCACGCCTCCCTACGGGAGCGGCAGCGGCCCGACTCCGAACAGCCGTTCCCCGCACTCCGCGCCCTGCCGCATCAACGTCGGGAAGTCCCGCGCCGCGAAGTTGAGCACGGCGTAGCGGTGCGAACCGTACCACCGATACTCGCGCCGCAGCACGCGTCCGTTGCTGTGCTCGAGCCAGAGCCGCGCTCGCGGATGAGTCGCCGCCAGCCACTGCTCGGCACCTGGAGCCGGCATCGGCCCGTGCGTGCCGTCGAACCGGCGGAACACGAAGCTCGCGGCCGCGCCGGCCGTGGGCGTGCTCCGCTTCACCGACGCGATGTCCCTGCCGACGGCGAGCGCGATCCCGATCCCTTCCACGTCGATGCCGTCGACCTCGCGGTACATCGTCGCGAACTGCGCTGCCGAACGCGGGTTGATCTCGATCACTCGCACCGAACCATCGCGCAGCACGAACATCTCGATGTTGAAGAGCCCGCGCGTGAAGCCGACCGCGCGGATCGCGGCCACAGCGGCCGCGCGGATGCGCTGCTGCACGACCTCGGGATGCCGGCTCGGATACGTGAAGCCCGCGAAGTGCCGGGCCCGCGCCACCTCCTTCTCGTACATCCACTCGTCGACGATGCCGAGCAGGTGCACCTCGCCGTCTTCGACATAGCCGTCGACGTTCACCTGATCGCCCTCCATCGGCTGTTCGAGCAGCGCCCGATCGACCGAACACGGCAGCTCGACCCACTCGCGCGCGAGCTGCTCGAACGGCCGCATGAGCCTGCGCAGCAGGAAGCGGTCCACCAGCGGCAACCGCATATGCTCGACGAGCTCGCCGGCAGACTGCACGCGGGCCGCCAGCGCCGAGAACGTGCCCTTCACGGGCTTCGCGAAGAGCGGCCAGCTCCGCCCCGCTGCCCGCACGGCCGCGTCGAGCGCGTTCGCATCGCGGCAGCGCCGATCGCCGAGCGCGAACGGCAACGCGAAAGCAGGCACCGTGGCCTCGGGCACTGCCTGGGCCAGGAGCCCGCGCAGGATGAGCTTGTGCTGCGCACGCACCACGGCTCGCGGATCGTTGCCGGGCAGACCGAGCCGCGCTGCGAGGATCGCCGCGAGCAGACAGCCGAACGCGTCGTCGTTGGACCAGACCGCGTCGATGCGGCCGCGGTAGGCGGCGCAGAGGCGTTCGGCGTAGCGCCGTGCGTCGAACCACAACAGGCGCAGACAATGCGGAAAGTGCAGCAGCTCGAACCCTTCTCGCTCGAGCAGCAACTCCCCCCTGCGCTTCTTGTCGAACAGCGCCTCCTCCTCCCATGAACCATGGAAGAGGACCAGCAGACGAGGAGTGGAGGTCGAAGCCATCGCGCGGTTGCGAACACCGCGGCGGCGACTCGCCTCCGCGTCGCCACCAAGCATCGCCGCGCACCAGGCTCACGACAACAGCGACCTGCGCGGGCACCGCAGCGAAACCTCGGACACGGCTGTGGCGACGCAGACCAGACGGCGCCAAGATCGCGGCGATGCCCTCCGAGCCGATGTCGCACCCCGATCGCGTGGCGGCGACGCTTGCCAACCTCGCCGACGCGCGCGCGACTCGCAACGGCATGCCGTTCGCTCCGCACGGCGCCGGCGCGGCAGACTGCCGCATCGACCTCAAGCTGCTGCAGTGGCGCGCGATCGCGGCGGCGCAACGCGCAGGACGCGCGAAGGCGCACCTGATGCCGTTCGACAGCAAGTTGCACCCCGAGCTGTGGGCGGGCACGGTCCAGGACGGCGTCGCGCGCGGCTTCGCGGCGGCGCTCGAAGAAGCGATTGCACTGGCCCCCGCGGAGCCGCCGCTCGTGCTGCCCGACGATCCGCTGCATTCGCGCGTGTTCGAGGGCAAGGATCTGCGCAAGAAGAAGGACCTGCTCGTCGCGAGCGGCGGGCCGCGCGTGCGCTTCTCGCGCAAGGAAGGGCTCCTGTTCGTCGATCGCGAGGGCGGGGTGCACTCGGCGAACTGCCTGCGCTTCGAGGCGCGGCGCGATCTCGGCACGCTCGATGGTTTCGCGGGCGACGAGGGCGAACGACCCCGCCTCCATTCCGCGCAGTTCCTGAAGCCGCGGCACTACGCGCAGGGCACCGGCGTAGCACGGCTCGAGCTCGCGGGCCGTCTGGGGCGCGGGCCGATCGGTTGGCCATGCGAGGTCGTGATCACGGGGCTCGAAGCCGAGCCGACGCTGCGCTTACTGGTGCGCATCGAGAACCGCCTGTCGGGCTGGCGGCTGCGCGCGCGCTTCCTCGGCATCGCTCCGGCCGCGATCGAGCACGAGTGCATGCCCGTGCGCGAAGTCGTGCAGCACAGCGGTGGCAGCTTCGTCGCGTACACGCTGGTGCGTGCCTGCGAGCGCCTGCTCGTCGACGGCAAGGCTGTCGCGGTGCGCGGTGCGGCCTGTCTCGGCGTCATCGAGCACCACTTCCGCCTCGGCAGCATCACCCCTTCTTGAACACGAACGACTGGGCGCGCGAGCCGTCGAGCTGGCTGATCGTCGCCGTGATGCCGTCCGCGGTCTTCTCGTAGCGGATGCGCTGCGGGTGGTCGTGTTCGGGGTTCTCGAACTCGACGAGTCCTGCTTCGTTCTTCGTCATCGTGAACACCGTGGGTTTGGCCCCGCCAGGCATCGCCACGTAGGCGATCGTGCCGCGCATCGCCGTGATGCGCAGGTGTTCGAAGAAGTGCGTCTTCGTCTCGTCGAACGTGTGCGACGAACCGAGCAGCGTCGTTCCCTGCAGCGGCCGCCAGTGTTCTTCGGTGGTCTTGCCGCCATTCTGCACCACCCATGTGCCGGAGATCCACGCGAGCTTCTGGAGCTCCGCCCGATCGACCTTCGGCTCGGCCGCGGGTGGGAGCTTGTGGGGTTCCTGTGGGACACCGGGGAGCAGCACGAGGCCGGCGAACAGAGCGAGCTGGAGCAGAGTCATGCGGTTCTCCGAGGACGTCATGAGAGGTGGGCGAGTAGACCACGCGTCGAACGCGCTGCAATGCGCGCGGTCGATCGAGGGCGATGTTCCCGGTGCACGACACGCTGTGGGGCGTTCTCAACACACGTTGCGCGCGCTCGACAGGTGTCGGCGCGGAAGCTAGGTTGTCGGGCTCGTCCTCACCTCTCTCGCCCCTCGATCCGCTTGTACGAACTAGCCTGGTTCGTTGCTGGCGCTGCTGCCGCGTATGCCCTCGTGCGCCGGCCAGCCGTGCGCAAGCACGCGCAGCCGGCCAGGAGACTGGCAGCGCCCAAGCCGGCGCCCAAACCTGCGCCCAAACCTGCGCCCAAGCCACCGGCACCACCGCCGGCGCGCGCGCCACACCTGATCAACGCGCGACGCGTCGCGTTGACGCTCGCGGAGGATCTGGCCACGCTGGTCTCGGGCATCGAGGGCCGCGCGCACGCGCTGATCGAATCAGCACCGCAACGCGAACTGCTGCCGGCTGCCGCGGAAGGCTTGTGCACGGCGGTACAGCGGCTGCGCACGCTGCAACGCAAGCTCGTTGCATTCGGGCGGGCCCGAACCGCGGTGCCTGGATCGACCGAGGTCCGCGCGCTCGTTGCGGGTCTCACCGACGAACTGCTGCAGATGCAACTCGGACTCGAATTGAGCTGGGAGCCGCCGCAGGCATTGCCCCCGATCGCCGCCGATCCGGAGATCGTGCGCGATTCGCTGTTGTTCCTCTGCACGGCCCTGCTGCGGGCCGAACGCGGCGCCACGCATCTGACCATCGAAGCCGGACACGGATTCGCGGGTGACACCCAGAACATCCGCCTCCAAGTGACGCTCGAGTGGATCACGGAGACGGTCGCAGGTGAGGACAGCGGGCTGAACGACGCCAACCTGACGCTCGATCTCGAGGCTGCCAACCACCTCATCGCGTGCCAGGGAGGCACCGTTGCGATCTCGCATCTGCCGGGGCGGTCGGTGCGTGCCATCGTGCACTGGCCTGCGGCGCTCGCGGCAACCACGCCGCCGGCGGACCGGGAACCGAGCTCGATCGCCGCGAGCCCGATCGCGCCGCCGGCACCGCAACCGAAGGCCGTCGCCGAACAACGCGAGTTCCGCTACCGCGGCGCGCTCGTGCTCGAGGCCGATCCGGCGGTTCGCGAGATGGTCTCGGACGCGTTGAAGGCATCGGGCTATGCCGTGTTGGTCTGCTCCGATGGCGCCGCAGCGTGCGCCTTCCTGAAGAGGACGCCCAACCGCTTCGAGGTCATCATCCTCGACCACGAACACCGCCTCGACGGCGGGGACGCGCTCGGCGAGACGATCCGGACGCTGGTGCCCAACCTCAAGATCTGCGTGCTGGTCCCGGGCCCGACGCATCCGGCGACGACGAGGCCGCACCTGCACTGCATCGAGAAGCCTTTCGGCGTGCACGAACTGCGCAGGGCTCTCGCCTCCTTGCTCACGGGCTGATAGCTTGCGCGGCCCTTCGAGGAACGAACCCTGGCTCGCAAGAACAACCGATTGCCGGATCAGTCCCGGCCGCTGCAATTCACCCGCTCCTACACGGACCAGCCCGGCTCCGTGCTCGCCGAGTGCGGCAAGACCAAGGTACTCTGCACGGTCAGCGTGCAGGATCAGGTGCCGCAGTGGATGTACAACCGCCACGCCGGTGGCTGGCTCACGGCCGAGTACTCGATGCTGCCGGGCGCCGGCCAGCCGCGCAAACCGCGCGAGGGCCGCACGGGCCGCCCGCTCGACGGCCGTAGCTTCGAGATCCAGCGGCTCATCGGCCGCGCGCTGCGTTGCGCGATCGATCTCGGCGTGCTGCCGGAGGTGACGCTGTGGGTCGATTGCGACGTGCTCGCGGCTGATGGCGGCACGCGCACGACCGCGATCAACGGCGCGGTGGTGGCGATCTACGACGCGTTGCTCTGGATGGAGGAGCAGAAGCAGCTGCCGAAGTGGCCGCTGCGCGGCCTCGTGTCGGCCGTGTCCGTCGGCCTCGTCGCCGGCGCCCCGATGCTGGATCTCGACTACCAGGAGGACAGCGCTGCCGACGTCGACCTCAACGTCGTCTGCGCGAGCGACGGCCGCCTGATCGAGGTCCAGGGTGCTGCCGAGAAGAAGCCGTTCGGGCTGGACCAGTTCCAGGCGATGCTCGCGATGGCGCAGACTGCCTGCACGAGCATCCGCGACCTGCAGTCGAAGACGCTGGGGCTGTGATGGCCTCCCTGCGCGGACTCTGGATCGCATCGAACAACAGGAAGAAGCTCGCCGAGTTCAGGCGCCTGCTCGAGCCGCTCGGTCTCGACCTGCGCACGCCCGACCAGCTCGGACAACCGTTCGAACCGGTGGAAGACCAGCCCGACTTCCGCGGCAATGCGCGCAAGAAGGCGACGCTGCTGGCCTCCCTGGCCAAGGGTCTGGCACTCGCCGACGACAGCGGCCTCTGCGTCGACGTCCTCGGCGGTGCTCCTGGCGTGCTGTCGGCGCGCTACGGGGGACCGGGCCTGGACGACCGCGGGCGCCTGGAGCGATTGCTCTCGCAGATCGCAAGAGTGCCGGGCCCCCAGCGCACGGCCCACTTCACGTGCAGCCTGTGCCTCTGCAGCGCCGAGGGCCGCGTGCTCGCCATGATCGAAGAAAAGTGCCATGGATCGCTGCTCACCGCGCCGTCGGGCGAAGGCGGGTTCGGATACGACCCGATCTTCGTGCCGCGCGAATTCGCAGGCGATCCGAGCAAGACGTTCGCGCAGCTCGACGGGCCGACGAAAGACCGGCTCAGCCACCGCGGCAAGGCACTGCGCAAGCTCGCGCGCGATCTGCCCGCGCTGCTCGCGCGCTGAGAAGCACGCCGTTCCGCAGCGACGGCGAGGACCTCACGGCACCTCGGGCGCGGGCGCCGCGGGCGTTTTCATGCCCAGCAGACCGATGCCGTAGACCACGATCGAAAGGAGCAGCACGTTCGTGAAGCCGACCGACATGCTCATCACGATGCAGAAGATCGAGCCGAACACCGAGAAGAACGCGTTCACGGCCCAACCCCACGGCAAGAGGTGCGGGCACTGCGCTTCGACCACGCGCATGCCGGAAGGGAACGGCATGCCGAGCACGAGGCCGGTCGGAATCAGCAGCAGGACCACGACGAGCACGCGCAGTCCGAGCGGCTCGCCGAGCAGCAGCGGCAGCAGCACGTCGATGGCGACGAGGTCGAAGACTACGACCGCGACGATCGCGAGCAGGATCCAACGCAGATGCCGCCGCTCCACGGCCTTGATGCGCCCGGCCAGCAGCGAGCCCGTGCCCGCGGAGGCGAGCAGGCTCACGAGCACGACCGAAAGTGCATAGGTCGGGTGCCCGAGGAAGATCACGAGCTTCTGCATCAGCGCGATCTCGATCAGCATGAAGCCGAGACCGAGCGCCGCGAAGTAACCGAAATAGCGCCACGCTCCCGGGGTCTCGAGACCGTCGTATGCAAGCTTGCGCAGCGGCAGCAGGATGAAGAGCCCGGCCAACAACATGATCTGCAGCAGCGATGCGGACAGCACCATGTGCCCGACCGGGAAGTCCGTGTGATACGCGAACAGGCTCGGGTCGTGCACGCGGCGCTGCCCGCCCCACAAGCTCGACCACCGGTAGTAGTTGAAGAAGAACGGCCGGTCGTCCGTCGCCGGCGAGATGTCGTAGTCGTACTCGGCGATGAAGCGAGCACGTTCGCCGTCGCTGCCGCGCAGCACGGTGCTGAAGTCCGCGATGGCCTGCCGGATGTAGTGCGCTTGCTGCAGGATGTCCTCGCGCATCGAGCCGAGGACCTCGAGCGCGCGCGGCGCGAGCCCGGCCATGAGCAAGGCCGGGGGCAACAGCGCCTCGGCGATCGCTTCGCCCTTGCCGACGCGCACGGCCGCCTGCATCAGCGCGAAGACCTGCTCGTTGTGGACCGCCGGTTCGGCCGCGAAGCCCGTGACCTTCGCCATCGCCGCGACGAACCGCGGCCGCAGACTCGCGAAGTGCGTCACCTCGGGTTCGCCCGCGCCGGCCCGCATCGGGTCGAAGACGAGACCGACGAACCCCTGCCGGCACGCGAACTCGCGCAGCGCCGCGATCTCCACGGCCGTGAACGGTTGCTTCTTGACCATCGTCGACGCCCACACGAGCCCCTGGAACACGACGATGTGCGCTGCCGGATCGGGCACCGCGAGCTCGCGCAGCGCCGTGCACGCGATGTTGGCGAGGCGCAGCGTTTCGCGCGGCTTCGTCGGCGCACTCTCGATGAACCGCGAATAGGTGACGATGCCGTCGTCGTTCAGGTGGTGATAGAAGTCCTGGACGGCCTCGGTCGTGTAGAGGTAGCTCTCCGAGAGCGTGTAGGCACCCGTGCTGAGCGCCGTGTAGGAGTCGACGCCGCTCATCTGGATGACGTCGTAGGTGTCGTCGTGCGAGCGCAGCCACGCGCGTCCCTCGCTGTTCACGAGCTCGATGCGATCCGCGAGCGCGTGCGCGCCGGGCCGGAACAGCCCGCCCAGGTAGTCGTCGTACCGCTGCTTCACCATCTCGATCATCGCCGTGTTCAGCTCGACGGCGGTGACCTCGAGCGAGCCGTTCGCGAGCGCGGTCATCACGTCGACGCCGCCGCCGACGCCGATCACCATGACCTTCTGGTCAGCGCGGCCCGAGGCCCGGTGCACGACGTAGGCCGAGGCCGCCTGCGTGTCGTCGAGGAACGGGAACCGCGACAGGTCGGCCGCGTGCTTGAACAGCATCGTCGGAGCCGTGCCGTCCTGCCCGACGGCGCGCCCTTCGACCAGGCGTTGGTCGAGGAGGCCCATGTCGCCGCCGATCATCGGCGGAGCCTCGACGCTCGCGGCCACCTCGACCTCGGCCGTCGCGCTGTAGATCTTCGTGAGCTCGGGGCTCTGGTCGCCGAGCAGACCCTGCATGGCCACTTCGCGCAGCAGCGCCTCCGCGACGAGCGCCTCCTTGCCCGGCGCATACGGCACGCGCCAGTGGGCTGCAGCAATGCCGACAACCGGCGCACCGCCCGTGAACGCCAGGGCGACGATCAAAGCGAGCACGAGACCCGGCACACTGAGCGCGAGGTAGCGCCGCGGCGCGCCGAGGCTGAAACAGAACGCCGCGAGCAGTCCGAACCCGCCAGCCATCATCACGGCCGCCGAGCTGCCGAAGGACTTCATGAGCACCACGCTGAGTCCCGCGCCGACCGACGACCCGACGAGATCGCTGAAGTAGAGCTTGTTGACGTGCTCGACGAGGCGCGTCAGCGCGAGCCCGATGCCGAACCCCCCGAGCAGGAACGGCACGCCGATGATCAGGTAGATCAGGAACAGCGCGAGAAAGTTCTCCTTCTGCTGCCAGATCGCGAGACTGTCGATCCGCACGAGCGTCGCGAAGCAGAACGCGAGCATCACGCTGACCCCGTAGGCGAGGCTGCACCAGACGAGCCCGCGGACCGGTGATTCCTTGCCGCTGCCGATGCGGGTGGCCGTCAGCAGGCTGCCCGACGCGCCGAAGCCGAGCAGGCCGATCGAGATCACCATGTAGGTGAAGTGGTGCCACATCATGATCGCGAAGACGCGCGTCAACGCGATCTCGAACAAGATGATGGAGAGTCCGAGGCAGAAGATCCCGGCCAGCGTCGACTTCGGACTTGGTGACATCAGGTGGCGCCTGCTATGCCGGTGGCGCGTCCCCCGCGTCCCCCACGTCCCCAACTTCGGGGCTGGCCTCCGCGGCGGCAGCCGCTGCCTCCTGAGCGCGCAGCCGTTCCTCCTCGGCAGTGATGCCCGCGAGGATCATGTCCACCGTGACTTCGCCATCGGCGCAGAAGGTCAGGTGGATCTCGTCGAAGCAATGGTCCTGGCTCGCGCGCAGGTAGCCCTGCTTCATCATCTCGAGCAAGGCGATCAACGTTCCGATCAGGCCGTATCGCCCCTCCGTGCGCACGAACACGTCGGAGAAGCGTACTTCCTTCTCGCGCTTGAACGTGTCGAGGAGCCGGCGCGTGTAGTAACTGACATCGCGCTTCTCGACCTCGATGTTCATCGGGCCCTGCTCGCCGATCTCCTCGAGCAGCTTCGCGAACGCCGACGTCAGGTCCCAGATGCCCAGGCTGCCGAGATCGAGCAGGTCCTCGTCTTCGTGGTCCTGCAGATGGGACGGCTGCACGAGCACGAGCGGCGCCTGGCGCGCGCGGCGGTCGGCGCGCGTCTCGAGTTGTCGCGCGAGATCGCGGTAGCGTTTGTATTCGAGCAATCGCCGGATCAGGTCGTCCCTCGGATCGAGCTCCTGTTCGATCTCGACGGCCTCGTTCGGCAGCAGCTCGCGCGACTTGATCTCCATCAGCGTGCTCGCCATCACGACGAAATCGCCGATGTCGTGCAGGTCCAGCTGCTGCAGAACGCCGAGGTGCACGAGGTAGTCGCGCAGGATCCGCGCGAGCGAGATCTCGTGGATGTCCACTTCCTGTTCGCGGACCAGGTGCAACAGCAGGTCCATCGGACCGGAGAACACCGGGAGGTCGACGCGGTAGGTCACTGTGCGCAGCATAACGAGATCGCACGGCAAGCCCAGCGTTGTCTCCGCGCGGCGGGCCCCTCGATCAGTAGTCGTTGCTGATGCGCAAGCCGTTGCTCGCATCGAGCGGCACGCCCGGCAGCGACAGGTCGAACGTGACGTATTGCAGGAACGCCAACAGGCCCGGAGCCGCCGGCACCGTCAACAACAGCTGCGCGAGACCGGCCGCGTCGGCGACGAACCCCGCCGTCACATCGGGCGAGCAGAGCAGCGTGCAGGGCGCCCACGGTGCCGGCAATGGCAGCGCGAGCTGCGTGCCACCGAGGACCAGCAGGCCGAACGCGTTCGGAGCCGCACCCGCGACCTGCAGGACCGCCAGGTGCGTCCCGTTGGGCTGCGGCACGAGCACGCCCGTGAACGAATCCGTCACACACGGTGCGCCATAGGACTGCAAGCTCGCCGTCAACTGCAGACCGAGGTGATCGCAGAGCGCGCGGCCCATCTGGGCGCCGACCAGGCGGTAGTCGGCCTCGGTGTTCCAGGTCACCGTGTCGGGGCCCCTGCGGTAGGTGCCTTCGAACGTGATCGCCATCACCAGCTCCTGCAGACCCGGCGGATTGAGCCAACCGTTCACGGCAGTCCAGCGGTCGTGGCACATCGACTCGACGAACGGCCGCGAGACCAGCGCGCTCGCCTGCGTCGTGCCGAGGCTCACGAACGGGCTCCGCGCCTCGAACTGCGCGATCCACTGGCCCTCGGCGGCGTTGACGACGGGGATCACGCCCGTGTTGTTCGTCGTCGGGTGCCAGTTCGGGTTCGCGGTGTGTCGAAAGTGGAACGGGTAGTCGACGTTGTGCGAGCTGTGCAGGTTGAGCAGCACGCGGATCGGGTTGGCCCCGGGGCTCGCGACGGTGCCCATGTAGCCCTCGATGGCCGTGCGCAAGGCGATGACCTCGGGCTGCGTGCTGTTGTAGGGCGCTGACCACTCGGCCTCGAGGTCCGCCGAGTTGACGTTCGTGCGGTAGTTGCCGAGGAACACGCCGTCGGGGTTCACCATCGGCATCAGCTCGATGAGTGCCCGATCGAGCAGCACGGCCGCCCACGGATCGCCCGAGAGCAGCCACTCGACGAGACCCTCGACCGTGAAGTAGCTCGTCGACTCGGCCGGGTGGATGCCGGCATGGATCCACACGCGTTTCTTGCCGGCATCGGGCACCGTGCTGTCGGTGAGCTCGATCTTGTGGATCGGGCGCCCCTGCACCGAGTTGCCGAGCGAGCCGATGCTGCGCACGCGAGGATGGCCCGTCAGCGAAGCGACGAAGTTGTTCTTGCGCGTCACCGAGTACGGGAAGTACTTCGCGAGGCGGATCGCGATGACGCCGGCGGGCACCGCCAGCGTGAAGTTGTGCACGGTGCCGCCCGAAACCGAAGGTGTGGCGCTGACCGGCACGCGCGCATAGCTGCCGAACGTCGTGCCGTTCGTCGACTGCGCCCACACGGGCAGGATGACGTCGCTGTAGCCCGCATTCGTGACACTGATATGCAGAGTGACGCCAGCCGGACCGAGACCCCCGATCTGGCAGTGCCACCACCGGCGGAAGCTCGAGCCCAGCGACGGATCCACGTTGTCGTTCTCCATGACGAGCGTCACGTTGAAGGCGGCGCCGGCCGCCGTGACCGTCCCCGAACGCAGGCGCATCGTCTCGCCGCCGAAGGTCACGGTCGGGGTCTGTGCCGCCACCGAGCAGAGCAGGATCGACAGCAGGGCGACGTCGAGGCGCGCGCGCATGGCCAGACCAAAAGTGGCCGCCCCAGTCGCTGCGGTCAACTGCCGCGCCCAGATCCCAGCTGCGATCCCCTCGTTTGCGGCGGCTCGCATCGAGTCGAGGCTCAGGCCTTCAGGCTCGCGAAGGCCTCGGCGTATCCGGGTGCCGGCGTGCCGAACTCGCTCGCGGTGACGCGGGCCAGCGCGCACAGATGGCGCCAGCGGAACGCTGGCCGCGCAACCGCAAACTCCTCGACCGCGGTCCGGAAGAACTTCTCGGCGTGCAGCGCCCCGTCCTCGCTGGTCCCGTAGCGCAGCAACAGGTCGACGACTGGTCCCTCAGGATGACCGAGCTCGCCGTAGCGATGGACCAGCGCACAGGCACGCGCCTGATCGTTGCTGCGGATCGCGGTCTCGGTCGCGGCCACGAGCTCACCGGGATCCTCCGGCACGACGATCGCGAGGTGCTCGCGCAGCGGCCATGGCTGCCAGGCGAGGAAGTCGCCACCTCGGTCGACGCGGTCCGTGGCGGCCTGGAAGGCACCGAGGATCAGGCTCGCGAACGTATTGCGCGCATTGCCAGCGCGCGCCATGCCGCGCCATGCATTGGCCGAGTCGCACGCATGCACGCCGATCGAGTCGCCGTGAACGCTGGCCTCCGGCTTCTTTGCGTCGACCTGCTTGCCGGTGCGGCCGTGGTCGCGCAGCAGCAGCTGGTTCGTCGCGAGCGCGATCGCCTCGCCGATGCACTCGGGCGCCCAACCTTCGGCGAGCGCCGCCGCCGCGGCATCGGCCGCGGCCTCGGGCTTCTCGCGGAAGAAGAGCCGGCTCGTGCTCTCGATCCACGCGTCGTCGGCCACCCGCGTACCGGGTGCCTTGCCGAGCAGTTTGTGCTGTTCGAGCAGACGAGGCAGCAGGGCACGCGCGTCTGCGCTGCGCTCCTTGGTCTGTCGTTCGTTCTTGACGCAGTAGTGCACGGACTGGCGCAGCAGCGTGTGCGCGTGCTCGATGCCGATGATGTCGAGCAGGTCCCAGGCGCGATGCGGCATCACGACGCGATGCACGTCGTAGCCGTCCTGCACGGCCTCCAGCAGCGCGTTGAAGGCGTCGGGCGTGCTGCGCGACAACGCAGCGAAGGCCCCATCGGCCGCCGCCATGTCGGCCGCGCGCACGGCGTCGCGCAGTACCTCGGCACCAGAACGGCCCTCGGGCAACGCCGCCGGCGCAACCGTGCGCAGCACCTCCTTGCTGCGGCCACCGTACTCCTGGATGCGGTGCGTGTTGCGATAGAGCACCTTGAGCAGCGGCAACGGGCGCCTGTCTTCGGGCGTCGCCAGCGCCATGCGGTAGGCGGGGCCGAGCGCCATCATCGTGTGGAAGCCGACGTAGTCATGGCCGCCGAACGTTCGCGCGTTCGCGAGGGCTCCGGCAGTCGCCAGCTCGCGCAGGCTCGTCCCGGTGCGCAGCTTCTGCACGAGCGTGCGCATGAGCTGATCGGCCGGGGTGTCGGTGACCAGACCGACGAGCGACTCGAACGGACCGAACTCGAGCGGTTGCGGCTCCTGCACGGCGAACGACGACGCCATCGCGAGCTGGGACGCCGCGGAGAGTCCCAGGCTCGCCGTGATCATCCCGCGACCGACCTCGATCAGAAATGACCGGCGATTGCAATGGACCACGATTGTGCTCCTCGAGCGGGTCTTGCCCGCTGCTTCTGGTGTGGGCAGAGGGCGCAAGCTTATCCCGGCGCGACGGAAAAGGGTCGGCCACGCCTACCCGCCCTCCCCTCCTTCCTTCCCTTCGGCGCGCATCACCAGGTGCGCCGACACCAACCGCAGGATCTCGTACGACACCTCGCCGCCGAGTGCTTCGAACACGGGCTTCAGGCGCCCGTCTTCGCTCGTCATCAGCGCCGCCTCGACGCGGGCGTAGACCTCGTCGGGCACGAGCGCCGCGATGCGAACCGGACGCTCGGTCGCGATCCACTCGATGCAGTAGCGAGTCGCCGTGCTGAGCGCGCGGCCCGCTCGCCTCGCCGCCTCCTCGAGCGTCACCCCGCCCCGGAACAGCTCGAACAGCAGCGCGCGCGCGGCCGGCCGGTCCGCCTCGTCGTTCCGTTCGTCGCCTCGGGTCGACGACGAGTCGCGCGCGTCCACTTGCGTTCCCGCACCGAGCGACATGCCATGACTCTCAGCATGGTCCGCGATCGCCGCCAGGAACTCCTCGCCGAACGACTCGAGCTTCTTTCTGCCGACGCCGCGAACCGCGAGGAACGCAGTCGGCGAGCCGGGCCGCTGCTGCGCCATGTCTGCCAGCGTCGCGTCCGAGAACACCACGTAGGACGGCACGCCGAGATCGTTCGCGAGCCGGCGCCGCAGAGTCCGCAGCGCTTCGAACAGCCCCAGCTCCGCCGCGTCGAGCTCGCGCGCCTCGGTCGACTTCGCCCCACCATCGCGGGCGCGCTGCCGCTTGCCGCGCGCAGCCAGCGATTGCTTGGGCACGCGCAACACGGCCTGCTGCTCGCTGCGCAGCACTGCCATCGCCTCCTTGCCGAGGGACAGCGTCGGGTACTCACCATCGCTGCGCACGAGCCACTCGGCATCGACCAGCTGATCGATGTAGTTGCCCAGGCGCCCGGCCGGCACGTCCCGGCAAACGCCGAACGTCGGCAAGCGGTCGTGACCGCGCGCCGTCACCTTCTCGTTGGCCTTGCCACGCAACACGTCGATCACGTAGTTGCCGCCGAAGCGCTGCCCAGTGCGCACGACCGCCGACAGGATCTTCTGCGCCAGCACATGGCCGCCCGGGACTTCCTCGAGCTCGTCGAGGCACACGTCGCAGGCGCCGCAGTTCGGATCGTCGTATCGCTGGCCGAAGTACTCGCTGATCGCGCGATGCCGGCACCGCGCGCGCCCGGCGAAGCGCTGCATCTGCTGCAGCAGCTGCAACTGGCCTTCGAGCGCCACCGGATCGCCGTTCGCCCCGCCCGAGCTGCGCTGCATCAGCGAACGCCATCTCGCCGCGTCGCCTGCCGAGTACAGCAACAGACACTCGGCCGGCAGGCCATCGCGCCCGGCCCGCCCGGTCTCCTGCTGGTAGGCCTCCAGACTCTTGGGCATGCCCGCGTGCACGACCAGCCGCACGTCGCTGCGGTCGATGCCCATGCCGAACGCGACCGTCGCGATGACCACGTGCAAGCGTTCGGCGCGAAAGTCGGCGGAGACCGCGCTGCGCTCGGTTGCCGGCAACCCGGCGTGGTAGGCACGGGCGGCGATGCCGCGCTGCTGCAGTTCCGCGGCGAGCTCCTCGGTCTCCTTGCGCGTGATGCAGTAGACGATCGACGCCGCATCGGGATGCCGGCCGATCGCCTGCGCGGTCTGGGCCTCGAGGTCCTGGCGCGGCAGGACGCGGTAGGTCAGCTCCGGCCGATCGAACGTGCCCGTGAGCCTGACTGGATCCCGGAGCCGCAGCTGGTGCACGATGTCGTCGCGGACGCGCGGCGTCGCGGTCGCCGTGAACGCCTGGAACGGCGCGCGCGGGAAGTGCTCGCGCAGCTCGGCGAGTCGCCGGTACTCGGGACGGAAGTCATGGCCCCATTGGCTGATGCAGTGCGCCTCGTCGATCGCGAACGAAGCCACGTCGCGCGTACGCAGCCAGCGCAGGAAGTCGCCCTGGAACAACCGCTCGGGGGCGACGAACAGGAGCCGCAGCGAGCCATCGGAGGCCATCGCGCGCAAGGCCGCCCTGGTCCCGGACGACAGGTTGCCGTGCACCGCGGCGGCCGGCACGCCGAGCAACCGCAGCCCATCGACCTGGTCCTGCATCAACGCGATCAACGGCGACACGACGACAACGAGCCGGTCCTGCAGCAGCGCCGGCAGCTGGTAACACAGCGACTTGCCGCCGCCGGTCGGCATCACGGCCGAGCCCCTGGCGGCTTGGCGGGCGCACGGATGCACGACCATGACGGGCATCGCCGATGTTCCGGACGCAGTCGACCGCATCGCCGACGTGCTGGCACAGCAGAACATCCGCCACGCGTTCGGTGGGGCAATCGCAGGCTGCGGAAGTCCTCGACCCCGATCGTCGCGAAGAACTGCAACGTCTGGCGCAGATCTGAGCCTCTCCGAAGGGTCGAGTCCCCGGGTGCTCGCAACTCCCGAACGCACGACTACCATCTGCGAATGGCCGCAGCCCCCGCCCAGCCAGTACGCAAGACGATCTCGCGGCGGCGCCGGATCTTGTTCGCGCTCGTGCCGCTCTGCGGCCTGCTGCTGATCGCCGAGATCGCGATCCGCATCGGACGCGCACCGCTGCACTTCGGCAGCTTCCGCGCGCTGCGCACCGACCTCATGGCGCGCAACTACCCGGCCGAGCTCCACCCGACGCTCGGCTACGTGCCGCGCCCGAACTTCCAGAGCCGCGACAACCACTGGGGCACGCTGGTCTCGATCGACGGCGACGGCATGCGCCGCAATGGCCCCGGCCCCACGCCGACCGGCGACAAGGTCATCGCAACGGTCGGCGATTCGTTCACGTTCGGCGATCAGGTCGACGACGATGCGTCCTGGCCGGCACAGCTCGAAGTGGCGCTCGGCCAGCCCGTGAAGAACGGCGGCGTGTTCGGCTACAGCCTCACGCAAGCGGTGCTGCGCGCCGAAGCGATGCTCGCACAATTCCCAGTGGGCACGGTCATCGTGAGCTTCCTGCCCGACGACCTCGTGCGCTGCGAATACAAGACCCGCTACACGCCCGTACCGTGGTTCGACTTCGAAGGCGACTCCATCGTGCTGCGCAACGTGCCGCTCGACCCCACCGCCCCCGCCTCGCCGGCGAAGGCGTGGAAGGACCTGCTCGGCCACAGCGCGCTGCTCGACGCCGTGCTCGCGCACACGTGCAAAGTCTGGTGGATCGAGAACGAGAAGCAGGTGCCCGTGCCACACCTCGTCGGCAGGGGTTGGGAGATCGGCAAGGAGCTCGTCGAACGCATCGACGCAGCGTGCCGCGCGCGCGGTGTCCGTTTGCTGCTGCTGCTGCAGGGCGACACGCCGACCGAGCAGGCGCTCGCGGTGCTGCGCCATGCCGAGGCGCATGGGGTGCAGACGCTCGACCTCGCGAGCAAGTTCGCAGCAGCGCGCAGCACGGATGCGACGCTGCGCAAGCGTTACTTCGCCGGCCACATGACGCGAGAAGGCAATGCCTGGGTCGCGCACGAGATCGCGGACGTGCTGCGCATGCCGCGCTGAGTCGGAGACCGGCGCGTTCGTTCAGGGCTTGTGCATCCAGCGATCGACGAGGTGCATGACTACGCCGAACCAGCGCTTGCGCAGGCGCTCGCTGTTGGCACCGAGATACTGCCCCCAAGCCGTCCACTTCGCGTAGTCCGTCGCCCATCGCTCGAGCTCGGCGCGACGCTGTGGCGAGAGCCCGGGCTCCTCGGCGATCTGCTTGCGGAAGTGCGCGCCGCCGTCGCGCACGGCGCGTTTGCAATGCGCGAGGTCCGGTATCACGACGAGCCCGAACAGCGCGAACAGGTTCTGATGGTCGCAGTAGACGCGCTTGCCCTCCTGCTTGGGCGTCGTCTGGTGGCTGTGCACGACAGCCGACTCCGGCACGAAGGCGATGCAGCCACCACTCTCGATGACGCGTTTGCCGAACGTGACGTCCTCGCCGAACCGCTGCCAGCCGAAGCGATGTTTCTCCCAGCTCGTGCGCCGCACGCTGCTCGCGACGTTGTCGAAGGACGACAGCCGCAGGCGTTCCATCGGCTGGAGGTCCCCGAAGGTCTTGCCCGCAGGCAGGCGTTGCAGGGTCATGGTCTTGCGATCCCCCATCCACTCTTCGATGCGACGCCGCAGCAGCGGATTGCAGTCGCGCCGCGGGATCTGGCGGCACCAGGCCGCGTCGACCGCCGGATCCGTGTAGGCGTCGAGCAGAGCCGGCAGCCAGCGGCGATCGGCAGGGGTCGCATCCTGCGTGAGAAGCATCACGACGTCCCCCTTCGCACGCGCGATGGCGAGATCGCGCGTCGCACCGTGGTTGAACTCGCGCTGCGGGATCGTGTGCACGAGGAAGCCGTGCCGTTGCAGCGTGGCCACGGTCCCGTCCGTCGAACCGCTGTCGACGGCGACACGCTCGAGCTGGTCGGCGCCTGGCTGGGCAGCGACCGCGGCGAGAACTTCCTCGAGCAGCGGTCCGGCGTTCCAGGTCGGGATGACGAGACTTGCCCGCATGAGACTAGGCGCCGGGCTCCGGACGGCTCGCGAGCAGCTCCTCGTAGAGCGCCGTCAGGCGCATCAGGTTGTCGTCGATGCCCGGCGGCTGCGGCGGCGAGAACGCGAGCGTGCCGTCGGGATCGGCCGCGATCGACTCGAGCAATGCGCCGAGTCTGCGCGCGTCGCCGGCCGGGAACAGGAAGCCACTCTGGCCCTCGACCACGATCTCGGCCAGGCCGCCCAGATCCGAAGCCACGACAGGCACGCCGGCGTGCAGCGCTTCGAGCATCGAGAACGGAGTGTTCTCGTACCACAGCGACGGCACGACGAGCACGTCGAGTGTTGCCAGCACCGAACCGAGCTGCGCGGGCTCGAATGGGCCGTGGAACGTAACGCGCGCGTCGTTGATGCCATCGACGAACGCCTCCGAGAAACCGGGCTGCGAATCGCGGCTGCCGTGCAGGTGCACACGCAGCTCCGGCGTGGCGACGTGGCGCAATGCGTCGAGCAGCACCTGCACACCCTTGTGCCGCGAGATCGAGCCGATGTAGCCGACGTCGAGGTGCGGCTTGCCGCGCGCGGGCTTTCGCGGCGGCATCCGGGCGAATCGTTCGGGGTCGAGCCCGTAGGCCAGGTGCATGACCTTCTCGGCCGGCAGACCATGCCGTTCGTAGATCCCCGCGAGGAACGACGACGGCGCGATGACTTTGTGCGCCCGGGCCAGCAAGGCCATCAGGTGCTCCTTGCGGCCGATCAGCGCGTGGCCCTGGCGCACGTGCGAGCCGCGGTGATCGCCTGCCGGCGTCTTCAGGGACCCGATGCTGCGCAACTGCGGCTCGATGCGGCGCTCCGCGAGGGCGTCGTGCAGCGTCGGATCGACGCACGGGATACAGCCCGCGCCTCCTTCGGGCGGGCCGTCGCACAGACTGCCGTCGCGGCGCCACAGCAGGTAGTTCGGGCAGACCCACCAGAAGTCCATCAGGTGCACGACGAGCGGCAGGCCACGCAAACCAGGCTCCTCGATCGCCGCGGTGCCGATGTTGCGCGCGTGGAACACGTGCACGAGGTCGAAGGCCACCTCGTCGAGAAAGCGCCCCAGCATCTGCCCGGCGAGCGGGTTCTCGTAGTCGCGCAACTCGGCATTGGGCGACTGCCGGTGGTGCAACGCGATGCGGCGCACGGGCACACCTTCCTGCTCTTCGTCGCGCTCGATGAAGAGCCGGTCCGGACTGTCGTACTGCAAGAGCGGCTCGTAGGCGAGCACGCGGGCATCGATGCCGCGAGCCCGCATGCCGCGCGCCAGAGCCCGCACGTATTGCTCCGTGCCCGTGAAATGGCGCGGCAGATACTGGTGCACGACCAGGAGGACCCTCACGGCGTTCGTCTCACCCGCTCGAGCAGGGCTCGCTCGTGGTCGAGCAGCGCACGCGGGAACAGCCGCCGCTTGCCGATTTCGTCGAGCAGCGCGGCAATCCACCGTTCGCGTTCGCCGACCGTGGCGACCGCCGCGTCGAGCCGCTGCCCCAGCGAATCGAGACTGGCGAGCAGTGCCTGCGCATCGGCGGCGCCCGCAGCCCGCAATGTGGCGTCCAGCCGCTGCGAGTCCTCGTGCAGCTGTGTCAGGCGCTCGTGCAGCGTGCCGGGAGCCGCGGCGTCGGAGAGCCCGGCGACGCGAGCGAGCTCGCTGAAATGGTCGTGCAGCTCGCTCAGCTTCCGCTGCGTCTCGTCATGGGCTTGCGCGACGGCTTGCTGCTGCTGTTGCGATCGCGCCAGTTCGGCGCGCGCTTGCTCCTGCTGCTGCTGCGATCGCGCCAGTTCGGCGCGCGCTTGCTCCTGCTGCTGCTGCGATCGCGCGAGCTCCGAGTGCGCGTGGTCGAGTCGCTGCGCGACCTCGTGACGTGCCTCGTGCGACTGCCGCAGTTCCTGCCGTGCCTCGGCGAGCCAACGCTGCACCTGATCCAACTGCGCCTGGGCCGTGGACCGCGCACCCTCGGACTGTTCCGCGCGCGCCATGTGGGCATGGCGCTCGACGTCGAGCGCTTGCAGTTCGGCGCGGACCTGCTGCGCGGTCGCCGCCGCAGCCGCAGCGAGACGTGCACACAACGCGATGTCGCGGGCCAGGGCCTCGAAGACCGCCTCGGGCGGGCTACGCGGCCCTTCGCTGTCGCGCAACCGGGCCGCGAGCTCGTCCTTGCCGACAGGCAGGTCGGCTCCCGCAAACGCACGCAGCAGCTCCGCGCGCGCCGCAGTCACGCGGCGAGCGACCTCGTTCGACGGCATGGCCGTCGCGATCAGCCCGACGCAGATCTGGTCGAGCACCGAGCGCTGGTCGGCCACTTCGCCGGCCGGCAGGTGGGCGAGCAACTCGGCCAGGAATCCGGTCGCCTCGGCGCCGAGCGTCCACAGCAGCCGGGTCTCGGCCAGCGCCTTGCCCAGCTTCGATGGCCGGTGCGCGGCCAACAACAGGAGCCGCATGCGCTGGTCGGTCTGCGACTCGAGCGAAGTCGCCCGCGCACCGGCGAGCACCTCGAGCCCCGGCAACGCGAACACCTCGAAGTTCTGCCGCCGCGCGCGCAACGTGTAGTCGAGCAGCGCTGCGGACCCGACGAGGCTCTCGTCGAACAAGCCGACGCGTTCGAACGCCGCGCGCCTCACGACGAATGCCTGAGCCGCCGGCCACGGGACTGCGGTGATGCCTTCGCTGTCGCCGGTGACGAGACGGGGGCTCAACCGCAGCACGTCGTCGCTCTCCTCACACCCGATCTCGAACGACTTGTTCCGCTCGATGCGCGGACACAGCACGGCCGCGTTCGGTGGCACGGCCTCGGGCAGCGACGGCGCGCGCAGCAACCGGGCGCCGGGGCCGAGCAGCAGCACGCATTCCGCGGCGGTCCCCGCCATCGCGAGGTTCCAGCATTGGGCTTCGGTGTGCGCGTCGCGGTGCACGACCGTCTGCAGGTTCCCGGCCGTGGCCTTGGCAGGCACCGATGCCGGCAGCCCCACCCACACAACCGGCACTTCGCTGCAGAACGCGCTGCAGGCCGCGGCATCGGCGAACGTCTCGCTGCCCCAGAAGGCGACCGCGAGCGGCGCCTGCTTCGCGCCATGCTCGGGCGGGCCGAGCACGCACCCACCCGCATGTAGCAGGCGTTGGCGTGCATCGGCGAGCGCTCGTTCGAGTTCGCCGATCCGGTCGGCGAGCCGGTCGCGATCTGCGTTCAGCCGCCGGGTCTCGGCCAGATCCTCGAGGAACCCGAGAGCCTGGTCGGTCAGATCGCGCAGCTGCCGTTCGCGATCGGCGAGATCACGCGCGAGGTCGACTGACGAGCGCGCGCCCGCGCCATCCGTGGTGGGTTTCGCACCCTTCTTGGTCATGTGCCTTCCGGGTTGGTCCGGCGCCTCGGCTCCATTTCGCGCAGTCTCATGGCTTGTTGCGACGGCTGATGCCATCGCGGATCTTCTTGATGCGGCGCTTGAGGGACCAGCGCGGCCGCTTCGGCGCAGCCGGGTCCATGGTCGTCGGGACAGGTGGTGGCGGCGCCGGCGCCGGCGCGGGCTTCTGCCCCATCTCGCGCAAGAGCGCTTCGAGCTTGCCGGCGTGCAAGTTCACCGTGTTCAGCTGTGCCTCGGCAGTGAGGCATCGCTGTTGCCACGCTGCGAGCTCGCGGTCGAGGTCGTTGAACTTGTAGCGCGCCGCGACCGCGAGGCTCTCGCGGATTCTGGGATCGAGCGGATGGCGCGGGCTCGTGCCCGCCTTGGCCGACTCGATCGCCTTCTCGTAGCACGCGAACGTCAGCTCCGCCGTGCGCCGCCACGAGTAGGAACGTTCCACGGCCGTGCCGCGTTCGATCAGCGCCTGCACCTCGGGCCCGCCGTCGAGGCACTTGCGCAACAGGTGTTCGAGCTCGCGATCGTCGCCGGGCCGATGCAGCCACGCGCCGTCGCGGCAGACCTCGGGGATCGACATCGCGTCGGCCGCCACGACGGGCGTGCGCAGCGCCATCGCCTCGATCGGCGGAATGCCGAAGCCCTCCTCGAGCGAAGGGTAGGACAGCGCGCGGCAGCCCTGCAGCAGCGCCTTGATGTCCAGGTCGTCGAGACCCTGTACCCACCTGACACGGTCGCCGAGGTCGAGCTTCGCGATCAGCTCGTCACTCGTCTCGCCGGGATTCTTCCAGACCTTGGTGCCCGCGATGCAGAGCCGCACATGCGACGGCAGACGCGCGAGCGCGCGCATCAGCGTAGCGTGGTCCTTGTGCGGGTAGTCCTTGCCCACGGCGAGGATGAAGTCGCCGCGGAAGCCGATGCTGTCGCAGCGGCGCCGCACTTCGTCGGGCGACAGCGGAACGTGGAAGTCGGGATCGACCGCGAGCGGCGCCACGTCGGCGATGCCGGGATCCCCGCGCAGGTCCCGCTCGATCTCGCCGATCACCGAGCGGCTGTGCACGAGCAGGCGGTCGCAGTTGCGGACCAGCCGCTCGATGAAGTGGTTGTACCAGTGCCAGTGCTCCCGATCGGGGAAGTACTCGGGGTGCCGATTGAGGATCGCATCGTGCACTTCGACGACGGACGCCGGCGCCAGCAGCGGCAGGAACAGGTCGCGCGGCGTCGTGTCGGGAAACCACGTCAGGTGGTAGACGTCGGGCTGTTGTTCGGGCTCGGTGAGGATCTTGACGATGTCTTCGGTGGTCCAGACCTCGCAAAGCTCGACTGCCTCGGGCAGGCGCTTGGGGGGGTTCGAATGCCGCTGCATCACGACGCGCACACGTTTCACGTCGGGCAGCTCGCAGAGCTCGCGCAGCACGTTGATCTGGACCCGCTCGAGACCCGACATCGGGCGATTGAGCATGCGGGCGTCGAACAAGATGTCCATGCGGCGAATCTGACAGGGCCAGTGGGCGCGCATCCTAGCCACGTGTGCTTTGGCGATACAGGCGGCGCTGCCGCCTCGCCGCACGCGCCCTTGGACTCCCCTCGTCGGATCGGCACAATCGCGCCGATGCCGCCACTGGCTCTCGTCGTCTGCCCGTTGCCTGCCGAACGCGCAGCGGCGCGCGCCGTGCATTCGCTGCTGGCCGGCTTCGGCCGCGACGACGTCGTGCTGTTCTGTCCCGAGCCGTTCCACGCGCCGGCCGCGTGGGAACGCGCGTTTCGCCTGCTGCCGCTCGCGGACCTGCCGTTGGAACGCGCTCGCGGCGCAGTCTCGGCACCCGTCTACCTCGTGGACGGCGGCCCCGGCGAAGGCGCCATGAAGCGCTACGTCGCGAGCGTGCCCGGCGTCGAGGTCGACGCGCGTTCGCAGCCCACCGCCCGCGATCTGCAGCGCGCGGCCGCCGCCGTCCGCGCCGAACCCGCGGTGTTGCCCGTGACCGGCGGCCCGAAGGTCGAGGCCCTCGTGCTCGCCTACAAGAGCAAGGACTACATCTCGCCGTGCCTGCAGTCGCTGCTCGACCAGGACTGGCCCGATCTCGAGATCACCGTGCTCGACAACGCGTCCGGCGATGGCACCGCGGACTTCGTGCGCAAGCACTTCCCCTCGATCGAAGTGATCGAGTCGAAGACGAACCTCGGCTTCGCGGCCGGACACAACGTGCTCTTCGAACGCTCGCGCGCCGACTTCACTGCGCTGCTGAACCACGATGCCACAGCACGACGCAACTGGGTGTCCGAGCTCGTGGCCGCCGCCTTGGCTCTGCCGCAGGGCGCCTGCTTCGGCGCCAAGATGCTGATGCGCCGCTGCCCGACGATCCTGAACAGCACGGGCATCGTCATGAACGAGAGCGGCTTCGCGGCAGACCGCGACATCGGCCGACCGGACCGCAATCCGTCAGCGGAACCCGAACGCGTGTTCGCGGTCTGCGGCGGCTCCCTGCTGATGCGCGGCGAGGTGCTGCGGCAGATCGGCGGCTTCGACCCCACGTTCTTCATGTATGTCGAAGACGTCGACTGGTGCTGGCGCGCGCGCCTCGCCGGTCACGAGATCTACTACGTGCCGAGCGCCGTCTGCGTACACGACTGGCACGGCGACCTCGCCGCGCGCAGCAGGCCGAAGGTCGTCGAGGCCGAAGCCGTCGTCGCCGAGCGCGAGGGTCACCGCCGCTTCATGGTCGAGAAGAACCGCCTGCAGGCGGTCTACAAGAACTACGAACGGGCCCGACTGCGCCGCATCTGGCGCGGCCTGCACGACTACGACCGGGGCCGCCGCAGGGCCCTGGCCGAGCACATCGCGCGCGGCGGTGGTCCGCTGCCACAGCGCGTGCTGCAGGCAGTGCAGCAAGCGCACGCCTACTGCAGGACGCACCGCATCGGCATGTGGCTGCGGCGCTGGCGCACCCAGAAGCTGCGCCGCGTCGCAGACGAGACGTTCACGGGGCTCATCGTCGAGGGCCTGCACGAACCCTCGGGCATCGGCGACCTCTACGCGATCGTCGATCGCTACTGCGCCACGGGGCGCGCCGAGATCCACATGGCGACCGCCGACAGCGGCAGCCTCGGCCCCGGCTGGCACCATGCCGAGAAGTCGAACAACGGCCACGCTGCCCTGCGCTGGTCGATGGCGGAATGCTGGTTCTACCTGCAGGCCAGCGCACCATGGACGGCAGTGCTCATGACGCTCGTGCCGCAGCCACGCGACACCTGGGCCGAGCTGTGGATCGACGGGGAGCTCGCGCAGCGGCTGCCCGTGCCGAAGTCCTCACCCAACGAACTGCGGTGGACGGTGCCGCGCGTACCGGCGGGGCGCCTCGTCGAATGCCGGGTCCGGTGTGGTACGTTCGTGCCGATGCGAGAGGGTCTCGGCCAGGACCCGCGTGAGCTCGGCCTGCACGTCGCCAGCATCCGCACGGCTTGATGCGGCGCGCCGAAGGCGCGCGGCAAGGTCCTGGGCAGTTTGCCTGCAGCGCTCGGCAGCCTCAGAACCGCAGCGGCGCGCCGAAGGCGCGCGGCAAGGTCCTGGGGCAGTCTGCCTGCGGCGCTCGGCGCCGCAGGCAACCTGCCTCAGAACATTCCTACGCTCACCGTCAGCGCGTTCGACAGGTCGAACGCGGTGCCCGTGAACGTCGCGGCCTGGAACACCCAGTTCGTGAGCGGAATGTTGCCGGTGCCGACGACCACGGTGCGCAGTTCGCCGTTGTTGTCGAAGTTGAAGAACGTGATCAGACCCGCGAGAGGCTCGAGCGGGACCAGATACTCGGTCGGCGTGACGAGGTGCGGGTTCGCGGCGAAGCCGATGCCGATCAGGACCGGTCCGTTGGGCGGACCACCGCGCAGCTGGAAGGTCGCGCGCGAGAAGTTCGTCGAGAGCTGGTCACCGCAGATCTGCATCGTGAGAGAGCCGGCGCCGGCAAACCCGAGATTGGTCTGGCAGAACTCGCACTCGTCCGGAACGTAGTTCTGGTTGCTGTCCGCGCTCCACCCGGTCAGGACGTCCTGCAGGTCGTTCGTGTTGTTGCTGTTGCAGTCTTCCTCGTAGACCTGGGCGAACACGTTGAAGTCGATCGAGTCGACCCAGCCGTCCTGGTTGAAGTCGAAGACGGCTTCCGGGCTGTCGGGTGTGTAAGGACCGCCGGTCTGTGCCACGAGGAACGCGGCGAGGTCGGGCCGGCCGCGCACGTTGTTGCCGTCCCAGTCGAACTCGGCCCTGCCGAGCGAATCGAGGAACGCGACGACCTTGAGCTGATCGGCCGGCGGCAGCGCGAGGAAGGCCTGCGCGGCTGGCTGGGCCTCGCTGCCGAACGCGTTGTGTAGCGAGATCACGCCGCCAGGGCCGAGGATGCGCGACTGCAAGGTGCCGCCCGCGACGCGGCCATCGTGCCACAGCGGATCGCGCGAGCGGACGCCCCAGAGCAACGGCGTGCGCAGCTCCTGGATGTCGGCCTGGCCCTGCCCGATGAAGTCGGCCGCGGTCCCCATGTCGTGCAGCAGGAAGTCCGAGTAGGGCTTGATCGGCTTGTTCGAGATCGCGGCTTCGAGCGTCGGATCGTTGCGCGTCGTGTAGGACGCAATGTGGCAGTGCGCGCAACCGACGCTGTTGAAGATGGCCTCGCCGGCCATGCCCGCACGCGGCGTCTGCGGCGGAGCGGCCAGATACCGCTGGAAGTCGGTGATGCGATCGATGAAGTGCTGCCCCTGCGCGTCCGGTCCATCCTCGGGATCGGGCACGCTGTCCCACTGCAGCAGCAAGGTCTGGTTGCCGTTCGGTGCGTTCTCGGTCGGCACGAGCCGGTTCGTGAACCCGAGCTCGTTCAACGCGGCGTCGCCCGAGAAGGTCAGCACGGTCGCGACCTGGGCCTTCCAGCCGAAACGACCGACGCGCAGCGGCCCGGTCGGCGTCTCGAGCGGCGTCACCATGTGCGCGCGGCCGCTGACCTGGGCGCTCGGCGGATTCGCGGCGTAGTACGCGATGTCGGCGTCGGCGATGGCTTCGACGAGGCCGATGCCGAGCGCGGAAGGTGTCACGCGGTTGGCGGTCACGTTCGCCTGCGGTGGGATCACTTCCTGGCACGCGACGTTGATCGCCTGCGCCTGCAGCAAGGAGCCACCGAGCGCCGTCAACGGATCGAAGCCCGTCTCGGTGTCATAGAAGCCGAAGCGGAAGACCTCGATGCTGCCCGGGCCGCCGATCGGGTTGTTGTGACAGCTCGAGCACGCACTCTGGTTGAAGATCGGCCCGAGACCTTGGGGCACGGTGACCTGATGCTGGAAATCCCCGCGCCCGGTCAGGAACCGCTGTAGCTGACTCGCGGTGAGGCCGGCGAGCGGGGCACCCATCTTGGGTTGCGGCGACTGGGCGGGCACTGACGACGCGAGCAGCGCCGCCAGCAGGTAACGACAATCGAGGGTGCTCATGGTGCTCCGAGAGTGTCAAAGCGCCCCGGGCATGGCGGGAGAGGGCGCGCAGAGAGTGCAAGAGAAGAGAGAAGTCAGTCTGGCAAGGACACCGCAATCAGGGTCTGAACTGGATGCGCAAGCCGTTCGTGAAGCCGATGCCGAACGGCGTGGCGGCATCGAGGTAGATCGCTTGGGCGTACATCGCGAAGTTGCCGAAGCCGCCAGGGAATCCGGGTATCACCATGTTGCCGGCGCCATCGGTGCTGAACCCGAACATGAGAGCGGGGCCACCGTTGATCAGCGTGCCACCGCTCCAAGGCGCCGGGAGCAGGAAGAAGTCGGAGACCAGGATGCCCGAGGCAAACGGCGGCGTGCCGAGGATCGAGAACGTCGCGAACGTTCCGGACGACAGGTCGCCACCACACAGCGAGAACGTCGCAGTGCCGGGGCCCTGCAGCCCGATGCTCGGCTGGCAGAGCGTGCACGTGAACTTCTCGGCGCGGAAGGCGTCGATCGCGGCTTCGGTCGTGGTGTTGGCCGGGTTGTCGGAGGTCCGGAACCGGACGCGCACCGTGGCGCTCGGCACGATGAAGTCGCTGACGCGGAACGAGTGGTTGATCCACTGGTTCGCGTTGGGGCCCGCGACGGTCTCGACGGTGACCCAATTCACGTTGTCGGGCGAGACCGCGACCGTGAGAGTGTCGTTCCCGGTCGCGTTGCTGCGGTAGAACCACCGCTTGTACGAGATGATGCCGTCGCTGCCGCTGTAGTCGAGCGGCGGCGAGATCAGGTCCGTAGGCCCGCCATCGACGTCGGCCGCGCCGGCAGCGCCACCAGGCAGGCCGTTCTGCGTGACGTAACAATGCGTCGCCGAAGTGCTCGCTTCCCCGTCCTCGTTCGGCGCCGCAAACACGCCGAGCACCGTCGTCCCGATCGGCACGGCTACTTCCCACGCACCGCCGGTCAGCGAGACGTCGTTGACAACCGTCCAACCGGTCGGCGCCCCCTCGAAGGTGTCTTCGAACAGGGTCACGGTGCCGACAGCGGCCACCGCTTCGTAGGCGCCGGTCGGAGCGGTCGGCGGATCGAGATACGTCGTCGCGGTTGCGCTCTCGACGCTCACGTAGAAGCGCAGTTCGTCGGCGCAGTTCGGCAGGTTCGGCAGCAGGACCCGATACTGGCCCGGCGCGACGTCGGTCATCGCGTATTGCACGAACGCACCACCGTTGATCGACGCGAACAGCTTGCCCGTGCCTGGCTGCGGCACGACGCCGCCGATGCCCGTCGCGACGACGTCGAGATACCGGATCGCGCCGGGCGAGATCATCGTAGGCAGACCACCGGGGAACGTGAACGACACCCCGATCGGCGGCTGGTTCATCCAGACCTCCGTACCGGTGCAACGACCGATGACCATGTCGTTCCAGCCGTCGCCGTTGATGTCGAACACGGCGACGTCGAACGTTCCGGTCAGGAAGCTGATCGGAATGCCGCACACGGCGCCGCTGATCTGCTCTTCCTGCATCGAGACGTTCGGCGCATTGCCGAGATTGCGGAAGATGTGGCAGCGGCGGCTGCAGCCCGAGATGTCGACGTCGACGTCCGCGATGATCGCGTCCTTCCAGCCGTCGTTGTTGAGGTCGGCGATGATGTTGTTGCCACCAAAGCCGTCGTCCCCGCCGCCCCCCGTGTAGGTGAACGCCTGCGCCGGCCCGAACGTCGCCATGCCGCCGACCACACCCTGGTGCAGCTGATACCGGTCCTGGCCGTCGTCGCTGACGATCATGTCCGGCAGGTTGTCGTTGTTGAGGTCGCCGACGTGGAAGTGGTAGGGAGAGAGGTTGTTGTAGGCGAGCTGGTAGTTCGTGAAGAAGCCCGGGTTCGCGACGCCGTTGTTGTAGCTGATCGAGATGGCCTGCGGGGCGTTGAGCGCATCGTCCTTCAGGATGTCGACGAACCCATCGAGGTTCATGTCGACCATCGCGACCTTCATCGCGAACGACGACTCGAGCATCGTGTAGCTCATGCGCTGCGACGAGACGTCGGTGAAGTAGCCGAGCCCGTCGTTGAGCAGCAGGCGGTCGTCGACGTCGATCGAGCGGGACCCACCCTGTTGGTAGTCCCCGAAGTAGATGTCCATGTCCCCGTCGTGATCGATGTCACCGGCGGCCACCGAGCAGAATCGATGTTCGCCGTTCCAACTCGCGCCGACTTGCATGTCGTTGATGCGCAGCGGATCGTCGTAGAGGAACCCGAGCCAGTTGCCGATCAGGTCGTCGCCGAGGTTGATGTAGACGCGCGGCACGCGGATGTATTGCGGCAGCCCGGCCGTCAGCGTCGTCGCGGTCACGAGGTCGAGCCAGCCGTCGCCGTTGACGTCCACGGCAACGACGTCGCGGTCGTTCGTGTCGTCGAGGAATCCCTGGCTGCCGGGCACCGACGACGCACTCGCGAGCGTCGCCGTGCGGTCGGTCAGCACGCCGTTCTCGTTCATGAACAGCACGTTCGGATACCTGCCCGAGGACGTGAACGGCTGCTTGCGCACGACGACCAGGTCGATGTCGCCGTCCTGATCGAAGTCACCCCACGCGTAGTCCTTCTCCTGCGGATCGGCCGACCCGAGCGACGCCGCCGCGACGAGGCGTGTGGACGTCTGGTTCTGGAACGTCACCCACTGCGCGGGAAGTGGGGCCAGCAGCGCAAAGGCAGCCGAACAAACGAGCGCACCGAAGGTGCAGCTTGAGGGTGAGAGACGCACAGGTACCTCTCTGTCGAGCGTGAGCATGGGCTCCAACCTGGTGGAGCCGGCAGGGGGAAAGGCACGCGGCAGGTTACTGCTCGAGTGACGCGATGATCAACCCTGCTCGCTACTTTGGCGCGGTGGCGGTTTGCCGCGGCAGAGTTTCGGTTTGCCGACACTTGACGTCGGCCGCGCCTACTCGTGACGCTTCGCCCCCCACCGCCATGCTCACGTTCCAGCAACTCATCCTGCGCCTCCAGGACTACTGGGACCGCCAGCGCTGCGTGCTGCTGCAGCCCTACGACATGGAGGTCGGCGCGGGCACGAGCCACACGGCGACCTTCCTGCGGGCATTGGGTCCCGAACCATGGCGCGCCGCCTACGTGCAACCGAGCCGCCGGCCGAAGGACGGACGCTACGGGCAGAATCCGAACCGCCTGCAGCACTACTACCAGTTCCAGGTCGTGCTGAAGCCATCGCCGAGCGACATCCTCGACCTCTACCTCGGCTCGCTCCAAGCACTCGGCTTCGATCTCGAGAAGAACGACGTGCGCTTCGTCGAAGACGACTGGGAGAATCCGACGCTCGGCTGCTGGGGCCTCGGCTGGGAGGTCTGGCTCAATGGCATGGAAGTCACTCAGTTCACCTACTTCCAGCAGGTCGGCGGCATCGACTGCCGGCCGATCACGGGCGAGATCACCTACGGCCTCGAGCGCCTCTGCATGTATCTGCAGGGCGTCGAGAACGTGTTCGATCTCGTCTACGCCGAGGGCATCAAGTACGGCGACGTGTTCCACCAGAACGAGGTCGAACAGAGCGCCTACAACTTCGAACACAGCGACGTCGCCTTCCTGCTCGAAGCCTTCGCGGCGCACGAGAAGCAGAGCAAGCACCTCATGGAGCAGCAGCTCGCGCTTCCCGCCTACGAGCAGTTGCTCAAGGCCGCACACACGTTCAACCTGCTCGACGCGCGCGGCGCGATCAGCGTGACCGAACGCGCCGGCTACATCGGCCGCATCCGCAACCTCGCGCGCGCCGTGGCCCAGAGCTACCTCGAGAGCCGCGCGCGGCTCGGCTTCCCGCTGGCGCCCAGGGCCTGGGCCGACGAGGTGATCCAGAAACTCGCCGCCGCGGCGGCAGCGAAGACCGCGTGATCCAACGCGCTGGCCCTCGCATCGACGCAGCCGCCGACCTGCTGGTTGCCGTCGACCGCGACGAGGGGCCACCAGTGGGCCGCGAGGCAGTCGCTGCGATCGGGTGGCATTGTCTGCACGTGACCGAGATCCCCGCGGAGGACCTGCACGTGACCTTCGAGCGCATCCTGCACCGACCCGAGGAGACTATCATGAGCACCGCTGAGAAGCTGAAACGCGAAGGACGCGCTGAAGGGCGCACCGAGGGACGCGCCGAGGGGCGCACCGAGCTGTTACTGCGCCAGCTCACCAAACGCTTCGGCCCACTGCCAACCGAGACTGTGGCACGCATCAACGCGGCCGCGATCCCCGAACTCGACCGTTGGGGTGAACGCCTGCTCGACGCCCGGTCCCTCTCCGAAGTGTTCGCCGCCGGCTGAATTCTCTTGCGGCAGGCCCGCACGGGCAGGCCGCTGGCTTCGCGTGGCGACCTGCCCGTAGGATCGGGCCCACGCGATGAGCACGAATAGCCTGCTGGTCGAACTGTTCGTCGAAGAGCTGCCGCCGAAGTCCCTGAAGCGACTCGGCGAAGCCTTCGGCAGCGTGATCACGGACAGCTTGAAGGCCCAGGGCCTCGCGAGCGGCGACGCCGAAGCGACCACGTTCGCGTCGCCGCGGCGACTCGCCGTGCACGTGACGAGGGTCACGGCGCGCGCGGCCGACCAGGCGGTGCGGCAGAAGCTGCTGCCCGTGAGCGTCGGCCTCGACGCCCGGGGCAACCCGACGCCGGTGCTGTTGAAGAAGCTCGCGGGACTCGGCGCCGACGCGAGCGTGGTGTCGGGACTGAAGCGCGCGATCGAGGGCAAGGCAGAGACCTTGTTCCTCGACAAGGTCGTCGCGGGCGTCACGCTCGCCGCGGGTCTGCAGCAGGCGCTCGACGAAGCGCTGCAGAAGCTGCCGATCAGCAAGCGAATGAGCTACCAGGAAGCCGACGGCTGGACCTCGGTGACGTTCGTGCGCCCGGCCCACGGGCTCCTGGCACTGCACGGCGCCGACGTCGTTCCCGTGAAGGCGCTCGCGCTCATGGCGGGCCGCGACACGCACGGCCACCGCTTCGAAGCGAGGTCGCCAGTGATCACGGTGCGCGAGGCCGACAGCTACGAGAACCAGCTCGAGAGCGAAGGGGGCGTGCTGCCGTCGTTCGGGCAGCGACGCGCCGAGCTGCAGCGGCAGCTGCAAGAAAAGGCGAAGGCCGAAGGGCTCGTGCCCGCCACCGACGACGCGCTGCTCGACGAAGTCACGGCTCTCGTCGAGAACCCGAACGTGCTGCTTTGTCGCTTTCCGCCCGAGTTCCTCGTCGTGCCCCCGGAATGCCTCATCCTCACGATGAAGCAGAACCAGAAGTACTTCCCGCTGCTCGACAGCAGGGGCACGCTGACGAACAAGTTCCTCGTCGTCAGCAACATCCGCCCCACCGACGCGAGCGCCGTCGTCACGGGCAACGAACGCGTCGTGCGCCCGCGTCTCGCCGACGCGAAGTTCTTCTTCGACCAGGACCGGAAGAAGAAGCTCGAGTCGCGGCTGCCCGGTCTCGCGAAGGTCGTCTACCACAACAAGCTCGGCTCCCAGGGGGACCGTGTCGAACGGCTGCGTGCGATCGGCAAGGGCATCGGCCAGAAGCTCGTCGGCAAGGACCTCGCGACGCGGGCCGATCGCGCTGCGCAGCTCATGAAGACCGACCTGCTGACCGACATGGTCGGCGAGTTCCCCGAGCTGCAGGGCATCATGGGCGGCTACTACGCGCGCCACGACGGCGAGCCGGCCGAGGTCGCGCAGGCGATCGAAGACCACTACAAGCCGCGCTTCCAGGGTGACGCGCTGCCACGCGGGCCGCTCGGCGTCGTCGTGGCGTTGGCCGACAAGCTCGAGACGCTCGTCGGGCTGTTCGGCATCGGGCAGGTGCCGACCGGCGACAAGGATCCGTTCGGGCTGCGGCGGCATGCGCTCGGCGTGATCCGCATGCTCGTCGAACGCGAGCTGCCGCTGCGTCTCGACGAGCTCATTGCGCTCGCGGTGCCGACGTTCGGCAAGCTGATCGCCGATCCGAAGGATGCGCTCGTCGAGTTCGTGTTCGATCGCCTGTCCGTGACGCTGAAGGACCAGGGTTACACGGCGCAGGAGGTCGACGCCGTCACGAGTCTGCGGCCGCAGCAGCTCGCGGACGTGAAGCAGCGGCTCGCCGCAGTGCGCGCGTTCGCCGCGTTGCCAGAGGCGGCGTCGCTGGCCGCGGCCAACAAACGCATCGGCAACATCTTGAAGAAGAGCGAGGCCGTGGGCAGCGCGAAGGTCGACGTGAAGCTGCTGCAGGAAGCGCAGGAGCAACAACTGCACAAGGCGCTCCAGTCGGTCGCGGCGAGCGCGGGGCCGAAGTTCGACAGCGGCGACTACGGCGGCGGTCTCGTGTTGTGCGCGGCGCTCAAGGCGCCCGTCGACGCGTTCTTCGACAAGGTCATGGTGAACGCCGACGACCGCGCGCTGCGGCAGAACCGGCTCGCGCTGCTCGCACAACTGCACGCGCTCATGAACCGCGCCGCCGACCTGTCGCGGCTGGCGCAATGAAGTGCCAAAGACTGCGAGCCGCGAACACGGTGTGCTCGGGGCTCGCGTCCTGATCAGGGAGTGGTCCTGCCCGGCTGGCTCTCTCGATCAGAACCGAAGCGGCGCGCCGCAGGCGCGGGGCGAGGTCCTTGTCCCGTTTGCCTGCGGCGCTCGGCGCCGCGGGCAACCGGGATCAGAACCCACCGACCTTGAGCTTGAGTGCGTTCGACGTCAGCAGCCCCAGAGTCGGACCGAAGAACTGGTTCTGGGCCAGCGGGTCGAGCCAGACCGACTGGCAGAACAGCTCCGTGCCGAACAGGCCTGGATTCGGGGGGATCGGGAACGGGACGTTCATCGACCCTCCGAGGTTGTCGATCAGCGGCGAGATGCTCGGAGAGGTGTTGATGTTGACCACGCAGCCTGGCGCACCGAGGAAGCCAAGATCGAAGCCGGCTGGCGACAGGGGGCCGAGGTCGGCGATGCCGATGAAAAGGATGCCGACGCTGAGGCCGGTCTGCTGTGACGTCGTCAGGTTCACGGTCGCGCCGATGGTCGGGTTCACGTCGCCCACGAGTCGCAGCGCGTGGCGATCGACGTTCTGGGTGCTGAGCGGCGGCGTCGCCGCGATCGCGGCGGACAGGTCGATGATGCCCGGGTCGAGCGCGCCGTTGCCCGTCGTGAAGCCGATCAGTGCGGGCCATCCACCACCGCCCCCGACGCTCATGGCTCCAAAACGGAACTCGACGTCGCTGTTGGGGAAGAACACGATCTGGAACGTGTTGCTGCCGCCACCTGCTACGCCACCTACTGTTGCTCCAGGAACGCCCTGCCAGGTGAAGATGTGCTGTCCGTTGACCGCATCGTAGTCGTAGTGGGTCGTGCCACCGAGCGACGGATCGGCGTTGTAGTGACAGCCAAGGCGGACGGCCAAGCCACTGAGCCAGGCGGCGACTGTCGGGTTGGGCGTTGCGGCCACCGAGCCCTGCAGGTTGACGTAGAGGTTGGAACACATCTCGACTGTCGTCGTCGCGATGCCCAGGCCAAGGGCGGTCGGGAACAGGATCGGCTGTGGGTTCGCGACCGGCTCGAGGTTGATGGTGATGTTCGTGTCGTTGGCGTGGCCGAGCGACGCGCTGATCGGGGCGACTGGTGCAACCGTGCCACCGACGATCGAGCTGTAGCGGTTGTTAGAGGCATCCAAGGTCATGTACATCGACTTGTTGGCCATGTCGAAGTTCACCGCCGGGTTCCCCCAGAGCTCGTAGAACGACTGGTAAAGGGCGTAGCAGCCGGGGCCGTAGGGCTGACGTTGAGCGAACGGCATCGGTGTGCCACCGATCGTGTAGTTGAGCGCGCCGGACAGCACCCTCGGCGAGAACGTGGGCAACGTGAGGAAGGCGTTGGAGGCGCCACCGAGCACCGCTGTGACGAACGGGTCAGAGTATGTCTGGGAGGTTGTGAAGTTCTGGTAGCGCCACGCGTGGCCGGTTGCCTTCAGCGCGATCCCGTAGGTGCCAGGCGCGAAACAGACGGGTCCCGGGTTCGGGCCGGCGGGGTTGATCACGCCGGTCATGGGTGTGAATGCGGCGCCGCCCGGGGTCGGGACTGGCGTGCTCGAGCCGACGAGCGTCCATACACCAGGGTTCACGGCCACGTTGTTCACCCACGTGCTCGGCCCGACGAAGACGTCGAAAAAGGAGTTGCCGGCGGCCCCCCCAGTGCCAACGTAGCTGATGCTGTCCAACGTCGTCACGGTGGCGAACGTCACGTCGAAGTAGATCCCGCCACCCACATTGCCGTTGTTGTTGTGGGTCGGCGAGAGCGCAAGGGTGCCTGATTGCGCGACGGCTGCGAGTGCGAGGGCTGGCAGAATGAAGACTGCAGGCATGTGCATGGCATGGGCCTCAGTGAGAGAGAGACAGGGCTGCGCATCACCGCGACACACAGCACGGAGCAGCATAGACAGACTCCGGTGACCGGGGAGGGGGCGGTGCCTCGTAATGGAGTGAGTGCCCTGGTGCGTAACGGAATGACTGCCCTGGTGTATGTCCGCGATCCCTCCTGCAACTGCAGCCGCGCAGCCGAGGCACATGTGAACGCCCGGAGCAGGCTCGACCCGCGTAGCTCGCCGAAGGTCAGGAGGCGTGGCAACTTCGGCCGAGTCACCTCCATCGGGGCACTCACTTCTGCGTCGATGCTCTTTCGCAGCCGGGGAAGAGTGCGGACCATGGGCCCTCGACCATGGACCTCTCCCGCTTCCCGCGCCGCCGCTACTCGACCGGCCCGACTCCGCTCGAGTTCCTGCCCAACTTCACGCGTGCCCTCGGCGGTCCCGACATCTGGATCAAGCGCGACGACATGCTCGGACTCGCGCCGGGCGGCAACAAGACGCGCAAGCTCGAGTTCCTCGTCGCCGACGCTCTTGCACAAGGCGCCGACACGCTGGTCACCTGCGGCGCGCCGCAGTCCAACCACTGCCGCATCACGCTGTCGGCCGCGGTGAAGGAAGGTCTCAAGTGTCGCTTCGTGATCGAAGAACGCGTGCCCGGCAGCTACCGGACCACGGCGAGCGGCAACAACTTCCTGTTCCGTCTGTTCGGCGTCGAGTCGATCACCGTCGTGCCGGCCGGCACGAACCTCGTTCATGCGATGCAGCACGTCGCGGACGACCTCGCGCGCGCGGGCCGCAAGGGTTACCTGATCCCCACCGGTGGCTCGAACGCACTCGGTGGGCTCGGCTACGTCGCGTGTGCGCAGGAGCTGCAGCAGCAGTTCTTCGAACAAGGGGTGCGCATCGACCGCGTCGTCGTCGGCTCGGGCAGTTCGGGCACGCACGGCGGTCTGCTCGCGGGCTTCCTCGGCAACCGCATCGAGATCCCGATCACCGGCATCGGCGTCAGCCGCGAGCCCGCGGACCAGGTGCCGATCGTGCAGAAGGAGGCGCAGGCGGTCTGCGATCTGCTCGAGCTCGGCATCGCCGTGCCGAAGGAGTCCGTGATCTGCATCGGCGGCTACTGGCAGCCCAAGTACTCGGTGCCCAACGCGGGCATGGTCGAGGCCGTGCAGATGCTCGCGCGCACGGAGGCGATCCTGCTCGACCCCGTCTACACGGGCAAGGCCATGGCCGGCCTCATCGGCATGAGCCGGCGAGGCGAGTTCAGGCGCGGCGAGAACGTGCTGTTCCTGCACACGGGCGGTGCGCCCGCGCTGCACGCGTACGAAGCGCAGCTGCTCGGCGATCCGGTCGCCTGAGATCGATCCGGTCTCGTGTCGTTCGTCCCAGCGCGGGGTCGCGAAGCCGATGCCGCTCAGGGCACGAGCACGCGACCGGCCGCGCATCGACTCCGGGGGGTGGAACGGCAACACCACCATTGGTCAGCTATTGTGACTTGCGAAGGACCCACCATGAAGTGCCCACGAACTCACATTGCGGCGTTGCTGCTGTCGTTCACACCGCTCGGCGCGCAGGAGCCGCCGTTCGCCACCGGTCCGCTCGCGGCAGCGCGCGAGGCAGCGGCGAAGGCCAGCCGTGCCCTCGTCGTCGATTTCTCGCACGATGCGATCGCGCCGTGTCGCCGGCTGCGCCAGGAGACCTGGGCGGACCAGGCCCTGTGGACGCAGCTGAAACCGCTCGCCGACGTCGTCCGCGTGGATCCCGAGGCAGACACTGCGGCGGCGACGGAGTTCGCGATCGTCGCTTACCCGACGCTGGTCGTGCTGGGCAAGGACGGCAAGGAACTCGGCCGCGTCGTCGGCTTCGTCACTGCAGCGGAGCTCGCGACGAAGGTGGTGGAGATCATCGAGCCGTTGCCAACCGATTGGAACTCGCGCGAGAAGCTCGCCGAAGACCTCGCCCGGAAGAAGGACCTCGACGGCGCGAGCAAGCACTACCTGTGGCTGTGGGACGAAGGGGTGCAGCACAACCCATCGTACACAGGCGTGCGCGTGTCGTTCTTCCTCAGCAAGCTCGCGCAGTTCGCGCGCCGCCATCCTCCGACCTTGGCCGCCATGCAGCGGCGCTGCGAAGCGATGCAAGACGCCGTCGCGGCGGGCACTGATGTCAGGGGCACGTTGGGAGACCTCGTGCACCTGACCGGAGCGTTGGGCGACACCGACCGACTGCTCGCGCTGTACAAAGCAGTGTCGAAGGAGGACTGGGAGGCCGACGACTACGCCAGGAACCTGCTCACCGGCGCTGTGGCCGGCCCGTTGATCAAGCAGGGCAGGTTCGCCGAGATCCTCGAGCTCGTGCCCGATCCGCTGGCTCGACTCGAAGATGGTCTGAAGCTGATCCGCGACGTCGCGATCCCCGAACAGGTTCGCACCGTGGTGGTCAGACAGGCGCTGCAACAGGCGAAGCAGGTGCTGACGGCGTTGTTCGCGGTGAAGGACGCACGCAGCGCTGCCCTCGTGGATCGGATGCTCGAGATCGACGAATCGCGGAGCACCTGGCTGTTGGTGTTGAACGCGGCAAAGGACAGCGGCAATGACGTCGCTTGCCACGACCACGCGGTTCGCGCTCTGCAGACACTGCCCGAAGCGGACCACGACCGGGTGCGCGAGTTCCTGAAGAAGAGGTGACGCGGTGCCTCGCCGCGTCGCGGCGCCGCGGGCCCTCCTTCCTCGCGGTCAGACCGCGGCGGGGGCCACGGCGCCCGGGGCGCAGCTTCGCGCTGAACGCGCGCAGGAACGGCGCCTGCTCGACGATCTCGAGGCCGCCGATGCGCTCGCGGCCCGCGCCGGAGCTCGGCGAACGTCTCGAGCCCGGCCGAGGCAGCCCGAGAGCGGCCTTCAGAGCCCGATCACTTCGAAACCGCGCGCTTCGCGAGGGCGGCTGTCACGGTTCTGGTGAGGGCGAACGCGCAAGTCGTTCGCAGAACGCGGCGTGCTCCGCGCTGCGAACCCCCGTCTGCACCGCTGCACACATCCCTGGGTCGTCGGCGCGCAGCAGGGCTGGCCCATCGAGCCACAGCCCTGGGAAGACCTCGCTGCGCAGGATGCCCCGGGGGTCCGCGGGAAGCCGTTCGTAGGTGCCGTGCCGCAGCACGAACCAATCGACCGCAGCCGCCTCGACGCGCACGACCAGATACTCGCTGACTCCCGCGCGCAGGTAGATCCGCAGCTTCTGGTCGAGATCATTCGCGGCCGAGCTCGCGGCGACCTCGACTACCAGTTCGGGTGGCCCGACCAGATACCCCTCCGCATCGATCATGGCCGTGCCCTTGGTTGGCGACACGAAGAGAACCAGATCAGGTTGCGGCTCCTCGTTCTCGTCGACGAGGCGCAGTGTCGCGCCGATGCTGAGCTGGGATTCTGGAGTTGCCCGGACATAGTCGCCTAGCCAGCGGGCGAGCAAGCCGTGCGGCAGACCATGGTGCGTGTGACGAACGGGGGACGGCATGTGGACCACTCCTTCGAGCAGCTCCGCCTTCTTCACGTTGGGCATCGCCGCGTAGCGCCGTTCGAACTCAGCACGCGTGAGACGGTCGCCGGCGCGCAGGAGCGGGATCTGTGGAGATGTCGTCATGTGGGGAGCCATGCCAGGATGTGGCACACCGGGGGCACAGCTTAGCCGAATCCTTGCTTGGGCATGGGAAGGGCTACGGCGATGCACAGCCGCAGACGTCCCTGTCCTCGTCTACCATGGCGCCGTGCGCTGCTTCGTCGCCCTCGACCTCCCGACCCCCGTCTGCAACTACCTCGCCGGACTCGCCGTCCGGTTCGAGAAGAAGGGCAACGTCAAGTGGGTGCCTCCCGAGCAGCTGCACCTGACGCTCGTCTTCGCGGCGGACGCGCCCGAGGCGACCGTGGACGCGTTGCGCGAGGTCGTCCGCACGATTGCGGTGCCGCCGTTGTCGCTGTCGCTGCAGGGCCTCGGTCACTTCCCGCCTCGCGGCGAACCGCGCGTCGTGTGGGCCGCGCTCGGCGGCGACCTCGAGGCCTTGACCATGCTGCAGGCACAGCTCGCGCAACAGGCCGAACAACTCGGCGTGTCGCGCGAGAAGCGCGGCTTCGTGCCGCACGTGACGTTGGGCCGCGTGCGCAGCGCGTTCGGTGCGCTCGCGCTCATCGACCAGCTGAAGAGCGTCGGCCAGACGCTCGAGCAGAAGCCGTTTCAGCCGACCGGCCTCGTCCTCTACCGCAGCGAGCTGCGTCCGGGCGGCCCGATCCACACGGCGCTGCTGCGGCGCCCCAGCCCAGGGCCGTAGCCACCGTAGCACGGCCGCGACTACTCGTCTGGTTCGAGGTGCACGAGCACCTTCTGCACGTCGAGCGTGCGCGGCGCCTCGAGAATACGCGCCGCGATGCGCCGGCACTCGTCGACGGAGTAGCGCCCGACGACCTTCAACATGCTGCGCAGGCGCACCGGAGCGATCGAGAAGCTGCGGAAGCCGACGCCGATGTAGAACGGCACGCGCACCGGATCCGCGGCACTCTCGCCGAACAACACGAGCGTCTTCTCGCGCCGTTCCGCATCCTTGCACAGCCGCGCGAGCAGCTCGAACACGGCCGGGTGCACCATCTCGTGGTATTCGCGCACCGCGGCGTTGTCGCGATCGGCCGCCAGCAGGTGCGCTTGCAGGTCGTCGATCGACACGACGGCGAAATCGCTCTCGTTCAGCATCGTGCCGAGCGTCATCGCGGCCGCGGGCACCTCGACGATCGGGGCCACCGCGAGAGCGGAGGCACACTCGATGCCGGCCTTCTTGAGCGCCACGCGTTCTTCGAGCGCCGCGGATTTCACGCGCTGCAGGTCGGCCAGACCCGTGACGAACGGCACGAGGATCGCGACCTGCTCGGCGCCCGCGGCGGCGCGCAGGATGGCGCGCAGCTGGAGCCGCAGCACGTCCTGATTCGCCAACAGACCGCGCACGCCGCGCCGGCCGAGCGCGGGGTTGCGTTCCTGACCCGCTGCGACGCCGAGAGTTGCGGCGACGACGTCGAGCAGGCGGAACGACACCGGTCTCCCGTCCTGGCTCACGATCACCTTGCGATACTGGTTCACGAGGTCCTGTTCGACGGGCCGCGCCTTGTCGACGAGGAACTCGAACTCCGTGCGATAGACGCCGATGCCCTCCATGCCGAAGGAGCGCACGAGCTCCGCTTCCCCGGCGCTGCCGCAGGAGCCGAGCAGGCGCACGGGCGAACCTTCGCGCGTCTGGTGCCGCACGGCGCTGGCCGAGGCGGCCGCTTCCGACTTGCTCGCCTTCCACCGCTGCGCGCTGGCCGTCGCCTCGGCGAGAGTGCGGTCGTCCGGCGAGATCACGAGTTGACCGAGCGTCGCATTGAGCACCACGACGTCCCCGTCGCGCAGCAGGCGAGGGAGGTCGGTGATGCCCGAAACGGTCGGGATGCCCATGCCGCGCGCGAGGATCGCCGCGTGCGAGCTCATGCCTCCCTCCTCGGCGACGATGCCGTCGACGCGCTCGTTCTCGAGGTTGAACATGTCGGCCGTGGTCAGCTGGCGCGCGGCGAGGATGTAGGGTCCGGCGGGTGGTACGATGCCGCGCACGGTGTCCGCATCGATGTTGCGCAGCAGTCGCGTCGCGACGTCGCGCAGGTCGCTCGCGCGGCGGCGCAACAGCTCGCTCTCGACGAGCTGGAAGATGCGGTCGTACTTGCCGAACACGAGCTGCACGGCTTCGCGCGCGGACAGACGCTCCTGCATGATCTGGGATTCGATCTCCGTGACGAACATCGCATCGCGCAGGTAGGCCAGGTGAGCGTCGAAGATGCGCAGCGCGGCCGGGTCGAGTGTGTCCGCCTGCTTGAGCTTGATCTCCTCGACCTGGGAGCGGCTGCGTTGCAGCGCCTCGCGCAGCCGGTTCAGCTCGGTCTCGATTTCGTCGGCCGCGATGCGCCGCCCGGTGTTCTCGACCGCGAAGCCGCGCAAATGCACCTGGCCGGTGGCGATCCCCGGTGCAACGGACTCGCCACGGACGATCGTCACGGACGATCGCTCCTGCTGGTACTGTGGCTCGAGGCCGTGGTCATCGATCGAATGGCGCAATTGGGCATGGGCTCGCAACCACCGTGGCACTGGCGTCTGCTCGCACGAATTCGCCGTGCTTCGGCCGGCACCTGTCGCGAAGGGTAGCGCGGTGTCGATGCCTCGGGTAGACATTGCGACCCGCAAGCACTTCCGGTGCTCAGGTTCCAAGCAATTGATCCACCCCACCGCGATCGTCGCCCCAGGTGCAAGACTCGGCCACAACGTCGAAGTCGGTCCGTACTGCACCGTGGGAGCCGGCGTCACGCTCGGGGACAACACGAGGCTCTCGAGTCACGTCGTCGTCGATGGCGACACGACGATCGGCGAGAACTGCGAGCTCTACCCGTACTGCGTCGTGGGCACCTCCCCGCAGGACAAGAAGCTGAAGGGTGGTGAGGGCCAGGGGACGCTGCGGATCGGTTCTCACAACCGCATCCGCGAGCACGTGACGATCCACGGTGGGACGGCATACGGCGGCGGAGTCACGACGATCGGCGACCACAACCTGCTGCTGGTCGGCTGCCACATCGGCCACGACGCGACGGTGGGAAGCCACGTCGTGTTCACGAACGGGGCCATGGCCGCCGGCCACACGACGATCGGGGACCGCGTGATCCTCGGCGCCATGGTCGGCATCCATCAGTTCGCGCGCATCGGCAAGCTCGCGATGATCGGAGCGGGCGCGATGGTCTCGCAGGATGCGCCGCCGTTCGCGACCGTACAGGGCGACCGGGCCAAGCTCGTCGCGGTCAACCTCGTGGGCATGCACCGCAACGGCTACACGGCCGACCAGAAGGCTCTCGTCAAGCGGGTCTTCCGACTACTGTTCTGGCGTGCCGGCACCGTGCATCAGCGACTCGAGATGTTGCGCAACAGCGCCCTGCATCGCGATCCGATCTGCCGCGAGATCGTCGACTTCGTGGCCGGGAGCAAGCGCGGCGTATGCGGTCCGCGGTCGGGTCGCCACCAGATTGCCAGCGGCTTCGATGGCCTGGGCGATGGCCAGCAAGCCTAGAAGGGTCATCGCTCTGGCGGCCTTGGCCGGCCTGCTCGGCACCAGCATCGCCGAGGCGAGAGCGCAGGCACAGGCCGCAGGCGCGAACGCACGCGCAGCGGTTGTCGCGTTCACGGCGCCCGACGGCAGCCGGTTCGTGCTCGTTCCCGATGCCGTCGCCGCCGTGCACTGGGCCGTCGCGACGTTCGTCGATGCGAACGACGAACCGCGCGGTCTCGAGGGACTCGCCTACACGACCATGCGGGCATCGCTGGGCGGCACCTGGCGGACCGGCAGCACGGACGTGGAGAAGGAGCAGCAAGCGCTCGCGAGCCTCGACGAGGCCTGGCAGAACGCCTTGCAGCGGCCAGGCGACGCCGCATCGGCGGCTCGCGTGATCGAGTCGACCGAGATCGCCAACGGACTCGGCGACACCGCGGCGTTCCGGCGTGTGCTCGCAGCGATGCCGGCCCATCGACCCGAGGTGATCGATCGCCAGCCGGTCTGCATCTTCGCGCTGACGACGTTGCCGGACGCCATCGGCGACGTTGGCCGCCTGCTCGTCGAGCGCCGCGAACAGCAAGCCTTGCGCGAACTGCAGGCGATGTGGATGCAGGACCTGCATCGGCGCACCGCGAGCCACTTTGCCGACGCGACCGCCGCCGTGCGCGCCGAAGTGCTCGCGCTCGCGATGCCCAATCACGTGGCCGCCCGATCGCTCGAGCAACCGCAGTCTCGCGTGCCGAAGCGCGCAGAGGCGATGGCTGTCTGGGAGTCGACGCAGCACCCCGACCGCACCGTGCACGTGCTGCTCGGCGACTTCGACACGACGGCGGCCATGGAGACGCTCTCGGCTGTGTTCACGGCGGCTCCGTCCCACAAATACGAACGGCCTGCGACTGCGCCGCTGCGTGCATTCCAGTCCATGCGTCGTTCCACCGTGCCCGGCGTGAGGGTGCCGGTCGTGGCGCTCGCCTGGGCCCTGCCGCCCGTCGAAGATCGCTTCGTGCTCGAGGCCGCGCGGCTGTGGCTCGGCGACGGGCTCGAGAGCCACATCGGCCAGGAACTGCAGCGAGCGGGCCGCACCAAGGCGAGCGTGCAGTGTCTTGTACCGTGGCCGCGGACCGTGGACGGCGCGAGTCTGCTGCTGCTCGAAGTCAGCGATCCCGGGGGCACCGACCAGCTCGGCGAGCTCGTCATGGCCGCGGTCGGAACAGCGGTCGCCGTGGCGCCGAGTCCAGCCTCGCTGCGACAGGTGCTCGCGACGATGCAGCGGCGTTGGTGCGGTCTGACCGACGATCCGCGCCAACTCGCACTCGAGCTCGCCGAGACGGCCGTGTTGTGGCCGCGCGCGACAGTGTCCGCGACGATGCCCGATCACGTGTCGCCGGAAGCCGTGCAGGCCCTGCTCACGAAGACGTTCACCGGGCAGCCCGTCGTCGTCGAGGGCCGGCCATGACACCGGCTCAGCGATACGTGGTGCTCGGGACCGGCATCGTGTTGGCCGCGTGTGCGGGCGCCCCCGCGCCGCCGCCGGCTCCGATCGAACCGGAGCCCGTGAAGCCGACCGCCGCAGCGCCGGCGGCGCCCGTGAAGGCCGAGAGGCCAGAGCGCCCGGCTCCGCTGGTCACGAAGCTGGCCAACGGACTCATGGTCGCGATCACGGCGAGCGCACCCGGTGAGGAAGCCCAGCTCCAGCTCGCCGTGTTCACGGGCTCGATGTTCGTCGCGCCTGGCCTCGCCGAGCTCGCAGCAGAGGTGCTCGTCGAAGGCGCCGATCCGAGCCAAGGCAGGCCGAGCCTCGTACAGGCCGTGGCGAACCTCGGCGGCAGGGCCCAGGTCGAGATCGGCCCCGTGACTTCGTGGATCAGCTTGCGCGTGCCCGGCAACGAGTGGACGAACGCGATGGCGGCCCTGCGCGCCGCCCTGGCAGCGCCGACGCAGTCGCGCAATCAGATCGAACGCATCCGCCAGGATCTCGTGAACGAGCGCGCCAAGGCGATCCGGTCGCGACCCGAGGTCGCGATGGCGCGCGCGCTGATGCTCGGCGAGCCTGGCACGGCGCAGTACATGAGTGCCTTGCTCGACCGGGATCCGAGCGAGATCAGCTTGTTCCTGACTCGCATGTACCGGCCCGAGCGGGCCGTGCTTGCCTTGCGGGTTCCCGGCGAACCGTCCGAAGTCGCCGCCGAGCTGGCCCGAGCCGGCAATTCCCTGGCCAGCTGGACGCCGCCCGGAACTGCGACGGGACTCGCGTCGATGCTCGACCGTGGGTTCACGGCGGGACTGCACTGGTCGCCGAGCAAGACCACCGGCCGTTGCCGCGTCGCGTTCGTGCTGTTCATGCCGGACCGGACCGGTGCGATCACGCCGGAGATGTTGATCCTCCACGAATGCCTGACTCTCGACGGCACCGGCGGCCGGCTCGAACAACTGCAGCGCGAACGTGGACTCGGCCACGTGCGCTGGCGCAGCGAGCTCGTACAGACGGCCGACGCACTGTCGATCCTGCTGTCGGCCGACGTGCAGCAGCACGAAGTCGTGCCGCTCTGGGAAACGCTGCTGCTGGCGCGCACCTCGCTGCGCGACTTGCCGCCGACGCCCAACGAGCTCGAGCTCGCGCGGCGACGCGCCATGCTCGCGGTCCGGTTCGGTCAACTCGACGCCACCTCGAGTCTGCGCATCGAAACCCAGCTGCTGCTGGGCGGCAAGAGCATCGCAGAAGTCGAGAGGCGCTTCGCGGCCGTGGGCCAGCAGACACCCGACGTGCAGGCAGCCACTCCTGCGTATCTGAGACTGCCGGTTGCCGCGGTCGTGATCGGCGGCGAGGTGCCCGCGGGCCTCGAGGACGTGCACACGTTCGACGTGTTGCCGAAGAGCTTCGACGCCGGACCCGTCACCCCGTCTTCGGTCGCGGCCACGACCGGCGCGCCATGGCTCGAGCAGGCGATCGATGCCGTGGGCGGCAAGGCAACGCTGCGCCGTTTCATCGGCATCGAGGCCGAGGGACGGTTGGCGAACGATCGTTCGCCCGCGGCGACGGAGCTCTTGTCGTGGCGGACCGACGGCACCGTGCACCGCACGCGCGAACTGCTCGGCAGCAAGATCGAGACCGAGTTGAGCGGCTCGCACTGGACCGAGAAGCTCGGGGACCAGAAGCACACGTTGAGCTCGAGCGAGGTCGCGTTCCTGCGCCGCGAGATGCAGCGGCATCCGTTGGCGCTGTTGGCCGCCCACGCGCGCGGCGAGCTGCCGTTCCGCGCCATCGCCCAACGCAACGTCGGCGACCGCGACCTGATGATCCTCGAGGCCGGCGGCGACCACTTCGACCGGCTGCGCGTGCACATCGACACGATCTCGCACCTCGTGCGCGTCGTCGAGGTGTGGGAGACGATGCCCGACGGCACGAGCGTGCACCTGCAGGATGCATGGTCGGACTACCGCAGCACGGGGGGTCTGCGCGCACCGTTCCGGCGGATCACGACGCAGAACGACGGCCAGAACCGCGTCGAGACGGTGTTTTCGTCCTGGGTGCCGCAGTTCTCGGCCCCGTGAGGCGGCCAGCGTTGCCGCGCGTCAGCGCCGCTTCACTGCGAAGTGCAGCACCATGCCGAGGTAGAACATCTGCTGGCCGTGTACGTCGTTGTCGACTTCGATCGAGGGCCGGTTCTCGTTGTCGAGATACGAGTACCACGCGTGCATCGACAGCGTTTCGCTGAAGTGCAGGTAGCTCTCGACACCGCCGCCGAGGAAGAAGTCAGTCGTCGCCGAAGTGCCGAGTTGGTTGGCCACGTGCGAGTACTGCCCCTGGAAGAACGGCGTCAACGTCATCGTCCTGCCGAGATGCAACCGCAGGCGCAGCTGCGCGTCGGCCCATTGGTCGCCGAGCGGTCGCTGTCCCTGCGTGTTCTCCACGCGGTCCAGCTCGTCCTGCCAACCGCCGTGCGCGTAGATTTCCCAGATCGCGGAGTCCGACCCCGGCAGATACCACTCCAGCCGGCCGCGCACGCGCCACACGGCCGACGGCAGCTTCGTCTCGAACACGCCCTGCGAGCCGAACTCACCCTGGCTGTCGTTCCACTCGCGTTCGCCGATGATCGTCAGCGCGTAGCCGTCTCTGGGCATGCCGCGGCGCCGGTCCATCTGCACCGTGTTCTGCTCGAGGTAGAGGCGGCCGCCGTACGCGTCGTAGTCTTCGGGAATCGTGAACGTCTGGGGAGTGAGACGCGATTCCTTGAACTCGAGCGTCTTGTAGAAGGGCCCGAACTCGATGTAGAGACCCTGCTGGTCGCGACCGAAGCCGACGTATCCCTCGTACGAAGAACCGTCGTAGAAGCCGTTCGGACGCAGCTCATCGTCGACATAGAAGCCGTCGCGATAGAACTGCCAGGGCTGGGCACGAACCTCGAAGCGCGTCATCGTGGCGTCGCCGACGAGCTTGCCGTCCGTGTAGCCGGCGAAGATACCGTCGCGACCGGCATACGCTTCGAGCGTGCCGCGGCGCGAACCGAACGCCTCGTCGCGGAAGTAGGCGCGGCCGTCCCAACTGAACTCGTCTTCGAGCCCGCGCGTGATCTCCTCGGGTGAGGCCAACGTGCCGATAGCACCGGCCTCGATCAGGAACACCGAGGCGAACGGATTCGTCGTGTTCCTCCCATCGGTGAGCTCGACGAACGACTGTGCGGCGATGCGCGCCCCGAACAGAAAGAGGAGGGGCGCAAAGCCCACGCGGTTGTTCATTTGTTCTCTTCGCGCCTTCTTACCCGTTCGATGGCCGTCGCGACCATCGGATGCGTGGTGTCGAGCACCATCACCGAGTAGGGATGGTCGGCGTACTGGTTCGCGCGTTCTTCGATGCGGATCACGCCGCGATGGCGAAGCTCGTTGACGAGCGCGCGCCGTTCCGGGTGCACGAGACCACTGAAGTGCTGGCTCATCGGCCCCTTGAGGAACGGCGACAGCCACACCTCCTGACTGCCGTGACGGAGCTGCGAACGCAGGATCAGCTCGATGCACTGTTGCAACCGCTCGGCCAGTTCGGGGTCCTGCGGCAAGCCGTCCGCGGTGCGCCACGTGACCGGAATGTGCCCCACGATCGAGGCGCGCGGGCGGCGCTCGGCCAGGCGAGCGCCGTCTTCGATCGTTTCACCGGCGAGCTGCGCATCTGGCACCTGCGCAGCGGCCAGTGACGCGTCTTCCACGTCTCGCGCGTGACCATTCCCGGCTCTCGCGTCCGGCGACGGGCCGGGCACGACGACGGCAGCCTCCGCGGACTGGGAAGGGCCCGGCTGCGAGGACGCAGCGTGCTCATCGCGCCCGTTCGGGCCGATCAGGTCCAGCGCGTTCCAGAAGCGCTCGGTGCCCACGCGCATGCGCAGGTCGCCGCTCGTGCTGTCGGGTATCGCGACGACGCGGAGTTCGCGGTTCTCCTCGAGCACCTGACGCGCGATCGGGATGAAGTCGCGGTCGCCGGAGACGATCACGATCGCGTCGATGTCGGGGCGCCGGTAGAGCACGCGACAGACATCGCACGCGAGCTGAACGTCGGCCGAGTTCTTGCCGGCGTGGCCGACGAGCACGTATTGCGGATCGAAACCGGTCAGCGCGAGGTCGTGTGCGACCTCCATGCCCGGGTAGGTGTCGAAGGCTGCGTAGGCCCGACCGAGGACCATCGGCGCCTTGTCGGACTGCAACCTCGATTTGAGGTGTTCGAGGATGCCGAGGCAGAGGTCGCGGGTGCGCTGACCGGTGAGCCCTTCGCGGTTCTTCAGCGAGAGGAAGAGATTCTCGAAGTCGACGAAGACGGCGGCGTGCATGACAGACTCACAGTTGGCGTTGCAGAACGCACAGTTCGAGCGGGGCAGGCGGCGGAGCAGGCAAGCAGGCAGTGTTTCAGTTCGGAGGCATCCTCGTGTTGTGGGCCGATGTGTCGTTGAGCGAGGCGGTCTCGGGCTGCGGCAGCAAAGCACCGGCGGGAACCTGGTCCCTGCCGGTCTCTCGATTGCCATTGTCCCGATTCCCGATCTCCCGATCGTCGGTTTCGAGATCGTCGTCGGCCAGGTAGGTGTAGGCAGCCAAACCCTCCTCGTAGCGCCGCATCAGCAGAGCGGACTCCTTGAGGTTGACCGAGCCGGCGCGCACGGCGTTCTCGAGGCGGCCGCGCATGCGCCGGATCAGGTCCTGCTTGTCGTATTGCACGTAGCTCAGGACCTCCGCGACCGAGTCGCCCTCGATCACGCGCTCGATGCGGTAGCCGTGCTGCTCATCCATCGAGATGTGGATCGCATTCGTGTCGCCGAACAGGTTGTGCAGATCGCCGAGGATCTCCTGGTAGGCGCCGACGAGGAACATGCCGATGTAGTACGGCTTGCCCGGCGTGATCGGATGCACCTCGAGCACGCTCTTCACGTCGCGCAGATCGATGAACCTGTCGACCTTGCCGTCGCTGTCGCAGGTGAGATCGGCGAGGATCGCGCGCCGGTTCGGCCGTTCGTTGAGCCGATGGATCGGCATCGTCGGGAACAGCTGCTTCACGGCCCAGTGGTCGGGCGCGCTCTGGAACACCGAGAAGTTGCAGTAGTACGTGTCGGCGAGAGCGCGCTCGAGGCCTTGCAGCTCGTCGGGCACGTAGTCGAGCGTGTTGGCGATCAACCGGATGCGGTCGCAGATGGCCCAGAACAGGTTCTCGGCGATCGCGCGCCCCTTGAGGTCGAGGTAGCCCAGGTTGAACAGGCTGATCGCCTCTTCCTTCAGCTGCAGCGCGTCGTGATACGCCTCCTGGAAGTTCTTCAGCGAGATGTCCTTCAGGATCTGCACCATGTTGGCGATGGTGCTGTCTTCGTGCTTCTCGGCGCCGGCCGGCACCGCGATCTGCTGGGTGGACACGCCGAGCACGTCGAACACGAGGATCGCGTGGTGCGCCGTCAACGCGCGGCCCGACTCGCTGATCACGTCGGGGTGCGCGATGCCCTTCTCGTCGCACGCCTGCTGCACCGCGAAGACGACGTCGTTCGCGTATTCCTGCAGCGAGTAGTTGGCCGAGCTGTGGAAGTTCGTCTGCGAGCCGTCGTAGTCGACCGCGAGACCGCCGCCGACGTCGATGAACTTGAGCCCGGCACCGAGGTCGTGCAGCTCGGCGTAGAAGCGCGTGGCTTCCTTGAGCGCATCCTTGATCGCCCTGATCGCCGTGATCTGGCTGCCGATGTGGAAGTGCAGCAGCTCGAGGCAGTCGAGCATGCCCATGTCGCGCAAACGGTCCGCGACCTGCACGAGCTCGCCGACCGTGAGGCCGAACTTCGACTTCTCGCCACCCGACTCCTGCCACTTGCCCGCGCCGCGGCTCGCGAGCTTCGCGCGCACGCCGATGTGCGGCCGCAGGTCGAACCGCTTGCTGACCGACAGCACGGTCTCGAGCTCGTCGAAGCGGTCGACGACGATGATCGTGTAGAGGCCCATCTTCTGGGCCAGCATCGCGGTCTCGATGTAGCTCGCGTCCTTGTAGCCATTGCAGATGACGAGCCCCTCGGGGTTCGTCATGTGCGCGAGCACGACGAGCAACTCGGGCTTGCTGCCGGCTTCGAGCCCCAGCGAGTACTCCTTGCCGAAGTCGACGAGCTCCTCGACCACGTCGCGCTGCTGGTTGACCTTGATCGGGAACACGGGCCGATAACGACCCTTGTAGCCGCATTCGTCGATCGACTTCTTGAACGCGCCGGCCAGCGCCTGGACGCGCAGCTGCAGGATGTCCGAGATGCGCAGCAGCATCGGCAGCTCGATGCCGCGGCTGCGCAGGTCCTCGACCAGCTCGGGCAGCGAGAACTTCGGGCCGTTCTTGCCCATCGGCTGCACGACCAGTTCGCCGCGATCGTTGATCGCGTAGGACTCCCCACCCCACGCCCCCAACTGGTAGAGCTCGACACTGTCTCGGATGGTCCAGGCGCGAAGTTCTTTCTGCGTTCCGCTCAACGTGGGCTGACTCCGTGGGCTGACACCGGTCGCGCGGCGCCGTGCCCGCCGGCCACACCTCGTGGCCGCCGAGCACTGCTCTCGCGGTCGCGGATTGTGCACCACACGGGACGAACATGCAGGAGCGGTCCACATTTTTTCTCGCGCAACCCGCGCACTGGCAGCCGCGGACTCTCTGGTCTCTGGCTGGAACCGGCGAGTCACCGTAAGTTCCCGGTGTGAGCAACAGCGAATCCCACTCGAGTCCCCTGCGCGTCCAGGACCGCGAGGTCGCGGCCTGGCTGCAGCGCGAGGATCG
>Ga0075428_100000077_pt1 | contig 80712 bp, 73 predicted proteins | sample RhiMetdeltSRZDD2_FD_75291 | JGI IMG/M metagenome (GOLD analysis project Ga0075428, IMG submission 75291) | Populus rhizosphere microbial communities from Tennessee, USA - Rhizosphere MetaG P. deltoides SRZDD2 | ecosystem: Host-associated > Plants > Roots > Rhizosphere > Soil | place: USA... | reverse complement strand
GTGGAGTCCTGGTTCTTCTCGTCCTTGGGCTGGAACGTGCCGATGCCGATCCGGTCCTGCGCGGACAGGAGCAGCCGCCGGACCTGGATGTGGTTGAGGGCGCGGGTCCAGTCGCCGCTGTAGCGCGTCATCAGGTCGCGGAACTCCTGGCGGCAGAACGGGCAGAGATCACCCTCGATCCGCACGAAGTAGTCGCCCTCCGTCTTCCCCGCGTTCATCTCCTGGAGCACGACGGCCCGGAGCTCGGCCGGGACCAGGTGGAGGGGCTCCTCGTGCATCGGGCAGGGGACGACCTCGTCGGGCTTGTCGAGGCCGCGGACCCACCCGAACGTGTACAGCGCGCCCGCGTGCGTTCGCGAGTACGCCTCGAGCCCCTTCTTCAGCAGGCGCGCGATCGTGCTCTTCGAGGACCCGACGGGTCCGTGGAGGAGGATGACCCGGCGCTCGGTCCCGTAGCGCTGTGCCGCGCTCTTGAAGATGTTCACGAGCTTCATGAGCGGGATGTCGAGGCCGTAGATCGCGTCCTCGCCGGCGTGCGCGACGTCGTCGTAGAAGTCGTAGTGGACGATCTTCTTCTTGTTGTCGACGTACTCGTGGACCCCCTTGCTGAGGATCATGTCGTAGATCCGCTCGAAGGCGGTCCGCGTCACCCGCGGCTCGCGCCGCACCACGTCGAGATACTGCGCGAAGCTCCCCGCCCAGTTCTGCTCGCGGAATCCCGTCGTGTCGATGGTCTGTTTCGCCCTGGCCAAGATGGATTCGCCAGACGACATCGCCGATCTCCTTCCGAGGCGAGAAACCAGCCCCTCAGACGCACTCACCCCGCCTCAATAACTAGGCCGATGATCCCGGTTGCGCAAACGAGAGCACCGGAGTAGGCGGAAAAGCGAACAAAACGCCCCGCTCCTCCCCCTTGACAGCCGGAACCCCGCTGACCGAGTCTGCGCACGCGGCGAGGGCCGCGGGAGGACCGGTCCGATGCACCGCGACGTTCGAGCGCTCCTCTTCGCCGCGCTCCTCGCGGCCGTGCTCTGGTGCTCGTGGCTGGTCCTCAAGCCCTTCGTCAACGGCATGATCTGGGCCGCGGTGCTGGTCGTCACCTTCAAGCCGCTCCACGCGCGCCTCGCCGTGAGGTTTCGCGGACGCTCCTGGGCTGCGTCCGCCGTGGTGACCCTCGTCGTCGCCGCATTCATCGTGGTGCCGATTGTCGTCGCGGCCGCGCAAGTCGTCCAGGGCGCGACGCAAGCGTACGAGTGGGTCCAGACCTCCTACGACCAGCAGGGCCCCGTCGTGGAGGCGGGGGAGCGCTGGCCGTGGATCGAGGACGCGGTCGCGCGGGCGAAGGAGCTGATGGGTGTCGCCGACGTCGACGTCAGGGCCGTCGCCGTCAACTTCGTGAAAAAGTTGGGCGCGGTCGCCGCGGCCAAAGCGCCCGCGTTCCTCGGCAACATGCTGGGCGTGGTGTTCTCGTTCGTCATCATGCTGGTGATGATGTTCGTCTTCTTCTCGAGCGGCGGCGAGATCGTGGCCGCGATCGCGCGCTACCTTCCGCTCGAGCGGGCGGACTCCGATCGGATCCTCCTCGACACCGCTCTGATGACCCGGAGCGTGTTCATCAGCGTCGGGCTCACCGCGCTGGTCCAGGCCGTCCTGGGGACCTTCGGCCTCATCGCGCTCGGCGTTCCGAACGCCGTCACCCTCGGAGCCGCCATGTTCTTCGCGGCGCTCCTTCCGGGGGGCACGGGAGTCGTCTGGATCCCGGTCGCCATCTGGCTCGCTGCCACCGGGCACCCTTGGAAGGGGATCATCCTCGCGGCGTGGGGCGCGGGCGTGATCAGCACGATCGACAACGTCCTGCGCCCCTACTTCGCCCGCGGCGGCGTGAAGCTCCCCACCTCGCTCCTCTTCCTGGGGATGCTCGGAGGGCTCCTCGCGTTCGGGGTGGTCGGTCTCTTCGCCGGGCCGATCATCCTCTATCTGATGCGCGAGCTGCTCGACGTCCTCCGGCGCGAGGGCCACGCCTCGGCCTGAGCCACGTGCGCTTTACGTCGCGCTTACAACTTTGACCTTTCTTTACGTCGCCTCGAACGACATTTACGCGCGCGCCCGGTAGCCTCCCTGCATCGAACGCGGTCCCGCACGTCGCGGGCCGATCCGATGGAGGATCCACGATGCGCTCATCGCTGCTGATCGCCCCTCTCGCCATGTTCGCTCTCGCGGCGCCGGCGCTCGCCGGAGGCGCGGAATGCGAGAAGGCGGCCAAGAACGCGGCCTACGCCGCCTCGCACAAGGGCTGCACCGCGAGCAAGGAAGACTGCCTGAAGCACATGGCGGAGGCCAGGAACAATGGCTGGCTCGGCATCGAGTACGACCACACCGAGGACGGCACGACCGTCGTCAAGAGCGTCGTGAAGGGGAGCCCGGCCGAGAAGGCCGGCTTCCAGTCCGGCGACGTCCTCTACGCCGTGAACGGCGTGCAGTTCAACGACGCGAACATGGCCCAGGTCAAGGCCGTGTGGAAGTCGCTGAAGCCCGGCTCGACCGTCAACTACACGGTCAAGCGCTCCGGCGCCCCGACCGACCTCACGGCGACGCTCGGCAGGATGCCCGATGCCGTCTACGACACCATGGTGGCCGAGCACATGAAGGAGCACGTGGCCGTCGCCGCCAAGTAATCCCCCCACCCGCAGATACGGCCGTCCGGCCCCGTGGGGGCCGGGCGGTCGCCCCGGGGGCGTCATCCGAGGAACTTGTACCCCATCCGGTGCACGGTCACGATGAACCTGGGGTCCGCGGGGTCGTCTTCGATCTTCCTCCGCAGCTTCGCGACGTGCATGTCGACCGTCCGCGTGAGCGGCACCGAGTCGTACTCCCAGACGCGATCGAGGAGCCGCTCGCGGGGAATCACCTCGCCGCGATTCGCGACGAAGTACTCGAGGAGCTTCAGCTCGCGCGCGGTGATCTCGACCGGACGCCCCCCCTTGCGGAGCTCCGCCCGGGAGAAGTCGACCACGACGTCGCCGAATCCGTAGCTCCCGGTGCCGGGCGTCCGCCCGCTCGAGCGCCGCAGGACGGCCTCGACCCGAGCCATCAACTCCATGAAGCCGAAGGGTTTGGTGACGTAGTCGTCGGCGCCCAGCTTGAGCCCCAGGACCTTGTCGATCTCCTGTCCGCGCGCCGTGAGCATGATGATCGGGAGCGCATGGCCCTCCGCCCGCAAGCGCTTGCACACATCCAGCCCGCTGAGCTTCGGGAGCATGACATCGAGCACGACGACGTCCGGCGAGGTCTCCTTCGCGAGCCTGAGCCCGGTCTCCCCGTCCGGCGCCCAGGACACCTCGTATCCCTCGTAGGCGAATCCGTCCCGAAGCGCCGCCGCCATGGCGGCGTCGTCCTCGACGACCAGCACCCTGGCCATCACGCGGCTCCGGCGGCGGGAAGGCGCATGGCGAACGTGCTGCCCTTCCCCGGCTCGCTCTCGACGATGACGGCGCCGCCGTGCGCGCGCACGATGTGGTGGACGATCGACAGGCCCAGGCCGCTTCCCTTCACGTCGTGGACCAGGCCGGTCCCGACGCGGTGGAAGCGCTCGAAGATCTTGTGCTGCTCGTCGGGCGCGATCCCGATCCCCTGGTCCCGCACGGCGATCTCCACCCCGCCATCGACCGGATAGACCCTCACGACGATCTCCTTCTCGGGGTCCGAGTACTTCACGGCGTTGTCGAGCAGGTTCTGAAAGGCCTGCGCGATGGCATCCGCGTCCATCCGGACGGAAGGCAGGGTGCCCGGCGGCGTCTCCAGCCGGATCCTCACCCTCCTGGGCGCCAGGCGGGTCTCGAACACGCGGATCACGCTCTCGACGACCGATCGGACGTTCCCTTCGCCGAACTGGTACTCCTTTCTGCCGGACTCGATCCGGGAGAAGTCGAGGATGTTGTCGATGAGACGGGAGAGCCTCCGGCTCTCCCCCTCGATGTACTCCCCATACTCCCGGACCTTCTCCGGGTCCTGGGCGCGACCCATCCGGAGGAGCTCGCCGAAGACACGGATCGAGGCGACGGGCGTGCGAAGCTCATGGGAGACGTTCGAGACGAAGTCGGATTTCATCTTCGAGAGCTTGACCGCCCGGTCCGCGGCTCTCAAGGCGAGCGCCACTCCTCCGATGAGGGCGAGCGCGAGACCTCCGCCCAGGGACACGTTGAACCAGAACCCCGCCCGGGCCCATTGACGGGGGGTCGCGCGCGGGGTGTGCAGGACCATCTGCCAGTCGGTGAAGACGAAGCCGAGCCGCGTCCTCGCCGCCACCGGCCGCCCCTGCCCGTCTCCCACGCAAACCGCGGTTCGTCCGGTGCCGTCGGTCACGGTGACCGCCAGCTCCCCGTCCGGTGCCGACGGCAGGTACTTCGCGAGGGTCGAGGCGATCGTGGACGGAAGGAGCTTGTCGCGGAAGTACGTCTCGTCGAGGATCATCCCCGCGAGCCCGACCACGCGCCCCCCATCGTCCAGGATCGGGTTCAGGATGATCCGGTAGTCGGGATTGCGCTCGTCCACCGTCAGCGCCGCGGACTCCATCCCCCGCTGCCGCATGTTCAACATGTGGAGGGGGTTCGCGGCCAGCACCATCGCCAGCGATTCGTCCGAAGCCACCGGCGTGTAGAGCGACGCCTTCTCGGGGTCGAATGCGAGGAAATTACCGAACTCCTCGCGCGTGAGATCCACCAGGAACAACCGCTTCGCCCCTTTCGCCGGCCGTTGCTTCCAGTAGTACGCGGCCTTCGCCAGTCGGTCCTGGGTGAACAGGCTGGCGGGCAGATTCAAGCTTCTCTCCGCGACCTCCCGGTAGAAGTACTCGACCTTGGTCGCGACGGTACCGAGGAAGCTCTCGAGCGCCGCCGCGTGCGCGGTCGCCTGGGCCTTTTCCAGACGGAGGAGCCAAACGAATTGCACGGCGAGCAAGACGGTGAGCGGCGCCACGACCGCGAGCAGCCCCGCGAGCAGCGTGTGCCGCTTCAGGAAAGCCGTGATGGCCATTGCCGCAGACTATAGTCCCCCGAGGCGAGCCCCTTCCCCGGCTCGGCTCACTCTTTACAGGGCGTTGACAAGTCAGACATCTTTTTACCCGCCCAGTAGCGACACCACCGCCGACCGGGCCGTACCATGGAGGCGGAGAGGCTCATGGATCGGCGCACCCTGGTCACGATGACGCTCCTGATGCTCGTGCCGAGCTCCGCCTCCTTGGCGGGCGAGGCGCGGCACAGGTGCAGCTATCCGATCCAGCAGTGCCTCGATCACATGTCCTCGACCTTGAAGAGCAGCGGTTGGGTGGGGATCGAGTTCGACGATGCCGGCGTTCCCGGAGCGGGATACAAGATCCAGCGCGTCGTCCCCGGGAGCCCTGCGGAGAAGGCGGGGTTGCTGGTGGGGGACATTCTCTACGCGCTCAACGGCGTGCCGCTCGCCAAGGAGAACGAGGCCGCGCTCGCAAAGGCGCGCAAGGAATGGAAGCCCGGACAGTCGGTGACCTACACGATCCGGCGCGAGGGGATCGACCGGGAGATCACCCTCACGCTCGCCCCGATGCCCGCCGACGTCATGGCGAAGTGGATCGGGGAGCACATGATGCAGCACGTCGCCGCGGAGCGAAGCGCCAAGTGACCCGTCAGTCGGCCGGATCGTCCGGCCGCAGCGCCGCGAGCCGAATACCCAGCTCCGAAGGGCCGACGAAGCGGTCCCACCGCCCGCGAACGATCCCCTCGGCGTCCAGAAGGAACACGCTGGGCGCCCTCGTCACGCCGTAGCTCCGGGCCAACCCCGGGCCCGCGTGGTCCTCGACCACGGGGACCTCGTCGAGCCCCCAGTCCCGGACCCTCGTCGCGAGGCCGGCGATCGTGACGTCCCGGCCGCGAAGCGTCGGCGACACGTCCACGACGACCCCTTTGAGCCGACCTTCGAAAGAGGCCAGGACGGAGATCAGCGTGTCGGCCTGGGATCGCGACGGACCCTGCGCGCCCGCCGTCGGTCCGGACTCCTCCCCCAGATCGAGGAACACGATCAGGGTCGGGGTGCGCGGCCCCCCGGATTTCGCAGCGGAGCCGTTCAGAGCGAACGGGGGCGCGGGCGAGCCTTCGAGGACGGCGGAGAGGAGAAGCAGGGCGAGCGAGCAACCCGGCATGGGACCCTCGATGCGGCGCCTCGAAGGCGCTCGACAAGGACCCCCCCTGCCTCTCCTATACGAAGACCGGGCGGCTCACGCCACGCCTAACCTACAGGGCCTTGACCCCATGGACGGTGATCCCCTTGATGCCGTTCTTGGCGCCGACCTCTCCGGTGATCTCCACCTTCTTCCCGGCGAACGTCTTGGTCTTCTCGTAGGGGGCCGCATCGTCGTGGTCCGCAAGCAGAACGTAGACGGCGCCGTCCTTGGCCAGGAGACCCATGGGTTGTCCGCCTTGTAGGCATTTGGCCGCGCAACCGGCGTGACCGGCGCCTTCCCCGCCGTGTCCGATGTAGCAGGCGAGATCGAGGACCTCTCCTTGAACCGTGTCGGCCTTCGCGTCGTGATGACCCGCGTGCTCGTCCGCGAGCGCCGCGCCGGCCGCTGCGAGCGCGGCGATCCCGATCACCGTGATGAGCGAGCGTCCCTTCATTCGAGATCCTCCTTTCGGTCGATGCGTGAAAGAGTCGATGCGTGAAAGAGACGATACGACCACCATCCCGTCCAACTCGCAAGTCCCCGGCCCGGTCGTGCGGGCGTGTGACAATGCGGTCATGCCAGCGTCCTGGACGCTCTCCGGCCCCTATTTCCTCGTTTTCGCGTTTCTGTGCGGCGTCGCGGGGTTCCGGGTCGGCTGGCGGCTCCGCGGCCGTTTCTTGCTGCCGGTCTGCCAGGGGCTGTTCGGGTGGATGGCGTTCCTCGCGGCATGGAGATTCGTCGGGGCGGCCTGGGCGGCGGGGGCCGTGCTCGCCTGGGCGCTCGGAACCACGCTCGCTTCCGTCCACGCGTTCCTCCGGCATCCCCGGGAAGCGGACGAGCGCGTGCTGCGCGCCAGGACCTACCGCGAGGGGATGCTGGAGTGGATCGAGACGGGGAGAGGCCCCGAGCAGCGTCCGGCCGCCACCTCGGCCTCCCACGCGCGCGAGACGATCTGGTACGCGGCGGCGGCGGTTTTAACGGCGAATCTCGCGTCGATCGGACTCGGCGCCGTCCTCCTGAATTACATGAACGCCTACGTCGCCACGCTCCTCCGGGCCGCCGTGATGCCGGGACGGGTTCTGCTGCTCGCCTGGAACGTCTGGAGCGTGACGCGGGTCGTCGCCTACGTCCTCCTCGGCGCCGCCGCGGCGGGGCCAATGCTGCGTGTCTTCGGATGGGGAGCGGATGCGACCGTTCTTCGCCGGCTCGCGATTGCGGCGGGAGCTGGCCTGGTGCTGGACCTCTCCCTCAAGCTCGCGCTCTCCCGCCGATGCGCGGCCGCGTTGGCGGCCTCCGTGGACGTTCAGGCGGCAAGGGCCGGCCGGTCCGCCTCGCATCCGCTCGTTCTCGATCTGGACTGATGCGAACGCTCCTCCATCCCGCGCTCGTCCACCCCGCCGGGAGCGATCCCGGGCTGTGGATCGATCTTCCGGACGAAGGCCGCGCGCTGCTCTTCGACCTCCCGGCCCTCGAGCATCTCCCGCCGAGGAAGCTTGCGCGCGTGGCGCACGTCGTGGTCACCCACATGCACATGGACCACTTCGTCGGCTTCGACCATCTCTTGAGGTCCGCCCTCCGGCGCGAGGAGCCGTTGACGATCACCGGACCCTCCGGCTTCCTCGCGAGCGTCCGCGGCCGGATCGGCGCCTACACCTGGAACCTGATCGAGAGCTACCCGCTTCGGCTGAGGGTTCAGGAGGTCACGGGCGGCAGGATACGAGCGGAGGAATACGGCGGCTGGTCGTCCATGCGGGGTGTCGCAGGCGGCGAGAGGGAATTCGGCGGCACGGTCCATGCCGAGCGCGCCTTTCGCGTGGACGTCGTCGAGCTCGATCACGGGATCCCGGTGCTGGGCGTCGCGGTCAGGGAGGTCGAGCACCTGGCCATCAACCGGGACCGGCTCGAGCGCGAAGGGCTGGTGCCCGGGGAGTGGCTGGGAGAGCTGAAGGACGCGGTCCGGCGGGGGGCGGAGCGCGACACGCCGATCGAGGTCGAGCAGGGCGACGGGGGGAGGAGCACCCGGCCATTGGGAGCGCTCGCCGACGCGATCGTCGTGCGCGGCCGGGGTCAGGTCATCGTCTATCTCACCGACCTCGTGGGGAGCGAGGCGAATCTCGAGCGCGCGGCCGCCCTCGCGCATGATGCCGATCTCCTCGTCTGCGAGGCCGTGTTCCTGGACGAAGACCGGTCGCTCGCGGCGGCGCGCAAGCACCTCACGGCCAGACAGGCGGGGGAGCTGGCGCGGCGCGCCGGGGCGAGACGTCTGGCCGTCTTCCACTTCTCGTCGCGGTACCAGGGGCGCGAGGCCGAGCTGATGCGCGAGGCCTCGGAAGCGTTCGGAACCGCCATCCTCTCTCTGCCCGTTGCTACAATCCGGCCATGAAACCGCTCGTGGGCCTGATCATGGGATCCCGATCGGACTGGGAGACGCTCGAGCCGGCGGCGAAGACGCTCGAGCAGCTCGGAATCCCTCACGAGGTGAAGGTCGTGTCCGCGCATCGCACGCCGGACCTTCTCTTCGAGTACGCCGCCAGCGCGGAGTCCCGCGGGCTCGAGGTCCTCATCGCGGGCGCCGGAGGCGCGGCGCACCTTCCGGGGATGACGGCCTCCAAGACGGCGCTCCCCGTGCTGGGCGTCCCCGTCGAGTCCAAGACCCTCAAGGGCATGGACTCCCTGCTGTCGATCGTGCAGATGCCCGCCGGGGTGCCCGTGGGGACGCTCGCGATCGGGAAGGCCGGGGCGACCAATGCAGCGCTCCTCGCCGCCGCGATCCTGGGAGCGAAGCATCAGGAGATCCGCCTCGCGCTGAAGCGCTACCGCGCCGCGCAGACCGAGCGGGTCCTCGCGTCGCCGGATCCTCGCGCCGGCGACGGGTCGTCCTCGACTCCATGACGGTCGTCGGGGTCCTGGGCGCGGGTCAGCTGGGACGGATGCTGGCCCTGGCGGGATACCCCCTGGGACTCCGCTTCGTGTTCTTCGACGAGGCCCGCGATACGCCCTCGGGCCGGCTCGCGGAGCAGCGGACCGCCCGTTGGGACGATGCCGCGGCGCTGGAGGCGTTCGCGGCCGAGGCGGACCTGGTCACTTACGAGTTCGAGAACGTGCCGCTCGCGACGGCGGAGCGGATCGCCTCGCGTGTCCCGGTGTTCCCCCCGCCGCGTGCGCTCGCGACCGCCGGTGACCGGCTGGCCGAGAAGACCCTCTTCCGGAGTCTCGAGATCGGCACGGCGCCGTTCGCCGAGGTCGCCACGCGCGAGGATCTAGGCCGGGCGGTGGAGTCGATCGGCCTTCCGGCCGTGCTGAAGACCCGCACCCAAGGCTACGACGGGAAAGGACAGCGCGTGCTACGCCAGCCGGCGGACCTCGCGCCCGCCTTCGCGGCGCTCGGCGGGAGGCCGCTTCTCCTGGAAGGGTACGTTCCGTTCGCGCGCGAGCTCTCGATCCTCTCGGTGCGCGGCGCGACCGGCGACACGGCGTTCTGGCCGCTCGTCCAGAATGTTCACCGGGACGGGATCCTGAGGCTGTCGACCGCCCCGGCGGCCGACGTCACGCCGGCGCTCTTCGACGACGCGGCGGGGATCGCGGGGAAGGTGCTCGAGGCCCTCGATTACGTCGGCGTCCTCGCCATCGAGCTCTTCCAGCATGACGGTCGACTGCTGGCGAACGAGATGGCGCCGCGCGTCCACAACTCCGGCCACTGGACGATCGAGGGCGCGCGCACGAGCCAGTTCGAGAATCACTTGCGCGCCGGCCTGGGGCTGCCGCTGGGCGCGACGGACGCGATCGGTGTCTCAGCGATGGTCAATCTGATCGCGCAGGTTCCCGATCCCTCCGCGCTCCTGGAAATCCCCGGCGCCCATCTTCACCTGTACGGCAAGACGGCACGACCGGGGCGGAAGCTCGGACACGTGACGCTCGTCGAAGCGGACCGCGCCGCGCTGGAGGCGGGTTTGGCGCGCCTCGCGACGATCGTCGACGAGCCTGCGCTCGCGCGATGAGGACGCTCCGATGGGCGTGGCCGGTCGTCGCGACCGCCTTCGCCGTGCTCGTGCCCTGGGGGTGTTACGCCCTCCGGCCGGATCGCCCCCTTCCGCTCGTGGTGCTCGACAAGACGGTCCCGTTCCGGAACTGGCTCGAGCATCGGTCGCTCTTCTGGCTGCTCGGCCACGAGCGGATCGTCAAGCCCGACGGCTCCCCCTACGCGTACGCGAGCGACTACCTCGGAGCGTATCCGCCTCCGATTCCCGGAGACCCGCCCGAGCGGACCCGCGACCTCGCCGCGACCGACGTCGCCTCGGCGAGGCTGGTGTATCTGGCCGACACGTACGGCGTCTATCGCGACGACCTGGCGAGCCGGGAGCGCATGCAGGCGGCCCTCGAGCGCAGCCCGCGTCTCTACGGCGGACTGACCTCGGAGGAAGCGTCCGCCGTCGCCTCGGTTCCCGAGCAGGGGAGGATCCTCGTCGCGGAGTTCAACACGCTCGGCAGCCCGACCGGACCCGACGCTCGCGAACGGCTGGAAAGGACCCTGGGCGTGCGCTGGACGCGCTGGATCGGTCGCTACTTCCCGCGCTTGGAGGACACGGGCGAGGTCCCCAAGTGGATGCGGGACGACTACGAGCGCGAGTGGCGCCGGACGTGGGTCTTTCGGGGGCCCGGATACGTCCTCATGCAGGACGACCTCCACTGCGAGGTCCTGCGCGAAGGATTCGATGTCGAGCGGATCGGTCTGACGATCGAGCGGGAGCGTCCGTTGGACGCGCGGATCATGGAGGCGGCCGATCGCGTGCCGTACCCGTACTGGTTCGACGTCGTGACCGTCGCCACGGGGACGACGGCTCTCGCGTCCTTCCAATGGCACCCCACCGAAGCGGGGCGACGGAGGCTCGCCGCGCGCCGGCTCCCCGAGCGATTCCCCGCCGTGACGCGACGCGGCGGGCGCGCGGGCGGGAGCGCCTGGTACTTCGCGGGAGACTTCGCGGATAATCCCCTCGACCCGAGGCCGGTCCCGTTCGCGGGTTACGCATCGTTCCGACGGATCGCCGAGGGACTCAAGGCAGCGCCGTCCGAGACCGCGTTCTACTGGAGGTTCTACGTGCCGCTGATGACATCGATCCTGCGCGACGCCGAGGGAGCGCGGTGAGCCGGCGACCGTCGTACGCGACGCGCCGCTCGGAAGGTCCCGGCGTCCTCTCCCGCGCGCTTCTCGTGATCGTTCTCCTCGCCGGAATCGTCGTGGGGGCGCGCGGGGCGTTTCGCGCCGGTCGCCCGCCTTCGATCGAGATCGCTCCGGGCGCGAAAGCGATCGGCGTGCGCACTCCGGTCGCGGTCACGGTCGCCGAGCCCGCCCGCGGCCTCACGGAGATCACGATCGAGCTCGTCCAATCGGGGCGTGCGGAGACGGTGGCCCACAAGACCTACGAGCCGAGGAGCTCCTGGGCGTTCTCCGGGACGAAGACCGACAGCGAGACGTTCCGGTTCGACGTCGGCCGCAGCGTGCAGAAGAGCTTGAAAGCGGCACCGGCCACGATCCGCGTGACCGCCGCGCGCGCGGCGAGCTGGCTGCGCCATCCCGCCCCAGCCGTGAGCGAGGTCACGCTTCCGGTGAGGTTCACGCCCCCCACGCTCGCCGTGCTCTCGAACTTCACCTACGTCAATCAGGGAGGATGCGAGGCGGTGGTCTACCGGGTCGGCGAGACGTCCGTCAAGGACGGCGTCACGGCGGGCGGCTGGTTCTTCCCGGGATTCCCGCTCCCCGCGGGCGGGGCACAGGACCGGTTCGCCCTCTTCGCCGTCCCGTACGACCTCGGGGACGCTTCGGCCGTCAAGCTGACCGCGGAGGACGACGTCGGGAACGCCGCGTCCGTCGCGTTCATCGACAAGTTCTTCGCGCGCCCGCTGCGCCGCGACACGATCCCCCTCGACGACGCGTTCCTCGCCAAGGTGGTGCCGTCGATCCTCTCGCAGACGCCGGACCTGACGGACAAGGGGGACCTCCTGGAGAACTACCTCCAGATCAACCGCGATCTGCGGAAGACCGACAATGCGCAGCTCGTCGCCCTCGCCAAGGACTCGCGCCCCAGTTTCCTCTGGACGCGCCCTTTCCAGCCGATGGGCTCCACGAAGGTGATGGCGAGCTTCGCCGACCGCCGGACCTACGTCTACAAGGGGCGGAGCGTGGACCAGCAGGACCATCTCGGCCTCGACCTCGCGGGGGTCGCGCACGCGCCGGTGCCGGCCGCCAATGACGGGATCGTCGTTCTCGCGCGGTTCTTCGGGATCTACGGCAACACGGTCGTCGTCGACCACGGATACGGCTTGATGTCCCTCTACGGCCACCTCTCCTCGATCGACGTGAAGGAAGGCCAGACGATCGCGCGGGGCCAGGCGGTCGGCCGGAGCGGCGACACGGGTTTGGCCGGAGGCGACCACTTGCACTTCGCCATCCTCCTCCAGGGGTTGCCCGTCAGTCCCGTGGAATGGTGGGACGCGCATTGGCTCGCCGACCGCATCGCGCGCAAGCTCGGGCCCGCGTTTCCGCTCGCGCGCTGACGATCTCGCGTCACCCGCGGTCGAGCAGCGCGAGCATCTCGGAGCATCCGCGGCGCTCCGCGGCGCGGCGGGCCTTCGCTCCCGCGGCGCCCTCGAGCTTCAGGTCCGGGGCGTGCTGGAGGAGGTCGCGCACCACCGCGGTATGGTCCGGGCAGCCGCGGTAGGTGTAGTCGATGTCGAACGCCCCGGCGACGGCGCTCGACAGCGCGTTGGCACCGTCCCCGCGCTCCTTGCGCGGGTCGGCCCCCTTCGCGAGCAGCGCGTCCACCGCCTGCGCCTCGGCGTACCCCGACGCCATGAATAGGGCGTCGTCGAGCTCGGCGGACGGCTGCGCGGCCGTGTCGATCAGGCGGATCGCAGCCTCCATCTGGTTCTTGTGGAGGGCGTGCAGCAGAGGCGTCCAGCCGTTGACCCCGCATCCCTTGTGCGGGTTCGCGCCGCGCGCCACGAGCAGGTCGAGAGCGTCCACGCGCCCGGCGCGGGCGGCGGCGGCGAGCGGTGTCATGCCGTAGGCGCCGGGCGCGTCGGGGTCGGCGCCCCCGTCGAGGAGCGCGGTCATCGCGGCGAGGTCGCCTTCGCCGGAGGCGCGGCGCAGCGGGGTGTCCGGGCCGGCGAGGATGCAGCCGGTGAGAAGGGTGAGGGTCAGGATCAGGGCGAGGCGCTTGTCCATGAGGTCCTCCTCGGCGCTCGGGCGTGCGTCCGAGAAGATACAGCAAATTACTTTGTAGTGCAAAGTCAAAGGAGTGCCGTGTCCGGGCCGAAGCGCCTCAGGTAGCCCTCGACCGGCATCTTCCGGGCGGTATTGCGGGAGCTCATGTATCGGACGGTCCCGTAAACCGGCCGCTCCGGCCCCCAGGGTCGATCGTAGCGGCCGAGCACCCAGAAGATTCCGGAGTACGAGTTCGGATCGCGCCCGTCGAGGGCGTAGCGGTCGTTCAGCTCGATCATCACGTCGAGCGCCTCCTCCGGAGACGCGGTCCACTCGAGGATCTTCTTCCCCCAGAGCATCCTGAGGTAGTTGTGGATGCGGCCCTCGCGCAGGAGCTGGGTCTGCGCCGCGTTCCAGAGCGGATCGTGGGTCCGTGCGGAGGCGAACGCCTCCAGGTCATAGCGATGCTCGCGTCGGTCCGCTGCGTGATGCGCCAGCGTGGCGCGCGCCCAGCCGGGGACGGACTCGAACCGAGCGTAATCTCCGCGGTGCGCGCAGAAGTTCAGTCCCAGCTCGCGCCAGGTGACCGCCTGGTCCAGGAAGGACTCGGCCGGCGGGCTCATCCCCCACCAGCCCTCCCGCCGGCCGGAGGCGACCGTCGCGAGATCGGCGCGCGACCAACCCTCCAGCGAGGCGATCGCCAGGAGGAGCTCATGGCTGGAGAGGTGGCCGAAGTGCAGATAGGCGGACAGCCGGCTCGTCGCGTCCTTCTCCGGCTCGTTCCTCTCCCGGCCGTAGCGCTCGAGGCGCCGCTCCACGAAATCCTCGAGCGCCGCCACGGCGGCCTCCCCCCTCGCGCCCCGGCGACCGCGGGAACGTCATGGTCGATCGGCAGGCGCGACAGGTTCTCGCCGGCTGACCGCCACCTCCTCGCGACCGCGGCCGGCACCGCACGGGCCCGCACGAGGCCCTCGGCGGCGAGCGGCTCCGCGTCAGGCAGATCCGGAAGATGCCTCGGAAGCCGCTTCTGAAGGTGTCTCCGGAAAGCGAGGGCGGTGGGAAAGGCCTCCTCCGCGTCGCGGATGGGGAGGAGGCCGTTCGAATCGACGCGCTCGAGCCTCACGTCGAGCTGACGCGCCGCCGCCGCGACCATGGCGGGGAGGAAGAAGCAGGGGAAGTCGTCGGTGACCACCAGGCATGCCTCGGCGGCGAGCGCGCGGAGGAGCCCGCGGCCGGCCCCAGGCTCCGGCTCGACGTACGCGACATAGTCGATCCCCGCGGCGCCGCACCGCCGGGCGTTGTCACGCATGCCGTCCATCACGAACCGGTGGAGCCGTTCGGAGGCGAAGGGGTAGTCGCATCGAAGAGGCTCCAGGACGACGAGGGGCTTCCCGAGGGAGACCGCCGCCTCCACTGCGCGTTGAAGGCCGAAATTCCAGCGCGTGCGCCGAGCGGCGATCATCCAGTAGACGACGCGGCCGCGTTGCGGGCGGAGCGGCGCGTCGTTGGCCACCGTGACGCGGATCGCGGGGACGGTCATTGCTCCGGCATTAGACCCCGGATCCCGACAACCCGGCCTCGCCTTGACCGGGGCGCGAATCGCCGTACATCAAACGGGTCCGGGGGAGATCGGTGCGGGAAGGCATGAGCTCGCGAAAGGTCACGCTGGAGGAGTCGATCGCGAGGCTCGCGTTCGAAACGGGCGCCTCACCCTCGTTCGTCGAGAAGGTGCGCGCGCTGTTCCTGGGGCGCGGGATCGACCTGGAGGACAGCTCCGAGCCCTATGCCACCGCGCTGAGCGAGGCCTTCCAGCGCCACGCCGCGATCCGCCACCGGATCGACGAGGCGCGCGAATCCCTCGCCCGTCTGCACGCCAACCTCGCGGAGATGGGGAGCGTCTTCCAGGATCACCTCGTTCGCCTGCGCACTCTCCGCGAGAAGCTGACCGGCGGATCCGCCGAAGGGTCGCGAGCGTCCGACGAGCGGATGCGCCTGGTTCCCGGCGATCACGATCGCACGGTCGTCCCGGGCCCCGAAGGGGTTCAGTAGCGCGCGCGGACCGCGAAGGCCACGCCCGCGATGACGAGCCCGCCTCCGATCACGAACCGCGCCGTCAGCGGCTCTCCCAGAAAGACGACGCCGGCGATGACGGCGATGACCGGCGTGGCGTAGGCGATCAACGCGAGACGGCTCGCCCGGACGTGGCGGAGCAGCCAGTAGTACAGGGTGAACGTGAGCGCGGAGCCGACGACCGAGAGATAGGCGAGCGCCGCGACCGCGGTGCGCGACCAGTCGAGCGGCCGCTCGCGCTCGAAGAGAAGCGCCGCCGCAGCCATGACCACGCTCGCGATCGCCATCGGCACGCCCGCCAGCGAGATGGGATGGATCCCGGCCCCCCAGCGCTTCACCACGACGCTCGAGACCGACGAGACGACGGGGGAGAGGAGCAGCACGGCGGCGGCCGTGGCGGTCTTCGGCCCACCGATGCCGGTGAAATCCTCCGAGAAGATCACCACGATCCCCGCGAAAGCGAGCAGGACCCCGGCGCCGGCGCGCGGCCGGAATCGTTCCCCGGGCAGGAGTCCGTGCGCAAAGAGCGAGACGAGCATCGGGAAGGTCGCGAACAGGATCGCCGCCAGTCCCGAGGGGACGAACTGCTCGCTCCAGTAGACGACGCCGTAGGAGACGGAGAAGAACAACACACCGTTGACGAGCCAGAGGCGCCTTTCGTACGGCTGCGCGCCCAGACGAACGCGGAGCAGCCTTGACGCGGCGAGCAGGATGGAGGACGCGATCGCGAAGCGCAGCGCCACGGACGTGAACGGCGGGATGCCGCGGAGTCCGACACGGATCGCGCCCCACGTCGTGCCCCAAACCAGCGTCAGCAGAACCGTGACGAGCGCGAGGAGCGATCGGGGCGGCCTCAGACGCCATCCTCCTCCAGCATCTGGCGCAGGTAGTCGGCGTATCCGCTCCGTCCCATCGCATCGGCCTGCCGCCGCACCGCGGCGGCGTCGATGAACCCCATCTTGTACGCCACTTCCTCGACGCACGCGACGCGCAGGCCCTGACGCTCCTGGATCGTCTGGATGAAATTGGACGCCTGGAGGAGCGAGTCGTGCGTCCCCGTGTCGAGCCAGGCGAAGCCGCGGGTGAGCACCTCGACGTGAAGGTCGCCCGCACGGAGATAGGCGAGATTCACGTCCGTGATCTCCAGCTCGCCGCGCGCGGACGGGGAAAGGCCGGCGGCGATGTCGAGCACGCGGTTGTCGTAGAAGTAGAGACCGGTGACCGCGTAGTTCGAGCGCGGCGCGGGGGGCTTCTCCTCGATGCGAACCGCCCGCCGATCGGCGTCGAACGTGACGACGCCGTAGCGCTCCGGATCGCGCACGCGGTAGGCGAAAACGGTGGCGCCCGATTCCCGCGCGGCGGTCCGTTGGAGCACCGTCGCGAAGCCTTGCCCGTAGAAGATGTTGTCGCCCAGCGCGAGCGCGACCCGGTCCCCTCCGACGAAGCTCCTCCCGATCACGAATGCCTGCGCGAGACCATCCGGACGGGGCTGCTCGGCATACGCGATCCGGAGCCCGAGCCGCGAACCGTCCTCGAGCAGCCGCTCGAAGGCGCCGCGATCGTCCGGCGTGGTGATCACCAGGACGTCGCGGATCCCCGCGAGCATGAGCGCCGAGAGCGGGTAGTACACCATGGGCTTGTCGTAGACGGGCAGAAGCTGCTTGCTCGTGGCGCGCGTGACCGGATGGAGCCGCGTGCCGGCTCCCCCGGCGAGAATGATCCCCTTCACCCGCGGCTCCGGGTCGATCCGAGGCCGAGGCGCTCGCGCTCGTACTTCGCCTTCGCCTGGACCGCCGCGGCCCACGCGCGATTCTCCACGTACCACCGGACCGTCTCGCGGAGCCCCGCGTCGAACGCGCGGCGCGGGCGCCAGCCGAGCTGCTCGGTGATCGCCCGCGCATCCACCGCGTAGCGGCGGTCGTGGCCGGCGCGGTCGGGCACGTGCGAGGCGAGATCGCGATAGGAGCGCTTCCCGGCGCGGCCCATCGCCTCGTTCGACGCCGCCGGCACGACGCTCTCGATCGCGTCGCAGATTCGTCCCACCAGCTCGAGGTTCGTCAGCTCGTTCCCGCCTCCGATGTTGTACCGGCTCCCCGGCCGGCCGCGCGCGAGGACCGCGAGGATCGCCCGAGCGTGGTCCTCGACGTGGAGCCAGTCCCGCACGTGCAGCCCGTCCCCGTAGACCGGGATCGGCTTGCCTTCGACGCCGTTGAGCACGGCGAGCGGGATGAGCTTCTCGGGGAACTGGTAGGGGCCGTAGTTGTTGCTGCAGTTGGTGACGAGCGTAGGCACGCCGTACGTGTGGTGGTAGGCGCGGACGAGATGGTCGGCCGCCGCCTTCGTCGCGGCGTACGGCGAGTTGGGCGCGTAGGGCGTGGACTCGGCGAAAGACCCCGTCTCGCCCAGCGCTCCGAAGACTTCGTCGGTGGACACCTGGACGAAGCGGAACGGGCCGTCGAGGTGCCGGCGCGAGGCCTCGAGGAGCTCGAACGTCCCGACGACGTTGGTGACGACGAAGTTACGGGGACCGTCGATCGATCGGTCCACGTGGCTCTCCGCGGCGAAATTGACGACCGCGGCCGGACGATGCCGGTCGAAGACCTGTTCCACGAGGGCGGGGGATGCGATGTCCCCCTCGACGAACGCGACGCGCGCGTCGCCGAGAACGCCCGCCAGGTTGTCGAGGCTGCCCGCGTACGTCAGCTTGTCGAGGATGACGAGCCGCGCGTCCGTCTCGGCGAGCGCGAGGCGGACGAAGTTGCATCCGATGAAGCCGGCGCCGCCGGTGATGAGCCACGTCTCCACGCAAGCCTCCCGGAGGCCGGCATTGTAGACTGGCCCCCCCAGCGAGGTCCGCATGCGGCGCGCGTTCGACCTGGAAAAGTTCCTCATCGACGTCTTCGATCCGGTGGCGGGGGAGCGCGCGGCGGTGGTCGTGGATCGGCCGACGCCTGAGGTGCCGGACAACGACGCCTGGCGCGAGCGCCGCGCGATGGCGGAGGCCTGGAGGGAAGGCCTCGAGCATCTGGGGAAGCGGATCGGCTTCGAGGTGCTTCCCCTCGTCAGCTTTCCTTCGACGGGCCGGAGCGGCGCCGATTTCCCGGCGTCGGGCGAGGCCGATCATCGCGGCGTCCGGCTGGCGTCGGTGCTCGACGAGACGAGCCTGCTGCTCGCGCTGACGGAGTTCTCGATGACCGCCGCGCTGTGCGACGTGTGCAAGCGGCGTCCGGGGGCGGGCGTCTTCCGCGCGGCGAGCATGCCCGGCGTCCAGAAGTGGATGGAGACGACCTCGCTCGCCGCGGACTATCGCGAGATCGCGCGGCGCTGCCGCCTGCTCAAGGAGATCTTCCTCGGAGCCGACCACGGCGAGGTCGAGTTCTCGACGGGGCACAGGTGCCTGTTCGACCTCCGGCACCGGGTGTGCGAGGCCGACGACGGCTACCTGCACCGCGACAAGGACGACGATCTTCCCGTCATCAACCTGCCGAGCGGGGAGACGTTCCAGGTTCCCTACGAAGGGGAGATCGCCGGCGATCCGTCGCGGACGCGCGGCGAGCTGCCGGTCCGCGACGACGGCGAGACCGTCGTGTTTCGCGTGGAGGCCAATCGCATCGTGGAGGTCACCGGCGCGGGCGCCGTGGCCCGTCGCTTCACCCGCTTCTTCGCCGCCGACCCGATGCGCGGGAACGTCGCGGAGATGGCCTTCGGCTGCAACGACGACGCGACCGTCACGGGCAACGTTCTCGAGGACGAGAAGGCGGGCTTCCACTGGGCGTATGGGCGAAGCGACCACCTCGGCGGCAGGGTCGGGCTTTCGCAGTTCCGATCTCCCGACAACGTCGTGCACAACGACATCGTCTACGCGAAGGAAAGCCCCATCTCCGTCTCGCGCGCGGAGCTGGTCGCCGCCGACGGCCGGCGGACCGCCGTGATCCGCGACGGCGCGTACGTGCTCTGGTAGGAGCGCCGGTGCTGAACTGGGTGGAGATCGACGCCCGCGCGCTGCGCGGGAACATCGCCGCGTTCAAGCGCCGCCTGTCGCCGGCGACTCTGTTCGGAGCCGTCGTCAAGTCCAATGCCTACGGCCACGGGATGCTCGAGACGGCGCGCCTCGCCGCCGACGCGCGCGCCGACTGGCTGTGCGTGAACAACGTGGACGAGGGGATCGCTCTTCGCGATGCGGGCCTCGGGCTTCCGATCCTCGTCATGGGCTACGTCCCCCTCGCGGCGCTCGACGAGGTCGTGGCCCGCAGCCTCCAGCCGGTCGTCTACAACCTGGAGACGGTCGAGCGCCTCGAGCGCGCGGCGGCGGCTCGCGGGACGACGGTCTCGGTCCACCTCAAGCTCGAGACCGGGACCCATCGACAGGGGATCGCGGAGCACGAGATCCCGGTCTTCGTCCGGCGCATCGGCGCGTCCCGCGATCTTCGTCTCGCCGGCGTGACGACCCATTTCGCCAACATCGAGGACAGCACGAACCACGAGTTCGCCGAGATGCAGATCGCCGGCTTCGGCCGGATGACCGAGGCCGTGTCGCGCCTCCATCGCGAGCCGTTCCTCCGCCACTGCGCCTGCTCCGCGGCGGTTCTCCTGTTCAACCGGACCCACCTGGACCTCGCCCGGGTGGGGATCTCGATGTACGGACTGTGGCCGTCGAAGGAGACCTACGTCTCGTGCCTCGAGCGCGGAAAGCCCTCGCTCGACCTCGCTCCGGTGATGACGTGGAAGACGCGGATCGCCCAGGTCAAGGAGGTCCCCGAGGGAGGCTACGTCGGATATGGCCGGACGTGGAGGGCGACCCGGCCGACCCGGATCGCGGTCCTGCCCGTGGGGTACTTCGAGGGATACGGCCGGGAGCTCTCCGGCCTCGCGCACGTCTTGATCCGCGGCCGCCGCGCCCCGATCCGAGGCCGGATCTGCATGAACATGTGCATGGCGGACGTCACCGACGTCCCGGGGGCCGCGCTCGAGGACGAGGTCGTGCTCCTGGGCCGCCAGGGGGACGAGACGCTCCCCGCCGAGCAGCTCGCCGGCTGGGCGGGGACGATCTCGTACGAGATCGCGGCCCGCATCCATCCGGCCCTTCCCCGCGTCGTGGTCTAGCGGCGCGCGGTCACGACCAGCGCGCCTTCCCGCTCGTAGAGCTCACGGGCGAGAGCGATGGCCGCGGGCGGCTGGCCGAGGAAGACCGCCGGGTTGAAGGGGCGTCGGTCGTAGACGCGATAGCGCCGGAGGTCCTTGAAACCCGCGCGCTCCAGCAGCAGCAGCCATTGCACGCCCGAGAGGAACTGAGGGTAGCCGTGCTCGCGGGTGACGTCGTCGATGAGGCTGTCGGCCACGCGGCTCTCGCGATAGAGATGCGAGATGGAGCACAGCATCCCGTCGGGCTCGAGCGCGTCGCGGAGCGCCTGCAGCGTGGCCTCGAGATTGGGGACGAAGTAGAGCGCGTCCAGCGCGAAGATGTGCGTGAACCGCGCGCCGTGCAGGGCATCCGTCAGGGATTGCCCCATCTCGATCCGGTGGAATCGCGTTCGCGGGATCGCGCCGAGGCGCTTTTCCGCCTGAGCGATCCCCTCGGCGGAGGGATCGATCCCGAGGTAGCGCGCCCCGCCCGCGGTGAGGAACGGAGCGGTCCAGCCCGTTCCGCAGCCGAAATCCAGCACGCGCGAGCCGCTCCCGAGCCCCATGAGCAGCTCGACGACTTGGCGGACGACGTCTTCCTTCCCCGCCTGCCACGTCACGGCCCCGCCCTGTCTGTACAGATCGTCGAACCCGACCATGGCGACCTCCGACCGCGATTCTATCCGGCTTGATTCTCGTCAGCGGACGGCGTTACATTCCGGGCGGCATGAGGCGCAAGCCACTCCAAGTCGATTGGGACGAGCTCGAGGCCGCGTTCGAAAACCGGAACGAGGATCTCACCTATTACCTCGACCTCGTGACCGGCCAGGTGATCCTCGAAGGGGAGGGGGAGGACGCCCACTTCGACGAGGACGCCGAGATGGACGACGCCGTGGAAGGGGACGCGCCGCCGCGCCGCGAGACGACCCGGCTCTACGTGGACAGCTTCACGGACGACGACGAGATGGACTGGATGGACGAGTTCATCCGGGCGGACGGCGCGATCGCGCCCGATCTGAAGTCCACCCTCTCGGACCTGGTGGACGAAGGGCCGCCTCAGGCCTTCAAGGACGAGCTCCGCCACCACGCCGAAGTGCGCGACCGCTGGTTCCGGTTCCGCTCGGAACGCCTGCACGAGGTCATGGACACCTGGTTGGAGGAGAACGGCGTGAATTGCGCGAGCCAGGCGCCGTGGAGGTCGTCGGGCTAGGCGGTAACGGGGGTTTCCTCGAGCTGCTCCACGTAGCCGCATCCCTCCTGCTCGCACACCAGCCGCCGTCCGTCCTTCTTGGTGACCTTCTCGACGAGGTACGGCGCCTTGCAGTCCGGGCAGGTCTTCGCGACCGGCTTGTTCCAGAGCACGAAGCCGCAGTCGGGATAGCGGTCGCACCCGTAGAACACCTTGCCGCGCTTGCTCTTCCGCTCGACGATCCGTCCCTTGCCGCATTCGGGGCAGTCGACGCCCGTCTCCTTCATCTTGATGTAGCGGCACTTCGGGTAGTTGGAGCAGGAGGTGAACTCGCCGAAGCGGCCCTGCTTGATCGCGAGCTTGCTGCCGCACTTGGGGCAGGGCTCGTCCAGCAGGACTTCCGCCTTCGCCTCCGCCTTGCCTTCCTTCCCGACCACGATCTTTCGGGTGGTCTTGCATTCCGGGTACCCGGAGCAGGCGAGGAAGGCCCCGAAGCGTCCGCGCTTGAGAACCATCGGCCGCCCGCACTTCTGGCAGGGCTCGGCCTCCGTCTCGATCGGATCCGGGGGGGCGGCAGAGACCTTCGCCGTCTTCGCCGCGGCGGGGAGCCCGCGCTTGCCGGGTGACGGAGGCTCGTCACCGGCCACGCTCCCGATCTCCCGCGTGTTCTTGCACTCGGGGTATCCCGAACAGGCCAGGAATTGGCCGAAGCGCCCCCACTTCAGGACCATCGGCTTCCCGCACTTGTCGCAGATCTGATCCGTCGGGATCGCCTCGCGCTTGACGTCGCGCATCTCCTTCTTCGCCCGCGCGAGGTCGGCCTCGAACTTCTTCTGGAACTCGCGGAGGGCGTCGACCCAGTTCAGGCGTCCCTCCTCGATCTCGTCCAGCTCCTCCTCCATGCGCGCGGTGTAGCCGACCTCGACGATGTCGCCGAACGACGCCACCATCAGGTCGTTGACCAGCTCCCCGAGCTCCGTCGGGAAGAAGCGCCCCTTGTCCTTCTCCGCGTAGTTCCGGTCCATGATCGTCGCGATGATCGCCGCGTAGGTCGAGGGCCGTCCGATCCCGTTCTCTTCCAATTCCTTGACCAGCGTCGCTTCGGAGAAGCGCGGAGGCGGCTGCGTGAAGTGCTGCCGCGGAAGGAGAGAGCGCAGCTCGAGGGGCTGCCCCTCGCGGAGCTGCGGCAGGCGGCGCTCCTCGTCGTCGTCGGCCTCGGCGTCGGCCGGCCGGCTGTCCTCGGTCCGCGCGTCCTCGTCCTTCCCCTCGTGATAGACGGCCAGCCACCCGGGGAACTTCAGCACGGAGCCGGTCGCCCGGAACGTGTAGTGCCCGGCCTCGATGTCGGCGCGCGTGGTGTCGAAGACCGCCGTCTCCATCTGCGAGGCGACGAAGCGATTCCAGACCAGCTGATAGAGACGGAACTCGTCGCGTCCGAGGAACTCGCGCACCCGATCCGGCGCGTAATCGAGCGACGTGGGGCGGATCGCCTCGTGCGCCTCTTGCGCGGCCTTGCCGACCTTGAAGCGCCGGGGCTCGGCGGGTAGGGCGTTCTCGCCGTAGCTCTCGCGAATGTAGGCGCGCACCGCGGTCATCGCCTCGTCGGAGATCCGCGTCGAGTCGGTGCGCATGTAGGTGATCAGACCGACCGTTCCGGAGTCGCCGATCTCGCGGCCTTCGTACAGTCCCTGCGCGAGGCGCATGGTCTTCGCGACGGGGAAGCCGAGCTGACGCGCGGCGTCCTGCTGGAGCTTGGAGGTGATGAACGGCGGCGGCGGGTTCTTCTTCTTTTCCTGCGACTGCAGCTTCACGACCTTGAACGGGACGGCGTCGGCGCGCGCCATGGCGACGTCGAGCACGAGCGCGCTCGAATCGGCGGTCACGGGCTTGGACCCCGTCACGGTCCAGCCGAGCTCCGCGAGGGCGGACGTCATCTCCTCCTGGGAGACGACGTCGGTCTTCTTTCCGTCCTTCGCGTAGAGCTTCGCGCCGAACTGCGGGGCCTCCCCCGCCCAGAGCTGGGCCGTCAGCGACCAGTACTCCTTCGGCACGAACGCTTTGATCGCCCGCTCGCGCTCGACGATGATCCTGAGGGCGACGCTCTGGACGCGTCCCGCGGAGAGCCCGCGCCGGACCTTGTCCCACAGGAGCGGCGAGATCTTGTACCCGACGAAACGGTCCAGGATGCGCCGCGCCTGCTGGGCGTCGACCTTGTTGGCGTCGATCTCCCGAGGATGCTCGAACGCCTCGAGGATCGCCTTCTTGGTGATCTCGTTGAAGAGGACCCGGTGGAAGGGAACCTTCGCGTCCTTCGCGAGCTCCTCCTTCAGGTGCCAGCAGATCGCCTCGCCCTCGCGGTCCGGGTCGGCGGCGAGGAAGATCGCGTCCACATCCTTGGCGGACTTCTTCAGCTCGGCGAGGGGCTTCTTCTTTTCGGGGAGGGGCGCGTAGGTCGGCTTGAAGGTCTTCTCGTCCACGCCAAGGGTGCGCTTGGGAAGGTCCCGGACGTGACCCATCGAGGCCTTGACGACGAACCCCCGCCCCAAGAACTTGTTGATCGTCTTGGCCTTGGCGGGCGACTCGACGATGACGAGGGATCGCGCCATGCAGCTTTCCTTCCGGTGGACCTTATGACCGAGGAGACCCGGCTCGAGGCCGGGCAACATAGTACCCACCGCTCAACGGTTCAACACAACCGCGGAGCGAGAGGGCGAACAGCGCGGCCTGGAGCCGGGCGATGCCGAAGGGTGCCGACTCGGCGAGACGGTCCACGTGGACCGGCCGCGGATCGTCAAAAAGCGCCAGAACGGCGCGCTCGTCCGGAGCCAAGTCCGCGTGGCAGGGATCCGGGGCGTCGCCCGCCGCGGTCGTCGGGGAGATGGCGTTCCGGTAGATCGGAGACAGCTCTTCGATGATGTCCTCGGCGCACTGGACGAGCTTGGCCCCCTGCTGGAGCAGACGATGGCAGCCGCGGGACTGCTCCGAGGTGATGGGCCCCGGAACCGCCATCACCTCTCGCCCCTGCTCCAGCGCGTGGCCCGCCGTGATCAGCGAGCCAGACTTGTCGGTCGCCTCCACCACGACCGTCGCCGCGGAGAGAGCGCTGATCAGACGATTCCGCCGCGGGAAGTTCTCCGCGAGAGGAGGCATGGCGATCGGGAACTCGCTCACCAACGCGCCCCCTCGCTCGATCCGTTCGAACAGGGGGGTGTTCTCCGGGGGATAGCTTCGCCCCAGGCCCGAGCCCAGGACTGCGATGGTGCGCCCACCCGCGTCGAGCGCTCCCCGGTGCGCGCAGGAGTCGATCCCTCGCGCGCCCCCCGAGACGATCTCGATGCCGCGCTCCGCGAGCTCGCCGGCGAGGGACTGCGCCACCGCTCGCCCGTAGGCCGTCGCGCGGCGGGATCCCACGACGGCGATGCGCACGGCGGGATCCGAGACCGTTCCGCGCAGGTAGAGCACGCACGGGGCGTCCGGAAGGGCCGCGAGGAGCGACGGGAACTCCCCGTCCTCCCGGGTTACGATGCGAGCGTTCGAGCGAACGGCCGCATCCCATTCCGCTTCCACCCGCCGGGCGAGCGTCGGCCGGGCCGACAGGATCCGCTCCACCGCGTCCCCGTCGATCCCCGGTAGCTCGCGCCACGCCCTCGCCGGGAGCCTGAAAGCGACCTCGTAGGGATCGCCGTGGGCCTCGATGGCCCGACGCGCCGTGATCGGACCCACGCCCGGGAGCAGAGACAGCGCGATCCAGGGGACCAATCGCTCCGGCGGCATCGTTCGAACCCCCGGAGGAGGCCTGCGAAGATTGCATTCGGCGCGGGAAACGTTCAACGCCGAGGCTGCGAGCGATCGGTTGCGGTCGCGCTACAGGGCTGACCGTATACTCGCCATCTCGATCGCCCACAATCCACCTATGTACTTTGGGATGATTCTCATATTCATCGTGGGCTGGCTCGTTCCGGTGTCGCCGTCGCGGCCCGAGGTGGGAGCCTGCGAGCCCGAAGGCGAGCTCGGCGCCGAGTCGCGAGTGCGTCTCGGCTGGTGTCTGTATCGTCGAGGCGACTTCGGCGCCGCGGAACGAGCCTTCGAGGACGGGCGTGCGCTCGACCCGCGAAACGCGGACGCCGACGTCGGCCTCGGTTACGCGCGCCTGCAGCTCGGCGAGATCGAAGAGGCGCGCGAGAGCTTTCGATCGGTCCTGGCCCGACGCCGCGACGACGGCGATGCCCGAAAGGGACTCTCCCTCGCAGCGCTCCGCGCGCCCGGCGAGGAGCTCCGGTTTCGCGACGACGAGAGCCCCGTGCGACCGATCGAGGTCCCGGTGCGCGCGATCCGCGACTATCTCGAGGTCCGCGGCGAGAGCGGCGCCTACAAGCCAATCTTCGTCAAGGGGGTGAATCTCGGGACCGCCCTTCCCGGGCGGTTCCCGACGGAGTTCCCGCGCGAGACCGGGATCTACCTTCGGTGGCTGGAGACGATCGCCGGCCTGGGAGCGAACACCGTGCGGGCGTACACGCTCCTCCCCCCCGAGTTCTATCGAGCGCTGGCGGCCCACAACGCGCTCGCCGGCCCCCGCCGCCTCTGGCTGATCCAGGGCGTCTGGGCCGAGCTCCCCACGGACGGCGACTTCGCCGGCGAGGACTACGTCGCGGAGTTCGGCGCGGAGATCGAGCGCGCGATCGACGCGGTGCACGGCGATCTCGTCACGCCTCCGCGCCCCGGACACGCATCGGGGATCTACGACACCGACGTCTCCGGGTCCCTCCTCGCTCTGGTGATCGGACGGGAATGGGAGCCGTTCGCCGTGAAGGCGTTCGACGCCAGGCGCACGGACCCGAGCGGCTTCGACGGGGCGTACTTCTCCGCGAAGCGCGTGCCCGCGATGGAAGCCTGGGCCGCCCGGATGTGCGACCGGACGGCCGCGTACGAAGCGCGGCGCTACCGCATGCTCCACCCGCTGGCGTTCGCGAACTGGCCGACGCTCGATCCGCTTCGCCACGACACCGAGTCGAATCGCGACGAGGAGGATCGCTGGCGCAGGGTCTACGGTCTTCCATACGAGGAAGCGCTCCGCGATGCCCCATGGGAGAACGACGCGGTCGCGCTCGACGCGACCAAGATCGAGCCGACCGCCGCCATGCCGGCCGGCTTCTTCGCCGCCTACCACATCTATCCGAATTACCCGGACTTCCTCAACCTCGAGCGCGGTCTCGCGGAAGGCGGCGACAGCCTCGGCCCCAGCCGCTACGCGGCCTATCTCGCGGATCTCAAGCGCTACCACGGGCGTCAGCCGGTGCTGGTGGCGGAGCTCGGCATCTCCACCAGCCGCGGCGTCGCTCACATCCAGCCCGAGGGATGGCATCACGGAGGGATCGACGAGAGGCGGCAGGGGGAGCTGCTCTCCCGGATGATGGGGGCGATCCACGAGAAGGGACTCGCGGGCGGGATCCTGTTCGAGCTCATGGACGAGTGGTTCAAGGGAACCTGGTCCGCCTCGCCCCTCGAGGTTCCCGCCGAGCGCCGCCGGCTCTGGTTCGACGCGCAGAGCCCCGAGCAGTCCTACGGGTTGATCGCCAACCGGCCCTCCACACCGAGACGGGTGGACGGGGATCCCGCGGACTGGCCGACGCGTCCCTACCTCGCGGGAGCCTCCGGGCGCGCGGAGGGATGGGCGCGGCTGCGGGAGGTCGGAGCGGCCTCGGATGAGGGCTACCTCTATCTCCTGCTCCGTACGGACGGCGGTCCGCAGCCTCCGGACTGGACACGGACCGCGTACACCATCGCGATCGACACCTACGACCCCGCGCGCGGCGCGACGCGTGTTCCCGAGGCGGGCAACGCATCGACCGCCACGGGAGTCGAGTTCCTGGTGGATCTGGCGGGGCGCGACGCGAGCTTCGTCACCGTCATCGAGCCCTACGAGCCGTATGCGCGGGTCGACAGCGGTCCCGTCGCCTCTCCGCCCGTGCGGGACGCAGCCGCGTCGTTCGTGCATCTGATGCTCGAGACCAATCGCGAGCGCATCGGGCGCGACGGGACGCGGTACCCCGCCCTGCGCGTCGATCGCGGCGCGTTGAGGCAGGGGTCGCTCGATCCCGACGCGAAGGGATTCGACACGCTCACCGACTTCGCCGTCGGAGCCGCGACGGGGACGATCGAGCTGAGACTCCCTTGGGCGCTGCTGAACGTGACCGATCCTTCCTCGCGGCGCGTGCTCCACCAGCCCGCCGTCCACGATCCCCCCTTCGACACGATCGCCACGGACGGCCTCCGCATCTACGCCTTCGCACGCGACCCCGCGAGCGCGGCGCGCAAGCCCCTCTCGCGCCTCCCCGCCGCGGGGGATCCGGCGCCGCTCTTCACGTGGGAGCGGTGGGACGTTCCACGGTACCGGAGCGAGCTGAAGCACGGCGCCGCGGCGATCCGCGACGGGCTGCGGCGGATCCCCGATCCGGTCCCGGGCCACGAGCCGGTCGATGCCCGCTGAGCGCGTCCTGCTCGCGGGTCTCCTCGCGATCGCGCTCCTTTCGCGAGGGTCACCGGCACTCGGCGCGCCGGACCCCCAAGCGGCGCAGGAGGCGTTCGAGGCGGGCGACACGGAGCGGGCCCTCGCCCTCTTCGACGAGATCCTCGCCGCGAACCCGTCGGACGTGAACGCCCTGCTGCGCTCGGGCATGCTCCTCTCCTGGAGCCGCAGGTTCGACGACGCGCTCGCCCGCTACGACCGCGCGCTCGCCGTCGAGCCCGCGAATGCGAAGGTCCTGCTCGAGCGCGGGAAGGTCTTCCTGTGGAGCCGCCGTTACGACGAAGCGATCGAGAGCTTCGACAAGGTCCTGCGCATCGACCCGAAAGAGCCGTGGGCGCTGTGCGGGACCGCGCAGGCGTACGCGTGGAGCGGCCGGAGCGGGCAGGCACGCCCGTACTACGAGCGGGCGCTCGCGGCGCAGCCGGACTTCAAGGAGGCCGAGCTCGGCCTCGCCTACCTCGAGCTCGAGGACGGCGACTCGTCCGCCGCCCAGGACCGATCCAAACGGCTGAGCGCCGCGTACCCTGACGATCGCGACGTCGCGGATCTCGCGGCCCAGGTGCGGCGCGCGCGGGCGCCCTGGATCCAGATCGGCTGGGATCGATCGAGCGACTCGGACGACATCCGCATGAACACCTATCGTCTGGAGGGCGGTCTCGCCCTCCCGGCGCGTCTCGATGCCCGCTTCGGCGTCGCCCACTCCGACCTACGCGGCCCGTCCGCGGGGGGAGCCGGCGAGAGCGCGGATGCGGAATCGCTCTACGCGGTTCTCGGCTGGACCCCCTCCCGCCGGCATCGCGGGGAGGCGCGGCTCGGCGTCACGCGACTGACCGATCCTTCCGATCGCGAGCGCACGACCGGTACGGGAGGCGTGTCCTACGCCTTCCCGATCGGCCGCTGGGACGCCCGGGCCTCGGTGGCCCGCGACCCGCTCCTCTATTCTCCCGAGATCCTGGACAACGACATCGACATCACCACGCTCGCGTTCGGCGCCTGGGGGATGGCCGCCCCCCACGTGCGCGTCGAGACGAACGCCTCGTACGGCGATTTCAGCGACGGTAACGCCCGCGTCGGGCTCGACGCCGGAGGGTGGTACGTCTGGCGATGGAGCCGACGCTCGCTCATGGCGGGAGGGATCGCGCGCTATCTCGATTATTCCGACGATCTCGACCACGGGTACTTCGACCCCCAGGGCCTGAACGCGGTGCTGGCCTCCTTGCGATCGGACGGGACCATCGGCGCCTCGCGGTGGGAGTACGAGGCGTCGGGGGAGGCCGGCGTCCAGTCGTACACCTTCGACGGGGACGACGCCTCGGGGAAGGCCCTGTGGAACCTCTACGCTTTCGCGGCACGCCCGCTCTCCCGGTCGCTGACCTTCCAAGCGTACGCGGGGGTTGGCAACTCCTCGACGGCGTCGGGCCCGGGGTTCAACGCGCGCACCTTCGGGGTGCGCTTCCGATGGGCCCTGGGAGGGTAGCGTGGCCGCGGCGAAGCGGATCCTCGTCGCCGAGGACGACCCGGTCACCCGGCGCTTCGTCGTCTCGCTCCTCGAGGAGTGCGGCTACGAGGTCCTGGTCGCCGAGGACGGCGAGCACGCGGTCGCGACCGCGATCTCGGTGCGACCCGATCTGCTGGTCAGCGATCTGGTCATGCCCTACCGGGACGGCTACGAGGTCCTCCGCGCCATCCGTAACGACCCACGGGTCGCGGGGCTCCCGGTCCTGATCCTCTCGATGCGCGACCGCGAGGAGGACATCGTCCGGGGATTCGAGCAGGGCGCCGACGAGTACGTCGTCAAGCCGTTCAACGCGCGCGAGCTGGTGGCCCGCGTGCGGAAGCTGCTCGAGCCGAGGCGGTCCTGATGCGCGGCGCGCTGGTCGTCGCGATCGTGCTCGTGGCGCTGTCGTTCCTCGCGCTGACGGCGTCGATCCTCCTCGGAAAGGCCTGGCGCGAGCTACGCGACAAGCGTCGTCGCCGGCGCCGGCGAGCGCTCGAGCCGCTGGTCCTGGACTACGCTCACGGCGGCCAGGTCTCCATCCTCGCGGCGCTGGGCGGCGGCGTGACCGCGGGGGACGAGCCCGTCGTCCAGGCGATCCTGCTCGATCACGTCCAACGCGTCCGCGGCGTGGAGCGAGACCGGCTCCGGCGCGCCTTCGACGAGCTCGGTCTCGTCGATCGCTACGTCGTCGGACTGTCGAGTCCACGGTGGTGGCGCCGGGCGGAGGCGGCGGAGCACCTCGGCCTGGCCGGGGCGGCGCGCGCGGCGCCTCGGCTCGCCGCGGCGCTGGAGGACGACGTTCCCGAGGTGCGGCTTCGCGCGGCGAAGGCGCTCGGCGCGGTGGGCGGGCGCACGGCCGTAGCTCCTCTGCTCCGGGCGCTCGCCGCGCCGAACCGCTGGTCCACCATCCGCATCGCCGACGTCCTCGCCGACATGGGGCCGAAGGTCCTCGAGGAGCTCCAGGACGCCTTCCCGTCGCTCGCCGCCCACGCCAAGCTCGCCGCGCTCGACATCATCGCGAGGATCCATCCGGTCGAGTCGGTCCCCTGGCTGCTCGCGAGGCTGTCCGACGGCGGGCCGGACGTCCGGGCGCGCGCCGCGCACGCGCTGGGCGTGATCGGGGCCCCCGACGCGAGTCCCTCGCTGCGCGCGGCGCTCGTCGATCCCGAGTGGCCGGTTCGCGCGATGGCGGCCAAGGCCCTCGGGAGGATCCACGACGTCGAGTCGATCCCCGGCCTGCGCGCGGCGCTGATGGACCGCGATTGGTGGGTTCGCGCGAACGCGGCCGTAGCGCTGCGGCGGCTCGGCCCGTCGGGGATCGACGCGCTGGAGGGGGCGCTGGCCGACGAAGACCCGTACGCGAGGCATCAGGCCTGCCTGATGCTCGAGGAGGCGGGGGTGCTCGACCGGCGCGTGGCCCAGCTCGTCGCGCCGGGCTCAGCGGGCGTCGCGGCCGAATGGGTCGTGGCGCGTTTCGTGGAGAGCGGTCTGACCGGCCGGCTTCGAGAGATCGCCGCGACGCAGGCGGACGAGCGCGTCCGTCTGGAAGTCGCCCGGCTGCTCGGCGCGCCGGCGGCGGCGGAGAGCGCCCGATGAGTGTGATCGGCCTGCTGCAGGACGCCATCGTCGGGTTCAACGTCTTCGTCCTCGGCTACTTCCTCGCGTTGAACACGATCTACCTGATCCTCTTCCTCCTCTCGCTGTTCGAGGTTCTCCGGTTCGTCCGCCGGACGTTCTTCTCCGACTACCGGCAGATCATGCAGTCGGAGATGACGTGGCCGATCTCGGTCCTGATCCCCGCGCGCGACGAGGAGAAGACGATCGTCGAGACCGTCCGGTCGCTCCTGATGATCAACTACGGGGAGTTCGAGGTGATCGTCGTCAACGACGGCTCGGGGGACGCCACGCTCCGCCGCCTGGCCGACGCCTACGAGCTCCGGCGGACGGACCGCCCCTACCGGCGCGTCCTCCCGACGGGTCACGTGCGCGGGATCTACGGCTCGCTCGCGCATCCGAATCTGCACGTCGTGGACAAGGAGCACGGCGGGAAGGCGGACGCCCTGAACGCCGGAATCAATCTCGCGCGTTACCCGTTGTTCTGCTCGATCGATGCGGACTCGGTCATCGAGGACAATGCGCTGCTCCGCGTGGTCAAGCCGTTCATGGAGCGGCCGGAGGAGACCGTCGCCGCCGGCGGGATCGTCAGGATCGTCAACGGCTGCGAGGTGCGGGAAGGGCGCGTCACCCGCGTCGCCCTTCCCGACCGGGCGCTCCCCATCCTTCAGGTCGTCGAGTACCTGCGGGCCTTCCTCACGGGGCGCGTCGGCTGGTCGAACCTCCAGTCGCTCCTGATCATCTCCGGCGCGTTCGGCATCTACCGGAAGCGCGAGGTGCTGGAGATCGGCGGCTACACGCACGATACCGACACCGAGGACCTCGATCTCGTCGTCCGTCTCCACGAGCACATGCGGCGCGCGAAGCGGCGCTACCGGGTGGTGTTCGTGCCGGATCCGGTCTGCTGGACGGAGTGCCCCGAGACCCTCGCCGTCCTCGCGCGCCAGAGGAACCGCTGGCACCGCGGGCTCCTCCAGACCCTCTGGATCCACAAGCGCATGTTCCTCAATCCGCGATACGGGAGCGTCGGGCTCTTCGCGTTCCCGTACTTCGCGGTCTTCGAGCTGCTCGGTCCCTTCGTCGAGACGTTCGGGTACGTGGCGGTCGTGGTCTCGTATGTGCTCGGCATCCTCGACGTGCCGTTCTTCCTCATGTTCGTGGCCGTCGCGTTCCTCTACGGGACGTTCCTGTCGATCGCCGCGATCCTGCTGGAGGAGATCTCGTTCCGGCGCTATCCGGGGTGGACCGACATCGCGAAGCTGCTCGCGTACGGGATCCTCGAGAACTTCGGCTACCGGCAGCTCCTGTCCGCGATGAAGGTCAAGGCGTTCTGGGACGCGATCCGCCGGCGCCGCGCGTGGGGCCGGATGCAGCGCCGCGGATTCCGCTCCGAGGCCGTCTCCGCGTCACGGTGAGGGAGGGCCCGCCGCGGGCCGGGGGTCGCCGAAGGTCGTCTGGGAGGGGAAGTCCGCGAACAGCGCGTACCCCGCGGGGTAGGGCGCGCTGTGGAACAGCACGGCCCGATGGCGGGGGGAGGCGGAGAGCCAGGACCGGACGGGTCCGGCGTCGGACTCGCTCTCCACCCGCACGCCGATCGCCGCCGCTCCGGTCCGCTCGGCGGCGCGCACCACGCGCTCCGACTGCCCCGCCGCGTCCACCGGGACGTAGATCACCCGCAGCGCCAGGTCCCCCGAGAGCGCGCGGAAGTACCGGGCGGGGGCGTCGTAGTAGCGGAGCGGCCCGACCCCTTCGAAGTCCTCGACGACGAAGATCTCCGCGGTGTCGAAGAGCACGGGGCGGTCTCCGATGACCGCGTCGGATCCCTCGCGCCGGACCGGCGCCGAGCCGATCAGCACCCCAGGCGCGTCGTACTCCAGGAGATCCCCGACGAAACGGTCGCACGGAAACCAGACGTCGACCCCGCTGCCGGCGAGATCGAAGGCCGCTCTCATCTTGTCCGGGGTGTCGCCGCATCCGACCACGAGCCGCACTCCCGCGCGACGCGCGGGCTCGACGAGCGCGGAGATCCCATGCGTGTCGATCACGAGCCCGACGTCCCCCCGAACGAGCGTCGTCGGATACTGGATCTTGTCCTCGAGCACCTCGTACCGGAATACACCGTCCCGGTCCGGAGCGAGCCAGCGCTCCCCTTGCCGCGCGACGAGCGTGCCCGTCAAGGGGAAGACCTTCACCTCCGTCGCCGCGAGGAGGTCGCGAAGCCGCGCGCCCTCGTGCCAGCCGAGGAGGGCGTCCCTCGTCACCGCGCGCCCGCGTCCGTCCCACGCGAGCTGGTACGAGAGCCAGTCGCGCACGGTCCGCTCGACCTGCGCGCCGACGGAGGACCCGGGCGGCACGACGATCCTGCTCCTCCCGAGGACGAACGACCGGATCCCGGGCGCGAGCCCAGGCCCGCGGCGGATCGCGGCGTCGCCGAAGCGGGGCGCGAACCGCCGCTCAGCGATCGCGTCGTAGACGCCGGCCTTCCAGGAGGCGGACGCCGCACGCGCGCGGGCGGACGCTCGGAAGAACGCCGCGGCCGCGTCGGCGCCGCAGCGGTCGGCGGTGAACGCCAAGGCTTCGCTCGCGAGCAGGATCCGCGCCGCGTCGGCGCCGGGGCCTTCTTCGAGGATCGGCTCGAACGACGCCCGAGCGCGGCACAGAGCGTCCTCGTCGCCGGTCGCGACGGCGAGCAGCAGCCGGCGCTCGGCCTCGGCGAACGCGTCGTCGTAGCGCCGCCCGCCGTAGACGTCGATCAGCTCCTGGCGCAGCGCGGGAGGCTGATGGTCCCAGAAGCACGGCCGGCAGACCTCCCCGGCCTCTCCACGACCCGGCCCCGGGCTTCGTGCGGCGCAGGAGGCGAGGACGACCAGTGCGAGGAGCATCGAGCGAGGCGAGGGCACGCCCCATTGCATCACGAAACCCGGATCGGCTCCTGGCGTACCATCCGCCTCGAGTGACCGCGCTCGCCGCACGCTTTCCCTCGATTCGCCCCGCGGAGCGTCGGGCCGTGCTCTGGGCCTTCCTCTACTTCTTCGCGATCCTTTGCGCCTACTACATCCTCCGGCCGCTCCGCGACGAGATGGGGATCATCGGCGGCGTCAAGAACCTGCCCTGGCAGTTCACCGGGACGTTCGTCGTCATGCTCCTCGCGGTGCCGGTCTACTCGGCCGTCGTCGCCCGCTTCCCGCGACGGACGATCATTCCGATCGTCTACCGCTTCTGCGCGATCAATCTGCTCGCGTTCCTGCTCTTCGACCGTGCGGGAGTCTCCCCCGTCTGGATCGCGCGCGTCTTCTTCGTCTGGGTGTCCGTCTTCAGCCTGTTCGTCGTCTCGATCTTCTGGAGCTTCATGGTCGATACGTTCGGCCAGGCCCAGGGGAAGCGTCTGTTCGGGGCCATCGCCGCGGGCGGATCGCTCGGCGCGATCGCCGGCCCGGCCCTCGCGGCGGCGCTGGTCAGGCCCTGGGGACGTCCGGCGCTCTACGTCGCGTCGGCCCTTCTGCTCGAGGGGGGGGTCTTCTGTGTCCGCCGGCTGGTCGCGTGGGGCCGCACGGCCGAGGCCGAGGACGCGGGCCGCGCTCCGGACCGGCCGGTCGGGGGCGGCGTCCTGGCCGGCTTCCGTCTCGCGCTGGCCTCGCCCTACCTGCTCGCGATCTCGGGGATGATGCTCGCGTACACGGTCACCTCCACGGTGATCTACGCCGACCAGGCCCGGATCGTCTCCGCTTCGATCGCCGATCCGTCGGCGCGGACCGCGCTGTTCGCGACGATCGATCTCTGGGTGAACGTCGTCGCGCTCCTCCTGCAATCCCTCGTCACAGGCTGGGTCCTGACCGCGCTCGGGATCGCGGCGGCCCTGTGCGTCCTTCCGATCCTCACCGCGGGGGGGTTCCTGGGGATGGCCGGCGTTCCGGGGCTCGCCGCGCTCGTCGCCGTTCAGATCGCGCGGCGCGGGACGCAGTACGGTCTCGAGAGGCCCTCGCGCGAGGTCCTCTTCACGGTCGTCTCGACGGAGGAGAAGTACAAGGCCAAGGCGTTCATCGACACGATCGTCTTCCGAGGCGGCGACGCGGCGTCCATCTGGGCCTACGACGCGGTCCGCAGCCTCGGGCCGCCCCCCGCGGCCGTGACAACGGGTATGCTCGTCGTTTGCGCGGCATGGATCGGGCTGGCGATCGTCGCGTCGCGCCGCCATGCGGTCCTGGCTTCGGAGAGGAGATCCAGATGAACCGGAATCGAAGGGCGTTCGTCAAGACGGCAGCCGCGGCCGGGGCGGGGGCGGCCCTCGCGGCGGCGCTGCCGCGTCTCGCCGAGGCCAAGCGCGCCGCGCGCGCCTCATCGCCGAAGAAGATCCTGATCCTGGGAGGGACGGCCTTCCTCGGTCCGCAGGTCGTGGATGCCGCGCGGGCGCGCGGCCACGTGCTGACCCTCTTCAACCGGGGCAAGACGAACCCGGGGCTCTTCCCGGACGTCGAGAAGCTCCGGGGAGACAGGGACGGCGACCTGAAGTCCTTGGAGGGGCGGTCCTGGGATGCGGTCGTGGACACGTCGGGATTCGTCCCCCGGTTGGTGACGATGTCGGCGTCGCTCCTCGCCCCCAACGTGAAGCAGTACGTGTTCATCTCGACGATCTCCGTGTTCGCCGAGGGGATCAAGCCGCAGACGGCGGAGAACGGCCCGCTGGCGACGATGCCGGACGAGACGAGCGAGGACATCGGGAAGTACTACGGCGCCCTCAAGGCCGCGTGCGAGCGCGCGGCGGAGAGCGCGATGCCGGGCCGTGCCTGGAACGTCCGGCCCGGGTTAATCGTCGGCCCGGGGGACAAGACGGATCGCTTCACCTACTGGCCGGTGCGGCTCGCGAAAGGCGGGGAGGTCCTGGCCCCCGGTGATGGGACCGATCCCGTCCAGTTCGTCGACGTCCGCGACCTCGGAGCCTGGATCGTGCTCGGGATCGAGCGCGGTCTTGTCGGCGTCTACAACGCGGTCGGCCCCGAGACGAAGCTGACCATGAAGGGCATGCTCGACGGCATCAAGGCGGGCGTGGGCGGCGATGCACGATTGACCTGGGTCCCCGCGTCGTTCCTCGAGAAGAAGGAGGTCCAGCCGTGGACCGATCTCCCCGTCTGGGTCCCCTCGAACGACGGCCAGGAAGGGTTCACGCAGATCGATTGCCGCAAGGCGATCGCCGCTGGCCTGACGTTCCGTCCCGTGGCGGCGACGGCCAAGGACACGCTCGCCTGGTTCCGGACGCTCTCCCAGGACCGGCGCGGGACGCTCGGCAAGGCGATCTCGTCCGACAAGGAGAAAGAGCTCCTCGCCGCGTGGCACGCCGAGGAGCGGGTTAAGATCTCGGGAACGAAGGGCTGATTCGGGACGGGCATCGATGGACTGGGGTCTCTCCAACAGGCTCTCGCGTATCCTCCGCGCGCCCCGCGGCCGCACGGTCATGCTCGCCGTGGATCACGGATACTTCCTCGGCCCCACGTCGGGGCTGGAGCGGCCGCGAGCCGCGATCGAGCCGCTTCTCCCGCACGCCGACTCGCTCATGGTCACGCGAGGGGTCCTACGGACCTCGGTTCCCGCGGGCTCGGGCGTCCCCATCGTGCTTCGGGTATCGGGCGGGACGTCGATCCTGCGCGAGCTGTCCCGCGAGGGGTTGACGGTCGCGATGGAGGACGCCGTCCGTCTCGACGCGTCCGCGGTCACGGCGTCGATCTTCGTCGGGTCGGAGGGGGAGCGCGAGACGCTGCTCAACCTCGCCAAGCTCGTGGACGCCGGCGAGCGTTACGGGATCCCGGTGCTCGCCGTGACCGCGGTCGGGAAGGAGATGACGCGCGACGCGCGCTACCTGGGGCTCGCGTGCCGGATCGCGGCGGAGATCGGCGCCCGCTTCGTCAAGACCTACTACTGCGAGGGGTTCGAGGATGTCGTGGGCGCGACGCCGATCCCCGTGATCATCGCGGGAGGCAAGAAGACCCCCGAGCGCGAGGCCATCGAGCTTGCGTGGAAGGCGATGCGATCGGGCGCCGCCGGGGTGGACATGGGGCGAAACATCTTCCAGTCCGATTGTCCCGTCGGGATGATCCGCGCCGTGCGCGCCGTGGTCCACGACGACGCCTCGATCGCCTCCGCCGCCGCGATCTACGAACAGGAGCGTTCCCCGAGGTCGCGATGAGGGCGGCCGTCTACTACGGCAACCGCGACATTCGCATCGAGGATCGCCCCGCGCCGCGTGCGGGGGCGGGAGAGCTGGTCTTCCGCGTGATGGCCTCCGGTGTGTGCGGGAGCGACGTCCTGGAGTGGTACCGGCTCGCGAAGGCCCCCGTGGTCCTCGGGCACGAGGTGTCCGGCGTGGTGGAGGAGGTCGGCGCCGGGCTCGCGGGGTTCGCCGCCGGCGATCGCATCGTCACCACGCACCACGTCCCGTGCGACGCCTGCCGCTACTGCCGCGCGGGGCAACATCCGGTCTGCCGGATGCTGCGCACGACGCATTTCGATCCGGGGGGGTTCGCCGAGCTGATCCGTCTTCCGCCGCCCCACGTCGCACGAGGCACGTTCGCGGTCCCCGCGCACGTGTCGTTCGAGGAGGCGTCGTTCGTCGAGCCGCTCGCCTGCGTGGTCCGAGGTCAGAGGGTCGCCGGTGGCGCCGCGGGCAAGACCGTCGCGGTCCTGGGATCGGGAATGTCGGGCCTCCTGCACCTGGCTTGGGCGAAGGCGCAGGGGGCGACCCGGCTCCTGGCGTCGGACATCCATCCGTTCCGCTTGGCGGCGGCGCTCCGCGCCGGCGCCGACGTGGCGATCGATGCCCGCAAGGAGGACGTGCCGGCGCGCATCCAGGAAGCGAACGACGGACGTGCCGCCGATCTCGTCGTGGTCGCGACCGCCGCGCTGCCGGCGCTCGGGCACGCGATGCGCGCGGTCGATCGGGGCGGGACCATCCTCGTCTTCGCCCTGTTCCCGCCGGGGATCACGTTCCCGTTCCCCGTCCACGAGCTCGGCGCGGACGGGATCGCCGTGGTCTCTTCCTACGCCGGGCCGCCCGACGACATGCGCGCCGCGCTCGACGCGATCGCCGCGGGGAAGATCGACGTCTCCTCGCTGATCACCCACCGGTTCGGCCTGGGAGACACCGCGGAGGCGTTCCGGCTCGTCGAGGAGGCGGGCGAGTCGCTGAAGGTGATCGTCGAGCCTCAGCGCTGACCGGCGCCCTCCTCAGCCGGCGATCTGACGCTTCAGCGCCGCGACGTCGTCGGGACGGGGCACGCCGAACCAGGCGTCGAGCACCACGCCGTGGGTGTCCACGACGATCGCCGCGGGGATGAACGGCACCTTGGCCAGCGGGTCCGGATTCGGCCGCTTGTAGCCGTACACCGGGAAGGGATAGGCCGCCGTCACCTCCCCGGGGGCCGCGGCGTTGGCGTCGAGCCGATCCGTCTGCACGCCGATCACGCGCACGCTCTGCGCCGGGGGCGTGGCCCGGAGCAGCTCGTTCCACTCGGGGATCGTCTGCTTGCAGGCCGGACAGGTCGAGGAAAAGACGAGCAGCAGGGTCTTCGACTCCCCGCCGCCGAAGGCGATCGTCTCGGCGGAGCCCGAGTCCGCGACGACCGGGAACGGCGCGACGACGTCCCCCTTCTTGAATTGCGGAGGCGCCGACGCCTCGGCCATGTGCGACAGCTGGCTCGTCAACGATCTGTTCTTCAGCGTGAGCGCGATGACGAGGGCCGCCAGCGCGCAGCACGCGACGACGAGGAATGTCGTGAACCAATCGACCCGCTTACGAGTTTCGTCCGTCATCGCCCCACCTTCACCACGAAAGCCGCCGCGGTGTCCCCCGCGGCGCAGCCCACGAACAAGCCGTACCCCCCGCCCGCCATCTCCAGCTCCTCGATCAGCTCGATGATCAGCCGCATGCCGGTGGGAGCCTGGGGATGGCCGAAGATCAACGACGAGCCGTAGTTGTTGAACCCGTCGATCGTCAGGCCGAGAGTCTTGGCCAGGTACACGTCGTTCACCGCGAACGGGTTGTGCGTCTTGATCGCACGCACGTCGCGAAGCCCGATCCCCGCCGTCTCGAGCGCCGCCTTCGCGGCGGGCACCGTGGCCATTGCCATGAACCCCTTCTTCGCGCGCCCTTGCCCGTAGGACACGAGCTGGACCTCGACCGCGGCGTCCTTCGAGAGCGCCTTGGCCCGCGCGCGGCTCGCGACGACGACGCCGCAGTTCCCGTCGGCGGGATGCGTCTGGCTGCCGAAGGTCACCGTGCCGTTCGGGAGGACCGGCTTCAGGGAGGCGAGCCCCTCCTTCGTCGTCGGAAACACGCCCTCGTCCCCCTCGAGCGTCGCGACCGTCTTCCGGCCGGAGCCGTCCTTGACCTCGAACGGGAGCAGCATGTACCGGCGCCGGAAGGCGCCGCCGTTCGCGAGCGCCGCCTCGTACTGTTGGAAGCGGACCAAGGTGCACGCGTCCTGCTCCTCCCGCGTGATCCCCGACTCGGCGGCGACGTTCTCCGCGGTCTGGATCATCGAGTTCCTCGCCCAGGGGTCGAAGCCGAACGAGTCGAGGACGATGTCCTCCTTCTCTCCCGTGCCTCCGGGCCCCGCCGGGTTCGGGAAGTAGACGTGCGCCCCGTTGCTGCACCGGTCCGCGGTGATGGCGAGGACCGCGTGCTCGCCGGAGGCATCGACCTCCGCGGCGGCGGCGGCGAGCGTGCGCGCGCCGGTCGCGCAGGCTTGGGCGACCATCGGCCCCGTCGTGGCCTCCATGCCGATCATCGCGGCGAGCCACGGACCTCCATAGAGCTGGTGCTTCTGCAGGTTGGTGATTCCGAGCGCCACGGCGTCGAGCGACTCGAGACCCACCCCACGCCCCGCGAGCGCCCGCTTCGCGGCGTCGGCGGCGAGCACGATCGCGTTCGCGTGCGAGAAGCTCCCCTGCCATTTGCAGAACGGCGTGCTCCAGTAGCAGCCGTACGGAACGTAGCTGTTCGAAAAGCGCATGACCTGGAGTCTAGCAGCGATCCCGGTAGAATCCTCCTGTGCTCCGGCACACCTTCCTCCACGTCCCCGGGGTGGGCGCAAAACGGGAGCGCGAGCTCTGGCGCCGCGGTTTTCCGGACTGGGACGCCTTCCGGGCGCACCACCCTCCCGGCGCCTGGCGCGACCTGATCGTGGGTCACCTGGAGGGCGATGCCGCCGCGCGCGCCCTTCCGAGGCGTGAAGCCTGGCGGCTGGCCCCGGAGTATCCGGGCCGGACCCTGTTCCTCGACATCGAGACGACGGGGCTCTCGTTCTCGTCCGACGCGATCACGTGCATCGGGGTGTCCGACGGAACGAGCACGCGCGCCTTCGTCCGGGGGGAGGACCTCGATCTCTTCCCGACGGCGCTCGAGGGCGTGGGTCTGCTGGTCACGTACAACGGGTCGTCGTTCGATCTCCCGATGCTGCAGGGAGCGTTCCCGGGCGTCGACTTCCGAGGGTTCCGTCACATCGATCTGAGGTTCCCGCTCCGCAGGCTGGGCACCCGGGGCGGCCTGAAGGGGGCGGAGCGCATGCTCGGCGTCGATCGCTCCGAGGCGATCTTGGGCGTAGACGGCTTCATCGCCGTGCTGCTCTGGCAGGCTCACCGGGAGGGAGTCCGATCGGCGCTTCCGACCCTCATCCGCTACTGCCTCGAGGACGTCGTCAATCTCAAGCCGCTCCTGACGCTCGTCTACAACCGGATGAGCGGCGAGCTGCCGGTGCCGATCGCGCCGATGGGGGACGAGGGGCGGCCGACGATCCCGTACGTCGCGGACGGGGATCTCCTCCGTCACCTCCGGCTCCGGCGCGCATGGGCCTAGCACGCCTCGCCGGCGTCCCGACGTGCGCGGCCGTCGTGATCCTCGCGGCCTGCGGCGGAGGCGCGAAGCAGAGCGCGGCGCCTCCCGAGACCGCGCGTTACGTCGGGAGCGAGGCCTGCCGCTCCTGTCATGCCGAGACCTGGTCCACGTTCTCGCGCACCGGAATGGGGCGCTCGTGGTATCCGCTCGCAGGCGCCGAGATCATCGAGGACTGGTCCGGCCGGAACACCGTGGACGTGGCCCGCACGGGGCTCCACTACGCGATGTTCCGGCGTGGCGAGCGGTTCTTCATGCGCCAGTCCCTCGTCGATCGGGGCCGCGAGACCGCCGTGGACGAGCGGGAGCTGCTCTGGGTGGTCGGCTCGGCGCATCACAGCCGCGCGTATCTCGTCGCGTGGGACGAGAAGCTCTTCCAGGCGCCGGTGTGCTGGTTCACGAAGGACGCGCTGTGGGACCTCTGTCCGGGCTACGAGATGAAGAACGACTACTTCTCGCGCGAGATCGATCGGACCTGCGTGTTCTGTCACAACGGCCGCATGACGCTCCGGCCCGATTCCCGGAACGCCTACGAGGATCCGATCCCTCACGGGATCAACTGCGAGCGCTGCCACGGCCCCGGCTCGCTCCACGTCGCCCGGTGGGCGCGCGGGGAGACGCCGACGGGAACGGGGGATCCCGCGGTCGTCAATCCGCGGCGCCTCTCGACGCCGCTGCGCATGCAGATCTGCTTCCAGTGCCATCTGGGGGATTCCAAGGCGACCGAGCGCGTCGCGCGGCGCGAGGTCCGGCTCGAGGATTGGCGGCCCGGCCAGCCGATCACCGATGCGATGGTGCCGTTCCGGTTCTCGGAGACCACGCCGCACGAGTACGGGCTGTCCGCCCAAGTCGACCGGCTCCTGCTCTCGCGCTGCTTCACGGAGAGCGCCGGGAAGATGGAGTGCGTGACCTGCCATGATCCCCACGTGACGGTCTACCGCGCGGACCGCGGCGCGGACTTCTTCACGGCGAAGTGCCTGGGTTGCCACGATCCTCACGCGTGCACGGCCCCGCAGGCGACGCGCGCGAAGACCCGTCCGCCCGACGACTGCGTCCAATGCCACATGCGGAAGGCCGAGCCCGACGACCATCGGCACGCGGTGTTCACCGATCACTGGATCCGCCGGCGCATCGACGAGCCGAACGTCCCGCGCACGCGGTTCGGCGTCGAGCCCTACCTTCCGGACGCGTACGCGGCGCTCCCGCCCGCCGATCGCGCGTTCTACACCGCGCGGGCGCTCTCGCTGCGCGCCCACGCCGTTCCCCCCGAAAACCAGAAGTCGATCTGGCCCGGGGCCGAGAAGGCGTTTCGCGAGTCGATCGCGCTGGGGCTGGGGGACCCCGCCGCGAGCTTCTTCCTGGGCAAGGCGCTGTCGGCGCAGGGGAAGCACCGCGAGGCGGCGGAGGCGTACGCCGCCGCGTACGCCGCCGACCCGGCCGATCACGACGCGGCGCTGGCCCACGGCCAGGCGCTCCTTCGCGCCAGGCATCTCGACGAGGCGGAGCGCGTTCTCCAGGCCGCGATCGACCTCCATCCCGAGGCGGCCGGGCCGCTCGCGGAGCTGGCCCGCGCCCGCTTCCAGCGAGGGGATGTCGCGGCTGCGCTCGCGCTCTACCGCAAGGCGCTGCGGCTCGAGCCGTGGAACGCCTCCCTTCACGAGAACGCCGCGATGCTGCTCTCCGCCCTCGCTCGCCACGACGAGGCGGTCGCGGAAGCGGAAGAGGCGCTTCGCTTCGATCCCGAGAGTCCGGGCGTGCGCCGGTCGAACGCGACGATCCGGCAGCGCGCCTCCGCCGCCCGTTAGGCGCGGGGACGCTTGATGAACGCCGTGCGCGCGATCAGGTCGCGGATCCGGTAGGCCTCTCCCTCGATGTGCTTCAGCTTCGCGCGCGTGTCGTCCGAGATCTCACCCTCGCGGGCCAGGAGGATCTCCAGGTACCCGAGGATCGCCATCAGCGCGTTGTTCGTTCCGTGGCGAACGTCCGAGATCAGGATCGCGATGTCGTCCGAGACGCTGGCAGGGGAGACAGGAATCGAACCTGCAACCCCCGGTTTTGGAGACCGGTGCTCTGCCAATTGAGCTACTCCCCTGAGCGCAAAGCGCCGCCGAGTGTACATGCCGCTCCGGCGGGATTCAATCATCGGCCCGGCGCCAGGTCCCGCGGTGGCGGCTGCGCCCTTCCGCCTCGTACTTCGCCTCGAAGTTGGTCAGAGGCCCCTCGACCGGCAGGGGGAACCCGGTCCCCCCGAACGAGCTCCAGCGCTCGAAGCACGCGTGCCGGTCGAGGAGCGGCTGGATCGCGGCCCAGTACTCGTCGTGATCGGTGGCGACGTGGAGCCATCCGCCTCCGACGAGCGTGTCGGCGATCGCATCGGCGTTGACCGCCTGGAGGAACCGGCGCTTCTGATGGCGCTTCTTCGGCCAAGGGTCCGGATAGAAGACGTAGTAGGCGGCGACCGATCCCGGCGGTATCGCGCGCCGGACGAGATCGCCCGCATCCACCCGGACGAAGCGAACGTTTTGGAGCCCGGCCCGCTGCGCGCGCCCCTCCGCGATCCGGAGGTATTCGTTCGACCACTCCACGCCGAGATGCAGAACGTCCGGTCGCGCCGACGCCGCGGCGATCAGGAAGCGCCCCTTGCCGATCCCGATCTCGACCTCGACGCGGCCGTCGCGGCCGAAGACCTCGGGCCATCGGAGCCCCGCGAGGGCGGCTTCGGGGTCGATGCGGAGCGGGGATTCGGACCGGACCTTGATCGCCATCGGTGAGGGTTCACATCGGTACGGGACCCGGAACGTTCCCCGTCTCGAGGACACCGAGGATCTCGCCGATCAGGTACAGCGATCCGGCCACCAGCACGACCCCCCCCGGCCCCGCGAGCCCGCGCGCGCGCTCGAGCGCGCGCTCGGGAACGGGCTCCTCCCACGACGGGACTCCGGCCGCGCGTGCGAGGTCGGCGATCTCGCGGCTCTCCGCGGCCCGCGTGACGGCGGGGCGCGTGGCGACGAGCGCGGCGACGTGCGGCGCCAGCGGCGCGATCATCCCGGCGAGGTCCTTGTCGGCCATCGCCCCGAACAGCAAGACCGGCTTCGGTCCCCCTCGGTAGCCCAGGTGCGCGGCGAGCGACGCCGTCCCCGCGGCGTTGTGCGCGCCGTCCAGCAGGATCGCCGGCGCGCCGGGAAGCCATTGGAGACGGCCGGGCCAGCGTACCGTCTCGAGACCGCGGCGCACCGCCGACGGGTCGACCGCGACCCCGATCGCAGGCGCGAAGGCCTCGAGCGTGGCGACCGCCACGCGCGCGTTGTCGCGCTGGTGCGCTCCGTCGAGGGCGAGTCTGACGCCCGACGGAAGGTGCGCCGTGCGCGCATCGACGAACGGCGCGCCGAGCTCGCGGCAGCGCTCGCGAAGGACCTGGACGGCCTCCGGCATCGAGACTCCCGACACCAGCGGGCGGCCCGCGCGCGCGATGCCGACCTTCTCGCGAGCGATCGCGGCGAAGCTCGATCCGAGCGTCGCCGTGTGGTCGAGATCGACGGTGACGATCGCCGCCACCGCCGGATCGGTCGCGTTCGTCGCGTCCAGACGTCCTCCGAGACCCACCTCGAGGATCGCCGCCCGAACGCCCGTCTCGCGGAACACGTGAAGGGCGACCGCGGTCATCACCTCGAAGAACGAGGGGTGGGCTTTCAGCGAGCCGGCCACAAGCCCCTGCTCGCACGCCCGCCGAACGGCGTCGAGCGCGCGCCCGAGGTCCGCGTCCGGGATGTCCGCCCCCGCGACACGGACCCGCTCGTTCGGCCGCACGAGGTGCGGGGAGGTGTACAGCCCCGATCGGACCCCGTGCGCGGCGAGCATCGCATCGAGCATCGCGGCGGTCGATCCCTTCCCGTTCGTGCCGCCGACAAGGGCGATCGGATACGCGCGCTCGGGGTGACCCAGGACGGCCAGCAGGCCGCGAATGCCGTCGAGCCCCAACTTGATCCCGTGGGATTGGAGCGCGTAGAGCCAGGCGACGGGATCTTGAGGCATGGGGAATCTCGATGAGTGCGGGCGGTATCATAACGCGGCCTCGGTGATCGGCTCGACCGCCGCCGGCGGAGGGACGTTTGGAGGAGAGGGGAAAGCTCGCGCTTCTCGGAGTGTTCGCGCTCGCCCTCCTGCTGCTCTTCCTCGGACTGGGCTCCTACCCGCTGCTCGATCCGGACGAGGCGCGCTTCGCCCGGACGTCCGTCGAGATGATGCGGAGCCGCGACTACGTCGTCCCGACGTTCGAGGGAGCCCCGCGCCTGGTGAAGCCCCCGCTTCTCCACTGGGTCCAGTCGGCGCTCTTCGGGGTCGCCGGACCGAGCGAGGCCCTCGCGAGGCTCCCCGCGGCGGCCTCGACGTTCGTGTCGCTGCTGCTCGTCGCCTGGATCGGATGGCGGAGGTTCGGCGTCGAAGGATCCGCCTGGGGCGCCGCGGTGTTCATGACGTTTCCCTTGGTGGTGCTCATCGCGCGCATCGGCACGTTGGACGCGCTGCTCTCGGTGCACGTCCTGGCGATCCTCGCGCTCGACCTCGTGCAGCCGGAGCACTCCGGGCTGCAGCGCAGCGCCGTGATCGGCGGGCTTCTGGGGCTCGCGTTCCTGGTGAAGGGGCCCGTGGGCGCGGCGCTGCCGCTCGTCCTCATCCTCGCGGGGCGCACGGCCACGGGACGGGACGTGCTCCCTTCCGTGAAGACCGTCGTGACGGTCGCGCTGGGCTGGGCGGCGGTCGTGCTCCCGTGGGGGCTCGTGTTCATCGAGCGGATCGGCGCCCGGAACGTCGTCGCGCTCCTGCGCACCGAAACCGTCGATCGCGCGGTCGCCGGAACCGCCCACGTCCAGCCGTGGTGGTACTACCTCGCGGTGAGCCTGATCGCGTTCCTCCCCTGGGCGGGACCGCTCGCGCTCGGCACGGGCCGCGCGTGCGCGCGGTGGCGCGACCCGGACTCCCCCACCGGACCGTACGCGGCCGCCGCGTTCATTGCGGGGCTCGCGTTCTTTTCGCTCAGCAAGGGGAAGCTCCCCAACTACATCCTTCCCCTCGCTCCGCTCGCGGCGCTCGTCGTCACCTTCGAGCTCGGACAGGAGCTGATCCATCCGACGCGTCGGCGCGCGGGTCCGAGCCTCGTCGCGACGACGCTGATCGCGCTGGCGGTCGGGCTCGGGACGGCCGCTTCGATCCGGCTGGAGGACCGGGCGCGGGGGATCGCGTACGTCGGCGCCGCCGCCTTCGGCGCGGGAGGGCTCGCCGCGCTCTACGGGATGTTGAAGAGCGCCCCCAGAATCGTCTACGCCGCGGCCGCCGCGGCCTCGATGACGTTCCTGCTGGCGGTCGTCGCGGGGGTCCCGCGCTTGGTGGCGGAGGCCCGGAGCGCGGCCCCGCTCGTGGCGGCCGTTCCCGCCCTGCAATCCTCGCGAGCCGTCGTCCTCGTGGACATGAACCTCCCGAGCCTGACGTTCTACGCCGACCGTGTCGCGGAAAAGGTGACGGGCAGCGCGCTTCCCGCGCGCCTCGCCCGGGGCGACGATCCGCTGGTGGTTCTCGACGACGCCGACTGGGCCTCCCTCTCGCCGGACGTCCGCGCGGGGCTCCGGGAGGTCGGGCGGTCGGGGAAGCTCCGAGTCCTCGAGACGCGGGCGGTGCCGTCTCCTTGACGCCCGCCGGAAGCCGCTGTTAGGTTCTCGACATGGCGTGGTTCAAGAAGGAAAAGACCCGGAAACAGCCGGCGCCGGATCGCAAGATCACGATCCCCGAAGGGCTCTGGGTCAAGTGCGACAACTGCAAGGAGATCATCTACAAGAAAGAGGTCGCACGGAACGCCAACGTCTGCCCGAAGTGCAACTATCACTTCCGGATCTCCGCGCGGGAGCGGCTCGAGTCGATGTACGACGACGGACGCTACCGGGAGTTCGACACGGAGATCGCTCCCGTGGACGCCCTCGGGTTCGTGGACTCGAAGTCCTACGCCGATCGCCTCGAGAGCTATCAGAAGGCGACGGGGTTGAAGGACGCGCTCATCAGCAGCGAGGGGCTCATGGGCGGGATGCCGGTGATCGTCGCGGTGATGGAGTACGGGTTCATGGGCGGATCGATGGGGAGCGTCGTCGGCGAGAAGGTCACGCGCGCCGCGGAGCGCGCTCTCGAGGCGAAGTGCCCGCTGATCGTCGTGTCGTGCTCGGGCGGCGCGCGCATGCAGGAGGGCGCGCTCTCGCTGATGCAGATGGCGAAGATCTCCGCCGCCCTCGCGAGGCTCGACGACGGGGCGATTCCCTACATCTCCGTCCTGACCGATCCGACGACCGGCGGCGTGACGGCGTCGTTCGCCATGCTCGGCGATCTCATCGTCGCGGAGCCGAAGGCGCTGATCGGATTCGCCGGTCCCCGGGTGATCGAGCAAACAATCCGTCAGAAGCTTCCCGTCGGATTCCAGCGCTCGGAATTCCTGCTGGAGCACGGGATGATCGACATCATCGTCGAGCGGGCGCAGATGCGCGACACGCTGATCCAGTGCCTGCACTTCATGATCGGCGCGCGCAAGACCGCCGACGTGCCGTCGTCGCGCCTCTAGCCTAGAGCTTCGAGTTCCAGATCACGTCCCGCACGCCGCGGTGGCGGTTCTCCCACCTCGCCATCACGAACAGCGCGTCGGAGAGCCGATTGAGATAGCGAATCACCTGGGAGCCCACCTCCTCGGACCGCGCGAGCGCGACCGCCAGCCGCTCGGCGCGCCGACAGACCGTGCGCGCGACGTGGAGCCTCGCCGCTCCCTCCGAGCCCCCCGGGAGGATGAAGTTCTCGAGCGGGCCGAGGGCGGCGGTCCGCCGGTCGATCCCTTCCTCCAGGGCGAGGACATGGCGCTCCTCGATACGCGGCACGGGGCGCCTCGCCTTGTCCTCCTCGAGCGCGCACAGGTCGCTCCCGAGATGGAACAGCTCGTTCTGGATCCGGGCGAGGTCGGCGGCGACGGAGCTCTCCAGCCCCGCCGCGAGCGCGGCCCCGATGGACGAGTTCAGCTCGTCCACCGTCCCGTAGGCGTCGATCCGCGGCGCGTCCTTCGCGACCCGCTGTCCGCCGCCGAGGGCGGTCGTCCCTCCGTCCCCCGTCTTCGTGTAGATCTTGGTGAGGCGCGGCACGGACGCTCCTCGCGCGGCGATCACATGCGCCACGACACGCCGGCAAGATACCGCCGTCCCGGCGCGGGCGTCACGAAATCCGCGCCGGCGTAGATCCCGCGCGTCGCGTAGCCCTCGTCGAGGACGTTCCTCGCCTCGATGAAAACGCCCGGCGTGCCGCGACGCGCCCCCGAGCCGGGCGCGGGGCGCTCCCAGGTCGCGCGAACGTTCGCCACGGTGTAGGCCTCGAGCCGCGACCGCACGTTGCCGGCGTCGTTGTCCAGGACCTGCGACCCCACGTGGAGTCCGTCGATGCGGAGACCGAAGCCCCGCGGCAGCGCCGCATCGAGGCCCGCGGCGACCCGGACCTTCGGAACGAGCGGCACGTCGCTCCCGTCGTCGGGACCCGCGGTGAAGGTCGCGTCCGTGTAGGCGGCGTTGGCGAAGGCGCTCACGCGCGCGCCGAGGCGGCCGCGCGCCGCGAGCTCCGCGCCGAGACGGCGAGTCGCGGCGGCGTTCACGTTCGTTCCGAACGGATCCGACGGCGTGGGCGTCGGGTCGAAGATGATCTCGTTCCGCGTGTCGGTGAGGAACAGCGCGGCGTCGATGGAGTAGGCGCTCCCGTGCACGCGCGCGCCGAGCTCGTAGGCGTGCGCATCCTCGGGCTTCAGCTCGGGATTGCTGCCGAAGAAGGGGAAGGCGAACAGCTGCTCCGGCGTCGGCGGAAGGAACGCGTCGGCGTAGGAGACGTAGATCTCCGCCGCGTCGGTCGGCCTCGCGGTCACCCCGGCGCGCAGGGACACCTCCGAGAAGGTCCGCTCGTCCGATGGGACCGTGCCCGGAATCGATTCGTCGTATCCGACCCGGCTTCGATCGGCGCGGACCCCGCCGGTCAGGTTCCATCGGGGAGAGATCGACCAGGCGTCCTGCGCGAAGACCCCGGCGCTCGTGACCCCCGCGGTGTTGCGCGATGCCGGCGCGGAGGGATCGTAGGTTCCCGGCGAGGAGGGCGAGGTGAAGAAGCCCGTGCTGTCGGTGTCTCCGTCGAGCGCCTCCGCCCCGAACGCCAGCCGGTGGCCGCCGATCTCCCGGGTCGCCTGTCCGGTGCCGCTCCACGCGCTCCCCTCGGCGTCGAGGAAGAACCCGCCGAAGACCGAGGCCGAGCGGCCGGTCGAAAGCGTGCTCGCGCGGTCGTCTCGGAAGGCGACGTGCGCGGCGACGGAGAACCCCGCCCCGACCGGGCCCTGGAAGGTCAGGGAGGCCTGACGGTCCACCGAGTCGGTGAAATCCAAGCGGTTGTAGACGTTCTGCTGCGGATCGGACTCGAACTCCGCGAGGCTGAGCGCCCCCGGATTCCCGTAGTCGAGGTCCGACGAGAAGAGCGAGAGGGACAGGTGTCGCTCCCCGCCGACGTCGACGCCGCCCGAGGCGTAGAAGCGAGCCTGGCGTCCTCCCGCGTTCGGCCGGAATCCGTCCGTCGTGTCGTAGGAGCCCGACCCGAAGACGTCGAAGCGCCCGAAGCGGCCACCGTAGGTCCCGTCGTACGCTTGCGTGTTCCAGGTTCCGCCGGAAACGGAGACCGACGCCGCCGGCGTCGTCCCGCGGCGCGTGATGATCCGCACGACTCCGGCCTCCGCGCCCCCTCCCGCGAGCGCCGCGGCGGGACCGCGCGTGATCTCGACGCGCTCCACGGCGTCCAGGGGGACCTGCTCGAGCGCGACCGCGTTGTTTCTGGGATCGTTGAGGCGGGCGCCGTCGAGGAAGACCGCGACGCCCTTCCCTCCCGCGAAGCCCCGCAGGTCGAGCGTCTTCTGGACGTCGTTTCCGACCTGGTCGATGAGCGCGATCCCCGCTTCCTCGACGAGGAGATCCTGGAGGTTCCGCGCGCCGCTCGCCTCGATCCGCTCGCGATCGACGACGGTCACGTGCGCCGGGACGTCGGACTTGGGGGCCGGCTTGTCCTCGAGCCGGGTCGAGGTCACGACGACCGTCTCGTCGTAGGGAGTGGTCTCGTCCTGGGCGAGCGCGAGAGACACCTCGGACGTGGCGGTGACGAGGATGAACGTGGACAAGGCCGTGACAGGAATCGGACGCCGCATGCGAACCTCCCGTTCGACGCGCGCGAGAGCGCGAGAACGCTCGTCCGGTCTCCTGGCTCACGGATCGTCCGCCGCCGGGCGCCTTCCCGAACGCCCAACCCCACTCGGGATCCTCGACGTTCAGTGGCTGCTGCCCGGGGCGTCCCCGTTCACAGTGGCGGGGGCCGCGCGGGATTCACACCCGCTTCCCTCGACGAGCGCGTGTTGTGAAAGAGCGAGGCGAAACGCGCGCACGTTACGCGGAGGATCGACCCCGTGTCAAGTCGTCGAGCCGCGCGGAATCACGAACGGCCGACCCGACGAGGGATCCGTTCCGATGTCCACGTCCACCTCGTAGACCGCGCGAATCGGCTCGGGGCGGAGCACGTCGCCGGGCGTTCCGTCGACGGCGATCCGGCCGGCGCGGAGGAGGGCGAGCCGATCACAATGCCGTGCGGCGAGATTGATGTCGTGGCTGACGATCACGACCGTGAGCCCGCGCTCCCGGTGGAGCCGCTCGAGGAGCGCGTAGACCGCCACGCGATGCTTCAGGTCCAGGAACGCCGTCGGCTCGTCGAGGAGCAGCACGCGCGGCTCCTGCGCCAGGGCCCGCGCGAGGATCACGCGCTGCCGCTCCCCTCCCGACAACGCGCGGAGCGATCGCTCGCTCAGATGGGCCACCTCGCATCGGTCCATGGCCTCCCGCGCGATCTCGACGTCCCGCGGGCGCTCGATGCCGAGGAAGCCGAGATGAGGAGCGCGCCCCATCCGGACGATCTCCTCGACCGTGAACTCGAAGACGGCGTGCGTCTCCTGAGGGACGACCGCGACCCGCCGCGCCCGCTCCTTCGACGGCAGCGAGGAGAGGTCGTCTCCGAGCAGCGTGATGCGCCCCGACGACGGGGCGAGCGCGGCCGAGGCGAGCCGGACGAGAGTCGTCTTGCCGGCTCCGTTCGGGCCGAGGATGCCGACGATCGTCCTCTCCTCGATCGCGAGATCGAGCCCCGAGACGAGCGGCGCGGCGCCGTACGAGAAGCCGACGTCCTCGAAGGCCAGCGCGGCGCTCACGATTCCCTCAGCCGGCGCATGAGGAGCACCAGGAAGAACGGTCCGCCGATCATCGCCGTGACCACGCCGACCGGGAGCTCGCTGGGGGCGAGCAGCGTCCGGGCCGCGGCATCGGCGAGCACGACCATCGCCGCGCCGGCGAAGGCGGATGCGGGGACGAGCAGGCGATGGTCGGGGCCGAACAGGCGCCTCATCGCGTGGGGGACGATCAGCCCCACGAAGCCGACGATCCCGGTGAACGCGACCGCCGCCGCGGTGACCACCGACGCGGCGACGACCGCGACCCACGTGGAGCGCTCGACATTGACACCGAGCTGCGCCGCCTCCTCGTCGCCGACCGCGAGCAGGTTCAGCGTTCGCGCTTGAGCGGCGAGCGCCCCGAGCCCGATCCCGCAGAGCACCGCGAGGGTCGCCAACACCGACCACGAAGGCGAGGTCATCGCCCCCATCAGGTACGACAGAGTCCCCTGGAACCGTGCGGGGTCGCCGGTGCTCACGAAGAACTGGATCACCGCCGAGTCGAACGCGTTGAGGACCACGCCGGTCAGCAGGAGCGCCGTCGTCTCCGTTCGCCCGCGGAAGCGGGTGAGGCCGAACAGGACGACGAGCGTGCACAACGCCCCCGCGAGAGCCGCGGCCGGGCGCCCCGTGGTGGCCTCCAGGAAGGCGCGCGGCGCCACCGCGTCGAAGGCGACGGCGCCGAGCGCGGCTCCTCCCGAGATGCCGAGGATGTAGGGGTCCGCGAGCGGATTGCGGAGCACGGCTTGATAGGCGCAGCCGGCCGCGGAGAGCGCCGCCCCGACGAGCCCGGCGAGAAGGGCCCGTGCGAGCCGCACGTCGATCAGGATCGTTCGACGATTGGCATCCCCCTCTCCGGCCAGCGCCGCGATCAGCTCGCGCAGGCCGAGCTCGCTCGGTCCGACGCTCGCCGCGAGCGCCACCGCGGCGAGCGACAGGAGGACGACGACCGCGAGCGCGCCGGGCTTCCGCCAGCCGGTCATCGCGCGGCCGGCTCCTCGTGAACGACGGGGTGGACGATCGCGGCGAGCGCCTCCGCGTCGTCCGCGATCCGCGGGCCGGGACGGAGGGCGAGCGACGCGTCGAGGACGACCACCCGATGGGAAGCGACCGCCGGTATGCGTGTCCAGCGGGACCAGAACCGCTCCTCGTCGTGGGCCTCGCCGGCTGGAAGGTCCATCCGGGATTGGAGAATCAGCTCGGGCTTCGACGCGAGCACCGCCTCGAGCCCGATCCTCGGATACCTCGGCTCGGTCACCACGTTCCGCCCGCCGGCGATCTCGAGGAGCTGCGCGGGGAGCGTGTCACGCCCGGCGGCGATGATCGGAGTCGTTTGGAGGCAGAACAGCGTCGGCACCTTCGGTCGACCGGCCACGCTGCGCGCAACCGCGTCGAGACGCGCTCGAACCGACGCCGCGAGCGCGCGTCCCCGCTCGTCCGCGCCGCAGAGCCGCGCGACCGACTCGACCGCGTCGAGCGACTCCTCCAGCGTCTCCGCGGGCACGATCTCCACGCGGAGACCTTCCCGCTGCATCGCGAGGGCGGCATCCCTGTTGCCGGGGCCCGGGCTGACGACGACGAGGTCCGGCCTCAGGGCCACCACCGCTTCGACCGACGGGTTCACGTATCCGCCGACCTTGGGCCGCGTCTTGGCCTCGGGGGGGTAGTCGCAGTATTCGGTGACGCCGACCACCCGCTCCCCGGCCCCCACGGCGAAGAGGATCTCGGTCAGCGCCGGCGTCAGGGAGACGATGCGCGAAGGGCTGGCGCGCGGCTCGGATTCGCCCGACGGGGGCCGGGCGCACGCGAGCGCCGAGGTGAGAAGGACCAGAAGGACGAGCGTCCGGCGAAGGGGTGGGCACACGGCGGCGGGATGTTATCCCGCTCGTTCTATCTCTTGAAGACGACTTGCTCCCGCTTCCAGTACTTCACGGGGACGCCCCCCTTGGTCGCGGGACGGTAGGTCCAGGCGCGAGCCGCCTTCAGGGTCGATTCGTTGAGATCGGCTCCGTTAATCCCGCTGACGAGCACCACCTCGTCCACAGTTCCCCGCTCGTTCACCAGCACGTTCATGACGACCGTTCCCGACAGCTTGAGCTCCCGCGCCCGCAGCGAGTAGGTCGGCAGCTTGCGCGCGAGCGTGACCGGGAGCGTGTCCGGGTCGTCGACGAGCGTCCCGGGAGCCAGCTGGGGAGCGGCTTCGGGCTCAGCGCCGGCCTCGGCGATCGTTTCCACGCCCGACGCGGCATCCTCGGCCCCGGCGGGTGCGGTCGGCACGGGAGCCGACGCCGGCGCGGGTCGCTCGATGGGCCAGGCGGAGATCGAGGCCGCCGGTGCCGGGGAGGTGCTGGTCGGAGCCTTCGGGCTCGGCGGGGGCGCGGGCTTCGCCGGCTGCGAGGCTGCCTTTTGAGCCGGCTCCGGGACGGGTCGTCGAGCGGGCGGCGGGGCTTCGACCGCGTTCAGCACCAGGTTGGCGTCTTCATCCGTGGGTCGCGCTTCGGGCTCGGAGGCCGGGGGAGAGGGAATCTCGGCTTGCTCTACGGGGGCGGGAGGGGGGACCGGTCGAGCGGAGGTCGTGATCGTCGGGTTGAGCTCGCCCCGGAAGAATACGAAATACATCGCCGCCGCCACGACCAGGATGAGAACGGCCCAAACCCAGGCGGACACCCCGCGCTTGGCCCGGCCGGCGTCGAGGTCGGATTCGACGAGGCTTCCGGACGGAAGCTTGATCGAGCTCGACGGTCGCGGCCGTTCCTGGACTCGCGGCGCCGGAATCTCCGCGGCGGGCCTCGGCGCGGTCATCAGGGGTCGGTCGGGCGTCTTCTTTCCGTGCTTCTTGGCCTTGCGCGAGCGCTTCGCGTCGAAGCTGACCACCTGTCCGGGCACGTCCTCGAGATGCACCGGGACGGACCGCTGTTCCGCGGGAAGCGGAAGGGGGTCGGGCGACGGGAGCGCCTCCAATACGGAGGGGGAGAGGAGCTGATCGGAAGGAATCGGATCGGGCGCGGCGTCGAGAATGGGTGCCGGCTCCAGCGCGAGCGCGGTCGAGAGCGACCCGAGCTCCGCGTTCAGCTCGGCTTGCATCTGGGCGAAGGGATCCTCGCCACTCAGGTCCTCCGCGAGATCGGGCTCGATCGAGGGCCCGGGCTCGGCTTCGGCGGCCGCGATGCTCGCCGCGGGGACCACCGCCGCTGCCGCGGGGAGGGTTTCCGGCGCGACCGTCGCCTCGGCGCCGGGAAGGATCGCGTCGAGTCGCGCCATGATCTCGTCTTCGGTCAGATCGCCGACGACGGCGCGGGGAACAGGCGTCTTGCCGTGGGGAGGACGCGCGGGTGACTCCTTCGCACCGGAGGCAGGGGATACGGGGGAGGCGTCCGACATCGATCGCGTCGGTGTCTCCCCGGCGAGACCGGAGGAGGTGGGAGCCTTCGAGGTGAAGAATTTCCCGACCACGGCGAGCAGCTGCTCGGGAGCAATGGGCTTCTCGATGTACTCGTCGCAGCCATAGATGTGGAGCGCCTGCGTCCGGTATTTCCGCCCCTTGTAGACGCCGGTCGTGATCAGGACCGGAGTGCGGCGGCCGTGAGGCGATCGCTTGAGCTCCTGACAGACCTCGAACCCGTGCTTCTTCGGGATCATCGCTTCGACGAGCACCATGTCGGGATTCAACCGATGGAAGGCGTCGATCCCCGTCAGTCCGTCGGTGGCGATCTCGACCCTGTACCCCGCGTCGGTCAGAGGTTGTCGGAAGCGTTCGATACTGCGCGGCTCGTAGTCGATCAGAAGTATCGTATAGTTCGCCATTCGACGACCCTGAGAGCTGTTGCTCCGAGGTACGGCTCTTGCGATCGACTCCCGCCTGCGACCCTACAGCGCGAGAGGTGCGGACACCCCCTCGGCGTCCGCGTAGAACATAGGCTGCTCCCACTGGGGATTCAAGTCGCCGGAAACCCAAGCCGTGAGCCCCGATCCGCCGGATTCGATCGATGCCGAGTCGGTCGCGATCGCGGAGGCAGCCACGCTCCTCCCGCGCGGCGATCAACGGGCCCACATCTTCTTGGAAGCGCGTGTCGATGCGCGGCTCGACCTCGATAGCGAGGGGGGTCGGAACTACGTCGAGACCCGAACGCGAGGGGTCGCGATCGCCGGTCCACGGTCGCTCCACGTCACCGACCCGGATCCGCGCGAGCTCCCGGCTCTCGTGCGAGGGGCGGAGCCGAGCCCACGCCGGGACGTGTCCCGTCACCCCCCGCTGTCGCTGAGGACACGAGAGCGCCCGGCCTGGCGCGGACGCTGGAGCGCTCGCATCGTTCAATTCGACCAAAAGATTTGGGTGGGTCGAGAAGAAGGGGTCGTTTTCGACCGGCGGCGGAGCTGCCGGCTCAGCGTTCGGGTGGGGACGCAGCCGGAGGCCCGGGACGAGCTCGAGCTCGCTCTCGACCCCGACGACCCCCGATGGCCGACGCTCCCGGACCCGCAGGAGCGGCCGCTCGCCTCACCGCCCCGCGGTCCGTTCGTCGGCGTGTTCGCTCCGGGAGCGGCGGGTGTGATGGCGCACGAGCTGTTCGGCCACGCACGGGAGGGCGACGTGGCCCTCCGTCGGGAGACCTGGATCGCGAGCGTCGATACGACTCCCGGGGTACCGCTGACGGTCATCGACGCTCCCGCGAGGGGTCGCGCCGGCTGGCGGTTCGACGACGAGGGAACGCCGTCGCGCTCCGTCGTCCTGATCGACCAGGGGTCTCCCGCCGGACTTCTGCTGGATCGCGCCTGCGCGTCGGCCTTGCGAACGGAGTCGACCGGGCATGGGCGACGGTCGTCGTACATGGACCCCATTCGACCACGCATGGGGTGCACGTACATCGAACAGGGTCATGACGATCCCGACGAGGTTCTGTCGGGAACGCGAGACGGAGTGTATTTGCGGCGCTTGTCCGCAGGGCACACCGACCCGGTGACAGGTCGTGCGACGTTCGTCGTGACCGATGCCGCTCGCATCGTCAACGGCTCGATCGACCAGACGTTCGCCCCGTTCGTGATCATGCTCGACGGTCGCGACGTGTGGCATTCGATCGACGCCGTGGCGAGGGACCTCCGGTTCGATTCGTCGGTCGGCTCGTGCATCCGCGATGGTCAGCCCCTGGCCGTGAGCGTCGGCGGGCCGACAATCCGGATAGGGTTGGTCAAGGTGCTCGCGTGAAAGGAATTGAAGCCCTCGAACTCGGCGCGCTCATCGAGCACGCGCGCGTGCTCCGGGCGTGCATGACTGCGCGCGTGGGAAGCGAGCGCGTCGAGCTGTTCGCGAAGGTCTCGCATCGCCGGCGAGCGACACGCGATGCGACGTGCGACGTCTCGCTTCACGATGTCCGAGAGTCGGGACTCGCATGCCGCGTCTTCGGCAGGGAGGGGGAGCCCGCGGGGTTCGCTTCGGCGTCGGGCGTCTCGACGAGCGAGGCCGAATGGGTCGCCGACCGTGCTCGGACGTTCGAGGGACGCGCGTCCGGATCGACTCCGGAGCCCTCTGATTTGGCCGGTGAGCGATGGGACCTCGATCCGGCCGATTCGCTTCCGACCGGCGACTCCCTGATCGCGCTGGTCCGGGAACGAAAGGCGGTCGAGTGGATCGAGCTGGGCACGACCGTGGAGATCCTGATCGGATCGCAGGGGTGGATGGCGTGCCGTCGGCGGAATCGGGCGTGGCTGCTCGGGTCGAACGGCAGGGGCGAGATCAGGGCCAGGCGCGGCTTCGAGGATCTGGCGGAGCAAGATGAGGACGCCATCTCCTCGATACCGCCCGGGGGGATCGTTCCTACGTCGCTCGTTCTTGCCCCGTCTGCTTCCGGCGCGCTCGTCAGCGCGCTCGTCTCGGCCTTTCATCGGTCGAACGAGCAATGCGGGGCCGGATTGGACGTCGACGACGTACCCGCCCACGAGGAAGGACTAGCGGGGGGAGCTTTCGACGATGCAGGGTTTCCTACGTCGCCCCGTCCAATTACAGCCGATGGGTATTGGGTGCCATTCGAGCCAGGACCGGGGAACGTCTGGCGAGGCTCCTTCAGAGCTCCACCCACCCCCGGCACGAGCAATTTGGTCGTGAGCCCCGGCAAACCGGCGAGCCACGGAGACTGTCTCCGGATTTCGAAGTGTCGCGTCGTCCCGCTCGGCAGGGATGTTTGGGTGTTGGATCTCGAGACAGGACAAGGTGGTCCGCGGTTCGCCGCTCGGGTGGACCCCCGCGCCGTGTCGCTCGCGCCGATCGCGACGCTCGGACCCGCGGTCCCGACCGCAACGGGCCCGATCGGCCCGCATCTCGTCGTCGACGGCGGCCTTCTCGGCCTGAGGGAAATAGTCTAGGAAACGAGGATTCTCGCGCCGTCCAGCTCGCGGAACAGAGCCAGGGTCGAGCGCTGGGCGGGAAGAATTCGCGTCAGCCGCTCCGCCGTCCGATCGAGCGCTTCCCGGTAACGGCTTCTCCCTAACCCGGCTACCTGATACCCAAAAGTTCCGAGGGCTTTGATCATCCTTTGGGCGGACGTCAATTCGAATCGAAAGCGCATGGCTCTTCGGTCGGGGCGCCCCGGGAGGAGGGTCCAGTAGAGACCGAAGAGATCGTCGGCTTCCCTTTCGTCGAGGTCGACATAGGCATCGCGCAGCAACGACGCGAGATCGTAGGTGTCCGGACCCCAGCGGGCGTCCTGAATGTCCACCATCGCGAGCGAGCCGTCGGAACGCACCATGATGTTCCGGCTGTGATAGTCGCGGTGGCACAGCACCCTCGGGTGGGCCGCCGCGTCGCGGGCGAGGCCGTAGAGCGCGTCGCGAAGCCCGGGACGATCGTCCTTCCGGCCGAGATAGTCGGTCACGTAGTGACGCAGAAAGAAATCCATCTCGAATCGGAAGCGCTCCTCGTCGAGCGCCGGCCCGGAGCCCCGCTCGGACGCCGACAGCGCCGCCGTCCCGCGCGCGCCGATCGCCACCGCCAGCCGCACCGCGTCCCTGTAGAGCGCCCCCCGATCGGCGCGGCGCTCGCTCCCGTCGCGCGCGACCGCGACTTCCAGGGTCGTGTCGCCGAGATCCTCGAGAACGATCGCACCCGCGTCAGGAAGCACGTCCAGGACGCGCGCGACGGGGAGCGCGCCACGCTCGAAGATGCGGGCGAGCCGGACGTCGTCCGTCTCGTCCACGAACGGCGCACCGTAGTCCATCACGATGCGCGATCCGCCGTCATCGAGGAACAGCCGATGGAACCGGCGGGCGGATGCATCGCCGGGGAGGGTCTCCACGCGAGCGTCCGCGTAGAGCGTGGCCAGGGCAGCGGCCAGCTCGGGGCGCAGCGCGCTCATCGGGCCGGCGCGCCGGAAAACCGTCTCAGGAGGAGTCCGTCGATTCGCTCGATGGAGCGGGGCAGCGGTCGATGCGGATCCGTATCGCCGGCGATCACGGCGTCGCTCGCTTCGAACCCGGCAGGGACCTCGGCTCCCGGTCCCACGATGCATCGATCCAGCTTCGTTCGCGGTCCGATCCAGGCCTCCGGCATGATGACCGTGTCCCGGATCGAGACCCCCTCGCCCACCATCGCCCCCAAACCGATCGCGACCGCTCCTTCCATCCGGATGTCGCTCGCCTCGAGGTCGGCGCCGGGGCCGATCGCGGCGATGGCGCGATCCATCAGCCGCACCAGATCGAAATCACCCAGTCGAGCCCGCTGCTCCGCGGGCGCCGCGATCAGGCCGAGCGAGCCCTCGAGATACTCGTCGGGTGCGCCGAATTCCCACCAGGATCCCTCGTGCACGTAGGCGTTGAGCCGTCCGGCCGCCGCGAGCGCGAAATAGACGTCGCGCACGATGTCTGAGGGACCGGAGCCGGGGATCAGGTCGAGCACCGATTCCTCGATGAGATGGTATCCGGTGAAGAGATGATCGCCGGTCCCGAACGCGCTCACTCGGGTCGCGCGGTCGACGCGCACGCGGGTGTACCGGGAGCGGTGCGGTGTCACCACGAGCGTCGCGGGGCACCCGGAGCGCCGATGCGCGGCGACGACATCGGCCAACGAGATATCGGCCAGGAAGTCCGAGTTCCGGACGAGGATCGTCCCCGCTCCCCGCAGCCGCGCCGCCGCATGCGCCAGTCCACCTCCGGTTCCGAGAAGCTGCCCGTCCTCGAGGGAGTAGTGGAGGGCGCGCAGCCCGAAGGCCGTGCCGTCGCCAAAGGCTTCGCGGATGCGTTGCGGAAGATGATGGAGATTGATGACGGCCTCGTCGATCCCCTCGAGGGCAAGGCGCGAGAGGACCTGCGGCGCGATCGGCCGGCCGAGGACGGGGAGCAGCGGCTTGGGGACGACGTGGGTCAGGGGCGCGAGCCGCTCGCCCAGTCCGGCCGCGAGCACCATCGCTTTCATGCGGGATCGTGGGTCTCGGGCCGCGGCATGAGGAGGTCGCCGGCGACGGTCCCCCGCACCTCGGCGTCGCGCTCCTGGAGATCGCGGTAGGTCGCTCGGATGAACTCGCCGTCGGAGGCCCCGAGCCGACGGGCGGCCGCGTCGACCGAATCCGGGGGACCCTCGAGCTCGACGAACGTTCCCAGGGGCGTCTCGTCGAGCGAAGCCTCGACGGCCGGCAGGCGGAACGTCGTGCGGTACTTCTGGTAGCGATAGACCGGCGCGAGACCGAGCCCGGACAGGATCTCGCGGAGCGCGTCCGCGTCACGAACCTCCGTCTCGTGCTCGGCGCGGAGCTTGTGCCGGTGCTCTCCCGGGATCTCCGCCTTGAGCGTCAGCAGCGCCGAGCCGCGCACGAGCCGCAGACGAAGGAGACGCCCGCTGCTCCGGAGCGCGCCGTCCTCGAAATCGTAGAGGACGTTGTCCTCGAATGCGCGGTCGAGCAACGGCCGTGCGCCGGCCGCGAGGAGCTTTCGGAGCGCGGACTCGGGAGAGGGGAACGCCAGCTTGATCTCGTTCTCACGGCTGGACTTCGCCATCGACGCGATGATAGCATCGCGCGACGTTGCTTACGCGATGGGCCCGGCACCCGTGGAGGCTTCCCGTCCTCGCCGGCGTGATCGTCGCGTTCGGATATTTCACATTCGGACTCGTCGTTCCCAACTTCGTCGGCTTCGTGCCGCTGCTGGTCTGGATCGACGAGAACCTCGATCGACCGTGGCGCTCGTGGAGGAACGCCGGATTCGTCTTCGGCGCGGTGTTGAATCTGTTGATCCTCCACTGGATGCGGTCGATGCTCGCCGTGAGCTTCCTCGCCGTTTTCGCCTACCTCGGACTCACTCTCGTCTTCGCCGCCGGCATCTCGCTCGCGACGATCGCGCTCGCATGGACGCGAAAACGGACCGGATGGCCCTACGCGATCCTGCTGCCGAGCGCCTGGCTGACGCTCGAATGGCTGCAAGCGCGCGGCGATCTCCGGATGACCGCGCAACACCTCGGTCAATCGCTGGGAGCCGTGCCGTTCCTCGCCCAGTTCGCCGACCTGACCGGGCCCTACGGCGTGGGCGGGGCGATGCTGGTCTCGAGCGCGCTGCTCCACGACGCCTGGCGGGGTGGGACGTCGCGCCGCCGTGCGGCGTCGCTCGCGGCGTGGGGGATCCTGATCGGAGGCGTCCTCGCGTACGACGCGTGGGCCTGGACGCATCCGCCCAGCTCCTGGGGGACGCTCCGCGTCGCGCTGATCCAGCCGAACATCCCGCTCGACGTGAAGATGGACCCCGCCACGGACGATCGTCAGTGGCAGGTCCTGGACGAGCTGACGCGCGAGGCGGCCGGCCGGGGGGCCTCCGTCGTCATCTGGCCCGAGACCGCGCGGCCGCAACCGCTCTACCGACGCCCCGACGTGCCGTCGAGCTACGCGATGTCCGACGTGCAGGACCTCGCGCAGCAGGCCGGTGTGACGATCGTCGCGGGATCGGAATACGTCGTCGTCCACGACGAGCACCGCCTCGACGCCTACAACGCGGTGTTCGTCGTGCATCCCGACGGCGCGCTCGATCCCGCATGGAGCGCGAAGGTCTACCTCGTGCCGTTCGTCGAGGCGGTCCCCTTCGACGCCGTCCTCGGCCCGATCCTCTCCGGCCGGCGCGGTTGGGCGCGCTGGCTGGCGGGAGGGTTCTCACCCGGGACGAAAGGGACGCTCCTCCCCGTCGACGGCGCGAAGCTGGGCGTGAGCGTCTGCTACGAGGAGCTGTACTTCGACCTGCAGCGCGGCCTGCGCAACGCCGGGGCCGACCTCCAGGCGATCGTCACCAACGACGCCTGGTTCGGAACGACATTCTTCCAGACGTACCAGGCGAACACGGTGCGCCTCCGCGCGATCGAGAGCCGCTCGTCGTTCATCCGCGTCGCGAACACCGGGATCTCGATGTTCGTGGATCCGACGGGGCGCGAGGCGGAGCGGACCGAGCTCGACGTCCGCGACGTCCGCGTGCACGACGTCCCGCTGACCCGCCGCCGGACCGTGTACGATCGAATCGGCGACGTTCCCGCGTGGGCGGCGATCGCCGGGCTCGGGGCCGCGGCGCTCGTCGCGTGGAGACGAAGTCATGATCATGAGGCTGAACGACCTGACGTGGCAGCAGTTCCGTGATCTCGTCCCCTCACGCTGCGATCTCGTCGTCGTTCCCGTCGGGACGGTCGAGGCGCACGGGGCGATGGCGCTGGGAACGGACACGATCATCCCGGAGGCTCTCGCCGCGGATCTCGCCCCCAGGTGGGGTGCCGTCATCGCGCCGTCGATCGCCTATGGCGTGACGAACGCCCTGCTTCCCTATCCGGGCTCGACCACCGTCTCGTCGGCGACGTTCGTCTCATATCTGTTCGAGGCGTGCGCCGGGCTCGTGGACGCCGGGTTCCGCCGCGTGGTGCTCCTCAACGGCCACGGGGGGCAGAGCGAGCAGGTCGGGGCCGTGGTCGCGCGGCTGTGGAACGAGAAACGGGCCTACGCGGTCGCCGTGGAGTGGTGGGGCTTCGCCGAGGGCGCGTCGCGCTCGATCTACCCCGGGGTCGCTTCGGGGCATGCGGGGGTGGAGGAGACCGCGATGGTGCTCGCCATCGCCCCGTCGCTCGTCGACGCGAAGAACGCCACGACCGTCCGACGATTCGCGCGACGAACGGGACTCCGCGCGCGGCCTTTTCCCGCGTCGATCATCCTGGACCGTCCCGAGGCGGCCGGAGAGGGCGCGCCGGTCCTCGACGCGGTGAAGGCCAAGGCCTTCTACGACCAGGTCGTCGACGCGATGGACTCCGTGATGAAGGACGTATTCGCCGGATGGCGCGAGATTCAGTCTTCGCCGCCGTCCTGAATCAAGCGCACGAGCGCGTGGAGCGCCCGGTTGACGGGGGTCGGGACCCCGAGCGCGCTCCCGCGTGAGGCGACGAACCCGTTCAGGTCGTCGATCTCCGTGGGTCGGCCGGCCTCGAGGTCCTGCGCGGTGGAGGAGATCGCCTGCGGCACGGCCCGCGCGAGCGCCTCCGCGGCACGCATGAGCTCCTCCGCCGGGAGCTCGATCCCCTCGGCCGCCGCGACCGCGACCACCTCGTCGATCACCTCGCGAAGGAGGGCCCGCGCCGGCTCGTGAGCGATCAGCCGCGCGTAGCGGGCGCGCCCCAACGCCGAGACCGGGTTGAAGGCGCAGTTGAGCGCGAGCTTCTCCCACAGATCCCGGTCGATGTCCGTCGAGATGCGGCAGGGCACCGAGGCCCGCTCGAACGTCGCGGCAATGGCCTCGAGCCCGGAAGAGGGTCGCCCTCGCGGCGCGCCGATGATGAGGTCGCCGCGCCCGTTGTGGCGGACGCGGCCGGGGCCCATCATCTCCGCCGAGACGTAGACGACGGCGGGCACGATCGGGTTGGGGAGGATCGCGCCGAGCCGCGCGGCGTTGTCCACGCCGTTCTGCAGGCTGGCGACGACGGCCCCGGATGCGAGATGGGGGGCGAGCTCACGTGCGGCCGGCTCCGTATCGGGCGTCTTGACGCACAGCAGAACGAGCTCGGCGTCGCGAGCCGCCGCCGGGTCGGTCGACGCCGCGACGGGGACGGCCTCCTGGAACTCGCGGCTCGCGATCCAGAGGCCGTCGCGCCGGATCGCGTCCACATGGCGGGCGCGGCCGATCAGGGTGACCGCCTCACCCGCCCGGGCGAGCATCCCCCCGAAGTAGCACCCGACCGCGCCCGCCCCGAAGACCGCGACGCGGGGCCACGCTGGGGCGTCGCCGAGCCGCTGCAGCCGTCCCTTCTCCATCCGCACTCCCGTCCGCGGAATCAGCGGACGCCGAAAACGAGCCAGGCGCCGAGCACGCCGATGCCGATCCCCAGCAGCCGCCGGAACCGCTCCGGGGGCATTCCCATGAGCACCCGCTCTCCCAGGAGCGTGCCGGTCAGCACGCCGATCGCGGCCGCCGTGATCGGCAGCCATAGAGATGCGATCTCCGATCCGGCGGCCAGAAGATAGACCGGAGTCCGGACGGCATCGACGATCAGACCGACCACGGTCGCCGTGGCGACGAACTGCGCCGGGGTCAGATCGAACCCCGAGAGCGCCCCCGCGCGCAGCCCCCCTTGGTTCCCCGCAAGCCCGCCGAAGAAGCCGGAACACAGACCCAGGACGCTCGCGATCGTCCCGCGGGGCCGCCAGCGCGTGGTCCAGCCCGTCAGCTGGCCGGCGGCCGTCAGAAGCAGGAGCACCCCGAGCGCCCTCGTGAGGGCCGCCGAGCCCAGACGGGTGTAGGCCCAGGCACCGGCCAGGCCCCCGATGGCGCTGGGGACGCCGAACCGGACGGCAACCTCGGGATCGATCCCCGATCTCAATCGCCAGCATCGCAACCCAGTCGCGAGGGCGTGAGGGATCGTCACCGCGGCGATCGCCGTGGCCGTTCCGTGGCGAGCGGCGACCAGCGGTGTCAGCAAGCTTCCGATGCCGAACCCGATGACGGTCGCGGCAGCGCCCGAGAACACGCCGACCCCGAGCACTGCGCAGAGGAACAGCGGCGTGCCGATCGTCAGTCCTCGTGGACGAAGACGCGATTCTTCCCGGCCCTCTTCGCCCCGTACAGAGCGTGATCGGCGGCGGCGACCAGCTGCTCGGCCGACGCGATCTCCCGTCCCGACGGGGACGTCGCCACGCCGGCGGAGACGGTGATCTTGAGGGCGTGCTGGGGCTCGAGGAACGTGAAGTCCTGGACCGCCGCACGGATGCGCTCCGCGACGCGTAGGGCGCGCTCGCGGGGGGTATGCGGGAGGATGAGGGCGAACTCCTCCCCTCCGTAGCGAGCCGCGACGTCCGTCGTCCGGGCCCCGCCGGCGACGAGCGTCGCGAACTCCCGCAGGACCTGATCTCCGGCGGGGTGGCCGACGGAGTCGTTGACCCGCTTGAAGTCGTCGAGATCGAGCATCACGATCGAGAGCGGCTGCCCGTAGCGCTCGGAGCGCAGCCATTCCTCGCGCAGCTTCGCTCGGAACACCCGGTAGTTCGCGAGCCCGGTCTTCTCGTCGACCGTCGCGAGCTCCTCGAGCTGAGCGTTGCTCGCCTGGAGCTCCTTGTTCGTCGTCTCGAGCGTGAGGTACAGCTCGCGCTTGCGGAGCATCGCCCGGATCCGGGCGTCCACCTCCTCGAAATCGAAAGGCTTCTCGACATAGTCGTCGATCCCCGCGTCGAATCCCTTCCGCTTCGTGTGCGGCTCCCGGTGCGCGCTGAGCAGGATGACCGGGATGCCGCTCGTCGCGGGGTCGGCCTTCAGGCGGCGCGAGGCCTCGAACCCGTTCGTCCGGGGCATGACGAGGTCCATGAGGATGATGTCGGGACGCTCGCGGATCGCGCGTTGGACCCCTTCATCGCCGTCGCGGGCCTCGACGATCTCGTACGGCTGATCCTTGTACCAGGCTCGGACCATGCGCGCGGTCTGAGGGTCGTCGTCGACCACCAGGATCCTGGTCGTGGGTACGATCGTCACCTTGGCCTGCCCGCCCGTGCACGGACCCCCTCCACGACTCCTCAGTCCATCTGCTTCCGGAGGAACGCGGGGACGTCCAGGTCGTCCTTCATCTTACCGAAGTTCGGCGTGAACCCCTGGTCGGCAGCGTCCAGCTCGATCTCGTCGGTCTTTCCGCGCCGGAAGAAGCCGCGGGTCGGCCGGGAGGGCCCGTCGTCGTAGGCCTCGGGAGGCGGGGTCCGCTGGTGCAGCCGCGGCGTCTGGGTGCTCAGGCCGGAGCGCACGTCGTCGCGATTGAATCCGGTCGCGATCACGGTCACCTTCACCTTCCCTTGCATCCCCCGCTCGATGACCGTCCCGAAGATGATGTTCGCGTCGGGGTCGGAGGCCTCCTGGATGATGTTGGCGGCCTCGGAGACCTCGTGGAGCGACATGTCCTCGCCGCCGGTGATGTTGATGAGCACGCCCCGGGCGCCGTGGATCGAGGTGTCCTCGAGGAGAGGGGACGAGATCGCCCGCTGGGCCGCTTCGACCGCGCGGTGCTCCCCTTCGGCGATCCCCGTGCCCATCAGGGCCATTCCCATGCCCGACATGATCGTCTTGACGTCGGCGAAGTCGAGGTTGATCTCCCCGGGGACGGTGATGAGGTCGGAGATCCCCTGGACCGCCTGGCGCAGGATGTCGTCGGCCATCTGGAACGCCTCGGCGAGAGGGGTTCCCTTCTCGACGGTGTGAAGGAGCTTGTCGTTCGGGATCGTGATGACGGTATCCACGACCTGCCGGAGCGACACGAGACCTTCGTCGGCCTGCAGCCGTCGCCGCCGGCCCTCGAACGCGAACGGCTTGGTGACCACCGCCACGACCAGCGCTCCGGCTTCCCGGGCGATCTCGGCGATGATCGGCGCACCGCCCGTCCCCGTGCCGCCCCCCAGGCCCGACGTCACGAAGACCATGTCGGCCCCCTCGAGGGCCTGCATGAGCTGCTCCTTGTCCTCCATCGCCGCGTTCTTTCCGACCTCGGGGTTGGCGCCGGCGCCGAGCCCCTTGGTGAGCCTCATCCCCAGCTGCACCTTGACCGGAGCCCGGTTGGTCCGGAGCGCCTGACAGTCCGTGTTGGCCGCCAGGAACTCCACGCCGGCGACGCCGGAGGCGATCATGCGATTGACGGCGTTTCCCCCTCCGCCCCCGACTCCGATCACCCGAATCTTCGCCGACGCCGGCGAGACGTCGTCGAAGCTGACCTTGACGGGTGCATTCGTCGGTCGATTCTTGTCATCCATCGTGATCATGCGCGGTCTCCTCGTCATGGTCAGAACATCTCCGCGAACCAGTTTCGAACTCGGTGGCCGAATTTCGCGATGGCGCCGGGGGAGACCGGGAAGCCTCGCGCGTGGTCTTTCCCCAGGTTGTGCGCGGAATAGAGGGCCAAGCCGACCGCAGTTGCGAGCTGCGGTCCGGATGAGGGCTCGGCCAGGCCGTTCACTCCCCCCGGATGCCCGAGCCGGACGGGGAGATCGAAGATTTGCTCTGCGACCTCCAACATACCAGGAAGCAGGCTGCCGCCGCCTGTAAGAACCACTCCCGCGTTGAGAAGTTTTTCGAACCCGGCGCGCGAGACCTCCTCATGGATGAGCGTGAAGATCTCCTCGGCGCGCGGCTGGAGGATCTCCGCCATGACCTGGCGGGAGAGCATCCGCGGCTTCCGCCCTCCCACGGAGGCGACCTCGATCGCGTCGTCCCCCTCGACCAGGGTCGCGAGGGAGCACCCGTGCTTCTTCTTCAAGCGCTCGGCGTCGGGGATCGGCGTGCGCAGCCCCACCGCGAGGTCGTTCGTGAAGTGGTCGCCGCCGGCGGGGAGCACGGCCGTGTGCCAGATCGACCCCTTCTCGAAGATCGCGAGATCCGTCGTCCCGCCCCCGATGTCGATCAGCGCGACGCCGAGGTCCTTCTCGTCGTGGGTGAGGACCGACTCCGAGGCCGCGAGCTGCTCGAGCACCGTGTCGCGGACCTCGACCCCCGCCCGGTTCACGCACGTCACGAGATTCTGGATGGAGGTGGTCGCCGCGGTCACGATGTGGACGTTCGCCTCGAGACGGGACCCGGTCATGCCGACCGGCTGGCTGATCCCGCCCTGGTCGTCGAGCACGAATTCCTGCGGGAGCACGTGCAGGATCTCGCGGTCCTGGGGGATCGAGACCGCGCGCGCCGCGTCCATCACCCGCCGCAGGTCCTCCCGCGAGACCGTCCGCTCCTTCCCCGAGATCGCAATCACGCCGCGGCTGTTGAACGAGCGGATGTGCCCCCCGGCGATCCCCACCGTCGCGGACTCGACGGCGACCCCCGCCATCATCTCCGCTTCCTCGACGCACGCTTTCACCGCGTCGACGGTCGCGTCCAGATTGACGACGACCCCCTTGCGCAGGCCGCGGGACGCGGCCTGACCGAGCCCCACGACCTCGACGGAGCCGTTCTCCTTCAGCTCGGCGACGACGCAGGAGATCTTCGTGGTCCCGATGTCCAGCCCGACGATGTAGCGCTCGTTCTTCGGCATGGTTTCACTCGCTCTCCGTGACGGATGGGTCCCCTGCGGGGAGGATGGAAATGCGTCGGCTCCAGCGGAGATCGACCCGGCGCGCCTCGCCGATCTTCCGCGCGATCGTCGGTTGCAGCGCCAGATAGGCGCGGACGTTGCGATCGATGCGCTCGGGGTCGAGCAACAGCTCGGGGCCCCCGTCGACGCGCCTCATCGTGACGCGGTCCGCGCGCGACAGGTCGAGCTCGGAGATCCCGCGCGACCACGCGGGTTGGGCCTCGTGCAGCGTCGTGAGAAATCCGACGCCGCGCGCGAGCGCGGCCTCGAGCTCGCGCCCCTGCAAGCGGTCGAGCCCCGAAAGCAGCGGAAGGTCGAACGCGAGCCCCGGCCCGGCCGGTCCCATGACGACGCCGCGGTCGTCGATCACGTGAACCGCGCCGTGCAGGAGCGCGAGGGCGCCGGGGGCCCGCTCGACGATCGAGACCCGAAGCGTTCCGGGGAGCATGCGCTTGACCGACGCCTCGCGCACCCACGGATCGCGCGTGGCGGCGCTGGCGACGTCGTCGAGGTCGAGCTCGACGAGGTTGCGCCCCACGAAGCCCGAGAGCGCCGCTTCGACCGCCTTCGGCGTCGTCCGCATCGTTCCTTCGACGACGATGGTCCGGACCGCGAGATCGCTCGACGTCACGACGTGCCGGGCGACGGACGCTCCGGACACCACGAGCACCGCCCCGACGGCCAGGTTGGAGGCGAGGATTCCGGCCCAGCGCAGGAACCGTCGCGCCCGTCGCGCCTTCCGCACATGACGGTTGACGCGGCGGCGCCAGTAGCGTCGATCGGGCTCGGGGAACGGTCCGCCTTCGATCATCGGTCCGTCCCCGGCGCCCGCGCCGCCCGGCCTCCGCTCGCGACGCAGGCGTCGGCCACCTTCCAGACGTCTCCCGCGCCCAGCGTGATGACGAGGTCGCCCGGCTGGACGATCTCTTCGAGCAGATCCCCGATCCTATCGAGCCGGGGCTCGAACGTGACGGCCGGATGACCGTGGCGGACGAGCGCATCGGCCACGGCCCGCCCGTCGATTCCCGGGATCGGCGGCTCGCCGGCCGCGTAGACGTCCGTCACGATGACCCGATCGGCGAGCACGAACGCGCGGCCGAAGTCCTCGAGCAGCGCGCGGGTCCGCGAGTAGCGGTGGGGCTGGAAGACGACGATCGTGCGCGCGCCGAACCCCTCCCGGGCCGCGGCGAGCGTCGCGTGGATCTCGGTGGGGTGGTGACCGTAGTCGTCCACGATCGTGGCGCCGAACGCCTCGCCCTTGCGCTGGAACCGCCGGTCCACGGCGTGGAATCCCGCGAGCGCGCGGGCGATCTTGGAATACGGGACGTCGAGCTCGAGGCCGACGGCGACCGCCGCGAGCGCGTTGGTGATCGAGTGGCGGCCCGGCACCGGCAGGCGGAGGGGACCGAGGGGGCCCCGGCGCCACGCGACCACGCACGAGGCGCCGAAGCCGTCGAACGCGATCCGGTCCGCGACCAGGTCGGCGTCGCTGGAGAGGCCGTAGGTGAGGATCTTCCGGTCGACGCGCGGGAGAATCGCGCGGAGGTTGGGCTCGTCGAGGCACACGACGGCCGCGCCGTAGAACGGCACGCGCGAGAGGAACTGCACGAACGCGTCCTGGATGGATCCGAGATCCTCGTAGTGGTCGAGGTGCTCGCGATCGATGTTCGTGACGACGGCGATCGTGGGCTTCATCTTGAGGAACGAGCCGTCGGACTCGTCCGCCTCGGCGACCATGAACTCCCCGCGGCCGACCTTCGCCCCCGACCGCAGGGACTTCACGCGCCCTCCGATCACGATCGTCGGGTCGAGCCCTCCGGCCGTGAGCACCTCCGCGATCATCGCGGTGGTCGAGGTCTTTCCGTGCGCGCCCGCCACGGCCACGCCGTACTTCATCCGCATGATCTCCGCGAGCATCTCCGCGCGAGGGATCACGGGGATCTTGCGGCGCCGCGCCTCGACGATCTCCGGGTTTTCGGCCTGCACCGCGGACGAGACGACGACCACGTCCGCCCCCTCCACCTGCCGTGCCTTGTGTCCCCGGAAGATCCTCGCGCCGAGCAGCGAGAGCCGCTTCGTGACCGCGTTCGCGACCAGATCGGACCCGGTGACGTGATAGCCGAGGTTGACGAGGACCTCCGCGATGCCGCTCATCCCCGAGCCGCCGATCCCGACGAGGTGGATGCGCCTCGCCTTACGGAACATGGCGCAGTCCTCCCATGAGTCCGACCGCGACGTCCGCGATCCTCTGCGCCGCGTCCACGCGAGCGAGGGAGCGCGCGGCCTGCGACATCCGCGAGCGCCGGGGCGAGTCCTGCGCGAGCGCCTCCACCTCGGCCGCCAGCCGGACGCCGTCGAGCTCCGCGTCGGGGACGACGACGGCGGCGTCCGCGTCCCGGACGGCCTCGGCGTTGGCGCGCTGGTGGTCGTCCGAGGCGAACGGGAAGGGGACGAGGATCGACGGTCGGCCCGCGGCCGCGAGCTCGGCGAGCGTCGTCGCGCCCGCGCGGCAGACGACCAGGTCGGCGGACGCCAAGCGAGCGGGCATGTCGTCGAGGAAAGGAAGGATCTCGGCCGCAAGCTCCGGCCGCGTCGCGTACGCCTGCGCGACGGCGGGGTGGTCCTCGGGACCGGTTTGGTGGACGATCCGGGGGGGCGGGCTCATCGCGGCGAGGCGCGGGATCGCGGCCGTCGCCGCGCGGTTGATCGACCGCGCGCCCCGGCTCCCTCCGAAGATCAGCAGGGACAGGCGCGCGCCGCCGGGGGGGGCGCCGATCGCGGCGAACTCGGGACGCACGGGGTTCCCGGTAACGATTCCGATCCCGTTCAAGCGGGCCTTCGCGGCGTCGGACGGCACACACACCGCATCGGCACGCGGCGCGAGCCAGCGGTTCGTCGCTCCGGGGAAGTGGTTCTGCTCGATCAGCATCGTCGGGATCCCGAGGAGCACGGACGCGAGAGCGGCCGGGCCCGACGCGTAGCCTCCCGCCCCGACGACCAAGCTCGGGCGCCGGGCGAGGAACCACCCGACGCAACGGACCACGCCGAGCGCCGCGGCGGCCCCGGCCGCGACGCGCGCGGAGAGCTTGGCCCCCTTGAGCCCCGACAGGGGAAGCGTCCGCAGCGGGTAGCCGGCCCGCGGGACCAACCGGTTCTCGAGCCCGCGGCGGCCTCCGATGAAGACGATGCGCGCGTCGGGGCGCCGGCCCCGAAGCTCGTCGGCGACGGCGAGCGCGGGAAAGACGTGTCCCCCCGTTCCGCCGGCGGCGAAGACGATGTGGGAAGGCTTGGCCAACGCGACACCATGCGTCCCTAGTTGGACTCCTGAGAGACGTTCAAGACGAAGCCGACGACCGCGAGCGAAGCGATCAGTGACGAGCCTCCGTAGCTGAGGAGCGGGAACGGCAGCCCCTTGGTCGGGAGCAATCCCACGCACACCCCCATGTGGATCAGCGACTGCAGGGAAATGAGGACCGTTCCGCCGAGCGCGACGTAGAAGCCGAACCGGTCGGACGATCGCACCGCGGCGCGCAGGCCGCGCCAGGTGAGGACGCCGACGGCGAGGAGGAGCGTCAGCGTCCCGATCAGCCCGAGCTCCTCGCCGACGACGGAGACGATGAAGTCGGTGTGTGCCGCCGGCAGGTAGTACGCCTTCTGCTGCCCCTGGCCGAACCCGACGCCCAGGAGTCCGCCGCTTCCGACGGCGAGCAGCGACTGCGCGAGCTGGAATCCGGCCCCCTGGGAATCGCTCCCCGGATTCAGGAACGTCTTCATCCGCTCCATCCGGTAGGGCTGCGCCAGAATCGCGAGGACGACGAAAGCCACTCCGGCGCCCGCGGCGGCACCGATGTATCGGAACCGCAATCCCGCGACGAAGAGCATGACGCCGGCGAGGGCGAGCACCATCACCGCCGAGCCGAGGTCCGGCTCGATCACGATCAGGAACGCCATCGCCCCGACGAGGGCCACGACGGGGCCGAGCGTCCTGCGGAGGTCGTTCACCTCCTCCTCCGAGCTGCGCGACAGCACGTAGGCGAGGAACAGGAGCGTGGTGATCTTCGCGAGCTCGGAGGGCTGCATGCCGAGCGGCCCCAGGCGGAACCAGCGGTGGGCCCCGCTGACCGCCGGCATGGCGAGCACCAGCAGCAGCGAGCCCAGCGAGGCGGCGAGGAGTCCCCAGACGACGCGGCGGCGGTCGAGGCGCCGGAGCGGCATCGCCATCGCGGCCGCCATGACCCCCAGCCCCGCGAGCAGGAACAGTCCGTGACGGACGAGGAAGTACGTCGGGTCGAGACCGAGGCTCATCGCCTCGTAGTGCGACGCGCTCCCGACCATGAACACCCCGCCGAGGGCGAGGAGCGCCGCGGTCAGGAAGAGCCATCGATCGAAGGAGCGTCGCTTCGGCACCGGCTACCTCAGCTTCAGGGTCGCGAGCCCCAGCAGCGCGAAGATGATGGCGACGATCCAGAAGCGGATGACGACCTTGGTCTCGCTCCAGCCCTCGAGCTCGAAGTGGTGATGGACCGGCGCCATGCGGAAGATCCGCTTTCCCCGGGACTTCCACGACCCGACCTGGAGAATGACCGAGACGGCCTCGAGGACGAACAACCCGCCGACGATCACGAGGACGAATTCCTGCTTGATGAGCACGGCGATGGTGCCCAGGGCGCCGCCGAGGGCCATCGAGCCCACGTCGCCCATGAAGATCTCGGCCGGATGTCCGTTGTACCAGAGGAATCCGAGCGAGGCGCCGACGAGCGCTCCGCAGAAGATGGTGAGCTCTCCCGCGCCCTTGACGTTCGCGATCCCGAGGTAGTCGGCGACGATCGCGTTCCCGGCCGCGTACGCGAGGATCGTGAACGTCGCGGAGGCCACGAGGAACGAGCCGATCGCGAGCCCGTCGAGGCCGTCCGTGAGGTTGACCGCGTTCGAGGACCCGGTCAGCACGAGGACCACGAAGAGCGGGAACATCAGTCCGAGCATGGGGGCGAACGCCTTCACGAACGGAAACACGAGTCGGGTCGAGAACAGGCCTTGATACGACATCCAATAGAGGAGGAACCCGATCGCGAGGCCCACGGCGATCTGCAGCGACAGTTTCGACCGCGCGGTCAACCCCAGGTTGTGCTTCTTCGCGATCTTGAGGTAGTCGTCCCAGAATCCGATCCCGCCGAACGCGCACATCGACACCACGGCGATCCAGACGAAGGGGTTCCGCAGGTCGGCCCAGAGCAGGGTCGTCGGGACCACGGCCGTGAGGATCAGGAGGCCGCCCATCGTGGGGGTCCCACGCTTGGACTGGTGGGAGGCCGGGCCTTCTTCCCGGATCTCCTGACCGATCTGAAAGTACCGCAGCCGGCGGATGAGCCAGGGACCGAGGATGAACGACACGACCATCGCGGTGATGATCGCCATCGCCGTCCGAAAGGTGATGTAGCGGAAGACATTGAAGAGCTTGAGCGAAGTGTGCAACGGGTAGAGCAGGTGGTACAGCATCAGGCCACCTCTCCCCGCGACGCGACGAGCGCCTCCACCACGATCTCGAGCTTCACGCCGCGCGATCCCTTGACGAGCACGAGATCGCCCGGCCGCAGCAGCTCGGGAACCAGCCTCGCCGCCTCCGCGGCGTCGGCCGCGGCGTGGACCTCCACGCCACCGCGCTTGGCGGTCTCGACCGCATGACGCGCGAGGGGTCCCACGCCCACCAGCAGTCCGACGCCCGAACGCGCCGCTTCCTCCCCGGCACGCCGGTGGAACGACGCCGATTCACGCCCCAGCTCGAGCATCTCGCCGAGCACGAGCACGCGCCGTCCTCGCGGCGAGCTGGCGCGCAGGGTTCCGAGGACGGATTCGAGCGCCTCCGGATTGCTGTTGTAGGTGTCGTCCACCACCGTGACGTCGTCCGGAAGCCGCGTGAGGCGTCCGCGCCCGGCCGCGGGCATCACATCGGCGATCGTTCCCAGGGCCGGCTCCAGAGGGTCCCCGTACGCGACGATCGTCGCGCACGCCGCGAGGGCGTTCCGGGCCGCATGCGCTCCGCCGAGCTTGAGGGAGAGCGTGTGCGACCGTCCGTCGTGGCGGAAGCGTAGCGTCGCCCCCGGGAGGAACCGGTCCTCGATCCCCTCGAGCCGCAGGTCCGCCCCCTCCGCCTCGCCGAAGGTCACCCGGCGGCCCGCGTGCCGCGCGGCCTGCAGGCGTACCCTCGGATCGTCCAGGTTGACGACGGCGCAGCCGTCGTCGCGGAGGACGGCGAACAGCTCGCCCTTCGCGGCCGCGATCTCCTCGATCGATTCGAAGTACTCGAGATGGACCGGCCGGACGTTGGTGACGAGCGCGACGTCCGGGTCCGCCAGACGCGCCAGGAACGCGATCTGTCCGGGCCCGTTCATCCCCATCTCCAGGACCATCGCCTCCGCGTCGTCGGGGCATGACAGCAGCGAGAGCGGCAATCCGAGCTCGTTGTTCAGGTTCCCGGTGGTTCGATGGACCTTCCGGACCGCGCCGAGCCCCGCCGCGACCAGGTCCTTCGTCGTGGTCTTCCCGGTGCTTCCGGTGATCGCGACGACACCGGTCCTCACGCGCTGCCGGGCGTAGGCGCCGCACCGGGCCAGAGCCGCCGCGACGTCGTCCACTTGGATGATCGCCGCGGGGAACGGCCCTTCGCCTCCAGGGGCGCGCGAGAGGACCGCCGCGATCGCCCCGCAGCGGGCCGCTTCGCCCACGAACGCGTGGCCGTCGGTCCGCTCGCCCGCCAGCGCGAAGAACGCGCCCCCGGCCGCGAGCTTTCGCGTATCGATCGCGTACGACGTGACGCGCAGCGCCGGATCGCCGTCCAGGAGCACGCCGCCGCTGGCGTCGCGCAGCTCGCCCACGCTAAGCGTCGGCACGCGATCCTCCCCCGAATCCCAACGAGGCGAGAGCCTGCCGGGCGACGTCGCGATCGTCGAACGGGATCGTCCGGTCCGCCAGGGTCTGGGTCGTCTCGTGCCCTTTGCCGGCGATGACGACCGCATCGCCGGACCGAGCCTCGGAGAGCGCGAGCGGAATGGCGCGGGCGCGCTCGACGACCGTCGTCGAGCGTGGGCCGGCCCCCGGGACCGAGGCCACGCCGGACTCGATCTCGGCGAGGATCGCGGTCGGATCCTCGGTCCGCGGGTTGTCCGACGTCAGCACGACGCGGTCCGCGCGCGAGGCGGCGATCCTCCCCATGGCGAAGCGTTTGCCGCGATCGCGGTCCCCTCCGCAACCGAAGACGACGATGACGCGCCCGTCGGTCAGCTCGCGCACCGCGTCGAGAACCGCCTCGAGCGACTCGGCGGTATGGGCGTAATCGACGAGCACCGCGAAGGGTTGCCCCGCGTCGACCGGATCGAGGCGGCCGGGGACGCGGGCGACGCCGGCGATCCCCCTGGCGATCGCGTCGGCGTCCGCGCCGAAGGCGATGCCGCAAGCGGCCGACGCGGCGGCGTTCAGAAGGTTGAATCGCCCCGGGAGCGAGGTGCGGATCTCGACGTCGCCCACGGGGGTCGATAGGCGCGCCGTCGAGCCCGCCAGAGTCGACGCTTCGGTCGCGAGCCGGATGAGCGCTTGCCGGCCGCGTCCGAACGTCAGCACGCGCGCGCGCGTCCGCCCCGCCAGCTCCTCGCCGAGCGGGTCGTCCTCCGGGAGCACGGCCACGTCCCGAGAGGTGAGCCGCTCGAAGAGCGACGCCTTCGCGCCGAAGTACGCCTCGGGCGATCCGTGGAAATCGAGGTGATCCCGCCCCAGGTTGAGGAACGCCGCGATCGAGAATCGCGCGCCGCCGACCCGATGCAGCGACAGCGCGTGCGAGGACACCTCCATGGCGACGATCTCCACGCCCGCCGCCCGCATCGAGGCGAGCAGCTCGTAGAGGTCGGTGGCCTCCGGAGTGGTCCGCGCGGCTTCGAGCTCGCGCCCGTCGAAAGCGTTGCCGACCGTGCCGATCCGTCCCGGCCGACGGCCGCAGGACCGCGCGATGGACTCCACGAGGTGCGCGACCGTGGTCTTGCCCTTCGTCCCGGTGATCCCCACCAGCGTCATGCCTTCGTCCGGACGTCCCCACCACTCCCGGGCCACCAGAGCCATCGCGGGACGCGCGGCGGCCACACGGATCCACGGCACGCTGCTCGATGAAGCGGGTGCCTCGGTCTCCGCGACGATCGCCACCGCCCCCTTCTCAACCGCCTGGGGTGCATGCCGGGCCCCGTCGTCCCGCGTGCCGGGAAGCGCGAAGAACAGGTCCCCCGGGAGCACGCGGCGCGAATCCAGCCGCAGGCCGTGCACGAGGACCGACTTCGGGACCGGCCCGAGAGCGGAAACGCCCGCGCGGTCGAGCAGCTCGTGGAGCGGACGGGGGGTCATCGGCGCCGTCTCGCGGCGGGTCGCACGGGCTTCCGCGTCTCGGCCACGAGCGCGTCGTCCGCGGCCGCCGCGGTCTCGCGGGTGCGCCGCTCGGCCTCGAGCAGCGTGCGCAGCTCACCGAGCGTCGCGGAGCAGACCTCCCCTTGCGGGAGCGGCGTCCCCGCGGGAGGGCTCTGCCGGACGACCACGCCCTCCCCTTCGACGTGCGCGCGATAGCCGCGGGCGAGGAGCGCCGCGACCGCCTCGCGCGCCGTCTTGCCGCGCACGTCCGGGACTTGCCCCGGCCCCGTCACGATCGTCGCGGGGGGCGAGAGGTCGGTCTCCTTGCGGTCGCGCGACCGTGACGCCGTTCGCGCCTTGGCGTCCTTCGCGGCGCGAGCCGCGAGCTCGTCGCGGCGCGCCTCCCATGGGTCGTCGTCGGGCGGCACTCGGAGGTAGGCCAGGGCATCGGCGAGGATCCGCGAGAAGACCGGCGCGGCGACCTGCCCGCCGTAGTAGATCCCTCCTCGCGGCGTATCGAGGAGGACGAACGCCACGAGAGCCGGGTCGCGGAGCGGTCCGAACCCGCCGAACGACGCGAAGTACTCGCTGTCCGTGTAGCCTCCGCCGTCGGACCGGACCTTCTTCGCCGTCCCGGTCTTCCCGGCCACGTGGTATCCGGAGACGCGCGCGTTGTCCCCGGTGCCGCGGAGCACGACGCCCTCCATCATGTTCGTCATCGTCGTCGCGGTCCGCGGCGACACGACGCGTCGGGGTTCCGCCGCCTCGGCCGCCGTGAACCGCCCGTCCTCGTCCCGCGTGCCGAGGACGATGCGGGCGGGGGCGAGCACGCCGTCGTTCGCGATCGCCGCGTAGGCCTGCGCGACCTGGAGCGCGGTGACGCCGACCTCGTAGCCGATCGCCATCGCGGCGGGCGACGTGGCGGACATGCGCGCGAGCGAGGTGATGTTCCCGTTGCGCTCGCCCGGCAGCTCGATCCCCGTGCGGCGCCCGAACCCGAACCGCACGATCGTCTCCCGGAGGTACTCGCGGGGGACCGTGCGTCCGACCTGGACCATGCCGACGTTCGAGGAGTGCTCCAGGATCTCGCGCACGGACAGGACCCCGAACCTGTGGACGTCGGTGTAGGCCTTGCCGGCGATCGTGTACCCGGCGCAGTTGAATCGCTGCTCCGGCGTGACCGTGCCCCGCTCGAGCGCTGCGGAAGCACTCACGACCTTGAACGTCGAGCCGGGCTCGTAGAGGGATTCGATCGCGCGATCGCGGCGGGCCTCGGCCGGAGCTCGCCCGTAGAACCGGGGATCGACCGTGGGGCGGTTGGCGAGCGCGAGCACCTGGCCGGTCTTGGGATCCAGCAGAATCGCCGTCGCGGCCTTCGCGGCCGTTTCGCGCATCGCACGGTCGAGCTCGCGCTCCACCACGTGCTGCAGCACGAGATCGATCGTGAGCACGACGTCGTGGCTCCGCTGAGCGGGGGGGCGCAGCGGTTGGAGCAGCATCGTGCCCCGAGCGTCGCGCGCCGCGAGGAACTTCGTGGCGTCCCCCCGCAGGGCGGCGTCGAAGCGCTTCTCGATCCCCTCGATTCCGCGCTGATCGACGTCCGCGAAGCCCACGACGTGCACGGCCAGGGCGCCCTGCGGATAGAAGCGCTTCGGCTCGTCCTTGAAGTCGATCGCCTCCCCCCGTCCCACGCGCGGGAGGGCGGCGATCGTCCGCGCGGTGGTGGGATCGATCCGGCGCTGGAGCCAGACGAACGGCTCGTCGGAGCGAAGGAGCGCGAGCAGGTCGGATGCCGGCCGCGACAGGGCGGGGGCCAGCAACCGCGCGGCGGCCTCCGGGTCGCGGACCCGGGACGGATGCGCGTAGAGCGAGTGCGTCATCACGCTGACCGCGAACTCCCGCCCCTGCCGGTCCACGATGGAGCCGCGCCGCCCGTCGATCTCGATCACCTGGCGGTGCTGATGCGACGCTTTCGCGCGGAGCCGGTCCGCCTCGATGATCTGTAGGTCGATGAAGCGCGCCGCGAGCGCTACGCCGGCCAGCGCGATCCCGGCGGCGACGACCACGACGCGGGTTTGGATCGAGCTGGGCTTCACGGGGGTCGGGGTCCTCTCCACGCGTCGGGTCGCCTGCGATCAGCGCGGCGGAAGGCTGGGGGATGGGCCGGGCGGAGCCGCGCCGGGAAGCTCCCCGTGAGCGACGACGACGACGTGCGACGCCGGCGGGTGCTCGAGGACGAGCTCTCCCGACGCGCGGGCCTCCACCGCCGGAAGCGATTCGAGCATCGCGCGCTCGACGCGGTATCGACGGTCCGCCTCGACGAGCCGGGCCTCCTCCGCGCGAAGGTGCTCGATGGCGTAGCTCGTCTGGACGTAGGACATGGTCTGCAGCAGGTAGACCGCGAAGGGCGCGAGCGCGATCGCGACGCCGAGCACGACTCGCCAGACGCGGCGGGCGTGGGTATTGTCGACCTCGCGATGGACGGAGCTGTTCCTCCATCGCCGGACGGAGTGCGTTGCGGTGCGGCTCACGGGAGTCTCTCCGCCGCGCGCAGTCGGGCGCTGCGCGCGCGAGGGTTGGAGGCGACCTCGTCGTCCGACGGCACGACCGCTCCGGACGTCACGAGCCGGACGAGGTTCGCGCGCCCGCAGCCGCAGACGGGAAGGTCCGGCGGGCAGACGCAGCGGTGCGTGAGCTCATGAAGGGCGGTCTTGACCGCGCGGTCCTCGAGCGAGTGGAACGAGATGACGGCGAGGCGTCCCCGCGGCCGGAGGAGAGACACGGCCCCGGAGACCAGCTCGGGGATCCCCTCGATCTCGCGATTCACGGCGATGCGGAGCGCCTGGAAGGTGCGGGTGGCGGGATGGATGCGGAACCGTCGCGCGGCGGGGCCTGCGCCCGCCTCGACCACCTCCCGGAGATGCCGGGTGGTGCGGATCGGCTCGTGGCCGCGCTCGCGGACGATGGCCCGCGCGATACGGCGCGCGTTCCGGTCCTCGCCCCACGTCGCGATGAGGTCGGTCAGCTCCGGCTCGTCCAACGCGGCGATCAGCTCGGCGGCCGACGGCCCCCCCGAGGCGGGATCCATCCGCATGTCGAGAGGTCCGTCGGCGGAGAAGGCGAATCCCCGCGAGGCATCGTCGAGCTGCGCGGAGGAGACGCCGAGGTCGGCGAGGACCGCATCGACGGACCCGACGCCGACGCTCGCTGCCAACGAGGTGATCTCGCGGTGGTCGCCGTGGACCGGGACGAAACGGTCTCCGAACGAGGCGAGGCGCGCACGGGCGTGCTCGAGGGCCGAAGGATCGCGATCGATTCCGATCAGCCGGCCGGCGGGGCCGAGACGCGAGAGGAGCGCCTCCGCGTGACCCCCCGGTCCGAGCGTCGCGTCGATCACGACGGCGCCAGGCGGCGGGTCGAGGAGCCGGAGCACCTCGTCCAGCATCACGGGCTGGTGCAGAACGTTGCCTTCGCTCAACGTCGGCTCTCGTCGTGCGGGATCGGCGGCCAGCATGCGCTCGTTTCGCTCGACTGTCAGATGCCCAGCTCGGAGAGCGTCCCCAAGTCGGCATCGGTGAGGGGATCGCCGTTCAGGCGCTCCTCGAAGGCGATCCGGTTCCAGACCTCGAGATACTCGTGCTGCCCCAGGACGACGACCTCGTTGCGGACGTCCGCCCGCTCGCGCAGCAGCGGGTGGACCAGAACACGTCCTTGGGCATCCATCGAGCTCATTTGACCGTAGTAGTTCACGGCGCTCTTGAATCGCATGACCGACGGGTTGAGCGACGAAGCGCGTGCGAGCCGCTCCTCGACGCGAAGCCAGACATCCATCGGGTAGATCCGGACCGATTCGCCGCGCAGGCTCGTGACGAAGTACTCGGAACCGGGCTTCAACTCCAAGACCGCGCGGAAGACGGACGGGAGCTTGAGGCGGCCTTTCTCGTCCAGTTTCGCGAGCGCGCTCCCACGCAACATCGCTTCGCCTTTCGTCCACCGATCCGGAGAGGACGGGGCGTCATGCGACTCCTTGCCGCGCCTGCCGTACCTCGCCTCTGTGACTCGTGCCGCCCGTTCGGGTCGATGGAGCGAGATGGGCGTTTGAAGCCCACTTCACTCCACTTTTGACCACCTGGCGGATATTAGAGAAGGCGCAAGGAGCGTGTCAACAGATTTTGTCCAGAGTTTTCGCGTCTTGCGAAGCGAAAGTGGGACGGAA
>Ga0075428_100000075_pt1 | contig 81795 bp, 83 predicted proteins | sample RhiMetdeltSRZDD2_FD_75291 | JGI IMG/M metagenome (GOLD analysis project Ga0075428, IMG submission 75291) | Populus rhizosphere microbial communities from Tennessee, USA - Rhizosphere MetaG P. deltoides SRZDD2 | ecosystem: Host-associated > Plants > Roots > Rhizosphere > Soil | place: USA... | reverse complement strand
GGGGCCAGGGGAGGGGTCGCCGCGCAGAAGAAGCCGAGGCCGGGGTGTGGAAGTGCTTGCCCAGGCGGTCGGCGAGGGCATCGGCTGTCCACATAGGAGTGTCCGCGAAATACGGGTCACCCCGCACAGTGCCCATAACTGGCCCGGCGAAAACTCTCCACACCTCGCCCAAGATGTGCAGACTTGCCACCGCAAAACTACCGGCCCACCCCGCACAATGCCCATAACCGGCCCGGCGAAAACTCTCCACACCTCGCCCAAGATGTGCAGACTTGCCACCACAAAACTACCGGCCCACCCCGCACAGTGCCCATAACCGGCCCGGCGAAACTCTCCACATCTGACTTGTCACCGCGGATTACCGGACTACGCGGCCGCGGTGATCCGTGGATGAGCGAGCGCGGTTAGGCGCGCATGACGGTGGCGATGGGGATCCTGGCCGCTCGTACCGCCGGGATCAACCCGCCCAGCAGCCCGGCGACCAGCCCGGCGATGATGCCGGCGACCGCCGCCTGCCAAGGGAACTCCAGCGCCTGCAACGTCCTGGGAAAGCTGTCCGGCACGAACCGGCCCGCCTGATCCAGGGCGACCGCCGCCACCCCGATCGCGGCGCCGGCGGTGAGCAGGCCGGTCAGCATCGTCTCGGCGAGCACGATCCCGGCCAGCAGCATGCGTGGCGTGCCGACCGCGCGCCGCAGCGCGAACTCCTCGATCCGCTCGCCGACCGTGGCCAGGCCGACGTTGAGGATGCCGGCCACGCCGATCAGCAGGACGAGTGAGGCCATGCCCAGGAAAAGCCACCGGATCAGGGCCAGCTGCGATTCTACCTGCTGCATCGACCTGACCGGCTGGGCGTTCAGCGAATCCTCCGGCAGACCGATACCGACCAATTTGGACCGCATGATGGTGATCAGGTCGCTGGCTTGCGGGGACAGCATCATCTCGATGCCGCTGCGCTGCGCGATCGCCGAGGCGTCCATCCAGTTTTGCAGCTCGTCGAAGCGGACGTACGCGGTCGGCTGCCCCTGCCCGTCATCGATCACCCCGATGATCTGCGGGGTCATGTTGGCCTTTGCCCCATCGATGCGCATCTCCGCGGGTACACGATGCTTTGAAAAGCCTTTCGCCGCTTCCCTATTGAGCACGATACGCGGAGCCAGAGAGGGCGGCGAGGTGAAGTCGAGCCACTGGCCCGCCTCGGGGCGGAACGGCTTGAACTGGCGGATGTCCGCGCTCAGCGCGGTCAGCATCAGCTCGATGGCCTGCCCCCGCGGCATTTGCGGGCCTTCCTCCACCTTGCGGCAGCCGCTCTCGTCGCACTGCACCCTGAAGCCCGGGCCACCGCCCCAGTCGCCACCCCAGTTCTGGTCGAAGGGTGAGCCGCCCGGGTTGACCGGCACCACGCCCGGCTCGCCGATGACCGCCTGCGTGGTGGTGGAGACCACGGCGTCGGGGCGCAGCTTCGCCGTCTCGAGGGCCATCGGCACGATCCTCGGTTCCGACGGCATGAACAGCCGGAGCGTACCGTCCTTGCCCTCGATCAGCTCGATGTTGTCCACCGCCGCGCGCTGGGCGGTCTCGGCGCCCGCCTGCACCACCACAACCGCGAGCACGCCGAGGAACAGGCTCAGCATTGACAGCAGCGTGCGCAACTTTCGGGCCCGGATCCCCTGCAGCCCAACGATGAGGCTGGAGCGCAGCCGGCCGGAGAAGCGGATCACGGCCTCGCCCTCCCGTCGAAGTCGGGCTTGAGGATGCCGTCGGACAGGCGCATGACCCGGCCCATCCGGCTGGCATGGTCCCAGTCGTGCGTCACCAGGATCAGGCCGCAGCCTTCGTCGACTGTGGCGGCGTGCAGTACGTCAATCACCATGTTCCCCGTCTCCGTGTCGAGCGCTCCCGTTGGCTCGTCGGCCAGCAGCATCTTCGGTTCGCGGACAAGCGCGCGGGCGATCGCCACCCGCTGCTGCTCGCCGCCGGAAAGGCGCGGCGGTCGTTGCTTGGCCAGGTGCGCCACGCCGACTTTCTCCATGGCCGCTATGACTTTCTGCCGGCGCTTGCGCCGGGGCAGCCAGCCCTGACCGTTGACCAGGGCCATGGCCACGTTCTGCGCCGCGGTGAGGTGCTTGAGCAGGAAGAAGCGCTGGAAGACGAAGCCGAATTCGGCGCTGCGCAGCTTGGCCGCCCTGCGTTCGGAAAGCCTGGTCACGTCCTGGTCGCGCCACAGGTACCGGCCCGAGTCGGCGCGGTCGAACATGCCCACGAGGCTGAGCAGGGTGCTCTTGCCGGAGCCGGAACGGCCGACCACGGCCACACTCTCTCCACGTTGGACAGTCAGGTCCACACCGGACAGGATCTCACGCGGTTCCTCCTGCCCTCTAAGGGTTTTGGTGATACCGCTCAGCTGGACCAGGACCGTCATCTGGTGACCGCCGGGGCGGGGAAGCGCGGGTCGCCCTTGCCCGGGAAGCCGCCCGGCTCCTGCGGCCTGGGCGCGGTGAGGTTGGGCGCGGGCACGGCGATGTTCTCCTCGCCGGTCAGCCCCGACTTGATCTCGATGACCTTGCCGTCGGTCAGGCCGAGCACGACCTCGCGGGTCTCGCGCTGGCCGTCCGGCTTGACGATGTCGACCCGCCCGTTGCCCTGAGAGCCCGCGACCGCCTCGACCGGAAGCACCAAAACGTTGCCGGCCTTCGCGGTCACCACCTCGAGCGTGGCGTTGGCTCCGTTGATCATTTTGACCCCGGCCGGGGCGATGCAGACCAGACGCAGCCCGGTGGCCTCGGAGGCGGTCCCGTTCGTGCCTCCCTGCTGCCCCGAGGGATCCTGCGGTTGGCCGCCGGCCGGCGGCGGTGGGACCGTGCCGGGTGGAAGCGCGGTCACCGTCCCCAGCGCCGTGCAGGCGAACGGCCCCGGGCCGCCCTGGATCTGGGCCTGGATCGAGCCGAGCGAGTCGGAGATCTTGTATGCCTGCGCGCCGTCGACCTCGGCCACGATGCCGTAGCCCACGAACTTGGCGGAGGCGATGGGTACCCCGGCCAGCACGCTGGAGCGGTCGTCGGCGAGCCGCCCCAGAAACACCGACCCCGCCGGCACCTCGACGATGTGGCTCTTGCCCGAGGCCACGACGGTGCCCACCTTGGTCGGTTTGGTCGGCGTCCCCTGCGTGGTCGCCACGTTGACGTAGCGCACCTGACCCGCGACCGGCGCGACGACGCCGTAGACCGGGTTGAGCGTGACCTTGCCGGAGAGGCTGAGCCGGTTGGAAATATCCTGTCTGGTCGGTTTGACCGTGGTCAGGGTGGTGCCTCTGGGCTCCAGCCCCGGTGTCTGAGCCGTTTCCTTGGGGGCGCTGCACGCGCCCGCCGAGGCCGTGACCACGGCATAGACGCTTAATCCGAGCAAGCGGCGCCTGTCCACGCCTTCCCCCTTCGTCCACTTCTTCATCGCACCGGCATCGAACTGTTGACGCCGCAATGGCCTGCTAGGTTGCAGCCGATTGGATTGTGCGGGAAAAAGCCGGGATCGTGGGGGTCGGTGGCCGTGAGCAGCGGGCCGCTTGCTCGGACTCGGGGGGTGGGGGCAAGGTCGAGGGGGGTGTTCTGTATCCCCTAGCGATCGTGAGCCCTGATCCGTCACTCAACCTTTACACGAACCTTTTACCTGAACCCGAGCGCCTTGCCGGTCCCGGCTAGTCTTGCGGTCATGCGAGCGGTCCTGATGGGCTTTGGTGTGGTCATCGGCGTGACCGCCTGCCTTACCTCAGAGCTTTACGCCAAACTCGGCTTCTGCCTTTCCCCCTGCGAGCAACGCCGCTTGCGCGAGTCGCCACCGTCCGAAGTGAACTCCTTCGTCGATGCCGTACTGCTGGCGGAGGGCTTGGATCCGCGGCTCAACAAACAGCTGCGCCGGACCGTCCGTGACACCATCGAGTGGCACATGCGCGGCTGGGGTCTAGCGTGATGCGCCGCGGCGTTGAGCGGTCACCGTGGCGATATTGATCGCGGTGCTCGCCTTGACCGCGTTGCGGCGCAGGCGGGGCGCCGGGCGGGATCGCGGTGGTCAGGTCAGGGCGTCCCGGGCCAGCACGTCCTCCCATCATGCAGATGCGTTGGGATTCAGGCTAGCCCTGGAGTGGATGCCAGTCTGATAGAAGGTTCCGGACCGCATCTGCGGCGCGATATGGTCGCCTCGTGACTATGTTTCGGATCGGCGAGGCCGCTGAGCTGCTCGGGGTGAGCACAGACACCGTGCGCCGATGGATCGACGCCGGCCGGGTGACCGCCACCCGGGACGAAAACGGGCACAGGGTGATCGATGGCGTCGATCTGGCCGAGTTCGTCCGGGGTTTGGGCGGCGAGCCGGATGTGCGCTCGGAGGAATCCTCGGCCCGCAACAGGTTGCGGGGCGTCGTGACCGCCGTGGTCAAGGACAGGGTGATGGCTCAGGTCGACATTCAGGCCGGCCCGTTCCGGATCGTGTCGCTCATGAGCCGGGAGGCGGTCGATGAGCTGGACCTGCGGGTCGGGTCGGTCGCGGTCGCGGTGATCAAGTCGACCACGGTGGTGGTCGAACGATCCACACCGGCCGTGCCGCACAAAGGACGGGCGAGCTGAGAGAGGAACTCAGGCGCCGTTTGCCAGGTCTTGCAGTTTGGCGTGCAGAGCCTTGGCATCCGGATGGTTGAGCTGTTCGAGAATGTCCAATGCGGACAGCCAAGCCGACCGCGCGGCATCGGGATCGCCCGCGCCGCGGTGCGTGTCCCCCAGGCGCACAAGGGTGTCGGCCTCGTAGTACCGTTCGCCGAGACTGCGGAAGATGCCGATAGCCCGCTCATAGCAGCCTATGGCGGCCCGGCTGTCGCCGCGGTGGAAATGCGCGTAGCCGAGGCTGTCCCACGTGTAGGCCTCGCCCGAACGGTCGCCGATCTGTTGCAGTACAGCCAAAGCCTGCTCGCAGAAGGCGATCGCCTGGTCGTCGTCGCCCAGAAGAGCGTGGCTCCAACCGATCGCGTTCAGTGCCCGCGCCTCACCCGCCTGGTGCGCGGCGGCCCGGTACAGTTCCAGCGCCCGCCCGGCGCTGTCGAGTGCATTGCGGTGCTGGCCCTGCCGTTCGAACATCCACGCGATGTCCAGGTGGATGTTGGCCTGTCCCGGCCCCGGTTCCAGCAGGCGCAATGCCGCCCGCAGGTGACTGTGCGCTTCTTCGTACCGCCCCAGCCAGATGTACGCGCCCGCTATTCCACGGTGGGCGTTGGCTTCCGCGCCCCGATCCACCAACCGCCGCGCGGCCCGCAAGGCGGCGTGTTGGGTGTCGGCCCAATCGTGCCAATGCCCGCCGCGGTTGAGGAACGTCTCCAGCGCCCACGCCAGCTGCCACACATGCGCGTCGAAGCCCGCCCACGCTGCCCGGCCGATGACTCGCAGCAGCACGCGATGCTCGGCCACGAACCAGGCCTTGGCATCGGCACCGTCGAACCCGGCGGTAGGTTCCGCGACGGCCGGCGCTATCGGGTCCCGCCGCGGGTGCAGCAGCCGGTCGGCGGCGAAAGCCGTATGCAAATAGTGGTCCAGCAAGCGACACAGTCCGGCACGTCGATCATCGTCAGCGTCGTGCTCCTCCGCGAGCTCCGAAGCGTACCCCCGAAGCAAATCATGAAAAGCAAACCGCCCGGGCATATGCTCGTCGACCAGATGCGTGCTGGTGAGCTCGGCCATGAGAACTCGGGTGCGCCGCACCGGCACGCCCGCGAGGCACGCCGCCGCGGCGATCCCCAAGTCGGGTCCCGGGTGGATGCTCAGCCGCCGGAACAGCCGGGCCGCCGTCGGGCTCAGGTCGTGATAGGACCACGAGAACACGGTGCGCACGTTGGTCGCCGCGTCCCGCCCCGCGAAAGCGTCGAACAGCTGCACCGCGAGTTCCGCGAGGCTCAGGTGCGGCCGGGTCGCCCCGCGCGCCGCCGCGATAACCAGGGCGAGCGGCAGCCGCGCGCACTGCCGGATGATGTCGTCCACCGCCTCGGGCTCCGCGGCGACCGGATCCGGCCCGAGCCGGTTGGCCAGCAGCTGCCGGGCCTCGTCCGGCGCGAGCACGTCGAGGGTCAGCGGATGCGCGCCCTCGGCGGAGACCAGCCCGCTGAGCTCATTGCGGCTCGTCACCACGACCATGCACTCCGGGGTTCCCGGCAGCAGCGGGCGCACCTGGTCCTCGTCGCGCGCGTTGTCAAGCACCACCAGAACCCGGCGGCCCGCCATGAGACTGCGGTAGAGGCCGGCTTGCGCATCGAGGGTGGCTGGGATTCTTTGCGGGGGTACCCCAAAGGCGTCCAGCAGTCCCCGAACCGCTTCGGTGGAAGCCGTGGCGGCGCCGGGATCGAACCCGCGCAGGTTCACATACAGCTGCCCATCGGGGAACCGCCCGGCGACCAGATGCGCCCAGTGCACGGCGAGCGCGGTTTTGCCTACGCCTGCCGTGCCCACGATCACCCCTATCGGCAACGCGGATCCGCCCCCGTTCATCACGCGGTCGAGCCGGTTCAGCTCGGCCTCGCGGCCGGCGAACCCGGCGACGTCGAGCGGTAGCTGCGCCGGGATGTCCATCGGTGGCGCGGCGGTCCGGGCCCGCGTCACGACCGGCTGGATCAGCCCGGCCCGCAGGATCGCCCGTTGCACCGCTTGCAGTTCGGCTCCCGGGTCGGCGCCGAGCTCGTCGAGCAGCCGCAGGCGCATCGCGGAGTAGGTGTCCAGCGCCTGCGCGGTGTGTCCGGCCTCGTGCAAGGCATTGATCAGCGTCGCGGCGAGCGGTTCCACGAGTGGGTACTCATTGTGCAGTTCCGACAGTCGCTCGATGACCACGGATGCATGCCCCAGCCGCACCTCGACTTGCGCCCACAGCAGTACCGCGTCCACGTACTGCCGGCGCCACTCGTCGCGCATCCGGCCCACCCACTGTCCGCTCAGGCCGGCCAGCGGTTCGCCCCGCCACAGCCCGAGCGCCTCGCGCAGCACAGCCGCCCGGTCCGCATCGGACGGTCCGGGGTCGCGGGCCGCGTGTACGAGGCGCCGGAACAGCAGCAGATCCACCCGATCCGGGTCGATCGCCAGGCGGTACCCTCCGGATCTGCGCTCGAGCCGCTCCTCGCCGGCCTGGGCAAGCACCCGCCTGATCCGGGCGACGTGGGAGTACAGGCTTTGGCGCGCACCGGTCAACGGCGTCTCGCCCCACACCCGGTCGATGAGCGTCTGCAGGGTCACCAGCCGGCCCGCGTCCACGAGCAGCGCGGCCAGGACGCTGCACTGGCGCGGCTGCCCGGCGTCCAGTTGTTGCCCGGCGGTCCAGATCTCGACCGGCCCCAACAGTCGAAACTCCGCCACCCACACCCCCAAGGACGGCTGGCCCACCTATCGTCACCTCGAGCCACAAGGATCCCACAAGCATTCAAACCACCAAACACCTCGATGCTCGGCGAGGAGGTGGCCGGAACGGCCCGGCCGCCCAATCATCGAGGAGTTTGAAGATGCGCATCATTCGTAGCGTGGTCGTAATGGCGCTCGCGGTCGCGGGCAGCACGATCGCCTTTGGCCCACCGGCTTTTGCCGCCCCCTCGGACCTGTGCGCGCAGGTCAGCCAGGCGGCGGGGTTCCGGGAGTCGCTCGTGACAGCGGTGGCGGTCGCGCTCGCCGAGTCGAGCTGCAATCCGCAGGCCGTGAACTCAAATCCGCCCCCGGCGCAGTGCTCGGAGTCAACCGACCGCGGGCTGTTCCAGATCAACAACTGCTTCCACCCGGAGGTGTCGGACAGCTGCGCGTTCGATGCCGCGTGCAACGCGGTCGAGGCATACCGCATCTCCGGCGGAGGCACCAACTGGACGCCTTGGTCGGCGTTCAACAACGGGTCCTACCGCAACCACCTGGCCGAGGCGGAGGCGGCGGTGGCGCGGCTGAGTCGGGACGCGATCATCGGCGGTGGGACCACGGATGTCAACGGGGATGGGCGGGCCGACATCATCACGTTCACCCGTGGCACCGCCGCGGACGTCTACGTTGCCACCTCCACGGGCGCACGGTTCGCCGGCGACGGTCTGAAGTGGCATGACCACTTCGCGGTGGGTGGCGAGGTACCCCTCGCGGGAGACTTCAACGGCGACGGCCGCGCGGACATCGCGACCTTCACGCGGGGCACGGCGGCCGATGTCTACGTCTCGCTCTCCAACGGTTCACGGTTCGTCCAGGATGGCTGGAAATGGCACGACCACTTCGCCGTCGGCAACGAAATCCCGGCGGTCGGCGACGTCAACGGCGACGGACGCGACGACATCATCACCTTCACCCGCGGCTCGGCGGCCGATGTCTATGTCTCGCTGTCCACCGGTTCCGGCTTCTCCGGGGACGGCGTCAAGTGGCACGACCACTTCGCCGTCGGCAACGAAATCCCGGCGGTCGGCGACGTCAACGGCGACGGGCGCGACGACATCATCACCTTCACCCGCGGCTCGGCGGCTGACGTGTATGTCTCGCTGTCCAACGGTTCACGGTTCGTCCAGGACGCATGGAAGTGGCACGACCACTTCGCCGTCGGCGCCGAGATTCCCGGTGTCGGCGACGTCAACGCCGATGGGCGCGCCGACATCATCACCTTTACCCGCGGCTCGCTGTCGGACGTCTACGTGGCGCGCTCCACGGGTTCCGGTTTCACGGGCGACGGCGTCAAATGGCACGACCACTTCGCGGTCGGCTCCGAGCTGCCCGCCCCGGGAGTCGTGCTATGAGACGTGGCACTCTGATGGTCGCCGCGGCCCTGGTGACCACAATGGCCCCGTCCCCGGCCCTGGCCGCGGATCCGGCGGGTGATGTATATGTGTCGCTGTCCAACGGCTCGCGGTTCGTGCAGGACGGCTGGAAGTGGCACGACCACTTCGGGCTGGCCTCCGAGATCCCGCTGACCGGAGACTTCAACGGCGACGGCCGCGACGACGTGGCCACGTTCACCCGCGGCACGACCGCCGACGTTTATGTGGCCATCTCCACCGGCACGCGGTTCGCGGGCGACGGGGTCAAGTGGCACGATCACTTCGCGGTCGGCGCGGAGGTTCCCCGGATCGGGGACTTCAACGGCGACAACCGTTCCGACATCGTCACCTTCCTGCGCGGCGGCGCCTCGGCGCTACGCGACCAGATCGCGGCCATCGTCCGGGCCGAGGTGGGCGTCACCTACCCGGGATGCCTCAAGTACGGTCCGTGCGACCTCGACTGGTGTGCGATGTTCGCGACGTGGACGTGGGAGCGCGCCGGGATCGCCGGCGTACCCCGCGGCACATACGTGGCCACCGCACTCGGTTCCTGGGGCTTGGATCGCGGCCTGTTCAAGCGCCGCCCGGCGGGCGGGACCGGCTCGCCCCAGCTCGGCGATTGGGTCATCTACGGCGAACCCGGCTCCGGCGTCGGCGGCCATGCGGCGGTGATAACCAGTGTCAACGGCGACGGCACCATCACCACCGTCAACGGGAACTGGAGCGACTGCGTCGCGTTGGTCACCATCAACCCGGTCACGGCCCGCGCCGGCGCGCGCGACGTCCTCATCTCCGGTTACGTCAGCCCATCCGGTGCGTGACCGCTATTTCCCGGCCGCGCCACGCCCACCCGGGTTCGTGGCGCGGCCCGCCGAGTGACAGCGTCCACTTCCGCACCGCCGCGCGCAGGTCTGGTGCCGCAACGCTTCCGCGCCACCAGACCTTGGACTCACTTCGTCGTCAGGTCAGCGGCGGGATGAAGGTCCATTGCTGCGCGGGCGTCCACGGTACGCAGTCGTAGAGTTGGATCCGCGTGCCGTCGGCCGTGCCGGCGTTGATGGCGTCGACACACCGCCCCGACTTCGGATTGCGCAGCAGCCGGGTGTTTCCGTTGACGTTGATGGATTCCCACTTCTGGTTGTCGGCGCCGAGGCAGTCCCAGATGTGGATCACCGCCCCGTTGCTGGTGCTACGGTTGCGGATGTCCATGCACTTGCCGAGCGCGCGGATCGTGCCGTCACTGTAGATGGTCCAAAGCTGAGCCGGATTGTTGGGGCTACATCCCCAAAGCTGCAGCGGCGTGCCGTTGCTCGAGTTGCGCCACTGGACGTCCAGGCACTTGCCGGAGCCGCCTTGGATCTGGACCGTCTGCAACGGGACCGGACCGGGCGGCGGCGGTGTCGGGTCGGGACGCAGGACCCACAACTCGACCCAGGTGAACGGGATCTCGTTGCAGTAGAAGTCGATCCAGTCCCCGATGGAGATGCCCCACCAGCCGGCGTCCTCGCACTCCGGGACGGTGGAGTAGGTGGCCCAGCGCTCGTAGAACGCAGCGGTCTGAGCTTGTCCGTTGATCACGGGCGCGGCGGTGGCCGGCCCGGAGGACACCAGGACGGCCATTGCCACGGCCATCGCAAGCAATACTTTTCTCATGAGGGCAAGGCAAACACCGCCCCCGGAAGGTCGGTAGATTAGCCGTACTACCTTTATCCGGTTGATTATCACCTCACAATCTATTGTGCGTCTGTGGCGTCCGGCCCCGCGGTGACAGTTGGATGTCGGTCGGGTGACGGCCCACCGGGTGCCTCAGGCGGGAATCGAACCCGCTTCCCCCGCTTTAGAGGCGGGCGCTCGGCCATTGAGCTTCTGAGGCATTTTCATCGTGTACCCTGCCACGCTCGCCCCCGTCAGAAAGCGAGCGTAGCCGGGCCGGAAGTCAGCTCTCGCCGGAGCGGGCCGCCTGGAGTTCCTCGGGCGTCAGGCTTCGCCCGAGCCCGTCCAGCGTCCGCAGCACAAAGCGTTGCGCGGCAACGCGTTTGTTGAGCGTCTCGAGCGCACGCGCCTGCCGCCAGGCCTTGCGCTGCAGCCAGCGCGTCGCCGAGGGCAGGCCTTCCTTCTCGAGCTGTGCGCGCAGCACGTCACGCTCGGCGGTCAGCTCCACGAGTACCAAGGAAAGGTCCTCAGTCATGTCATCACCTCCCTTCGCCGCGTGAGGGCGGTCGGGAGGTGTTTGAGCAGGGGCTTGGCCGCCGGCTCGAAGGCGGCGGCGGTCAGGACCCCGCCCAGGTCGGGTTCGCGGAAGCGGGCATGGCGCAGCCCGGCGGCGACGGCATCCCGGCAGAGCCAGGCCAGGGCAAGCTCATCGGACGCGGCCAGGATGGCGAGGGTGTTGGAGGCGCTGTGCCAGTCACCGGCGAGCGCGGGATACGCGAGGGTGAACTCGACAGCCGCGTGAACGGCTTGGCAGCATTGGACTCCGGGCGGCAGATCGCCCCGGGTCACGACATACAGCTACCGGTAAGGCATGCGAACACGATACCGGTAGCTGTCAAGGGTTCCACGGATCAAAGAGTGACCAGGCGGCAGTAGCTCGCGCAGTAGGCGCCGGCCATCCATTTGTTCTGCCGCATCGTCATGCGGTTTATCTCCGAGCGCGCCTGCCCCACCGCGACCGCTCCCGAGGCGACCTGCCGGACCAGCTCGCGCACCTGGGCCAGCTCGTCGCCCAGCGCCTCGGCATCGACCGCACGGTCATGACCTACTTGCTCGACGACATGGAAAAGGCCGGCCTGCTCGAGCGCCGGGCCGACCCGGCCGACCGCCGCACGCGCCCCATCGTCGCCACCGACCACGGCCGCGCCACGCTCGAGGAGCTCTGCCGCCGCCTCGACCGCCTGGAGTCGCACATCCTCGGCGGCCTGCCCGGCGACGATCAGGCCTGCCTCAAGGCATTGCTCCAGCGGCTGGCCGCCCGCCGCAACGACCTCGACCCGGTCGCCAGCCCCTGCGACATCATCGAGGACCTCAACGCTGATCGATGACGATGAGCACTTTTCCTCTGGCATGACCATTTCCGAGGTACCCCAAAGCCTCCGGCACCTCGTCCAATGAGTACCGTCGATCAATGACGGTGCTGACCTCCCCGGCCCGGCACAGCTCCACCAGCGACCCCAGCTGCTTGGCGCCCAACTGGATGGCGAGCACGCGGACCCGCTTGCCCCCGAACAGCAACACCCCGAACAGGGTCCGCACCGACCCGCCGACGTAGAAGTAGCGGCCGCCGGGCGCGAGCGCACGCCGGTAATCGCGCGCCGACCGGAAGGCCTGCACATCGAGCACCAGGTCATAGGTCTTGCCGTTGCGCGTGTAGTCCTCGCGGCGGTAGTCGATGACGTGGTCGGCGCCGAGCGAGGCCATGAACTCGAGTTTCTCGGCGTTGTCCACCCCGGTGACCTGGGCGCCGCGCAGCTTGGCCAGCTGGATGGCGTACATGCCCGAGCCCCCACCGGCGCCGTTGATGAGCACCCGTTGGCCCCCTTGGACTTCGCCCCGGGCGACGATGCCCTGCCACGCGATCGCGCCCGATTGCGGCAGGGCGGCGGCCTGCTCGTGCGTCAGGCCGGCGGGCAACGGCTCGAGGATTTTCTCGGGTACACAGATAAACTCGGCGAAACCTCCCAGAGTGCTCAGCGCGTCGGCGAACACGTCATCGCCCGGTTGGAACCGGGTCGACTTCGGACCGCAGGCCACCACCCGGCCCGCGATGTCGGAGCCCAGCACGTGCCGGCGCGGCCGCAACAGCCCACCGATGCGCGAGTACAGGGGCTTGCCGCACAACATCTCCCAGTCGGAGGCGTTGAGGGACACAGCATGGATCTTCACCAGCACCTCGCCCTCCCCGGGCGACGGCGTCGGTATCTCGGTCACCTCGAGCACATCCGGCGAACCGTACCGGGTGTAGACAACGGCCTTCATGGCATCCTTCCGAGATACGGTCCGCCCACGCTGATCTGCACTATAGATCGGTGTGTGCCCTTAGTCCCGGCAAGCAACGCCGTCACGTCAACGTCGTGGACGCGCACGCGGTGGACCGGGCCGGCGGTGACGTCCGGGGTGGGCCGTAGCCGCGTGGCACAGCTCGACTCCGGGTCGGAGGTGTCGACCCACAGCGCTCTCGACGTCCACGGCCGGGCGCGGGTGATGTCGCTGGTCCCTTCTGGCCTGCGTATCTCGTAGGCCAGCTCGGGGCAGGCCGACCTGAAGCTGTCCATGCCCGCCATTATGTTCGTGCTGTACCGCCGCAGCACGGCGTCGATCCGAGCCATCGACGTCTGCCGATCCCCATCCGTGCCGAAGAAGTAGTCGGCGGCGAGGTCGCACCCGCGGGGGGCGCACCAGTCCTTGGCGGCGGTGTCGAGCAGGACCAGCGACGGCAGCTCGCGCCGCAGCGCCGCCGCAAGCTGCTCCACATAGGAGTTCGCAGCGGCGCGGGCCGCCTCGGTCGCCGGGGCGTAGGCGACCTTGGCCAGGTCCTCCCGGGATTCCTGCGAGGGGCCGATCGTGATCTCGCGTTTGCCGAAGCAACAGCAGCAGACGACCAGGAGCGCGACGATGATGGCCAACGTCTGGGATTTCATTTCAACAGCTCCCCGGCCACCTCCACCGCCACGGCTTTGACCGTGGAGTAGTGCTTCGGGTCGGGGCCCTTGCCCACCGTGATCGTGGCGGGCACGGCGTAGCTGACCTCCACGACACGGATTCCCTTACGCGCCACCACGGTCGCCGTCGCCGTGCCGTCGCCGTAGCCCAGGTCGAGCACGGCCTGCTGGCCAAGGGGCGGATTCTCAAGCGGGGGAAGGGAATGGCGGCCGAAGCGCTTGCGGATGTCCTCCTCCGTCAGGTAGGTCGATCGCGCGACTCCTTCCTTCGAGTGGTCGCTGATTTTGATGGTCAGCTCGTGACCGCCACCGGTCAGCGTGCACTCGCTGATCCGCCGGTGCAGGGTGCGATGCGATGCCTTGGCGTCGGGCACAAGCTGTTGCTGCCGCGCGGGATCGAGAATGACGCAGGCGGAGCGCAGGCCCGGCTTCTCCTCGGGACCTTCGATCGGTCCGCGGGGCGGCCAAAACGAGTGCCAGAAGGCCCAGGCGCACATCATGCCGAACAAGGCGGTGGCCGCGACCGTGCCGAGCGTGCGTTTCATGAAGCCTCCAGCAGGCTCTTGGCTAGGCTCTCCGTCATCTTCTCCTGCGTCGCGAGGTCCTCCTCGGTGGTGTACGGCCGCGACACCTCGACGGTCAGCTCCCGGAACGAGCGAAAACCCTTGACCGTCACGGTTACCTCGTCGTCGACGATGGAGGTGTACCGGTACCCGCCATCGCCGAACCCGTCGACCCGGTGCGTCACATGGAACTCGTCGTCCTTCTTCCACGAGCCCTCGGTCGCGGCGTCGGCGCGGGTGGAGCTCTCATAGCTCGTGGGCTGGTAGAAGCGCGCCTTTACCTTGGTCGTCTCTCCGGCGCGCCACTCGCAGGAAATACTGTCCTGATAGGACTTGTCCTGTTTGGTCAGCGTTACCTGACCCAGCTCCAGCGAGGCGTCCAGGGCGGGGCAGTTGGTGGGCTTGCCGGCCAGCGAGCATCCGGTCAGGAGCGCGCCGGCCAGTGGCGGCACGAGCAGAACGCGCGCAACAGCATTCACATGGCTCAGTGTGCACGGCCCGGGCAACCCGGGTGGCGCGGTCCAGCGCGGCCGCAGGAGTGTGGCGCGCAGCCGCCGTCGGTGATCGTTGCGCTCGTGAGTGTAGAAACCCGGCCGGGATCTACATCCACCAGCGCAACGATCATGATTCGTCGGGGTTTGACTCCGTTCAGCCGCTGCCTAGAAAATCACGCCGGTGGGATCAGGCCGTTCTTGGCTACCGGCAGGGCGAGTTGGATGCCCTGCTGGATGACGGCGGTCTCAATCGGCAGGTTCACCAGCGCGGGGTTGATGTGCCGCAGCTGCAACGTGAGCGCGACCGGCAACCCCGCGGTCTGAATGTCGTACATCTCCAGGTCTACCCAGCGGACGATGTTGAGTGTGGCCGCCGGGATGGCCTGGTTGTTCTTCTGAACCGGCACGCACAGCTGGCGGTTGAAGGTGATCACCGCGCCGTGCGCGGCCAGGCCACTCAGGACCGGGTTGAGGTGCGACAGCGTGACCGTCCGGTTCAGCGAAGTCTGTGGCGTCTCGATGTAGCACTTGAGGTCGATGAAGCGGACCAGGCTTAACACCTCGGGCGGCGGGACCACACCATTCTTGATCACCGGCACGCACAGGTGCTGCGGGTAGAAGATGGTGACGTTTTTCGGCGGCACCGAGGTGGAGAACAACGGGTTCAGGTGGCGCAGGTTGAGCGGGAAGGCGACGCTTGCGCCGCTGATCCGGTAGCAGGACAGGTCGACGAAGCGCACGAAGTCCACCACCCCGACCGGCGGGATCATGCCGTTCTTGGCGACCGGCACGCAAAGCTTCTCGCGCGCCCCGAGAACATGCGTCTCCACCGGGAGGCCGGCGAGCACCGGGTTGAGGTGCCGAGTGAGGACAGTGGTGGTCGGCGGCGTGTAGGGGCTGGTGCGGAAGCACTCAAGGTCCAGGCTTGAGGTGAACCGCAGTGGGGACGGCAGCGCTTGGATGCCGACGTCGGCCGACGCCGGCCCTGCCGCCGAGACGCCGCCGATGACCAGCGCCAGCAGGCCCGTCAAGGCCCAGGCGCGAGGACGAGATCGTGACATGATGGTGCCCTTCCGCAGAGAGTGATCCCCGTCAATTCAGAGCGGAAGCAGCCTGACATATATCGAACAAGACCACTGTCAGGTTTCGGTCGGTGGCTCCTCGTCCTCCGGTCGTGGCCGCACCAGCAACGCGACGATCACGGCCAGCACCAGCACCACCACCGGAAGGATCAGCGTGGCGCGCATCGCCGGGATGTACGCCTCGTAGAACGTCTTCTGGGCCACCTGCTCGATCGCCGGCCGGATGGTGTATGGGATGTTGTCGGGCAGGTGGCTGCCGGTTTGGCCCACCCCGACCTGCAGACCGCCCTTGGCGGCGGCCGCCTTCTCGAACCCCTCCATGAACCGGGGGCGCATCGACAGCGGCAGCGCGTCGGCGTTGGCCCGCGCGGACACGGCGAGGTGGTTGAGGATCTGCACCTGCAGCACCGCGCCCACGGCGGCCGAGCCGAGCACCGCGCCCAGCTGCCGCATGGTGTTCATCACGCCCGCGGCGGCGCTGGCCACCTGCGGCTGCACATTGTGCATCGCGATGCTCTGCAGCGGCGCGAACGTCATGCCCAGCCCGAACCCGGCGATCACCAGGCCTGTGATCAGCTCGCCCTTGTCGTAGTAAAGCCTTGTGGCCCAAAGCACCAGGCCCACGCCCCCGGCCCACAGGATCAGCCCGGTGATGAGCGTGTCCTTGCCGCCGTACTTGTCGGCCAGGCGCCCGGCGAAGGGGGCGCTGGCCACCGACGCCAGCGACATCGGCGCCAGGATCAGGCCGGCCTGCCACGCGGTCAGCGACAGGACCGACTGCAGGAAGATCACCAGGGGCAGGAAAAGTCCAAGCATGCCAAAGGAAATGGCGGCGATCACACCGCTCATCACGGCGAAGTTCCGGTCGGCGAAGACCTTCATGGGTACCAAAGGCTCTGAATGGCCTCGTTGTTGCAAGATGAAGGCGACGAGCAGCACCACACCGGCGCCGAGCAGGATCGGGATGGAGACCGGGCCCCACACCCGCCCCCAGGCGTGCGAGGGTCCCTCGATGAGCCCGTAGCACAGCAGGAACAGTCCGGCCGAGGCCAGGACGAAACCGATCGGGTCCAGCCGGTGCCGCTTGTTCAGCCTCAGGTCGGGCAGGAACAGCCAGCCCAGCGCCAGCGTGGCCAACCCGATCGGGAGGTTGACGTAGAAGATCCAGCGCCAGCTCAGCGACGTGACGAGCCAGCCGCCGAACATCGGGCCGGTGATGGTGGCGATCCCGGCGACCGCGCCCCAGATGCCGAAGGCCGTGCCGCGCCGGTTGGGCGGGAAGGTCATCGTGATGATGGCCAGGGTCTGCGGGGTGAGCAGCGCCCCGCCGACGCCCTGCAGCACGCGGGTGGCGATGAGCTGGCCGGGTGACTGCGCCAGGCCGCAAAGCGCCGAGGCGAGGGTGAAAATCGTCAGCCCCACAATGAAAAGCCGCTTCTGCCCGAACAGGTCGCCCAGGCGGCCTCCCGTGATGAGCAGCGTGGCATAGGTCAATGTGTAGGCGTTGACGATCCACAGGATCTGGTCGAGCGTCGAGCCTAGGGTCACGGTCATCTCGGGCACGGCGATGTTTACGATCGTCGTGTCCAGCAGGATCATGAAAAAGCCCAGGCACAGGATGGACAGGATGAACCACGGGCTGCGCTCGGCGCTCTTGCGCTCGACCGGCGCTTCGTCGGCTTCTGAGTCGACGTGTTCGTCGGATTGGGAGTCCACTTCGGACAAAGCTCTTTCCCCCATACCGGAGATGGGGCGCCGGCGCCACGCTGGATGCCGATAAAACCGGCGCGGCGCCGACGCTTCAGGTGCAGGTGCTAGTCAGACGAGGGGTCATCGTACCTCCGCCGGCGCCCGAGGGATCGGGGACCGGTCTGCGAGGGGACGACCGCCTTGTTGACGTTGGCGTTGGACGCAACGCTGCTGTTGTGCCGCGTCATATCCGACGGGACCGGGTCAGCCGCGGCCGTGGACGCGCTGGCCGTGGCAGCCGCGGCCCCAGGCGCGACCTTGAACACGTTGGCGGCTAGGTCGCCCAACGGGATGTCCGTGTTCAACGCGATGATCTGGGCAAGCGTCTTACGGTAGTCGATCCCGAAGTTGTTGCGGATGAAGGGCTGCAACGGGTCGTTGAGGTAGAAGAACCGGTCACCATCACGCAGGGCCTGGAACTGCTCCCTGAAGATGGCCCGTTGCGTCTCGCCCATCTCGACCCCGCTCAGGTGCGCCTCGGCGACGATGCCGGTGAAGGCGTCCACGTTGGACACCGAACCGTAGATCGCCTTGAGCTTGGCCGCGGTCGAGCAGCGCCGCACCATGCGGACGGCGTTGTCGTTCTCGACCGTTGTCGGGTTGCCGTTGATGTCGAAGAGCGCCACGATGTCCAGACACTCGGGGCTGTTGATCCCGAGCCCGGCCGGGAACGACTCCGTCGACTCGCCGGTGATGGAAGTGAACGTGGTCTTCGACGGCAGACCGAAGGCATTGCGCACCTGGTTGTAGGTGCCCACTCCGTGGTCACGGCCACGCTGGATGTCGATCGCGCCCAGGTCCACGACGCCGTTGAAGCACTCTGGCAGCGTGGGTCCGTCAAGGCACTCGGGGTTGCTCGATACCGGCACCTTGAACAGCACACTGCGCAGCTGGTTGTCGATGAGTTCTTCGTTCTTGTACTCCGGCTCGAGCCCGATGCCCTGCAGCAGCGGACCAAGCTGGATCTGCTGGACGAGGTCCGGGTTGAAGAACCCGACGCCCAGCGGCACCGCGATCGCGACATCAGCGCCGTTGACCTCCACCTCGACACCCTGAGCGCGCAAGGCGTTCAGCGTCGTCGAGCTGTAGCGGCTGACGTTGGTCTCGATCTCGACCTCACCGTGGATCATGCTGTGGGCGCGGTACGCCACAGCCGCGAATTCCTGCGAGAGGGCAGGGTTGAACGACGCGTCGTAGCCCTGGTATGCGGGCAGGGTTACGCCGAGAGCCGGCAGGAACTCGTTGTAGGTGATGAACTGCTGCTCCGCGATGACCACGGCACGGGCGAGCTGGAACCGGTCCTGAGAGGACAGGGAGCTCGGCAGCAGACTTGCGATCCGGTTGTGCTCCCGGGCGAACAGGGTCTGGGTCGCGGTGAGTGAGATGTTCTCGTTGGCGCGCACATCTCCGGCGACCGCCGCCCGGTTCGGGTTGGACAGCAGCCTGCCGTCGACCGCCATGGTAGGAGCGGCCGCGGGGTTACCCCTGCTGTCCCGGCGAGGAAGATAGTTGGACGGCATGAGCAGCCTGGACCCGTTGTTGTCCGGGTTGCCGTCCTGGAATCCCTCACGCAACCAGTCCAGCCGCGCGTCGGTGTTGCCATACACGACCTCAGCGTCGATGAACGAGTTGAGGGTGTTGACGTGCTGGCGCGCGTTGGACACGCCCGTGCCCGGCGCGGCGGCCGAGCGTACGAACGGGATCACGCCGAGGTCGTTACGGAAGTCCTCCAGCGGATCCGTTGCGCTGAACGGGATGTTCGCCGTTGTGCCGTTCTCCTGGCGCAGACCGAAGGTGTGGTCGACGAACTGCCCCCACACGAATCCCCACTGCGTCACGTCCCTCTCGGAGAAGACGTTGACGTTGTCATCGTTGAAGACCCGGTTGGAGACGTTGCGCGCGTTGGGCCCGGACACCTGTGCGCTGCGGCCGTCCGCGTAGCGGGTCGGTCCGAGGCGCAGGTAGTTGGTGCCTGCACTGGCTGCCCTGGGTGAGAACGGGTTGTTGTTGATGCCGTTAAGGCTCTGGACCTCCCAGATCCCCAGAATCGGCGCATCCGAGACTCCGCCGTCATCGGCTACGGCTGTCCCGGAGAAACCAAGTGCCCCAACGACGGCGAGTACGGCAAGGGAAGCGAGAAGGGGTGTCCTCCGCCTCCCCAAGCGCGTGTTGACACGCATGGTGCCATCACTCCTCTCCAACTCCGGCTCGCCGGCTGGCGATCTGGAGTTGGCGCTCATCCTCGCCTTTCTTCAACATCGGCTCAATAGATGGGCTTCAAATTTTTGCCGATTTTTTACGGTTCATGTTTCAGGGCCATTACATGATCGGCGTAAACAGTTTTGGATCCGCTCCAGAAAACGGGTCACGGACCGGTACCGCGGACAACTAAGGTCATGAATGCCCTGCATACGGACCTGAACTGCAATTCGCACGCAGGCATACCTAACCTCCTGTGTGCGGATCGCGAACAAAAACCGTTCAGCGACGGCGTGTCACGTGAGACAACCGTCGCGTGACCATGGGGATGACGATCATGGCGGCGAGGACGTGCGCCAGGGCCAGCATCAGCTTCGTCGACCACGCGGTCGCCCCGGCGCCGAGCGGGCCGGCGAGCGACAGGACGGTCAACGCGACCGGAGCGGCCGGGGCGACCCAACCCGCGCCCACCGGCTGGAGCTGCTCGGGGACGAGGCCGGCGCGGCCGAGTCCTATCGCGAGGCGGCACGGCGGGCCACGAGCCGGCCCGAGCGGCGCCACCTCACCGCCCGGGCCGCTCGTCACGTGCCGCCCAGCTGACCACCGCATGACTTCCGGCACTGATGTGTGAGCCCGTCCACGCCTAGCCTCGAGCCATGAATCTGTTGTGGCTCATACGTTTTGGCGCGGCGTGCGGGGTGGTGCTGGGGCTTTCGCTCGGCGTACCGGGCATTGTCGAGGCGTTCACCGGGGAGACAACGGTGACAAGCTTCATCGTCGGCCTCGGGGTGGCGTTCGGCCTGCCCGCGCTGACCGCCCTGTACCTGCGCCTGCCCGCTACCGGGCGGCTCGAGCGATTCGCCTACGCCGCCAACGTGATCGGACTGGGTCTGTTCGCGGGCGTAGCGTTCTCACTCAATCTGGTGCTGTTCTTCCTCGAACCGGCCGTGGCGGAGGCGGTGCTGGCCGGGCCGACCCGGTACGCCACGCTTTTCAGCGCGGCATTTTTTGTCCTTGGTACCGCGGGATTCGGCGCCTGCTTGATCAGATCCCGTGCCTTCCCCACCATCGCCGGCTGGGCCTACACAGTGGCGTTGCCGCTGCTGGCCGTCCTGGCCCCGCTGCCGGACACGCCGTTGATCAGTGCGATCCACGTCATCGCCGGGGCGTCGGTGATCTGGCTGGCGGCGTCGCTGTGGTCGCCGCGGTCCGAGCCGCGGTCCGAGCGCCCAACCGGGCGCCTAGCATCGCAACCGTGAACTCCCCTCGTGTCGTCACCTGGGTCGCACCCGTGGTCTACGCCGCGGTGCTCGTCGCGGGACTGTTCTCGGCCAGCCCCCGGCACGTGGGCTGGTTCCTCGGCGGGATCGCGGCCCTGGTGGGCCTGGAGTTGTTGGAGGCGCTCGGGTTCCGGCACGGCCCCCCGAGGTGGGTGGCGGTGGCGCTGCTCGCCGCGCGCACGGCCCTGTTCGTGGTGGTCGCGGTGGCCGACGCCTCCGGCGTGGCGCGGGCCATGTTCGTGCTCATCCCGTTCGGCGCGTACTTCGTCTTCGGGGCGGCGGTCAGCATCTCGCTGGGCGCCGCCCTGCTCGCGTTCGCCTCGCTCGGGCAGAACCTGGCCGACACCATGATGTACGGGCTGGGGCTGGCGCTGGCGATCGCCATGGCGGCGGTGGCGGAGGGCGAGCGCCGGGCGCGGGCACAGGTCGCGGAGCTGTCCGCGGCGGCCGAGCGCCAGCGGCTCGCCCGCGACCTCCACGACAGTCTGGGCCATCATCTGACCACGATCGCGGTGCTGCTGGAGAAGGCGCAGGCGTTCCGGTCGGTGGACGCGACGGTGGCTGACGCGGCGCTCGGCGACGCGCGGGAGTCGGCGCGGCAGGCTCTCGAGGATGTACGGCAGTCGGTGCGGGCGCTCGACGACCGCCACCTCCGGTTCGGGCCGGCGCTGCGGCGGCTGGCCGGCGATGCCCTACCGGTCCGGGTCACCGGCGACGAGACCGGCTTCGGTCAGAACGCACTGCACGCGCTTTACCGGGCCGCGCAGGAAGGGATCACCAACGCGCGCAGGCACTCTGGCGCCACCGAGATCGCCGTGAGTGTCGAGTTCGGACAGTCGAGCGCCCGGCTGGAGGTCAGCGACAACGGGCGCGGGCTCAGCGGAGCGGTGGAGGGCTTCGGGCTTCGCGGGTTGCGGGAGCGGGTGGAGCTGGCCGGCGGTTCGTTAAGCCTGGCCGGCGACACCGATACCCGCGCGGGCACCCGCCTGACGGTGGAGATACCGCGATGACCGCGGAGCCCATCCGCGTTCTGGTCGTCGACGACCAGCAGCTGATCCGGGAAGGCATCGCCTCGTTGCTGTCCCTGCAGGAGGGCATGGAGGTGGTCGGCACCGCCGCCGACGGGCGGGAGGCGGTCGAACGCGCCGCGGAGCTGGCGCCGCACGTCATCCTGATGGACGTACGGATGCCCGCCATGGACGGGGTCGAAGCCGTTGCGGCGCTTAAGGAACGCGTGCCGCAGTGCCGGGTCGTCATGCTCACCACCTTCGACGACGAGCGTTATGTCGTCGATGCCTTGCGGGCGGGCGCTTCCGGGTACCTCTTGAAAGATCTCCCCTCAACGCAGCTGGCCGCGGCCATCCGGCTCACCCATGCGGGCGTGGCTCAACTGGATCCGGCCGCCGCCGCCCGGCTGGCCGCGGCCTCCCGGCGGCCCGCCTCGCAAACCCTGTCCGAACGGGAGGTGGAGGTGCTGCGGCTGGTCGCGGCCGGCCTGACCAACCGCGAGATCGGCCAGCGGCTCTACCTGAGCGAGGGCACGGTGAAAAACCACGTGTCCAAGGTGCTGGAGCGGCTCGGCCTGCGCGATCGAACCCAGGCCGCCCTCTACGCCCGCGATCACGGCCTGATCTAATACTTGGGGTGGTCTAATACCTACGTGATCAGGCAGAACGTCGAGGCCGGCCTCAATCTGGAGCGGACCGTCTTCTTCTCCGACGCCGTCATCGCCATCGCCATGACGTTGCTCGCCACCGAGCTGCCGCTGCCCGAGGGGGACACCCCGGAGGCGGTGTGGCGCAGCTTCTTGAGCAACCTCGGCGGCGAGTACCGGGCGTTTCTCGTCAGCTTCGCGGTCATCTCCCTGTTCTGGTACCAGCACCACCGCTCGTTCGAACGGATCGCGCATGCCAACACGACTCTGATCGTCTGGAACCTGGTGGGTCTGGCCGCGATCGTGCTGATCCCCTTCGCCACGCGGGTGCTCTCGGCCGAAGCCGTTGGGCTGCATGGCGAGCAGGAGAACGACTACTACCTCGGCTCCATCTTCTACTCCTCGATCATGCTCCTGTGGGGCGCATCCTACATCCTGATGGTGATCACGGCCCGGAAGCACGGGCTGTTTCGCGAGGGAACCCCGGCATCCACCCCCGGCAACATGATCTTCGGTGCCTGCTCGGCGCTGGCCATGTTCGCCGTGTCCATCCCGATCGCCTTGGTCAACCCGAGCGCCGCCACTCTCAGTTGGCTGCTGATCCCGGTGGTGTCGACGGTCGCCCCGCGAGTGCGCAGCCGCCTCTTCTTGGGCTAGCCGTTACTTCACGTTCATCCCGCGTTCGACATCGCGCTCAACCGGCAACGCAGCTCCGGCGGCGCCGACCGCTCCAACGACGAGTTCGCCGGCTCCACCTTCAGCCCCGACGGCCACACCCTGTTCGTCAACATCCAGGCGGGCAACGGCATGACCTTCGCCATCTGGGGCCCTGGCAACGGATCGGCGTCTAGCTCCCCGCTGTGTCTTCGGGTGTCGTCGGATGGCGGCGGGCGGGTTGGCCCATATTTTCTTGGGCATAACTCTGCACACCTTGGACAGGGTGTGCAGAGTTTTGCCCAGCGCGAAATGGGCAACCCTCCGCGACACGCCGGTAGAAGCGGACTTTGACCCACGCGCTAAAGCCGGCTGATCTCGGTCAAGTCGATATCGATTTTGAAGGGCACGGCGAGCTGGACCTCGTTTTGGAAGACTCCTTGCAGGACATAGGTCCTGCTCGCCAGCTCCAACTCAAAGGCGTAGAGGACCGGCTTTCCGCCCTCGGCTTCCTCGATCCGCCCGGCGAGACCACCTCGACCGCGAGTACGACTGCTTCCACCGGAAACCAGGTCTGGTCTAGCGAGGTGATGGCGTCGGCCAGGATCACCACCAGGTCCGGCTCGGGGCGCTGGCGTGGCCCGATGATGATGGACATCTCCCGGCGGAGCGCCAGGCTCGGCGGACAAGTCTGGCGCAACCTCCACACGAGGAGGTCCACGATGAGGGAGTGGAAGTTCTTCTGCGGGCTCACGAAGTGCAGTCCCCCGTCTATGAGCTCCGTGTGGGGTGGAAGGCCGGGAAGCCGATCCAGATCCTCGGAGGTGTAGCCGCCGGTGGCGCGGTCATGTCGTCTCCCTCTGGTTCGTGATGCCCGCCCATGATGTCCTAACTCGACTAAGTCATCAAATGTCATGGTCCGCGACGAGATGAGACCTTCCCTTCAACCAGGTATACATACAATAATCGCTCGTGAGCGTGGTTTCGGTATTGAACTACAAGGGCGGCGTGGGCAAGACGACCGTCACCGCCAACCTTGGCGCGGGCATCGCCGCGCGTGGCAAGCGGGTCCTGCTGATCGACCTCGACCCCCAGTCCAGCTTGACATTCTCGTTCTACCGGCCGCAGGAGTGGGAGCAGAGCCTGGCCGAGCGCACCGCCATGCAGTGGTATGCCTCGCACAGCTGGACCGGCACCCCGACCAAGCTCGCCGAGACCATCGTGACCCCGCCGCGGGTCAACCAGCTGGTCAGCGGCCAGATGGACCTGATCCCGTCGCATCTGGGCCTGGTCGACGTCGAGCTGGATCTGGCGGCCGGGCTGGGCGGGTCGCGCTACCAGACCTTCAGCCCCGATTATTTGAAGACCTACCGGCTGCTCGTCGACGCGCTGGCCGAGCCGCCGTTCGACGGCTACGACATCGTGCTCATTGACTGCCCGCCGAATTTCAACATGGTCACGCGCACGGCGGTCGTCGCCAGCGACCACATTCTGGTGCCCGCCAAGGCGGATTACCTGTCCACGCTGGGCATCACCTATCTGCGGCGCCGCCTGACCCAGCTCGTCGACGAGTACGAGCGGGTCGCCACCGCCGACGCGATGATCAACCCGGTCATCCTCGGCGTCGTCTTCACGATGGTGCAATACGCCGGCACGGGCCTGATGAACAAATTGAGCGGCTATATCAAGACTTTGGGCGAGACCGAGGTGCCCATTTTCGAGCAGACGATCCGCGAGAGCAAAAGCGTCTTCGCCGACATCGGCGAGGCCGGCATACCCGCCGTCCTGTCCCGCTCCTCCACCGCCAACGTCGAATACGATCTGCAACAATTCACCAACGAATTCCTCGCCCGGATCAGAACCTAGGGAGACTCCATGACCGGCACGTCGGAGACCATCGTCCTGCTGCAGCGGGTTTCGGAGTTCCTCAAGAAGCTCTCGCCCGAGGATCTGCAGGCTTTGGAGACCGGCGAGGCCAGGCTGGCGGTGGTGCACAAGACGCCACCGCGAAAGACCGCAGCGGCGCCGCTCACGCTCGACGTCGAGCAGGTGAACACGGATCTGAAGGCGATCAACGACCGGTCGATGGCGGCGCGCTACCTGACCGACCTGAAACTCCCCAAGCCACAGCTGGTGCAGCTGGCCAAGGGGCTTGATGTCCCGATCGTGAGCAAGGACTCGATAGCCACGATCATGGCGAAGATTGTCGAGCAGAAGGTCGGCTATCGCTTGGACACCAACGCTATTCTCGGGGCGCGCTGAGCAGGCGGCTCGCTTCCTCAAGCACGCCGCGCCAGTCTGGGTGGACGCGCAGCATCGCGGCGATCTGATGCGGCAGGGCGGGCGACACCGCCGCCGGACGTTTGTCCACTGTGGATAGTTGGCTGTGGGTCACCCTGAGCGGCAACGGTTCCCCGGCGCACACGACATCGAGGTAACCGATCGTGCGGGTCATGGCGACATACAGCAGCCGGTGCCCGCGCGGGTCGCCCGCGACGATCTCCTCCGGCTCCGCGACGATTACCGCGTCGAACTCCAGACCCTTGGCCTCCTGCGGGCTCACCAGGTTGATCGCCCGGCCCAGCTCGCCCCGGTCGGCGCTGCTCCACGAAATGTCGTTGGCGGCCAACACCTCTTCGACCTCGCGCCGCAACGAGTCCGGGCAGACGATGCCCACGAAGCGCTTGCTCTTCGCGTGAGCCAGCGCGACCATCGCGACGACACCGGCCCGTTCCGCCGCGCTCACCCGGTGCACCACCGGCTGGGCCGGGCCGCCGCGAACCACCCGCGGGCTCGGGGCAGCCGGTGCAGCCACGGCCAGTAGCGGTTTCACAAAATCAATGACCTCACTCGGTACCCGATAATTGAAAATAAGTTGTTGAACCGCATGGGGTTTGGCCTTCGGCAGATGCTCGACCACCTCGGACCAGCTGTCGTGCGCCCAGGCACCGGTCGACTGGGCCAGATCGCCCACTATGGTCATCGAGCCGGTGGCGCTGCGCCGTGCGACGCTGCGCAGCTGCATCGGCGAGAGGTCCTGCGCCTCGTCGACCACGATGTGGTCATAGCGCGGGCCCGAGCCCGACAGCAGATGCTCGGCCTCGTCGAGCAGCGGCAGGTCGTCGCGGCTCCACACCTCCTCGGTGAGCCGGTCGGCGGCCCGGCGGCGCAGCCGCGTCACCTCGTCGGCGGTGAACTCCGACCCCGCCGCGGCCAGCAGCCTGTCCCGCGAGTTGAACAGGTCCCGCAGGAACCCGGCGGCGGTCAGCTGCGGCCACAGCCGGTTGAGCAGGGCGTCGCTGCGCGCGTTGACGCCGCGCTCGGCGAGCAGCGCCCCCAGCCGGTCGCGGAAAGCCAAGCGCCGCACCGAGTATGGGCCGGTACCCGAGCGGGCCGCCGCCAGCGCCTCGTTGATCGCGGCGCCGGGGAGCGTGACGAACCGGCCGTCGGCGTTGAAGCGCTCGGCAGGTTCGGCCGCGCCGATGCGGGCTTCCAGCGCCCGCGCCAGCAACCCGGCCATGCGCGCGTCGCCCTTGATCCGGGCGACCTCCTGCGGATCGCGGCGGCCGCGGCGCACCTCGGGAGCGAGCCGGCCGATGTCGACCTGTTCGACCCGGTCGTTGCCCAGCCCCGGCAGCACGGTCTCGATGTAGCGGGTGAAGGTCGGGTGCGGCCCGACGACCAGGATGTCCCGGGCGTGCCGGTGATAAAGCAGCCATGACACGCGATGCAGGGCGATCGCCGTCTTTCCGGTACCGGGCGCGCCTTCGATCACGAGCAGCTGCTCCGGTGGCTGCTGAATCAACTCGTACTGCGCCGCCTGGATGGTGCGGACGATGTCACGCATCCTGCCTGTACGCTGCCGACCCAACTCGCCCAGCAAAGCCGCGTCGGGCCCATCCGTAACCCGTTGCCGCGCAGCCGTACCGAAGACCAGATCGGCGAAGTCGTCGATCCGGTTGCCAGTGCACTCGAAGCTCCGCCTGAGGGTGACGCCCAGCGTCTTGTCCGGCGTCGCGCGGTAGTAGGGCTGAGCGGCTTTGGCCTGCCAGGCGATGACCAGAAAGTTGCGGTCGGGATCGGTGACCATGTGCTTGCCGATGTAAAACCGCTCGCCGCCGTTGAGGTCGGGCTCGAGGTCGGGCTCGAGGTCGAAGCGGCCGAAGGCTACCGCCTCGTCGTCGCCGCCCAGGGCTTCCTGCTCAAGCCGGCCATGCTTCTTGAGCGCGGCGGCCGAGGTCTTGTCGGCACCGGCCCCGGCGAGCCCGGACTTGTCCTGCCGCATCCGCTTGCGCTCGCGCGCGGCCCGGTCGAAATACTCCTGCTCCCGGGCGATCTCCCGGGCGATCTCGTCCCGCTCGCCCACCACCGGGCCAGGTTACGCCCGCCCATCCAGGGGCAGAATCATTCGTAGGCCCAGTCAACCAGGGCCCTCACGGCACCGGCGATCAGCCGGCCGGTGTTGGTTGCGGCGCCGGGTTGCGGTGCCGCCCCATCCGCAACCGGACACCAATGTTGATTTCTAGCGGTAACTCCACGTGTCGGCGGTTTCGGTCGCCGGGATCGGGCTCCAGATGTTGTCGGGCTCGGTCTCCGTCTCGGTCTTGCGACCGCGCCAGCGCGCGGCGCTGAACACCGACATGAGCAACAGGCCTCCCGCGAAGGCCAGCACCCCGGTGGTCAGCGGTGAGGCCAGGTCGATCGGGTATCCGTTGATGTTCCAGTGGGTGGTGAACAGGTCCAGCCCACGGCTGTGGTCGAGGTACATGAAGGCCGAAGCGCCGAGGAACACAATACTGGCGAAAACGGCGCCCAGGGGCGAAGTGCGCAGGCTCGCCAGCAGCCCCGCCACCAGGCCTACGCCGACCAGCACGAGCCCGCTCACGAGTAGACCGTGCGATACGCCCTCCTGGGTGGCGCCCTGACCCAGGGCGACGGCTACCCAAACGAGCGGAGCGATGACAACCCCCATAACGAGACTCAAAACGTGACGCATGACGTTGCACCCTACCCGGCTACGGCAATTTGGCCTAGAGGCGCCTGCTCCTCCTGCTATCGGCGCAATGTCTAATCAGGACGGTCAGCTGCACATCCTCCGAGTGCCTTATCCGCTTCAAGCGCTCCCTTCGAGCACTCGCCAAGGAGCAGGGGATCTCTTATACTTCGCGAGTCACACGATCCGTGTGAAAACCACCACTGTGGATATCAGCAGGAGAATGCATTGATCATTCGCCGCCTACCGCGCCTGCTATCCATTGTGCTCAGTCTCGTGATGATCGCCGGTGCGGGGCTCGTCTCGGGCTGTGGATCCAACCAGCAGGGTGCGCCGACCAAGCTCACCCTCGGCTTCACCGCGTGGCCGGGCTGGCTGCCGTGGCAAGTGGCCAAGGAGAAGGGCCTCTTCGCCAAGCATGGCATCCAGGTGGACCTGAAGTACTACAGCAATTACACCACCAGTCTGATCGCCCTGACCGCCGGCGGTCTCGACGCCAACAGCCAGACGCTCAATGACACCCTCATCTCCATCAGCAATGGCGCCAGGCAAACCATCGTGCTCGTCAACGACAACTCCACCGGCAACGACAAAATCATTGCCCGGGAAGGGATTACCAGCGTCGCCGACCTCAAGGGCCGCAAGGTTTCCGTGGAGCCGGGCACAGCCGACCACTACCTTCTTCTGCTCGCGTTGCGGCAAGCCGGTCTCGGCCCGAAGGACGTGACGATCGAGGCGCACTCGGCCGAGGCGGGGGCGACGGCCTTCGCGAGCAGCCGGGTCGACGCGGTCTGCGTCTCCACGCCGTACACCACACGCGCCCTGCAGCGCGCGGGCAGCCACTCCATCGCCACCTCCGCCGAGTTCCCCGGGGCCATCCCCAACCACCTGGTGATCCGGTCGGCCATGGTCCAAGAGCATCCCGAGGCGGTGCAAGGGCTGGTCAACACCTGGTTCGAGACCATGCGCTGGATCCGCGACAACCGCGACGAAGCCAACGAGATCATGGCGAAGGCCGGCGGCGTGGGAGTGGAGACCTTCAAGACATACGCGGCCGGAACGACCATCTTCACCCACCAGCAGGTCGTGGACGCGTTCACCCCGGGCACCAATGCGAAGCACCTCAACTTCCAGGCCGCGCAGATCGCCGACTTCATCCTCGAGACCGGCATGATCCAGTCACGGCCCAACCTGGCCGGGCTGCTCGACGATCGGTTTGTCAAGGCTGTACCAGACTAAAGCTTCTATCGGGCGGTATCGGGCGGTGACGCCACCCTACCGCCCAGATGAGGAACACCAATGAACGCACCCAACGCCATCGAGGGTGGCGGGACGAGATGACGGCACCGGCCCAGCGCACCCCGGGCCGCCTCACCGGGCCCGCCCTCGGCATGCTCCTCGCCCTCGCCGTGCTGCTCATGCCGGTGGGATACCTGGCCATGAAGGTCTGGAACGCCAACAGCGTCGCGGTCGACGCAGTGGATCACGAACGGGCCGCCGCCGCGTTCGGGGGCCCGCTGGTCAAGTTGATGGCTCTGCTCGTCGATGCCCGCAGCACCGCGGTCGAGAAGATCACCATCGAGGACTTCGACATCCAGGCGGCGATCAAGGAGATCAACACGCTTCCCCGCGGTGTCGCCGGACACCTCGGCACCGACCAGCGGTGGAACGAGCTGTCCAACGAGATCAACAGCGCGGTGTCCAGCAACACCAGCGGCTCCGACGCCGTGCGGGTCTATGCCACGCCGATCGCCCTGGCGCAGGATCTGCTCGAGTATGTCCTGGGCAGCGCCCACGCCGTCCAGGACGAGTCGGCCACCATCCACCTGCTGGAGGTGGCCCTGCGCAACATCCCGCAGACCATCGCGGCGGCGGGCCAGTTGTCGGCGGACGTCGCGTCGGGCGACAGCAAGCTGGCCAACCAGATCCAGCTCGGCATCGGCCAGGACCACGTCGCCAAGCTGGCCGACAACGTCTCGTCCACGCTGCGCGGATCGACCGGGCACCACGCGATCGCCCAGTTCGCCACCGACCTTCGCATCCTCAAGCCACTGGACACGTTCTCGGCCGCCGCCAACGAGCTGACCCAGACCGCCGCCGAGCTCTCCGCGACCACCGCCAGCGGTGTCGTCCGCACCCAGATCAAGGAGCGGGCGGACACGGCCAGCAACATCCTCCGCAGCTCCGCGGTCGAGCTGGCGCAGGCCCTGCTCGACGCCTTCGACACGCAGCTGCAAAACGCCGGGGGCACCTACGCCAAGGAGCGCTGGTTCCTGACCGGGCTCGCCCTGATCATCGTGGGTTCGATCGCGGCGCTGATGTGGCTGCGCTTCCCCTGGCCGCCGCGGCGCCGGGCGCCGGAGTTGGAGCCCGACCGGGCGGGGCGGCACCTTCTCGCTGAGGGCCTGGAGGTGCGCCCCGACACGGGCGGCCTGCTCGACGCGCGGGGATACGTGACCCGGGAGTCCACCGACCTGGGGCGCGCGGTTGGGGCGAGGAAACGGTAGCGGCGCGATGATCATCGATAGGCTGCGTGTCCGGGGGAAGCTCAACCTGCTCCTGCTGCTTCCGATGACCGCGGTGGTGCTGGTCGCCGTACCGTTCGTCGGTTTACAGATCCAGAACGCGACCTCCGCCGGCACCACCGCCGCGTCCGCCAACGTCGCCCGTGACCTCGGCGCCCTGGTGTGGGAGCTGCAGCGCGAGCGTCTGATCACCGCGGGCTACCTGGCCGATCGCGACGCCACCGAGGCCGATCTCATGCTCCAGCACCACGCGGTGTCGGCCACCGCCGATCACCTGCTGGCGTCGTTGAACCCCGACACCTCCGAAGAGCTGGTCAACGCACTAGTCCGCATCGGCTCCCTCGGCGAGTTACGCACGAGCGTGCACAAGCGCGGCGCCGCGGTGGACAGCGTGGCCCGCGCCTACCATGCCATCATCGAAGCGCTCATTGACTCACTTCGATTGGTACCGCAGCTGTCGAGCGACGCCGAGGGCACCAGGCAACTGACCGCGCTCGACGCCCTGCTGCGGGCCAACGAGGAGAGCTCGTTACGCGGCATGGCCCTGGTGGCCACGGTGATCAGCCCGCAGATCGGCCGGGACCTGCTGGCCACCTCGTCGGCCCAGTCGCAGATGTTCACCGAGCGCTTCACCCAGCAGGCCGATGCCGAGCAGGCGGCGCTGGTGGTCCTCGTCGACCAGGGCGAGGCCGCGCGCCGGGTCGAGGCGTTGGCGCAACAGTTGCTCACAACGGCCGGCACCGCCACCCCGGCGTTCGTGCGCGGCGTGCTTGATGCCGTTGCCGCCCAGGCCGACCTGCGCCGCCTCACCCAGGACAAGCTGATCGACGAGATCGCCGGGGCCGCGGCCAGCCGGGCCGCGCTGGCCCGCACCACCGCCTGGGGCGTCGGCAGCGGCACGGCCGTGTTGCTCGCGCTCGTGATCGCGCTGGCGGTCGTGGTCACCCGGTCGATCGCCAACCCGTTGCAGCGCCTGACCACGGCCGCGGCCACCGTCGCCGACCTGACCAACGCCGAGCTGGTGCGGGTGACCGACGTCGAGACAACCGACGAGCAGCCGCCCCGCCTGACCGCCATCGACGTCGGCTCCGGCGATGAGCTCGGCGAGCTGGCGGTGGCGTTCAACCAGGTGCAGTCGACCGCCGCGATGCTGCTCGAGCGGCAGGTCACCACCCGGCGCAACGTCAGCCTCATGTTCGCCAACGTCGCCCAGCGCACCCAGAACCTGGTGCGCCGCCAGCTCACCCTCGTCGACGAGCTGGAGCGCGACGAGCAGAACACGCGGCTGCTCAGCAAGCTGTACCGCCTTGACCACCTCTCGACCCGCCTGCGCCGCAACGCGGACAACCTGATGGTGGTCTCGGGGTCGCGCAACGACAACCGGATCGCCACGCCCACCCCGCTGTCAACCGTCTTGCGCTCATCCCTGGCGGAGATCGAGGATTATCGACGTGTGCGGCTTGGGACCGTCTATGAGGCGACCATTTCGGCTTCCTTGGTACCCGACCTCGTGCTCGTCTTCGCCGAGTTGCTGGAGAACGCCACCCTGTTCTCCCCACCCGAGTCCACAGTGGACGTTCACGCCGTCCCGGGCGACGACGGCTGGTGCGAGGTGACCATCGTCGACCGCGGCATCGGCATGACCGCGCGCAAGCTGGCCGAGGAGAACCGCCGGCTGGTCGAGCGGGAACGCCTCGACATCGCCCCGACCAGCGTCCTCGGCCTGTTCGTGGTCGGCCGGCTGGCCCGCCGGCACGGCTTGTCGGTGGTGCTCGAGCCCACCGACACGCAGGGAATCACGGCGAGGGTCAGCATCCCGCCCAGCCTTCACGTCCGGGGCGCCTCACCGGTACCCATCGAGGCATCAGAGCTTCCGATGACCTCGCCGCGCAAGCCCTTCGGCTCCTCCCCCTCCCTCGATGTGATCCACATCCCGGCGGTTCCGGTGGTGGCCGGGTCGTTCGCCTGGTTCCTCAAGCCACCCACCCCGCTGGTCCCACCGCCAGCCCTGCCCGCCGACCCCGCGGCCCTGCCCGCCGTCACGGTGTCGGCAACGGCGTCCGCAACGGCGTTTGCTGACACCGTGTCCGAGGCGGCCGCGGCCGCGCCGCCCGCGAAGCAGCCCACGCAGCCGCTGGAGCAACGCGGCGGGCTCAACCGCCGGGTGCGTGGCGCGCAGCTGCCCGAGGCCGCCCTGCGCCCGACCGAACACCACCTGCCGGAGCTGCCGGTGCCGGCCGGGCCGGTACACGACCCGATGGCCACCCGCGAAACCATGGACGTCTTCCAGGACGCGTTCGCCCGGGCCGCCGCGACCTTGCCCGACGAGGAGCTGGACGAACTCACGGTCGAGGTGCCGATATCTTCGGGCGGCGACGCGTACTTGCGCCCGCAGGCACCACCCACCGACTGGCCGCCACGCGAGGCCCCGGCAGTGGTGCCCATGGAACCGCCGCCGGCCCCGCTGGACACCTTCTCCATGGGGCTGACCAGGCGCACCCCCGGAGCCAGCCTGGCGGCGGAGATCCGCGAAGCGGCGCGCGGTGGACGCCCCGAAAACGTTGCGCCACAGCGGGATCCCGAGGCCGAGCGAATGACGTTCGAGGGGTACACGGCGGCGCTGGCCAAGGCCGAGGAACAGAACAACCCTGAATGATCATGATCCGACATCTACTTCCAGAGAAGAGAGCCAACGATGACCACGCCCGCATCCGACGTGAGCGTCGAAGCGAAAAACTTCAATTGGCTGGTGGGACGCTTCGCGCAGGAGACCGCGGGCGTCGTGGCGGCGATCGCGGTCTCCTCCGACGGCCTGCTGATCGCCATGTCCGCGGACCTGCTCCGGGCCGACGCCGACCGGCTGGCGGCGATCTGCTCGGCCACCCTCAGCCTGGCCCACGGCGTTTCCGAGTGCGCCCCGCTGGGCGAGCCGGACAAGGTGGTCATCGAGCTGACCAAGGGCTACATGCTGGTCTGCACGATCAGCGTGGGCTGTGCCCTGGGTGTGCTCGCCGACAAGCAGGCGAGCCTGGGCAGCGTGGCCTACGAGATGGCGTTGTTCGCCAACCGGGCCAGCGCGGTGCTCTCCCCGCGCCTGATCGAGGAACTGAAGCAGACCGTCGGAAGCTGACGCCATGCTCGACGACGACGAACCTTCACCTTCACCGAGTGAGATGCGGCCGTATCTCACGGCATACGGGGGTGGCCTCGACCGTCCGGAGTCGGGCGGCGAGCCGGTTTCACGGCTGCGGCCGTACCTGCTCACGTCCGGACGGGCCGAGCCCGTCGACGAGACGCTGGAGATCGAGGCACAGGTTATGACGACGGATGCGGGAACGCTTGCGGCGCTTCGACTTCCGTTCGAACACCGGGACATCGTGCGGTTGTGCGTGGTGAGCATGTCGGTCGCGGAGGTCGCCGCACGGCTGCGCTTGCACATCGGCGTCGCGCGGGTGCTCGTCGCCGACCTGGCCGACCTCGGCTACCTCTACGTGGAGCGGCCGAGCCTGCCCAACTCCCAGAACCCGAACCTTATCGAGAGGGTAATCCGTGGACTCGAAGCTATCCGCTAAGCGGCCAGCGAACGGGAAGCGACCGCCGGTTCCCGTGAAAATCGTCATCGCGGGGGGATTCGGGGTGGGCAAGACCACGACGGTCTCGGCGATATCGGAGATCAGGCCGCTGACCACGGAGGCCGCGATCACCTCCGTCGCCGCCGAGATCGACCGCACCGGCCAGGTACCGGCGAAGGTCTCCACCACCGTCGCCCTGGACTTCGGCTGCATCACCATCGACGACGACCTGAAGCTGTACCTGTTCGGCACGCCCGGTCAGGACAGGTTCGGTTTCATGTGGCGCGACCTGTCCCACGGGGCGCTGGGCGCGATGGTCATCGTCGATGCCCGGCGCATCGACGACTGCTACCCCGCCGTCGACTACTTCGAGCGGATGGAGCTGCCGTTCGTGGTGGCGGTCAACCTGTTCGACGGCGAGATGGTGCACGACCTGAAGGACCTGCGGTGGGCGCTGGCGATCAACGACGATACGCCGCTGATCACCTTCGACGCGCGGGAGCGGCTGTCGGTGCGTGACGCGCTCATCGAGCTGCTCAAGCACGCGCTCCAGCGGGCCACCGCCTAGGGAGTGGTGCCGTCCCACCAGTCGAGCACCCGCAGCGCTCGCAAGGTGTTCCAGCGGCTCGGCTCGCCCACGGTCGCGCCCTCGAACTCGAGCAGCCCGTCGAGCATGTTGATGGTGGTGTCGAACGAGGATCGTACGGATCCGTTTTCGGCCTCGCAGTTCCATCCGCCGTCGGCCAGCCGCTCCCCCAGGATCCGGTCCACCACCGGCATGATGTCCACGCCAAAGTAGGCGCCGGCCTCGATGACCCTGCCGTTGCGAGGCGCCGGTCAGATCGTTGAGCGCCTGCCAGTGGATGGCGGGATCGGAGTCCAGGAGCCAATCGATCACGCTCATCGCGGCAGCCTAACGCTCCCGGGCGGTGGGACGCACCTCCTAGAGCCAATCCTTCGGGAAGCCCGGCATCTTCTGGCATCCGCAGGTGGAGAAGAAGGTCGGCGGCACCCCCGGGGTCAGGTACCGGCTCAGGGTGTCATCGGTGATGACCGGCTGGGGCAGCACCCACTCCTTGGGCACCTGCTTGCCCGAGAGGATCATCGTGGCGGCGATCAGCGCGGTGCGCCACTGGTACACCGGGTAGGTGGGCCCGACCGCGGTGAGCTTCTCCTTCTGCCACAAGTTGAGGAAGTCCTGCTGGTCCGAGCCGACCAGCGGCGGGACCCGCTTTCCGGCGGCCTTGAACTCCTGGACCACCGCGGCCGAGGCCAATCCGGTGTCGAGCCAGATACCGTCGATGTCATAGCGCTGCATGTAGTCGCGCACGATCGTCTTGGCCGTCTCCACGTTGGCGAGATGGAACTCGACGCCGATGATGTTCATGCCCGCCTGCTCGAGGGTGATTTTCGCTGCGTCCCAACGGGTTTCGAAGATGTCGACGCCGGGCAGCTGCCGCAGCACCAGCACCTTGCCGCCCTTGCCCGCCTTGAGCGCGATGAACTCGGCGGAGGCGGCGCCGTAGGCGTAGCCGCCGATCGGATGCACGAACGTCACCGGGCAGTCGGTGGCGACGCCGCGGTCGAAGACGACCACCGGGATCCCGCTCTGGCAGGCCTTCTCCACCGCCGGGGTGAGCGCGACGGTGGTGTTCGGGGAAATGACGATCGCGTCGCACTTCTTGGCTTGCAGGTCGGCCAGGTCGGCGATCTGCTTGTCGTCCTTGCCGCCGGCGTCGACGATGGTGAACTGGCCGATCTCCGGGTGGAGCTTCGCCTCGGCCTTGATGGTGGCCATGCCCGTTATCCGCCAGTTGTTGTTGAGGACGGCGTTGGACAGGCAGATGTGCCACTTCCCGCCCGGCTTGGCGTATTTGGTGGTGTCCACCAGCGACGGCTCGATCATCTGCAGCCAAGGCGTGGCCGGATCCCCCTGCGCGGCGAAGAGCCGCTGCGACATCTGGCGCTCGAAGTCCGCCTCGGAGAAGAACTTCGACATTCCGACGAAGGTGGACGGGGACGGCGACGGATTGCCGAGCCCGCCGGTGATGGTCGGTCTTTCGCCGCACGCGGTGGCCGCCAACGATATGGCTGCCAGCACGGCGACGATCGCCCTCCGGTGTCGTTGCATGGGATTACCACCCTTCCCGGTTAGATCCAAACCTGGAGTGTGCAATTTGCACAGACGGTGGTCAACAGCGGAACGGCTAGCGCGTGCCCAGCACCTCGGCCAGGTCGAAGGTGACCGGTCGGATCAGCTGATCGTAGGTGCACGACTCGGCGGTCCGGTCGGGCCGCCAGCGTACGAACTGTGCCGTGTGGCGGAACCGGGCGCCTTCCATGTAGTCATAACGCACCTCGACCACCCGTTCGGGCCGCAGTGGTACAAAGGAAAGGTCCTTGCCCGCGTTCCACCTTGAGAATTCATTCTTTCGGGGGGTACGTTCCCCCTCCAGCTGCTTGGCCCAGTCCCAGGGATGCCCGTCGAAGGTGGTCACCAGGGGCTGCAGCTCCTGGAAAAGGGACTTGCGGGTGGCCATCGGAAAGGCTCCGACCACGCCGACCGAGGCGAGCACGCCGCGCTCGTCATAGAGCCCGAGCAGCAGCGAGCCGATAGTTTCCGGGCCGGACTTGTGCACCCGGTACCCAGCCACCACGCAGTCGGCGGTGCGCTCGTGCTTGATCTTGGTCATCACCCGCTTGTCCGGTTCGTACAGCACGTCGGGCCGTTTGGCGATGAGCCCATCGAGCCCGGCCCCCTCGAACCGGTGGAACCACTCCCGGGCCAGGTCGATGTCGCGGGTGAGCGGGGTGACGTGGATCGGCGGTTCCGCCTTGGCCAGCGCCTGCTCCAGCGCCAGCCGCCGATCCTCGAACGGGGTGTCCATAAGCGACTGTTCGCCCACGGCCAGCAGGTCGAAGGCGACGAAGCTCGCCGGGGTCTGCTCGGAGAGCAGTTTCACCCGGCTCGCCGCGGGGTGGATGCGCTGCTGCAGGGCCTCGAAGTCGAGGGTGTTGCGCCGGGTGTCGGCCACCACGATCTCGCCGTCGATGACCGCCTTGGGCGGGAAGTTGGCCAGCACCGCCGCGACCACCTCGGGAAAGTAGCGCGTCATGGGCTTCTCGTTGCGGCTGCCGATCTCGACCTCGTCGCCGTCCCGGAAGATGATCGACCTGAAGCCGTCCCACTTGGGTTCGTATAGCTGGTCCACCGGGATGTCGGCGACGGGTTTGGCCAGCATGGGGGGCACGGGCGGCATGACGGGCAGGTGCATCGCACCAGTATCCAGGAGAATCGCCGGAAGTGAGGTTGGTTCCCACCGCGCGTGACCGGTGAGACACTGGCGGCTAGCCCCTGAGCATGGAGATCCGTCAATGGAAGAGACCGGCTTCGCCCACGCGGCCCGCTTGGAACTTGATGATCTACTGGAGCAGCTGGTGGCGAGGGCACGCGATGTGCAGCAGACGCAGAGCCGGCTGCGCGCCTTGCTCGACGCTCAGCTGGCGATAGCGCGCACCGACGACCTCAACGTGGTGCTGCAGCTCATCGTCGACGCCGCCCGCAAGCTGGTGAACGCGCGCTACGCGGCGCTGGGCGTGGTGACCGAGGGGCGGTTGACCCGCTTCGTGCACAGCGGCATGCCACCGCCGGAGGTCGGCGGCATCGGACACCTGCCGGAGGGCAAGGGCCTGCTCGGGTTGCTCGTCGACTACCCGCAGGTGCTGCGGCTGCGCGACATCGGCGAGCATCACGCGTCGGTCGGCTTCCCGGAGGGGCACCCGCCGATGCGCTCGTTCCTGGGCATGCCGATCCGGGTGGGCGAGCGGGTTTTCGGCAACCTCTACCTCACCGAGAAGCTGAACACGGCCGAGTTCACGGCCGAGTTCACCGCCGAGGACGAGGAGTTGGCCTTGGCGCTGGCCGCCGCGGCCGCCACCGCGATCGAGAACGCCACCCTGCTCGACGAGAGCCGGCGCCGGCAGAGCTGGCAGACCACGATGATCGGCATCATCACCGGGTTGCTGGGCGGCGACGACGCCGACGAGGCGCTGCTGCGGCTGGTGCGGTATGCGCGGGAGATCCTCGGCGCCGAGGGCGCAGGCATCAACATCCCCGTCGAGGGCTGCGACCAGTGGCGGGCCGCGTTCACCGACGGCACCTACGCCCGGTACCAGGACGTGCTGATCCCGATGCGCCACTCCATCACCGCCACCGCGATCGCCGCCGGTGAACTGGTGGTGATACCCGACCCGACCACCGACGAGCGCACCTCGGCCACCACGCGCGGCGAGACGATCGGCACGATCGGCGAGACCCTGGCGATTCCCTTGCGCGGCAACGACAGGATCACCGGAGTCCTGGTCTGCTCCCGGCGCCCGGGCACGGGCGGCTACGACAACCTCGACCGCGAGATGATCTGCGCGATCGCGGCCCACGCCGGGCTGGCCTTGGAGCTGGCGCAGATCCGCCGGGAGAACGAAACCCTGCGCCGCCTGGAGGATCGGGCCCGCATCGCCGAGAGCCTGCGCCAGAGCGTCATCCAGCGTCTGTTCCAACTGGGCCTCAAACTTCAGGGCGCCGCCGCGCGTTCGGTCAAGCCCGACGTGCACGACACGATCCAGGAGCAGGTGACCGAGATCGACCAGATCATCGCCGACATCCGCAAGGCTGTTTTCTCCCTCGACGGCCCGTAGGGTGCAAGCATGCTCACCGGACTGACCATGGACGGGTACCCCCTGACACTGACCGCCGTGGTGGAGCGAGCCGAGCAGTTCCACGGCCACCGCGACGTCGTCACCCGCCGCCCCGACGGAAGCGTCGTGCGGACCACGCTTGGCCAGTGCGCCCGCCGGGCCAGGCGGCTGGCGGCCGCGCTGAAGGCGCTGGGCGTGGGCGACGGGGACCGCGTCGCCACCCTGATGTGGAACCAGCACGAGCACCTGGAGGTGTACCTCGCCGTGCCGCCCATGGGCGCGGTGATCCACACCCTCAACCCGCGGTTGCACGCCGACGAGCTGGGCTTCATCGCGAGCGACGCCGAGGACAGCGTGATCGTCGTCGACGAGTCGCTGCTGGAGGTGTTCGCGACTTTCCAAGCGGCGCAACGGTTCCGGCACGTGATCGTGGCCGGGCGGGATTACGAGACGCTGATCGACTCCTACGAGCCGGCCGAGTGGCCGGTGCTCGACGAGCGCCGGGCCGCGGCGATGTGCTACACCTCCGGAACCACCGGCCGCCCCAAGGGCGTCGTCTACTCCCACCGGTCGCTGGTGCTGCACTCGATGACCGCCGCCCTGCCCGATCAACTCGGCGTCTCCTCCCGTGACGTGGTCCTGCCAGTCGTGCCGATGTTCCACGCCAACGCGTGGGGCTTGCCGTATGCCACCGCGCTGGCCGGGGCCGCGCTCGTCCTGCCGGGACCCAGGCTCGACCCGGTCAGCGTCCTGGACCTGATGGAGCGGGAGAAGGTGACGATGTCGGCCGGTGTGCCGACCGTGTGGATGGGAGTGCTTGCCGCCCTTGACGCCGAACCGCGGCGGTGGGATCTGAGCCGGCTCAACCGGTTGGTGGTGGGCGGTTCCGCGGTGCCGCGTAGCATGCTCGAGGGCTTCGACCGCCACGGCCTGACGGTGATCCAGGCCTGGGGCATGACCGAGATGGCGCCGCTGGGCACCGTGTGCCGCCAGCCCTCCGCCCTCGACGCGGCCGACGCCGACGAGCGCTACAACTTCCGTGCGCGCCAAGGCATCGCGTCGCCGTTCGTGGACATCCGGGCCCGTGACGACGAGGGCAAGCTGATCCCGTGGGACGACCAGGCCATGGGCGAGCTGGAGGTGCGCGGGCCGTGGGTCGCCGCCTCCTATCACCGGGGCCGGGGGGCGGACAGCTTCACCGACGACGGCTGGTTCCGCACCGGCGACATCGTCCGCATCGACTGGCGCGGCTGCATCCGCATCTGCGACCGCGCCAAGGATCTGGTGAAGTCGGGCGGGGAGTGGATCTCCTCGGTGGACCTGGAGAACCACCTCATGGCCCACCCGTCGGTCGCGCAGGCCGCCGTCATCGCGATCCCCGACGAGCGTTGGGGCGAAAGGCCTTTGGCGGTGGTGGCCATGCGCGACGGATGTGCGGCCAGCGTCGAGGAGCTGCGCGAGCACCTGTCGAACGAGTTCGCCTCGTGGCAACTGCCCGACCGGTTCGAGTTCGTCGGGGCCATCCCGACCACCGCGACCGGCAAGTTCAAGAAGACCGCGCTGCGGGAAACCTACGGCTAAAGCTTGTTGACAGCGGCCAAAATCGCGTTGTACCCGTCCTCGGTGACCCGGTCGGACCGGCGCAGCGTGGAGAGCTGAGTTCGAAGCCCGTCGATGCGGTCGTTGGCCTGCTTGGTCAGCCCCCGCGCCTCGAACCGGGCGATCTCGTCGAGCTTGGTGTCGAGCAGATCGGCCGCCTCGGGCTCGATGTTGCCCGCCCTGAGCTGACCGGCGATGACCGCCTTGACGGCATTGATGGCGGCATTGCCGGCGTTGCCGCCCGTGCCCGCGGCGGGTGCGGCCGGGGGCTTGGAGTGCGAGGGCGAGACCGACGGGCTCCCCGACGGGTCCACAGGCGGCGACTGCGGATCGGACAGGATGCTGCCGGGGGGTGCCTGGGATCCGAGGTCGGGCGGATCGGAGGGCGCAAACATGAAGGCGCAGGCGGCGATGACCACGGCCAGGGTGACCGCGCCGGTGATGACGGCCAGGCGCACCAGCCTCGGCCGCTCATGATCCGAATCTTCGGCGGCCGGCTCGGTGGGCTCAGCCGGCCGCCCCATGAGGACGGAAAGCAGTTGAGTGGGCGTGTAGGGGTCGCGCGAAAGCAGGCGCTCCACCACCGGGTCGCGACGGCCCGCCATCGCCTCCATCAGCAGCCCCAGCGAGTACATGTCCTCGCGCGGATCGCCGTGCCCGCCGAAGTCGCCGACCTTGATCACTCCCTGCTCGGCGATGAGAACGTTGCTGGCCTTGAGGTTTCCGTGTATGACCCCGGCGGCGTGGGCGGCCTGCAACGCCAGGCACACCCCGGTGACGATGTTGACGGCGTCGTCGATGGGCAGCAGGCCCTCGTCGAGCACGGTGGCCAAACTGACCCCGTCCACCAGCTCCATCACCGTGTAGGCGGTGCCTTCATAGGTACCCGAGAAAAAAATGGAAACAATATGGGGATGCGCCACGCCGACGGGCGATCCTTGCCCCGGACGCCCGCGATAGACCTTGACCGCGACCGGCCCGCCGGTCTGCTCGTCAACGGCTTGCCACACCTGGCCCGTCTGGCCCCGCCCAAGCGGCGTGAGCAGGCGGAACCGGTTGTCGATCAGCCGATCCACCCACTGGCCGCCATCCACCCCATCCGACACGGAATCACCTTGACACACCCGCCTGCTTTCGCAACCGGTCGGGTACCCACTCCGCGTTGGTCACAAGTGTCGCCGCCTGACGTGGTGAGAACTCGTATCCGGTCTCGCCGCCGCACAGCCCGTCCGACTCATCCGGCCGTTTGATCCATAACAGCGCGGAAACAGCGCGGCGGCATGCGGGCCGGGGTTTGTGCTGGGTCTGGCTCCCAAGGCGCTCCCAAGGCCTCGTGCGGCGGGTTGCACCATTCGTTGCCCGGCGGTGAGCTCGGGCCATTGCGTGAGGTATCGATGACAAACTCGCGCTCGCCGACGAGGTCGGACAGCTCGAAAACGCCGGCAGTCGCTCTCGGCGGTCGGCGGCCGGTTGGAGACGTTGACTGAAAGACCTTGCGCCGCTTGAATTCCCGACGCCATCAGGCGCTGCGCCGTCTCGCCCGTGGACTTCCATCCGGGGCCCAGCGGCGTGAACCGGTGCACCGCCTCGCGCAGAAGGTTCGCCCGATCGGGGGAAAACACTCCGCGGGTAGCGCGTCGGGTTCGCGGATTATCACAGCGTTCGTCATACCTAGCCCCGCTGTTACCCGTTCGACCCAATCCAAATAGGCCGCGGGCCCGTGAGCCAGACCGCCTGCGGCGTCGCGGTGACGGGGTCCACAGAAAGACGTCGGGGATGGTCACCCAAAGGGCCCACCCATCCCCGTCCCGTCAAAGCGTGAGGAAGTTATAGATCAGTATGCGTGTGCTCCCGGGTCACCGTGGTCCGCTGGCGGGGACCCCAGAAGATGAACGCCGTGAAGATGAGACCGACTACGCCGCCGATCATCAGGATCCATCCGACGACGTCGATGTCGACGCCGGCCACTTTCAGGTCAAGGGCGAAAGTGAGTATCGCACCGACCACGAGCAGAAAAATGCTAGCGCCAATACCCATTTTTCCTTGGTACCCACAACCGACTCCCACAAACGTTTCAGCTCTTATCGTTGGAAGTTTTGGCTGTGTCGGGCGCGGCGCGTTGCCGCCGGGCCAGCGCGATAAACGGGATGGCCAAAGCCGACAGCGCACCGGAGAGCAGGTAGGACGCGGGGTAACCCCAGACATCGGCGGTGCGGCCCAGCACCGGCTGCGCCACCACTCCCCCGCTGGAGGCCATCATCGAGTCGAAGGACAGGATCGTCGCCCGCTGCCGCGACGGGATCAGGGCGTTGAGGAACGCCTGCCGGATGGGCCGGGCCGCCGAGTCCACCAAGGCCCACACCACGATCAGCGCGATCACCGCCCAGAACCGGTCGATCAGTCCAATCGCGACGATCGACACCGTCGCCACCACCTCGGCGGCGAGCAGGGCGGAGGTGCGGCGGGCGAAGAGCTTATGCACGCTCGCGGCCGAGAACCCGCCCGCGATCTGCGCCCCGGCGACGATCGCCGCCACCAGACCGGCGATGCCGTAAGCCTGCTCGTCCCCGTAAAGCTGCAGCAGGTAGGGCTGCAACGCGTAGAAGACATAGATGCCGACGCCGCCGGTAAATATGCCCGCCAGCATCAGGTACCGGACGACCGGCACCTTGAGCCCGTACTCCACCGAGTCGGCCGCGATCCGCCGGATCTGGGCGACCGGCCGCGCGCCGCGCGCCGGGGTGAAGCCGATGTCCCGCATGAGCATCAGCGCCACCAGGAACATCAGCACCAGGATCACGGCCCGGAGCACGAACGGCACCCCGAGGTTGGTCACCTGGGCGAGGTACCCGCCGCCGACCGAACCGGCCAGCATGCCGACCCCGGTGATCACCTGGCCTCGGCCGAACACCGCCTCGAGGGCACCCTCATAGCCCGTGGCGTTCAGCGCGTCGACCAACCAGGCTTCGGTGGCCCCGGAGAAGAACGTGAACCCGAGTCCGAGAAGCACCGAGACGATCGCCCACGGCCAGAACGGCGCTTGGATCTGCCAGAGCAGAACGTACAGCGCCGTCGCCGTCGCGAGCGTCACGGTGCCGAGCAGAAACGACATCCGCCGCCCCCGCAGGTCGGCGACGATCCCGGTCGGGATCTCGAAGAGCACCATGCCCGCGGTGAAAAAAGCGTTGGCGGCGAATGCCTCCAGGTTGGACAGGCCCGCGTCGAGCAGGAAGATCGTGTTGATGCCCCAGATCAGCGAGGCCGCCAGGGTGTTGCCGAGCAGAAGGAGGTAGTACGTCCGCTTGATCGTGTTTGGCCCCACACTGACGAAAACTACTCGAGAAGGGGGCCCGGCCGCCAAGACCGGGCCCCCTTTACTCATTGTTTACTCATAGGCTGTCGCTATCGTCACGTGCGAGGCCGACGCGGAATATCCCGCGGCCGTACGTGGCGGCGTAGAGCGAGTTGCTGGCGGCGTGGTACTCGATGTCGTTGACCGGCGCGCGAGGCAGGCCGCGACCCAGCCGCAGCCACTTCGGCGCGTTCGGCCCACCGGCCCGCGCGACGTTGGCGGTGAAGACGCCCAGGTCGCCGGCGACAAAGATCCGGTTCGGGTTGAGCGGGTCGATGACGATGTCCTGGGTGGGCGCCATCGGCAGGTTGCCGCTGATGTCCTCCCAGTCAAGGCCGCCGTTGGTGGTGCGCAGAACGTGCGCGTTGTTGTCGGCGTTGCGCAGACCCGAGTAGGTCACGTAGGCGATATCGGGGTTGCTCGGGTGCACCGCGACCCTTGTCACCCAACGGATCGGCAGATCCGGATCGGTGAAGCGGGTCCAGGTCGTGCCGCCGTCACGCGTCCCCCACAGCCAGCCGTCGTCGGTACCCGCGTAGATCACTTGGGAATTGGTCTTCGCGACCGCGACCGTGGTGATCGTGCCGAACGGGTAGGACGGATCGGTGCCGGACTCCGGGTTGCTCAACGACGGGCTGACCACGTTGAAGCTGACGGCCCGGTCCGTGGAGCGGTTGAGGATGTTGCCGCCGTAGTAAACCGTCGACGTAGTGGTCGGGTCGAGCACGACCGGCGTCTGCCAGTTGCGGCGGTTCGCGGTGGTGGCATTGATGAAACGGGTGGAATTGTTGCCCGCGTTGACCGATCGGGCGCAGACCCCGAACTGCGAGCAGGCATAGACGAAGTTGTGGTCGGTCGGGTCGATGACGGTGTAGAGGCCGTCGCCGCAGCCGCCATAGGACGACCATGGTCCGGGCACCGCGCCCGTGGAGTCCCACGAACGAAGGCATCCATTGTCCTGGGTACCGCCCACGACGCGCGCCGCGTTCTGTTCGCTCACATCGACGGTGTAGAACTGGGTCCACGGCTCGTTGATCGCCTCGGTCCAGGTGTTGGTCGCGCCGTTGCCGGTCGACCAGTAGAACCCACCGTCGTTGCCCTGGTAGACCCGCCCGGGGGTGGTCGGGTCCCACGCCATCGCGTGGTGGTCGACGTGCAGGTTGCCGACGCTGGTCCAGGTGGCGCCGGCGTTCTCGGACAGGCGCAGCGCGACACCGGCGACGAAGACCCGGTCCGGGTTGACGGGATCGATCCAGATCTTCGAGGTCCAGACGGTGTCGCCGCCAGGGCTGGCGTAGGCCACGGTCTGGAAGGTCGCGCCGCCGTCGTCGGAGCGGTAGAACCCGCGGAAGCCCCGCTGGGTCTGCCCGGCGCCGTTGTTGGTCTGCGACCAGTTGCCGGTGGTCACGTAGATGCGGTTGGGGTTGCTGGGCGCGATGGCGACGCCCATGCGCGCCTGCGCCGTGTCCGTGTTGTTGCTCGTCGAGGCGAACCCTATGGTGTCGCCGGGAGTGAATGACGTGATCCGGTCGTTGTCCAGCCGGGTCCAGCTCGCGCCACCGTTGGTGGTCAGGTACAGGCCGGTACCTAGGCCGGTGTAGCAACGGCACAGCGCCTCGCGGTGGTGGTCCCACATCGGCACGATGAGCTTGTCGGGATTGACCGGGTCCATCGTGATGTCGGTGGCGCCGGTGAAACCGTTGACGCCGTTGAGGATACGGGTGAAGGTCACGCCGTAGTCGGTGGACTTGTACAATCCGCGCACGCCGCCCTCGGCGAACAGTGAACCCGCGGAGGCGACATAGACGGTGTTCGGGTTGCGCGGGTCGAACCGGATCGCACCGATGGTGCTCGAGCCTTCCAGCCCGATCCGGCTCCAGGTGGTGCCACCGTCGCGGGAGCGGTAGAGGCCGTCCCCGCCGTAGCTGAGGCTGCCGCCGCCCGGGTTGACCTCACCGGTACCCACCCACACGTCCCCGTTGGGCGCGACCGTAACGGCGCCAAGGGATTGCGGGAACGTGTCGGGCCACGATTTGGTCATGTTGGCCCCGGCGTCGGTGCTCTTCCACAGGCCGGCGGTGGCGACCGCCACGTAGACGGTGCCGGGATGGATCGGGTCGGGACCGATGTCGGTGACTCGGCCACCCACATTGGTCGGGCCTACGAGCGCCCAGTTCGGGTCGACAAGGCCGCGAAGCTCCTCGCCCAGCGCGGCGAACTGCTGGTCGGCCAGGGCGATATCACCCGGGGTGATGGTGTCGCCGGGTATCTGCCGCGAGTCGAGATGGCCGTCGCGTACCTCGCCTTCCTCCTCCTCGTCCTCCTCGCAGCCGGTGCCGAACTCTGGATCGTTCCAGTCGCACGCCGGGATGTCCTCTTCGGGTTCCTCGGCGGCGAAAGATGGTGTTAGCCCCTGAAGAGAGATCGCCAGCAACAGGGGCATTACGAATGCCAGCAGTCTTCTCATAGCTGTATTTAAATCCTAAGTAGCGCAGCCCGCGAATTGTACTGGAATGCCGACAACATTGATGCGTGTGCCATCCGCCGGCGACGACTCGTAGACCTCAACCACCCCTTGGCCTTGGGGCAGCCTTGGTATTTCACGGCGGGAAGCTGACCGTCTCGGTCCCGTCGGCGGAGATGCCCTTGATGTCGAAGCGGGTGCCGGTCATCACGGCGCTGCCGACGCCGCCAGCGGTCTCCACTGTGGACGGTCCGGTGGCCAGTTCGGTCAGGGCGAGCTGGGAGGTGTTCTGGGTGACCGGGCGGGTTCGCGTGGTCGCGAAGAGCCTGCCCTCGCGGACAAACCAGACCTGGATCGTCAGGGAGCGGCTGTTGCTCGCTCCGGAAGGCGTTTCCGAAGGGGTTTCAAAAGGGGTCGGGTAGGGGGAGGCACTCGGTGGAGTGCCCGGGATGCCGGTGGGTCCGGCGCCGAGGGAGCCCGACTTGGACGGGCTGCAGGCGGCCGCCGTCGCAAGGACGATGAGTAAAAGGATTAAGCGTTTCATGGATGCCTTCCTACGGATCGTCCCTCGCCATGGCTTCACCGCCGGGTAACGGTCGCGTAACCGGCAGCTCAAGCCGGAACTGCGTGCCGGCACCGGGTTCGCTTCGCACGCGCAGATCGGCGCCGAGCAGCCGGGCGTTCTCGCGGGCGATAGCCAGGCCCAAGCCGCTGCCGGGCGCGCTGCGCGCCGGATCCGCCTTGAAGAAGCGCTCGAAGATGCGCGGCAGGTGCTCGGGCGCCATGCCCGGTCCGTTGTCCGCGACCGTGACGACCGTGTGGTCGACGGCGACGCGCGCGCCTGGGCCGCCGTGCTCGATGGCGTTGGCGATCAGGTTGGCCAGCACGCGCTCAAGGCGCCTAGGGTCCGTCCACACCCGCGCCTCGGCTCCGCTCACCTCGACCGCGTCGCGCCAGCCGCGGTCCGCCACGATCGCCTCAACGTGCGCGACAAGCTCCACCGGCTGGATGATCACGTCCTCCTGGCCGGAGTCAAGCCGCGAGATCTCCATCAGCTCCTCTACCAGGTGGCGTAGCCGCACCACATCGGCGACGAGCAGCTCGGCCGGGCGGTGCGCTTCGGGCGGAAGCACCGCGAGATGCTCGCGCAGCAGCGACGCGGCGGCGACGAGGGCCGTGACCGGGGTGCGAAGCTCGTGGGCGACGTCGGCGGTGAAGCGCCGTTCCCGGTTCATCTTCACCTCCAGCGCCTCGGCCATGAGGTTGAACGACTCCGCCCACGCGCCGAACTCGTCGCGCCCCTTGACCGGCAAGCGGGTGGCGAGCAAACCCTCGGCGACCGAGCGGGCGGCGCGGGCGGCGCGGCCGACCGGATCGAGCATGCGGCGGGCGGGCAGCTGAGCGATGAGCGCGGAGACGAGCAGCACCCCGACCCAGGCGGCGAACAGCGCCGTGCGCACCTGCGCGAGGCCGTCGTACACGCCATCCTCGGAATGCACAACGTAAAGCTCGGCGGTCGAACCGGGCACGCGCCCGCCCACGATCAGCAGATTGCCCTGCCGCGGCTTGGTGATCCGCTCGTAGACGACGTCGCCGGCGGCCGCCATGGTGCGGGTCGAGGTGCCCGGCTCCACTTCGAACGACGGGTTTGAGGGGGTCGGGCCATTTTCCTTCACCAGTACCACATGATGGCCGTTGTCCTCGAAACTGTTGAGCAGTGCGGCGGTGCCGTCGTCATCGAAAGGCAGGAACTGTTGCGCCAGAATCAATTGGTAGCGCAGGTCAGCTGAGGCGCGCGAAAGTGACTCGTCAAACCTCGCCTGGCTGAGCATCGCATAGGAGACCAGCGCAAAGGCGGCGGTCGAGACCCCGGCGACAAGCACGAAGGCGATCGTGAGCCTGCGCCGCAGCCGCACCGGCATCTGTTCACCCCTCGGTCAGCTTGTAGCCGGCGCCGCGGACCGTCCTGATCAGGCGCGGGTTCGCCGGATCCTGCTCCACCTTGGCGCGCAACCGTTGCACCGCGACATCGACGAGGCGGCTGTCACCCAGATAGGGGTAATCCCAGACCCGTTCGAGCAGCAGCTGACGGGTGAAGACCTGGCCCGGCCGCCGGATCAGCTCGCTGAGCAGCTTGAACTCGGTCGCGGTCAGCGCCAGCTCGCGGCCGTTGACCTGGGCGGTGAAGCGCACCGGATCCACCTCGAGGTCGCCGACCCTCATCACCCTGTCCTCGGCGGGCTCCGAGGAGCGCCGCATCAGGGCACGCACCCGCGCGACCAGCTCGGGCACCTCGAACGGCTTGCGCACGTAGTCGTCGGCGCCCGACTCCAACCCCACGACGACGTCGATCGTGTCGGTGCGGGCCGTCAGCATCAGGATCGGCACCCGGCTCGTGGGGCCGCTCGAACGGCGGATCTCCCGGCACACCTCGAACCCGTCCAGTCCGGGAAGCATCACGTCCAGCACGATCAGGTCGAACTCCTCGGCGCGCCATTTCGTCAGCGCCTCACGGCCGTCGACCGCGGTCGTGGTCTTGAGCCCGGAGCGCGCCAGGCCGAGAGCGGTCACCTCGCGGATCGAGGCGTCGTCCTCTACGATCAGTACCTTTCCCTCCATAGCGCAGCCAGCGTGACACAACGGTTACGTCGCTGTGAAGCGGCGGTTAGGGCGGGGTTGGACCGTCGAATCATGCGAACCCTACTCATGGCGATGGCCATAATGACCACCGGCGGCGCCTGCGCCTCCCTTCCTTCCACCACCTTGCCGTCTGATGTGGACACTCCGGCTCCGGCATCGGCGTCGGCTTCGGCGCTGGCCACCGCCCCGGCTCAGGCTCCTCAGCGGGAACCGGCCCCGGCCGGGCTGTTTGTCGAGATGCGCGCCGCGAGCCACCCCGGCTACGACCGGCTCGTGTTCGAGTTCGGCGGGGACAAACCGCCCCCGCACCGGATCCAGACCGTCGACGAGGTGCGGCAGGACCCGAGCGACAAGCTCATCCCCTTGCGGGGCAAGCGTTTCCTCGTCGTCGTGTTCGATGGTGCGGTGCTCGACACGGCACAGTGGGAGTCGGACCCGGCCAAGAGCCGCCGCTACACCGGGCCGGATCGGATCACCCCGGATCTGCCCCTGCTCAAGGAGATCGCGATCTCCGGCGATTTCGAGGCAGTCCTCAGCTTCGGGGTCGGATTGTCTGGTCAGACGGAATTCAAGGTGGACGAACTTTCCTCCCCCTCCCGTCTGGTCATCGACTTCCGGGGGCAGTAGCTTGCCGCTATGCGAGCCCGCCTCACCTCCGCCGTCGTGGCGCTGGTCCTGGCCCTCGCCGGTGCGTTATTGCTGTTGCGCGCCGGCGACGGGCTGATCGTCCATGACACCATCGTCGACGGTGTCCCGCTGACAGAGGTGAGTTCGAGCGAAATCAACGGCTCCGGAGTCGTTGTCGCGCACGGCTTCGCCGGATCGGGGCGGCTGATGATGCCCTTCGCCGACACCCTCGCCCGGCGTGGCTTCGTCGTGGTGCTCTTCGACTTCGCCCGCCACGGCCGCAACACCTCGACAACGGGCGGCAACGAACTCGACGTCGCGGTCCGGCACCTGCGCTCGCTTCCCGGCATCGACGGCACCCGGATCTCGCTCGTCGGCCACTCCATGGGAGCCGGCGCCGTAACCCGTTACGCCGCAAGCCATCCCGACATCGCCCACACGGTGGCGATCTCGCTGGGCGCTCAGGTCGACGCTCCCCCGCGCATGCTGCTCATCGTCGGCGGCCTGGAGTTTGCGCAGTTCCAGCGGACCGCCACCGCCACCGTCGCCGCGTCCGGCCAGCGCCGCCTGGTCACCGTCCCCGGCGTCGAACACATCTCGGTCCTGTTCGCCCCGCGCACCCACGAGGAGATCCTGCGCTGGCTCGACGCCCCACCCGGGCCGCAGCCGCGACCTTGGCTACGCCTGCTCGCCGGCGCCCTGCTGTTGATCGCCTTCGCCCTCGGGATGTATCCCCTGGTCGCCCTGCTCCCCCGCCCCGCGTCACCATCTGCCCCGCCATCCGATCCGCCGCCCGCCTTACCACCGACAAGCCTGATGCTCGCCGCACCGGTCGCCGCCGTGGCCGCGGTCGGCTTCGCCGCCGCCCTCCCCGATCTGGGTGTGGGCGCCTATGTCGGGGCCTACGTCGCCGTGGCCGGTTTGCTGACGCTGCTGTGGGCACGCCTCCGCGGACACATGCCCCGGCTCGGAAAGCTTTCCTTGTCGTCGCTCATTTTTATCGGGTACGCGATAATCTCCATCGCCGTCCCCATCCACTTTGGACTCACCCATGCTCTGCCCACCGGCCCGCGCTGGCTGCTGCTACCGGCGATGGTGGCCGCGTTCGCCTTGCTGGGCTTGGGGACCATCGCGCTCACCGGCGGCCGGCTGTGGCCCACCCTCGCCGTCTTCGCCGGCGGCGCCGTGGTCCTGACCGGCGCCGCCGTGCTGGGCGTGGCGCCCCGCTTCATCATGCTGATCGTGCCGCTGCTGGTGCTTCTGCTTGGCTGGCAAGCGATCTGGACCGCCACCCTGACCCGCGCCGGTGCGCCGGTCTGGCTCATCGCCGTAGCCGGCGGCATCCTGCCCGCCTGGCCCACCGCCACAGCCATGCCGCTTTAGTCATTTGCCGGTGCCTTACTCCAGCTTGCCGTCCAGGGCGTTGGCCAGATCCCGGGAGGCTCGGGGCGGCAGGCTGCCGCCGTTGTCGATGGCCTTGTTGACCACGCCCTGGAACACGCTGCTGAACAACTGGTAGTGCGTGGTCACCGGGCGCTGCCGGGCATGCTCCACCGCCTCGCGCAGGGTATCGGTGAACGCGTCGGAGTGGACGGCCCGGGCTCCGGGGTCTTGATACGCCGCGGTGCGCGTCGGCGCCAGACCGCCGTCGCGGTACAGCTGGATCTCGCTGGTCGCGCTGGTCAGGAACTGGATCAGCGCCTCGGCCGCCCTCGGCTTCTTCGTATGCCGCGAGACAGCCAGGTTCTGTCCACCGAGGACACTCGTGGGCAGGGCCCGGACCGCATACTTGCCACGGATGTCGAAGCCGCCCGGCGTCTGCGGGGCCATCTGCTTGAGCTGGTGGTAGGCGACCGGCCAGTTGCGCATCAGAGCCACCTCCCCGGCCGCGAACGCATTGGTGGTCTGCCCTTCCTGGGCGTCGCGCGAACCGGGCAGCAGACCCGGGTTCTTGCCGTTGAGCCCTTCGGCCAGCAGGCGTAGCCCTGTTGGCACCTGCGGCAGGTCGCGCGCCACCCGCCCGTCGTCGTCCACCACGTCGTCCCCACCCGCCCAGATCGCCTCCAGCGCGTTGACGGTCAAGCCTTCGTAACTGGCCAGCTGAGTGGCGTACCCGGCCTTGAGCGACGGGTCCCGCGCCAGCATCTCCTGAACCTGGCTCTCGGTGGGCGGCAGCCGGCTCGGCAGTTTCTCGGGCGGCAAGATGTCGGTGCGGTAGTAGAGCAGGCCGGCGTCGGTGTTGAACGGCAACGCGTACAGATCACCGCCGTAGTACCCGGCCTTGAGCGGCTGTTCGAGGAACCCATCGGTGTCGACCGACCCGAGCTCGCGGATGAAGCCGGCGGAGGCGAACTCGGCCACCCAGGTGACATCCAGGTTGTAGATGTCCACAGTGGACACTTCGGTCTGGGCGTCGGCCACCATCGCGCTGTGCTGGTCGTCGGCCTTGCTGGAGGCCAGCTGGAACCTGGCCGGGTTGGCCGGGTGCTCGGCGTTCCAGGCATCCAGCAGCTTCTGGCGCTGCCCGCCGACGCTCGCGTCGACACCGCTGAGGATGACCAGCTCGCCGGGCTCCAGATCGGTCGAGCCAAGAACCCGGTTGACGTTGAGCACGGCCAGAAGGGTCAGGATACCCAGGATGAAGAAGGTCGACCGGCTGCGCACGATCCGCCGCCACACAGACCGTCCACCCTGGACACTGTTACCGGCGCTGTTGTTGCCGGATACCGTCATCACTGCCCCTTCCACAGGCTCTCGAACAGCGCGGCCATGGTCTGGCCCACCTGGTTGAGCTCGGTGTCGTAACACGTGCCCCGGCCGGCGTCGGTCAGCAGGCGCAGCCCCTTGGCTCCGGCGCAGCTGGCCGAGCCGGTGGCCACGATGAACAGCCGAGGGCCAGCCATGCCCTGGGTCAGCTGTTGCACCTGGGCGGCGACCTCCGTCACCGGCGTCGTGCCGCTGTCCTCCCCGTCGGTCAACAAAACCAGGGCACGGGTCGGTTCGGGCACCTCGCCCCGGCCGTACCGGCCGATCTCAGCCAGCCCGGCGAGAACCGTCACGTACATCGGGGTGGCCCCGCCGGCTTTTATCTCACCCAGTTTCTGGGCGACCAGCGCCTGCTGGACCTGATCGCCCCGGGCTGCAGGCACCGCGTTCGCGTACGACTGCCCGCCGAACGTCCATACCCCGACCGCATCCAGCGGGCCGATCTGATCCAGCGCCCGGTCCACGGCCTGAACCGCGACCGCGAGCCGGGTCGGTCCGTCCCGCCCGACCATCGCTCCCATCGAGCCCGACGCGTCAACGGCGAGCAGGACCGCGCCGGGCCGCTGAGCCTCGCGGTAGCGGCTCAAGGTGTCCTCGAGCTCTTTGGGCAGGCACGGGACGTCCACCGTCAACGGCGACTCCTTGGGCGCCTTCGGGTCCTGACCTCGCTCAGGCGCCATGAGCGGAACCTTGCAGTCGATCAGGGGCGGGTCAAGCCCGATGGCCCGGCGCGCGTCGTCGCCGCTGCTGGTTTCCAGCCAGTCCACGAACGCGTCGAGCGCCGCCCGGCGGCTGTTGGTGGTCCAATCGAAACCGACCAGAGGGTGGTCCAGGACCGGGCTGCCGGCCAAGCTGACGAGCCGCCCATCCCGCTCCTTGCCGGCTGGACAGGACTCGCCCAGGCGCTGACCGCTCATGTAGCGTCTCCACGTCTGCCGGCTGGTGATCACGGCCCGGTTACCCGGACCCGCGCCCTGACCTGTCGCTCCGGCGAAGCGGCACACCGTGGCCAGATCGTCGTCCCGCAGGACCGCGCCGGACACGTCGATGAGCTGCTGCCGCAGGTGTGCCTCGTTCAGGCCCACCAGCCCCGACGCCCCGCGCAGGTATGTCGACATCGCCAGCAGTCCGGCGGTGGAGGCCTGAGGATCGGGGGCAAGCAGCCCGGCGCCGGAGCTGATCACCGCCTCGACCGCCTCCGGCCAGGTGGTACCGGTTGTGGTGGTGACGGCGGGCAGCCCGCCGATCGGGGCCATGCTGGCCAGTACCAGAGCCGACGATCCGATCGACCGGGACGCCAGCACCGGATCGCGCAGCCAGGACCGATCAGCCAGGTCTTGTACCACACGAACGTCCACTGTGGACTCGGGCAGCCACGCGTCGGGCTGTGGACCCAGGGCAACCTCGGGGACCAGGTCGCCGTCGGGGCGCCAGCGCTGTACCAACGCGGGCGCGACCAGATCCGGCGGCGCCGCATACACATACAGGTGCTCGGTCGGGCAGTGTGGAAAATCCCGCCTCTGGTCGGCGGTGTAGCGTTCATAGCGGCTGGCCAGCTCCCGGTACGGAGCCAGGCCGGCCGCTGTGGTCAGCAAGCGCAGCTCGCCTGGGTGGGGGCAGCCGGTGTCGGCCTCGCTCGGCATGCTCAACCACACCAGCACCCCGGCGGCGGACAACACCAAAGCGGTGGCGACCGACACGGCGGCGCGATAGCGCTCGATCAACCGACCAATGCCCCGCAGCGCCGCGAGCATTGCGCGGCCCACCGCGCGCACGGCACGTCCCAACCAGTCCAGGACCCATTCAATGAGGCGGTGGTAGCGGTCGTGGCCGAGAACGGCAACGGCCGCCGCGAAGATCGCGCAGGCGATGCCGAGAATGCCAAGGACGCTGAACACGGGAAAGTTCTGGGAACGGTCGAGGTACCAATACGCCAGGGCCAGAAACAAGATGGAAATCGCCGGCTTCCAGAACGGATTCTTCGCCGCTGGAACGGGCTTCTCGCCGGACTCCATCGGAAAATTTCCTCCCCAAGCCGCTCCAGCGCGAGCCCACATTCAAACATGAGAATTCTAACGGGAGGAGTCAAATGCGGGCGCACCCGCGCATCGGCTAACGTGTCGCCATGCCTTCACTGGACACGCTGGCCAACAGCCCTTACGCCATGGTGACAACGTTTCGCAAGGACGGCCGCGCCGTCGGCACGCCCGTCTGGATAGTCCCGTTCGAGAACGGTCTGGCCATCTGGACCGTCACCACCTTCGGCAAGGTGAAGCGCATCCGCCGCAACCCGCACGTCACCGTCGCGACGTGCGACCTGCGCGGCAACAACGTCGGCGAAGCGGCCGAGGCCACGGCCCGCATCCTCGACGGGGCCGGCACAGCAGCCGTACGCGACGCCCTCCGCAAGAAGTACGGGATCTGGGCGCGACTCACGCTGTGGGGCAGCCGGATCCGCCGTGGCCTCAACGGCACGGTCGGCATCCAGATTGACCTGACAGCGCCCGGTCAGGACAGCTGATCACTCAGCCTTTCGGGTGCGTCGCAGGCGCATGCGGCCGTCCGGGTCGATGCGGAACCAGGCGAAGAAAACGCCGATGATGCCCGCGGCCAGGCACGTCAAACCCAGACCCACGCCCGTTTCCGGGTGGGAGCCAAGCTCGCCGGTGGCGCTACGGCATTCGTCGCCGACCCTGGGAATGCGCACGACGATGGTGTCTCCGATGGATGGCCTGCCGGGCACCTCATCCCGTGCGATGGAGTGCAGACACGTCTTGGTAGGCCCCGTGAACCTCACCATGTAGCCGTGACCCTGGCCATGTTCATTGCTCCCGCCGACGATGACACCGGTCGTGCGAAAAGCCTTGGCCTCGCGATCGGCGGCCCAGATGGCCGAGACCGTGGAGAGTAGGCCGAGGACCGCGGCAAGGACGAAGAACAGACGCTTGGACCATCGTGGGGTCTGACGTCCCATGCCCAACAACATCTCGCGGACCGACCTTTCCTCGGTTCGCGGGTGAGGCCGGCGGCGATGGCCGGCCTCACCCGCGAGAGCGTTCCTAAGCTGTCCAGCCGAGCCAGGCGTCTCCGGCCGACATCACTGCGAACCAGATCGCGACGGCCAGCACCGGCACCGCGAGCACCCAGACCGGACGGGTGCGCAGCAGGTAGATGGCGAGCCCGAGGAGTACCAGCCAGATCATCAGCAGACCGAGAACCGCCCATCCGGGCGCCATGAGCCCGCTGGCCGCATACCAAGCCAGGGTTGCCAGGTGGCCCAGGAGGCCGACCCAGCCGGCGATCAGCGCGCCGGTGCTGTGCTTGGGACGTTGCGGGACAACGGCTTCAGTGGACGGCATGGACATCGGCGTCTCGGATTTCGGTGGATAACGCCGGCGGGCCGTCGACCGGCGCGGGATTCTCAGGAGTGGGCTCGACGCCGCCGGCCGCGATCGCGTCGAGGGTTGCCAGCCCTTGCGCGTCAACGTATCCGAAGACCGTGTAGTTCGGCCGCAGGATCGAGTCGGCGTAGACGAGGAAGAACTGGCTGCCGTTGGTGTTGGGTCCGGCGTTGGCCATCGCCAGGATGCCGCGCCCATAGAATACGCGCCCGGGCCGGTCCGGCACGGGTGGCAGGTCGGTGGGCAGTTCGTCCTTGTAGCTGTAGCCGGGGCCGCCGGAGCCGGTGCCCGACGGGTCGCCGCACTGCAGCACCTTCAGCGTCGGATACGCGGTGAGCCGGTGGCAGATGGTGCCGTCGTAGAACTTGTGCCCCACCAGGTAGGCGAAGCTCTGCACGGTGCACGGCGCCTTCGTCGCATCGAGGGTCAGGCCGATGGTGCCGTGGTTGGTCCTGAGTACGGCGCGCCGCTCCCACGTCGGGGTGTTCGTCGGGTCGAGAGGCAGGGGTACGTGCCGCACCGCCGGGTCGTCGGGGGTTTCGGCGTAGGCGCAGGGACCGTTGGTGACGCGAGCCGGCGGGTCGGCGGCGGCCGGGCCCGCGGCGGTCACGGCGGCGGCGACCAGCAAACCACTCGCCACGACCGAACTCACCACAGTACTCAATAGATGCTTACCCATGCAGCCAAACATAATGCATGTGTCTAGGGGTTGGCCCACTCCTGGGGGACGTCCTTCTCCCACGCGGCTTCCAGCGGGTCGAGCCGTCTCGGCCGAGGCGTGGGCGGGGCCGGCGGGAAGTCACCAGGCGAGGACGGTGTGGACACTGTGGACGGTGCGCGGCCCCGGATGGCGAATGCGGCCAGCGCGGTCGTGATGGGTACCGCCGCGATCAATCCCAGCGTGCCGACCACGCTGCGCACGATCTCCTGGGTCAGCTGCTCACTTTTGATCATCGCCAGCCAGCCGCCGTTGTCCTGGCCGGGCCCGGCGGTCAGCAGCAACAGCAGCGGCAGGGAGGCGCCCGCGTACGCCAGCACGATGGTGTTGATGACCGATGTGATGTGCGCCCGGCCGACCCGGCTGGCGGCACGATACAGGTCGATGAAGCGCATCGCCGGGTTGGCGGCGGCCAGCTCGGTCACGGTGTAGGCCTGGGTGATGGTGACGTCGTCGAGCACCCCGAGGGCGCCGATGATGATGCCGGCCAGCAGCAACCCGAGCATGTTGACGTTGCCGTACTGGATGGTCAGGAACGAGGCCTGCTCGTCGGCGACCCCGGTCAGCTTCAACGCCCAGGTGCAGCTGATGGCCAGCCCGCCGGTCAGCGCCAGGCTCGCCAGCGTGCCGAGCACCGCCATCGAGGTCGGGGTGTTGAAGCCGTGCGTCAGGTACAGCACCACCAGCATGATCGCCGACGAGCCGACTATCGCGACGAGCAGCGGTGACGACCCGGCGAGAATCGCGGGTACCACAAAAACCAGAAGAAACGCGAAGGTGACAGCCAGACCGGCGAGGGCCGTCAGCCCGCGCCAGCGCCCGAACGCAATCACCGTAAGGGCGAAAACCAAGAGCAATAACCATATTTGTGTACCACGCTCGTGGTCGATGATGTCGTAGACCCGAGCGCCGGGCTCCTCGAAACTATCGCCCTGGATGACTATGACGTCATCGCCGACGCCCACCGTCGGCGCACCCGGCCCGGACGGAAGGTTCGTCTCGACCGTCCTGCCCGCCTCGGGCCCGTCCTGCAGCTGCACCAGGGCGGTGCCGCACATCTGGTGCTGGTTGGGCACGGCATCGGGTGGCGGCGGCGGGCACTCGACCCGCTCCACGCCCTCCACCACGGCCGCGTAGTGCGGCGGTCCGGTCCAGGGCTCGACCGCCACCTTGCCCGGCCACAACAAAACCAACCCGATCAGCGTCAGCACGGCCGCCGGGACGACGATCGCCAGGGTCAGGCGCTTGGCGTGCCTCGAAACCGACGCGGGCAACGACGCGGACAATGACGCGGACATCGAGGGAGAGTGCGCATGGGAATGCGCCGCGTGCTGATCGGCCACCGGGACCCTCCAAACAACCGACCCTCACAAGCAGCCCTTATGCGGCGAACAGCAGCGTCAGACCGGTGTAGGTGTAGGCGAGCATGAGCAGCAGCAAGGGTAGCTGACCGGCCATCACCTTGCCCGGCGGGTAGACGCGCGTGGCGCGGTCGTGGGCGGCGACGGCGCCGGTGATGTGCCCGGCGACCACCGCGATGACCTGGAGTGCGGCCACGAAGGCCGGATAGACGAGGGTCATGTCGAGGACGGCGAGACCGGTGTTCTCGCCGCCGCGCGTGGCGAGGATGAAGGTGCGCTGGCCCTCGAGGATGATCAGCGAGTAGTAGTGCGCGACCACGTAGCCCAGCGCGATCGGCACGATGGAGTGGGCGAACTGCCCCGGCTTGCGGCTGCACACCACATAGCAGGCTCCCACCACCACGACCCAGCCGAGCAGCCCCAGAGTCCCCCACAGCACCTTCGACCCTGACTCCTGGGTCAGCGAAACCCATTGCGGCGCACTGGAAAGGCTGTCGAAGGCGGTGGAACCGAGGAGGACGACCACGACCGCGGCCAGGCCCGGCACGATCGGTGTGGCGTCGAGGCCGTCGAAGGGGTTGCGCAGCACCAGCTTCCCGTCATCACGGCGGCCCAGCGGCGACAGGCGCGAGGCAAGGGTCGAGTAGACCTCGAACGGGTCGGCCCGGGCGAACCACTCGTCACCAAACATCAGCCCCCCGAGCAGGGCATAAGCGGCATAGACGGCAACGGCCATCCCGACGATCGGGACATCGCCCCGCGACTCGGGCACCAGCTCCAGCCACACGAACACCAGCAACGCCGCGGCGCCGGGCCACAGCCCCCACCGCTGCGGCATGACCCGCATCCCCTGCGACGGGTTCTGGCCGACCAGGCGCGAGAGCCCGGCGTGGATCGTGCGCATCGGGCTGATCAGCCGCCACACCGGGCCGAACAGCATCGACAACAGTGGCACGCCCACCCAGATCCAGACGTAGAGCATGCCGGGCGCGGCGTTGTCCCGGCCCAGCCGGTCGCCGAAGAGCAGCTCGGCCACGATCCACGCGAACAGCCCAAGGCCGAGCACGCGCAGCACGACCCGTGTCGGCCGGGCATCCATCGCCGAAGCGAGCCGGGACGGCAGCGGCCGTCCCGCCGCCGCGCCGCGGAACTTCGAGCGCGGCCACGAACGGGTGAGGATGATGAACGTCGCCACCAGCGCCACCAGCGCGCCCGCGAGGGCGTACTCGAACGGGATCGGCAGGTCCTGCCGCCCGCCGACGCCGTGGGCCAGAACGTCCGAAATCACATCGGCGATCATCGCACCGCCAGCTGGGTCAGCAGCAGGCCGCTCTCATGCGTCTCCACCTCGAAGAGACCGGTCCGGGTGGCGACGAACTCGATCACGGCATCTTGCCCCGGACCCACCTTTTTCTCTATGTCGTACCCGTGGACGTGGATCTCGTCGGAAGTGTCCGAGTGCACGATAAGCCGCACGTTCTCCCCTTTCGCGACGTCGACCCGCCCCGGCGGCGGGCTGACGCCGCGCCCCTTCACGGTGATCTCCACAACCTTCGCCGGCTTCTCAGCCGGCGTATGAGGCGTAGAAGGCGCGGATGTCGTGGATGGCGAACTCGTGCCCGGCGAACTCGTGAACGGCGTCGCGGGAGGCGGTGTGCTCGAGCATGCGCCATGGACCAGCGCAGCCGACAGCAAGAGGGCTCTCACGCCTAGATGCTAAGTAACCCGGCTGTGCGAATGATGGGCACAAGGTCCCATCCGCCCGTGTCCTATGGCGTGAGGATCTTATGGCGTGCAGAGCACCTCGACCCGCTGGGCCGCGTTGTTGGCGAAGCCGCCGCGGTTCCAGTTCTGCTGATCCGGCTGCATCTCGCCGTCGGCGCCGATGGCCCGGGCCATGAGCTCGTGCCGGCCGGGCGTCGCCTCCCACCGGAACACCCAGGAGCGCCAGGCCCAGCGGTGCTCGCCGGGCGACTCCAGGTCGGCCGGGGCCCACGTCCGTCCATTGTCGACACTCACCTGCACCGAGGCGACCGGCTCGCGACCCGACCACGCCCGACCACGCAGCTCGACCGTGCCCGGCCGCACCACCCTGGCCCGGGACATGAAGTCGGGGAAGCCGGGCGGGATCAGCAGGGCACGCGGGGCGATGCGGGTGACCGGCTCGCCGCTCTCGGACGGGTCCTGGCGGTAGCGGTAGGCGACCGTCTGCTGGAAGCCGTCGAAGGGCTCGGCCACGGCGGTGATGCCCACGAGCCACTTGACGTGCGCCATGCCGTACCAGCCCGGCACCACCAGCCGCACCGGAAACCCGTGCTGCGGCGGCAAAGGCTGGCCGTTCATGGCGTAGGCCACCAGCACGTCCCCGTTGAGCGCTTCGTCGAGCGGCAGGCTGCGCTGGTAGTCCTGCTCCACGCCGCGTTCCACGCCATGGTCCGCGCCGGTGAAGACCAGCTCCACGGCTTGGGGATCCGGCTCCGCCATTTTCACGATTTCTTTAAGGGGTACCCCGGTCCAGTCGGCCGTGCCCACGGCCTCCACGAGCCAGGGCTGGCTGATCGGCCTCGGATCGAGCCGGGCGCGCCCGTTGCCGGCGCACTCCATCGTGACCCGCACCGTGCTTGCTTCAAATCCCCGCAGCGTCGCCAGGTCCAGCTCCACCGGCTCGCGGAACAGCCCGTCGAGGCGCAGCCGCCAGTCGGGCGCCGCGATCTCGGGGATGTCATAGTGGATCAGCAGGTAGTGCAGGCCGGCCGGGGTGAGGTCGTAGCGCAGGGCCTCGAGCGGCATGCCGTGATTGCGGGCGGCCAGCGCCAGCTCGTGGGCGCTGATTCCTTCGCCCGGCTCCGCGAGCCTGCCCGGCTCACTGATCTCCTTTAGGGTCACCATCGCCTTATTTTGTCCTAACGCCGCTGCGACATTCACTCACGGTTGGATTATCTCGGGATTCCGACACGTCATTTCCGCGGCATCCCATACCGTCACAAATATCGATGCACTGCGAAGGAGGGATCATGGCACCCCGACATGCCACCCTGATCGCCGCGCTGGCCCTCACCCTGCTGAGCGTGGCAACGCTGACACCGACACCGACATCGACACCGGCGCTGGCCCAACCCGCCCGGCCTGGCGACGTCCAAGCACAGATCGACGCCCACCTCCGGGCCTATCCGGGTGGCGTCCAGACCGGACCAACCGAGATCACCTACGACAACGGCGTCTTCGTGATGACGTTCGTCCGGTCCGAGGTCAGCGCCGAAGGCCTGGCCGACTGCCCGTGGGGGTGGTTCTGCTTCTACGATTTCATCAACTACGGCTATCCGAGGGGCAAGCTGTCCGACTGCGGCTGGCAGGACCTGGCCCAGTGGGGATGGAGCAACCGGACCGAGTCCGCGCACTACAACATGGCCAGCGGCTCGGTGGCGTTCATCAATCACTCCGGGCAAAACCACGCCTTCGACGTCTCTGTGTTCGGGGTAGGCACAAGCGAGCCTAACCTCGCCGACACCTACCCGTACCGCAACACCGCCGATCACGTGCAGCGTTACTGCTGATTTACTGCTGAACGCTGACGGACGGGCGGGGCCGGTGCGGGGCCCCGCTTTCCTACGGCTCTCCTTCTCGCAGCTCTTTTTCCCGCGCCTCTCTTTCCCCCGCCTCTTTCTCCCACGGCCAAGCGCAGTCTCGCGCCGCCTCCAGCAAAGGGATCAGGCGGAAGGTCGCATCCGACAGGTCGCCCAGCTCGTAGCGATTGTGGGCTCGCATCACCAGCCGGCTCGGCCCGGACTCACCGAGGTTTATCGCGAAAAGCGGCACCTCCTTGGGTACCAAGGAAAAATCAGCATCCTCATGGCGAGTGTCGGAGATGACAATCACCCGATCCTGCCCGGAATACGTGCCACGCAGCGCTTCGGCCACGTCGGTGGCGTGACCGGCTTCGCCGGTGCGGGCCAGAAACCTGTTGGCCTCCTTGAGGATCGATGCGCCCCGGGGCACCTCGTGGTGGAAGTGGCGCCCGGCGAAGCCGTGCAGCCGCGCGCCGGTGCCGGCGGCGAGCGCGACCGAGAAGACGGCGGCGGTCTTGGCCGGGGTGAGCGAGCCAGGCACCCAGCCAACCGAGCCGGCCATCGAGCCGATCGTTGACGCTGTCATCGAGGCCGACGTGTCGACCAGGACGAGGGTGCGTCCGGTGGTCGCGGGCAGGTTGGCCAGGGACGCCTGCAGGGCACGCTCGAGCGCCGGACCCCAGCGCAGCGACGGCGCCCGCTCGTGCACCGCGACGAAGCGCAGCGGCAACTGGCGGGAGCGGGCCACACGCGCCGGGTCGGCCAGGCGGGCGGAGACAGCCGCGGCGACGTCGTCGTGGATGTCGGCCTCGTCGAAGCGGCGCAGGTTGGCCAGCAGGGCAAGGTACCCCATCATCGGCACGACCGCGCGCCAGAGCAGACGCTTGTCCACATTGGACCCCGCCAGGGACAGGACACCCTGCCAGGTCATGCCCGCCGCCTCCAGGCGCGCGGGATCGCGCAGCATTTCGAAGAGCGCGGCCGGGTCGGCGGCCGCTTCGCGCAGCAGGGCGTTGGCGCTCACCATGGGCAGCGAGTCGAGGGACAGGTCGTCGCGGTGGTGACGGCGCTCGAGCGCCACCTTGAACAGGTCGCCCTGCCACGGCGCGGCCGGCGCCGGGTGGACGAGGTCGATGACATCGGCGAATCGGAACCCTTTGGTGGCCGTGTCATGGCGCAGCATCGCGGGCTCGGTGTAAAGCCGCGCCACGGCGTCGGCGACACCGCGCTTGACCGGCTTGGGGATGGCCCGGCCATACCGCCCCACCCAGTAGGACAGGGCCTCCCCCGGGTCGTCGGCGCGCAGCAGTACCGACTCGACCAGCCGCCGGGAGCCGGGCCGACCCGCGGCGAGCATCGCCCGGGCCGCCTCGAGCGCACCGGCCAGCGCCGCGGGGCGCAGGCCGGGCTCGGCTCGCAGCCACTTCAGGAAGGCCGCCGTCCACTGCGGATCGGCGACCGCCGCCTCCCGCACCAGCGGCGCGAAGCGGTCGTCAACGGCGTCAACCGCATCGTCGTAGAGTCCTTGCACAGTCAACAGGAACAGTTCACTCTTCATCGGACACTCCCCGAGTTCCAGGTGGCCGGAGCTCCCGCGAACCCCCGTCGGGCGCGGGCCACCCCGGCCTTCGCACCAGGGAGAGCACAAAGGCATGAGCGTCAAACTTCAAACGGCGCTTGGGGTGCGTGTCAGTACCGTACGGTAGGGCCGAAGAGCAAGCCCCGCAACGCATTTTTCAGCTTACGAGGCGGCTCGGCGACCCCTGCCCGCGCCGCAGCGACCGCGGGATGCCCCGCTCCCGGATCTCCAGTACCGCGCTTCGCCTCAGCTCGCTCGAGGCCCGCCAGCCCTTGACCTGCATTGCGACAACCTCGCCGGTGTGCCAGCCGTCCCAGCGACGCGCCGACACCGTCCACGGCACCCGCCCGTACAAGCGCAGCACCGCGACCACCGGCAGAGCCAAAAGCACCACCAGTGACTCACACACGTAGAAGACCGATGCGAACAGGAAAATGCAGACGTTGACGATCAGTTCCAGGAGCGTGACCATCAGGTCGGTCAGGATGTCGAGGACGGCCAGGAAAACAAATGCCTTGCCCGACCTCGGCTCGAACCTCACCGTCCGGAACAGGCTCGTCCTTGGGCGCCAAGGCAACCATCGCCTCGCCACCCACCAGAGCCGCCCGTCGCCGCCCCGTATCAACACATGCACATGATGGCAGTAACTGTCAAATACTCTGCCGTTTCACGGTGCGCTCCATGTAGGCGGCGATCCAGCCGTCGGCGACGCGCTCCCGCCACAGCCGCACCACTTCCGCGTCATAGGCCGAGTCATAGGCCGAGTCATGGGCCAAGTCATGGGCCAAGTCATGGGCCAAGTCATGGGCCAAGTCATGGGCCGCGGGGCCGGGCAGCCGGTTGAGGTGGCGCTTGGTCGCGGCATAGGTATCCCGCGGGATGTTCGCGGCGAGATGCCGCGCGTGCGCTATCGCCCGATCAAGGCACGCCGTCACATCGCGAGCCGTCACATCGCGAGCCGTCACATCGCGAGCCGTCACATCGCGAGCCGTCTCATCGCGGGCCGTCACATCGCGGGCCGTCACATCGCGGAATGCCTCGCCTCGGTCCGAATCGTTTGCGGCCAGCTCGTCGACGAGCCCGCGGGCCAAGGCCTCCCCGGCGCTGAGCAGTTCACCGGTGAAGGCGAGCCGGCGGGCGGCCACCGGACCGAAGGCGTGCTCCACGATGGCCAGAGCCGTGGCCGGAAACGGCACGCCCACAAGCATTTCCGGGATGCCGAGGCGGCCCGCGGCCATGATCCGGTAGTCGCACGCCGCGGCGAGGATGCATCCACCCGCGATGGCGTGTCCGTTGATCGCGGCGACCACCGGCAGCTCGCAGGTGAAGACCGCGGCGAAGGCGTCGACGAGCGCCGGGATGAATGCGGTCACATAGTCGTCGCCGCCGTCGACCACCCGCCACAGGTCCACGCCCGCGGAGAAGGCCCGGCCGGCGCCGGTAAACACCACCGCGGCAGCATCGAGATCGGTGAAGGTGGCCGAAATCGCTTGGCACAGCTCGATGTCGAGGGCGTTGACTTTGCCGTGCTCAAGCCGGACCACAGCGACACCGCCGGCGACACCGTTGCCGGCATCACGGGCTCTCTCCACCGAGATCATCAGGAGACGATATCAAGGAGGCATGACGTTCGAGAGCGAAGACGACCTTCGTCGGTGGCTGCACGGGCACGGCATCGACACCTCTACCTGGGTCAAGTCCGTTCGGGACCTGTGGAAGGAGTACGTCAACGGCGAGACGGTGTTCGACGACGACCCTCCCGCCCGGGCCACCTCCGTCGTGCGGGTCCTCATCCGCCACGGCGGCCGGGTGCTCTTCGAGGTGGGGCAGGAGTTCGACGGCGGTGAGCGCAGGACACGAAACGCGCTGCCCTCGGAGAAGATGAAGCCCGGCGAGACCGTGGGCCAGGCCGCGCTGCGCTGCGTGCGGGAGGAGCTGGGCGTGGCGGTCGGCGAGGAGGCCGCCCGGCCGGACGAGACGCCGACGGTCAAAGTGGAGTCATCGCCTTCGTACCCGGGGCTGCCCACCCGGTACACCTTCTACGAGTGCGAGGTCGACGTGCCGGGCCTGCCCGACGGACCCTTCCCCACCCGCGAGGAGGGCGACGCGGTCAGGCTTCATCACTGGGAGTGGCGCCCCGAAAACACGGTGCGAAAAGACCTTGATCACCGGTAGGTTCGCCGTGTGCCCCCCACACCCGCAGTCGACGCCCGCGCGCTCGTCAAATCGTTCAAGGGACGGCGAGCGCTCGACCTTGTGACCCTGACGGTCGCCGCCGGTGAACGCGTGGCGTTGCTCGGCCCCAACGGCGCCGGCAAGACCACCACACTGCTCATGCTGCTGGGCGCGGTGACGCCCGACTCGGGCACGGTGGAGATCTCGGGGCTGCGGCTGCCGCGCCACCGCTCCAAGGCGATGCTGCGCGTCGGGTTCGTCGCCGGGTACCTGCCCCTGCCCGAGAACCTGACCGTGCGCGAGAGCCTGGAGCTGTTCGCCGGCTTCGCCGGGCTGCGCCGCCGCCAGGCGCGCATCGACGAGGCGGCCGAGGCGTTCGGGCTCACCGAGCTGATGTCGCGGCGCAACCAGGAACTCTCCAGCGGGCAGCGGACCCTGGTCAGCATCGTCAAGGCCGTGCTGCACCGGCCGGCCCTGCTCATCCTCGACGAGCCGACGGCCAGCCTCGACCCGGACATCGCCGCCCGGGTACGCCAGGCCATGCTCGAAGCGCACCGGCGCGACGGCACCGCGCTGCTGGTGACCAGCCACAACATGCGCGAGGTGGAGACCTTGTGCGAGCGGGTCGTGCTGCTGTCGCAGGGCCGGATCGTGGCCGACGGCTCCGCGTTCGAGGTCGCCAGCCAGTTCGACGTCGAGGACCTGGAGAGCGCCTTCCTCGCCGTCGCCGAGGCGCAGAGGGGGCCTCGATGAACCTGATCCGCGTCGGCGCCGTGATCCGGCGGCACTGGCTGGTGCTGTGGCGGGGCCCGCACCGCTGGTTCGAGGTCGCCTTCTGGCCGGTGATGGACGCGATCCTGTGGGGATCGCTGGGTGTCTACGTCTCGACCGCGGCCGGAAGTGCCAACGCGACCGTCGTTGCCCTGATGCTGGGCGGCATGACGCTGTTCTGGACCTTGACCGTGGTACAGATGACGGTGTCGCTGTCGGTGATGGACGAGACCAACACGCGCAACCTGCTCAACGTGCTGTCCACGTCGGTCAAGCCGATCGAGTACCTGCTGGGCGTGGCCGCCTTCGGCCTGATGAAGCTGACGATGACGATGACCACCATCACCGTGATGACGACCATCATCTATGGCTTCGCCCTGAACTCGTTGGGCTGGAACGCGATTCCCATCATGCTGCTGCTGATCGTCAACGGCTGGGCGCTGGGCTTCGTGATCCTGGGGCTGGTACTGCGGTTCGGGCCGAGCGCGGAGATCCTGACCTGGGGCCTGAACTACGTGATGCTGGCGATCTCCGGCGTGTTCTTTCCGCCCTCGGCGCTGCCCGGCGGCCTCGGCAACGTGGTCCGGTGGCTGCCGACCGGGCTGGCGTTCGACGCCATGCGCACCATCGTGCGGGGCGAGCCGGCCCCGGCCGGGACACTGTGGACGGCCGCCGGCGGCTCTATCGTGGTACTGGTGCTGGCGCTTGCCTTCTGCGGCTGGATGCTGCGCGTGTTCCGGCGCCGGGGCTTCGTCACCCGCTACTCGTGACAATAACAAAACGGCATCGATCAGCATTAAAAGACCTTTTCCTGGGTACTGGGATAGACCCCCAATGTCGCAAGGAGGCCACAATGGGTGTCTGTCGATCCCGGTTACTGGTGGCGGTGTCCGCCCTCACCCTTCTGGGCGCGTCCGCGTGCGGTGGCGGTGACACCAGCGGCAACAACAGTGGAACCGGTGCCAGCCTTCAGATGTACGCTTTCTCCTCCTCCCCGGCCGAGGACGCGGCGCTCAACGCGGCCATCGCCGCCTACAACAAGCTGGGCCGCAACACCGTCAAGCTGAACATCCTGCCCGAGTACGACACCGCCCTGCAGACGGCGCTGGCGGGCGGGCAGCCGCCGGATGTGTTCTATGTCAACGACAACAAGCTGCCCGATCTGGCCAAGGCCGGCGCCCTCGAGGCGATGGGCGACAAGGTGGACAACCCGGGCGACTTCTACGACAGCCTGAAGCAGTCGTTCACCTACCAGGGGACGTATTACTGCCCGCCCAAGGACTTCTCGACGCTGCAGCTGGTCTACAACACCGACGAGCTGGCGGCGGCCGGGGTCAAGCCGCCGACCACGTGGCAGGAGCTGACCGACGCGGCGCAGAAGCTGACCAAGCCCGGCCGCCCCGGTTTGGTGATGAACCCCGAGTTCTACCGCTGGGGCGTGTTCATGGCGCAGGGCGGCGCGTGGCCGACCAACAACGAGGTCACCAAGATGACGATGGACAGCGCCCAGATGAAGCAGTCGCTGCAGTTCGTCGCCGACATGCACAAGGCCGGCACGGCCGCCTCGGCGGCGAAGGTCGGCGCGGGCTGGGGCGGCGAGGCGCTGGGCAAGGGCAAGACCGCCATGACCATCGAGGGCAACTGGATCGTCGGCGCGATGAAGACCGACTTCCCCACGGTGAAGTACTCGGTCGCCGAGCTGCCCGCGGGCCCGTCCGGCAAGGCGACGATGGCGTTCTCGGTCTGCTACGGCGTGGCCAAGGCCTCCAAGAGCAAGCCGGCCGCGATCGACTTCGTGAAGTTCCTGACCTCGCCCGAGCAGCAGCTGACGTTCACCAAGGACTTCCCGGTGATGCCGTCGCGCAAGTCCCTGTCCGACGAGTGGCTGGCGGGCAAGCCCGAGCTGAAGGCGTTCGTGGACGGGGCCGCCTACGCCAAGAAGGGCGTGTTCATCCCGGGCTTCGCCGCCGTGGTCGACACGATGAACGACGGCATCCAGGGCCTGGCCGCCGGTGACAAGACGGTGGACCAGGTCGTGACCTCCACGCAGCAGGCCGGCCAGAACGTCCTCAAGTGAGGAGAACACGGCGGATCAGAACCGGGCAGGGCCTCGCCGGCTGGCTTTTCGTGATGCCGGCCCTGGCGGGGCTCGGCCTGTTCCTGTTCGCGCCGATCCTGCTGGCGCTGTGGGTGAGCTTCCGGGACTGGAGCGCGCTGGCCCCGCTTGACACCTCAACGCCGGTGGGCACGGGCAACTATCAGGATCTGCTGATCCACTCGGGCATCGTACAGACCGACTTCGCCCGCAGCCTGCGCAACAACCTGTACTACGTGCTGGGGGTGGTGCCGGCGCAGACCGTGCTGTCCCTCCTGCTCGCCGTGGTGCTCAATTCGAAACTGTTGCGCGGCAAAGCTTTCTTTCGTACCTCGTTCTACTTTCCCTCGGTGACAAGCTCGATCGCGGTCGCGTTCATCTTCGTGTTCCTCTTCTCCCCCAGCGGCGTGGTCAACGTGCTGCTGTCGGCGCTGCTGCCCGGGGTGGTGGAGACGGTGTGGCTCAATGAGGCCGACGGCCTCATCCACATCGTGCTCGGCTGGTTCGGTGTCGGGTCGGCGCCGGGATGGATGGGCGCCGACGTGATGGGGCTGACGTTGTGGGACTGGGTATCCGGGCCGAGCGTGGCGATGAGCGCGGTGATGATCCTGGCGATCTGGACCACGACGGGGACCTTCATGCTGATGTTCCTCGCCGGGCTGCAGAACATCCCCGAGGAGCTCGAGGAGGCGGCGATCGTCGACGGCGCCAACCGGCGGCAGCGCTTCTTCCGGGTGACCCTGCCGCTGCTGCGCCCCACCCTGTTTCTGGTGCTCACGCTCGGCCTGATCGGCACCTGGCAGGTGTTCGACCAGGTCTACGCGATGACCTCGGGCGGGCCCCAGAAGACCACGCTCACCCCGTCCTACCTCATCTATCGCGAGGGTTTCGAGAACTCGGCGATGGGGCGCGCGGCGGCGATCGCCTTCATCCTGTTCGCGCTGATCCTCGCCTTCACCGGGCTGCAACGGCTCATCTTGCGGAGAAACCTATGACTCGCAGGCTCACCGGGTACACGCTGCTGGTTTCCTTTGCTTTTATCTTTTTGTATCCCTTCCTGCTGTCGCTGGCGACAACGTGGAAGTCGCGGGCCGAGGTGGCCGCGCACCCGGTGCTGCCGTGGCCGCTTGACCCGTCGAGCCGGGCGTGGGAAAACATCCTCGTGCACAGCGACTTTCCACTGTGGACGATCAACTCGGTGACGGTGACGGTCCTGGCGACGCTGCTTCGGCTCTTCCTCGACTCCCTGGCGGGCTACTCGCTGGCCCGGCTGAACTGGCGCGGGCGCGGCCCGGTCTTCGCCTTCGTGCTCGGGGTGCTGGCGGTGCCGCCGATCGTGCTGACCGTGCCGCGGTTCCTGGTGCTCAAGGAGATGGGGCTGCTGAACTCCTACGCCGGGCTGGTGCTGCCGCTTGCCGTCGACGCGGTCGGCATCTTCATCATGACGCAGTTCTTCCAGGGGCTGCCCGCGGAGCTGGAGGAGGCGGCGCGCATCGACGGCGCCGGCATCTTCCGCACGTTCTGGAGCGTCATGCTGCCGCTGGCCCGCCCCGGCCTGATCACGCTGGCGATCCTGTCGTTCCAGGGCACCTGGAATGAGTTCCTGCTGCCGCTGATCGTGGTCCGGGCCTCCCCGCAGCTGTGGACGCTGCCGTTCGGGCTGTCCACCCTCGGGCGGGGAGGAGCGGGAGGTCAGACATTCGACTACCCGGTGATGCTCGCCGGTTCCATGCTGACCATCATCCCGTTGGCTATCGTGTTCATTGTGCTGCAACGTTTCTTCGCTCGCGGGGTGGTGGCCGGTGCCGTCAAGGGCTGAACCTGAACAGCGGGAAGGGGTTTCGCTGACCAACCTCGACGACCCACTGTTCGAGGAGGCCGGCGCCACCAAACGGGATCTTGTCGACTATCTCGACGCCGTCAGCGACCGGATCCTGCCGGCGCTGAGCGGGCGCCCGCTGACGGTGATGCGCGCGCTGCGCGGCCAGCAACCCTTCATGCAGAAGAACCTGCCCAAGTACACGCCGGAGTGGGTCAAGCGGGTGACGATGTGGGCGGAAAGCTCCCATCGCGACGTCTCCTACGCGCTCTGCGACGACCGGCGCACGCTGCTGTGGTTGGCCAATCAAAGGGCCGTCGAGTACCACCCGACGCTGGTGCGGGCCGAGGACTGGCGGCACCCCACCCACCTCATCCTCGACCTCGATCCGCCCTCCGGCGATTCGTTCCCGATGGTGGTGGGCGCGGCGAAGCTTGTCCGGCAAGCCCTTGACGACGCGGGGCTGCGGGGGGCGCTGAAAACCAGCGGCGCCAAGGGAGTGCACGTGTTCGTGCCGCTCGGCGAACAGACCTCCATCGAGGATGTGGCCGCGGCGACCCGCGCCCTGGCCGTGCGGGCCGCACGGATGGATCCGGACCTCGCGACCACCGAGTTCGTACGCGATGCTCGCGGGCCGCGCGTGTTCATCGACTCGACCCGGGCCGGAGGCGCCACGGTCGTGTCGGTCTACAGCCCGCGCCTGCGCCCCGGCGCGCCGGTGTCGTTCCCGCTGTCCTGGGACGACCTCGACCGGGTGGTTCCGGCCGACTTCACGCTGCACACGGCGCTGCCATTGCTCGGCGGCCGCGATCCGTGGGCCGAGGAGATGCCCGAGCCGCAGAGCCTGAGCCCGGAGCTGGTCGCCGAGGGGCACACCATCCCGATCGCCCGGGTGGCGGCGATGCACGAGGGCAAGCGCCGCGCCCGCGCCCGCGGGGTTTAACGGGGCGGCACTGGGGATCGCGAAGCGTTCAATTCCAGTGACTGCCTTGGAAATAGGTAATACTTGTGCACTGTGCACAAGGTTTTGTTGATCGAGGACGATGCCGCCGTCCGTGATGGCCTCGAGGTCGCGCTGCGGCGTCAAGGGCATGAGGTGCGCGCCGCCTCCACCGGTGAGGACGGTTTGGCGCAGCTGCGTTCGTCGCCGTGCGACCTTGTGCTGCTCGACCTGATGTTGCCGGGAATCGATGGCTTCGAGGTCTGCCGGCGCATCCGGGCCGCCGGATCGGTGCCGATCATCATGTTCACCGCGCGCGGCGACGATCTCGACGTGGTCGGAGGGCTGGAGGCGGGCGCCGACGACTACGTGGTCAAGCCGGTGGAGCCACGCGTCCTGGACGCGCGGATCCGGGCGGTGCTGCGGCGGGCCGACCGCGAGCCGCAGGAGCGCCGGTCGCACGGTGACCTCGTGATCGACCGCGCCGCCCTGACGGTGGCCAAAGCCGGTCAGCCGGTCGCCCTCACCCCGACCGAACTGCGGACCCTGCTTGAGCTTTCGCGTTCGCCCGGCCGGGTGCTCAACCGGCAGCAGCTGCTGCAGGCGGTCTGGGGACACGACCACCTCGGCGACTCCCGGCTCGTGGACGCTTGTGTACAGCGCCTGCGCGCAAAGATCGAGGACAATCCATCAGCGCCGGTCTATGTCCAGACGGTACGCGGCTTCGGGTACAGGTTCGGGCCGGTATGAAAGGGATTCTCGCGTGGCTGGGCGGGCTGCGGCCCCGCCTGGTCGTGGCGTTCGTTCTGGTGGCACTGGCGAGCAGTGCGGTGGCGGGCGCGGTCAGCTACCGCGTGGCCCGCGACGCGTTGCTGGCCGACGCCCAGAACACGGCGATGGCGCGCACCCTCAACGAGGTCAACGCGGCGCTGCCGACACTGCCGTACCCGCCCAACCAGACCGCTTTGGATGCGTTCGCGCGCAGCCTCTCCGGGAACGTTCTGGTCACCTATGGCGACACCCTTCAAGCCCGTTCGGGCGGGCCCGCGCCCGATGCGCTCGCCGGGCTGAGACGCGATGTGCCACAGCACGACGGCCTGCGTTACCAGCGGGTGGTGGTCGATGGTGTGCCGTGGCTCGCTTATGGCAGCCGGATCGCCACTACCGACGGCCGGCCCTCCGGCCTCGAGGTCTACGGGCTGGCCGACCTGTCCGGGCCGCAGCACAGCATCGACGAGCTGGCGCGGACCACCCTCCAGTTCACCCTGCTCTCGCTGATACCGGCGATCGCCCTGGCGTTGCTGGCCGCACGCGGCGTGCTGCGCCCGGTACGCGGTCTGCGCGAGGCGGCCCGGCGGCTGGCCGCCGGTGAGCTGGACACGCGGCTTCGCGTGCGGGGCAGTGACGAGCTGGCCGAGTTGGTCAGCACCTTCAACGACACCGCGGAAGCCTTGGAGCGCAACGTGAACCGGCTGCGCCGGATGGAGTCCGACGCCCGCCGGTTCGTCGCCGACGTGTCTCATGAACTGCGTACCCCGTTGGCGGCCATGGTCGCGGTGACGGACACGCTCGACGAGGAGGCCGGAGGGCTCAGCGGCGACGCCGCCACGGCGGCCCGGCTGATCAGCTCGGAGACCCGCAAGCTGGCCACCCTGGTGGAAAATCTGATCGAGATCAGCCGCTTCGACGCCGGCGGCGCCGAGCTGCGTCTCGACGGTCCGGTCGACATCGGCGCCGCCGTCAGCGCCACCCTCGCCGCCCGCGGCTGGACGGACCGGATCGACACCGACCTGCCGCAAGGCATCATGGCCGACGTCGACCGGCGGCGCCTCGACATCATCGTCGCGAACCTCGTCGGCAACGCGCTCAGCCACGGTGCCCCACCGGTAACCGTCACGGCAACCCGTGTCAGGAGCGTCCCTGAGGCCACCGCTGAGAGTGCTGCCGGGACCGTCGCGGCAAGCCGCGTCGCTGAGGGTGTTGCCGTGACTGTCGCGGACCGCGGGCCGGGACTCAGCCCGGAGGTCGGCCCGCATGTGTTCGACCGCTTCTACAAGGCCGACACCGCCCGCGGCCGTTCCGAGGGCAGCGGCCTCGGGCTGGCCATCGCCCTGGAGAACGCTCGCCTGCACGGCGGTGTCATCGAGGCTTGCAACCGCGCGGGCGGCGGAGCTGAGTTCCGATTGATCCTGCCGCGATACCAGCAGCGACACCAGCAGCCGGCGAGGGAGGGTGCACGATGAGGTGGCGGGGTTTGTGTGCCAGCTCGATCGTTGTCTGCTTGGCAATGAGCACTGCCGCCTGCGCGCTGCGGCCCACCGAGATCGCCGATGGAGGCGGGCGGGTGGCCCGCGTTTCGCCCACCAGCCCATATGTGTTCTTCTATGTCAACGGGGCTTTGCGGCCACTGCCTCGCGGCCGGGGGTTGTCCAGCCCGGACGACAACCCGTCCATCAGGCCTCCGGCGCCGACGGCCGGCGTCGGTGACGATCCCCGGTCGAGGGCGGTCTGGTCGTCGCTTGAGTCCCTGAGCGCCGGGCCCACCCCCGCCGAGCGATCGGCCGGGGTGACCACCGCGCTGCCCGAACGAGTCGCGCTCGCATCTTTGTCAGTCACGGACAACACGGTGTTGGTCGGTGTGGCGCTGGGCAGCCCGAACTTGCCCGAACCCGCCCTCATGCAGCTCAGTTGCACGCTGACCAGTGCGATGAGCGGCTCCGGGCGGGTCTGGACCGGCACTATCACGTTGATGAGATCCCCGGGCGACGCACGCCGTCCCGTGCCGCCCTGCGACATCAGCAACCTCCAAGCGCTGCCCTTCTCGGCTTGACCCTTTCTGTTTCAGGACTGTGACACAAGCCGGACGGGAGCCGGACATCCGGCCGCCAACCTGTAGCGCATGCAACGACTTTGGCCTGTGATTGTGGCGATGGCGGTCGTCCTGACCGGACTCGGTACCTCGGCCTGCCAGAACCCAGCCCCGGACGATGCAATCGCGTCCGCCGACCGCGGGCAGCCCAACACCGGCGCCTCTCCCGCCCCGGGCGCCAGCTCGAAGCCGGTCGGTGACCGGCAGGCGTGGCTGCGGTGCCTGGCCGAGCAGGGGGTCCAGATGGTCGACGGCAAGCCCGACTTCGGCACGCTTCCCAAGTCGCGGCAGGAGCCGGCCGCGCAGGCGTGCGCCCATCTGGAGCCCAACGACGACGTGCCGCCGCGCCCGGCCACCACCGCCGAGATCGAGGCGTGGCGGGTCTGGGCAAAGTGCATGCGGGACAACGGGATCGAGATGCCGGATCCCACCGGCAACGGGCCGCCGCCACCGCCGACCCACGGTTCGCAAGCGGGGTCCGGACCTTCGCAAGCGGAGTTCGACCGGGCGATGACCGCGTGCGCCGACAAGGTGCCTTTCCGGGAAGGACAATGACCATGCGAGTACGCGACGTGCTGGTGGCGGTGTGCGTTATGGCGCTGATGACCGGTGGGGCGGCATGCACCGCCAAGGACAACAACGACAGCGGCGTGGCCTCGGCCGGTGGCGCCGGTGCTTCCGGTGGCACGCAGCCGGCGGGTACGCCGGGCACACCGGGCACCGGGGGCGATCGGCAGAAATGGCTGGTGTGCCTTCAGGAGCAGGGGATCAAAATCGTCGACGGTAAGCCGGACTACTCGCAGATGGACAAGGACAAGATCCCGGCGGCGGAGCGGGCTTGCGCGCAGTACGACACGCCGGACGATCTGGCCCGCCCGCTGACCACGGCCGAGATCGAAATGTATCGCAAGTGGGCACAGTGCATGCGGGACAAGGGGATCGACATGGGCGACCCCGACCCGAGCATCGCCGACGGGCGGCCGATGCCTCGCAGCACCCGCTCAAGCCTGGAGGACCTGCGGCGGGCGCAGGAGGCATGCGAGAACCTGGCCGTGCCGACTCAAGGGCTCGGCCGGTGAGGCGGCGGCCGCGGGCCGCGATCTGGTTCGGTGCGGTGGCGGTGGTCCTCGCCGCCGCCGCGCTGGCCGCTTACGGCCTCGGCGGCTCGGACGGGCAGCAACCCGCCGGCTCCAACTTGCCTCCGGCCATCGATCACGTCACCCGGGCCACGCTGACGCAGACCGAGCGGGTCAACGGCACGCTGGGGTACGGAGCGGCGTCCACCGTGATCGCGCGGGCCAGCGCCGCCACCACCACCGACACCACTACGACCACTACCACTACCGCTGCCACCACCACCAAAACCATTACGTGGCTTCCGGTGCCCGGCGCCGTGATCCAAGCGGGCCAGTCCGTGTACAAAGTGGATGATCGGGCGGTGGTGCTGATCTCCGGCGCCACTCCCCTGTACCGGGTATTGGCCGACGGCGTGAAAGGCGCCGACGTCAAGATGCTGGAGACGAACCTGAAAGCCCTGGGCTACAGCGGGTTCGAGGTGGACACCGCCTACACGTCGGCGACCGCCGCCGCGGTGAAGCGGTGGCAGAAACGGCTCGGCTGGGCGGAGACCGGCACCGTGGACGTCAACCAGGTCGTGGTCGGGCCGGCCCCCATGCGCGTCGCCGAACTCAAGGCGATCGTCGGCGCCGAGGCGACCGGGCCGGTCCTGACCTACACCGGCACCACCCGCGTGGTCACCATCCCGCTGGAGGTGGGCAAGCAACACCTTGTGCGCCAAGGACTTTCGGCGACCGTGAGGTTGCCGGACGGCAAGACGGCCACCGGCACCATCGCCGGCGTCGGCACCGTGGCGTCCGGCGGCGACAACGGGCAGGGCCCACCCGGCAGCGGCGGCACCGGCGAGCCCACCATCGAGGTGATCGTCACCATCTCGGACCAGGCCGCGCTGGGCACGCTTGACCGGGCGCCGGTGCAGCTCATGCTGGTCACCGCGCAACGGGAGAACGTGCTGACGGTGCCGGTGGGCGCGCTCGTCGCGCTGGCCGAGGGCGGGTACGGGGTGCAGGTGGTGGAGGGCGGCGCGACGCGGTACCTCGCGGTGAAGACGGGCATGTTCGCCAATGGACGGGTCGAGGTGTCCGGCGACGGTGTCACCGAGGGCCTGGCGGTCGGGGTGCCGTCGTGACCGCACTCGTGCGACTGACGGAGGTTACCAAGTCATACCCGGGCGGCGTGGTCGCCCTGCGCCGGGTCGATCTGTCCATTGCGGACGGTGAGATGGCGGCCATCGTTGGCCCGTCCGGCTCCGGCAAGTCGACGATGATGCACCTGATCGGCGCGCTGGACCGGCCGACGTCGGGCACGGTCAGCGTCGGCGGGCACGATATCGCCGCGCTCTCCGACCGCGAGGTGTCGGCCCTCCGGGCCCGGGCCATCGGCTTCGTGTTCCAGCAGTTCCACCTGGCCAATGGGGTGTCCGCATTGGACAATGTCGCGGACGGTCTGCTTTACGGCGGGGTACCAAGGAAAACCCGGCGGCGGCGCGCAGAGGCCGCGCTCGACCGGGTCGGGCTGAGCCACCGGCTGGATCACCAGCCGCACGAGCTCTCCGGCGGTGAACGCCAGCGCGTGGCGATCGCCCGCGCCGTCGTGGGCGAACCGCTGCTGCTGCTGGCCGACGAACCCACCGGCAACCTCGATTCCGCGTCCGGGGCCGGCGTGCTGTCGCTGTTGAAAGAGCTGCACGCGGCCGGGACCACCGTGCTGGTCGTCACGCACGACCACGAGATCGCCCGGAGCCTGCCCCGGCAGGTGTCCATGTTGGACGGAGAAGTGGTTTCATGACCAGACTGAAGCCGGCCCGAATGGGTCTGGCCGATGTGGTACGCGTGGGCGGTTCCGGCCTGCGCACGCGCCCGCTGCGGGTCTTCCTGTCGGCGTTGGGCATCGCCATCGGGATCGCTGCGATGATCTCGGTTATCGGCATCTCCGCTTCGAGCCGCGAGGAGCTCGACCGGCAGCTGGCCGCGCTCGGCACCAACCTGCTCACGGTGGGTCCCGGGCATACCCTGACCGGTGATGCGGCGCACCTGCCCGAGGGCGCGGTCGAGATGATCGCCCGGATCGGGCCGGTCATCTCGGTCACGGCGACCGGTAGGGTCCCCGACGCCCGCGTGTACCGCAACGACCGCATCCCGTCCGGATTGACCGGCGGCATAACGGTTATGGCGGCCCGGCTAGACCTACTGGGCACCATCGGAGCGACCGTGCGCAGCGGGGTTTTCCTCAACGAGGCCACCGCGCACTTTCCGGCGGTGGTCCTCGGAGACGCCACGGCCCGGCGCCTGGGCGTCGGCGCGGCCGGTCCGCGACAGCAGGTCTGGCTCGGTGATGACTGGTTCACCGTCGTGGGTGTGCTGCATCCGATCCCACTGGCGCCCGAGATCGACCAGGCGGCCATGGTCGGCTGGCCGATCGCCATGGATCGGCTGGGTTTTGACGGGTACCCAAGCACTGTCTACACGCGAGCCCGCGAATCCTCGGTCGAGGCGGTGCGGGCCGTGCTCGCCCGGTCGGCCAATCCCGAACACCCGAGCGAGGTCGCGGTGTCCCGGCCTTCGGACGCTCTCGCGGCCAAGCGGGCGACCGACACCACCCTCAACTCCCTGCTCATCGGATTGGGCGCGGTCGCGCTGCTGGTCGGTGGCGTGGGCGTGGCCAACACGATGATCATCTCGGTACTGGAGCGGCGACCCGAGATCGGGCTGCGCCGCGCCCTCGGCGCCACCCGCGGCCAGATCCGGCTCCAGTTCCTGGCGGAGTCGCTGGTGCTCTCGGCCCTAGGCGGCCTCGGCGGTGCGTTGCTGGGCATCATCGTCACCGGCGGGTACGCGACGACGCGGCACTGGCCGACGGTGGTGCCGCCGTGGGCAAGCGCGGGCGGCGTCGCGGCGACCCTGCTCATCGGCGCCGTCGCCGGCCTGTATCCGGCGATCCGAGCCGCACGCCTCGCACCGACCGAGGCGCTGGCGACTCCCTGACGACCGGGCGCCGCGCCCTCGCCCGACCAGGGCCGGGTCAGCGGTTTCGGATGACTTCGCCGATCTCGGCGGTGTGCGCCTCGGCCAGGTCGGGCCGGCCGTGATACTGCGCCGGCGTGTTCTGGAACAAAGCTATGCGCCCCTCGACGGTGACGAGGGACTGCACCGCGTTGGTGGCCGGGTTCACCTCGGTCTGGCCGGGCGGCACCATGCCGACGATCGCGCGCAGCAGCTCGATGTCCGGGCCGAGTCGCCTGGTCTCACGCACTTTCCAGACGTACGAGGCCGTCTGGTGGTCGGCGAAAATGCCCGCCAGATGCGCCTCGACCTCGGCGCCGGCGATCTGGCTGCCGTCGAACCCGACCAGCGCCGCGTCGTCGGCGAACAGGGCCGCATACGCCTTGGCATCACGGCGGTTCCAGGCGGACAGCAATTCTTCGTACACCTTTAGTACCGACATGTCACCCATCCTGCCAGCCCGGGCCGAGGCCGGGAGCGGCCGGGCATTAAAGTGCTGTGTCGTGACCGGCCGGGACATGTCTGCCGACGCGCTACTGGAGACGGTGGTGCGGATACTGCGGGACGCCGGAAAGGCGTTGTCCCCCGGCGACATCCGCGATGTTTGGCAGGCAACCGGGATGAGGAAGGCCGCCGCCGACAAGGCGTGGGCCGAGGTGCAAAAGCTGGTCAAGGCGCACCCGCAGGTCGGGGTGGAGGGCAGCCGCTATCGCTGGCTGGGGCCGGAGCTGCCCGAGGTGTCCCCGGAGCAAGCCTTTGAGCTGCTGCTCAGGGACGGCCTGCCCGGGCCGAGAAGGACGGCCCTGGCCGACGTTGTCCGCGAGGCACTGTCCGTGTCGAACGAGTCCGGACCCGACGTGGCCCGGCGGCGCCAGGCGCAGATCGACGCGGTCCGGCAGCTGGCCGAGCTGGCCAGCGAGGTCGAGGAGCTGATCGCCAACGAGACCGAACCGCCGGTCATGATCCGCCAGATCCGGGCGTGGGTGAAGCGCAGCGGGCTGGACCCGGTCGGCCGGGCGGGTGAGGCGACCAAGTTCGACCGCACGAAGCATCGGCCCATCATGGGCCGGATACGGGACGGGGCATCGGTAATGGTCGTGCGTCCCGGGTATGTCTGGAACCGTGGCGGCGAGGATGTGCTGCTGGGCAAGGCCATTGTCGAGGAGTAGTAGTCGTCGAGGAATAGGTGATCCTTTGAAGAGCAGGAATGGGCTGGATTTCGGGACCTCGACCATTTTTGTCGCCTCACCCGACGGTGTGGTGCCGATCGGCGAAACCTGGCCGTGGATGCCGTCCCTGGTGGGCTGCGTCGACGACGGCTCGGTGATCGTCGGTGAGCACGCCCTCGAAGTGGACGACAGCCAGGTGGTGCGGTCGGTCAAGCGGTGCATCACCGATGGCCGCGCCTTCGTGCAGCTCGACACCCCGGTCGGGGTGCGCGACATGCGCGCCGACGATCTGATGGTGGAGATGCTGCGCGAGTCGGCGCGGCGGGCCGCGGCCAACGGGCTCGACCTGGCCTCGGGCGCCACCATGCTGGGCTGCCCGGCCATGTGGGACGCCCCGCAACGCAAACGCCTGCACGAGCTGGCCCGGCGGGCCGGGCTCGACGTGACCCTGGCCGACCTCATCGACGAGCCGGTGGCGGCGGGCATCGCGTGGCTGTCGGAGCGCAAGAAGGCACCCAGCAAGCCGGAACGGGTCCTCGTGTTCGACATGGGCGGCGGCACCCTCGACATCGCCGTGCTCGAGGTGCAGGGCAAGGACGTCTCGGTGCTGGCGGCGCTGGGCGTCGCGGAAGCGGGCAACGCGCTCGACACGGCGATCGCCGAAGACCTCGAGTATGCGTTGGCCGCAAAAGGTACCGACATAAGCATGCTTGAAAAACCCAAGCGCGCCAGGGCACGGCTGCAGCACGCCGCCCCCGATGTCAAGGTGAGCTTGAGCAGCGTGGCCGAGCTCGACGTGAAGCTGCCCCGCCGCGAGTTCGGCATCGCGTCGATCCCCTACGGCCGGGCCCAGCTCAACGAGGTCTTCACCCCGCAGATGGACCGGGCCGAGGTGTATGTGGCGACGGCGCTGCGGATCGCGTTGCTGCCGTCCGCGACCGACGCCGACTCGGCCCATGACATCGCACGGGCACCGGTCGAGGAGCTGACCGAGCAGGTCGATGTGGTCGTCCTATCTGGAGGGATGACGCAGATCCCTTACGTGACAGAGCGTTTGCGGAACATGTTCGGCAAGGGTACGCGGATCGAGCCGGCCTGCGCCGCGCCGGAGCAGGCGGTCGCGACCGGGCTGGCACGGGCTTCCGGCTACGGCCTCGTCAGCAAGTACCGTCCCGCCTTCGACATCCTGCTGGAGTGGGATGAGGGCCGGCAGCTGCGCACCGTCTATGAGGCGTTCACGCCGTTGCTGGGGATGCGCCAGATCGCCCAGGGCCTGGCGGACCTGCGTTACGTCTGCACCGGACGGCAGCTCGCCCTGCCCGGTCGGGGCACGGGCCGCCTGCGGGTGGTTTCGCACTCGGGTCAGGCGGTCAAGGCGACGCTGAACGGCTCCAATTTGGACGGTTTTACCGTGGCACTCAGCGACGAGGACTTCGAGTTCTCCATCTACCCCAACGGGCGCATCCACCTCAGCGACGCCAAGGGTGACTACCAGGGCAGCCTTGACGGCTGGCACGCGGCCCCGGCCGTGCCGCAGCAGCGCGCCGGCCGGACAGCTTCACGTGGGCCGCGGTCATAGGCACCAGTCGCCGAGGTAGGCCTCCGGGGTATATGAAGCCGCTTGCTCGTCCGTCAGCTGCGGCCGGTCGGCGTTGACCGCGGCGCCCGGACCCTTGTTGCGATACTCGAAGTAGCGCGCCTCGCGCCAGGGCCACGTCCCGAAGTCGGTCCACGGCGCGGCCTGGATGTGTTCTCCCATATGGCTGTCGCGGATGACAACCTGCGCCACGGCGTTGGGGTCGTTGCTCGGATGCCACGGCCGTCCCAAGTAGACGGTCGCCGGCGTGGCCGTGTTGGCCGTGAAATGGCACTTGGTGAACAGGAAACCGTAAGGGTTGGTCAGCGTGGTGCTCGCCGCGGTGACGTAGCCGTTGTTGGTCGCCGAACCCCGGTCCAGCGAATGGATCCGGCAGTGCTCGAGCACGGCCGTGCCCCGGCCGAAGATGAAGTCCACGTCGCCCTCGATGTAACAATGGCTCAGATGAACGCGGTTCACCGTGGCGGCATCGGAGCTGTTGAGGTACAACGTGTCCTGATTTCCCAGGAATCGCACCTGGCGGAAGCTCAACCGGTCGGCCCTGGTCAGTACGGCCACCGCCTGACGGTTGGTAATCTCCGGATGCGCCGCCTCGTCGAACGAGTTGCTCAGCGTCAGATTGCGCCACGAGACGCCGGCCGCGTCGATGGTGATCGATGCGCTGCCCGAGGTGCCCCAGGTGCCGCCGCCCGGCTTCGGGGTACCGTTGGCCCGGTCATCGGTAACCTCCACATCGGACGGATCCGGGCCGAGCCCCGCGATGAGAAGGTTCGGCTTGTCCCTGGGGATAATCACTTGGCCGTGGTACCGTCCCGGCCTTATCAGGATGGCAAACAGCTCGGTGTTCCCGGTCGGGACGGCGTCGATCGCGGCCTGGACGGTCGCCACGTCGCCGCTTCCATCCGAGGCGACGATGATGCACGGGGTGGAGTCGGCGTGGGCCGCCTTCGCCAGCAGCATCGCCCCGGCGGCTACGGCGCCGGTGCTCAGGAGGCCTCGCCTGGTGAGATGGAAAGCGCTTTCCGAGGAGGGCATGGCCGGAAGTCTAAGTTGGAACAATCGTTCCCGTCAATACGCCCCACCCCACCCCCCGCCCCCGACACGGCCCGTCCCCACCGCCGACACGGCCCGTCGCCCACCGCCCGTCGCCCACCGCCCGTCGCCCACCGCCCGTCGCCCACCGCCCGTCGCCCACCGCCAGCATTTTCGGGGATAACGTTGCCTCCCCGCGGCCTGAGGCAGCACTTTCCCCGAAAATGTCGCATCGCCTCGCTCGGGAGTCATCGCCTCACTCGGGAGTCA